>JAABUY010000737.1_pt1 | contig 53011 bp, 7 predicted proteins | sample 5560271 | NCBI WGS metagenome assembly JAABUY01 (sample SAMN10711886, study PRJNA513374) | rock metagenome | isolation source: Antarctica rocks | place: Antarctica: Victoria Land, University Valley | reverse complement strand
ACTTAAAGGATACCTATTATTAGATCTATATTAAGGAAGGTAATAAATAGAAAACTACTTTCTAAACTTATTATAACTACTTTAAATATTTAATTATACCTTTTAAGCTTACTAATATACTAACTATATTTTAAGCCTATATTAATAGAGCCTTAATAGGTCTAGTTAATATAACTTATATAATATACCTAGATAATATCCTTATTTATAACTCTAACCTAGTAGATTACTAGTAATATATTTAATAAGTACTAGAATAGTTATATTAATTTTCCTTATATATTAATCTAAAAAAGTATTAATTTAGTATTAAAAGGGTTAAATTTTTAGGGTTTATTATCTTAACTAATAGTATTAAGATAGATCTAGAGTTTATAATAATAATTAGAGACTAGCCTAAGCCTAAGACCTATTAGGATATATAAGTCTTTTTAGGCTTTATAAATTTCTACTATTAATTTATTTATAGCTACTCTTATATAGCTAAGCTACTTACTAGCCTACTTAAAGGTAGTAAGAATAGTAAGAAAATAGGTCCTTTAAATTAGACTATTACTATTAATAGAGTATTCTAATTATTATAAGATACCTTTATATTAGCGCCGTTTCTATACTACTATAACCTTATAAAGGCCTTAAAGATAGAAATAGATACCTTAAATTTTATTATAAGTACTATCCTATACTAATAGGATAAGGATAATAACTAGTAACTTATTATATTTTAGTCTTAGAAGATAACTAACTTAGAATAAAATTATAAAACCTATAATTAAGAGCTACTTATTATTATAATAGTAATAAAATAGTAGTAATACTACTTAGAAGGAAGTACTTTTATAATTAAGGTATAAACTAATTATAATAACCTAAAAGGCTTTATAAAGTAAAAGGAATTAAACTCTAAGTAAGCTAGATAAGTACTTAAGCTCACTACTTATAACTTTAAAATATTCTATTACCTAGGAAAGTTAAATCCCGCTAATACGCTATCTCACCGACCTAATTATAAGGGTAAATTACCCCTAAATATAAAGCTCTTACTAATATTATAGAATAAGCTTACCTTACAAAAGAATAATAGTTCTAAAGAAACTTAAGTAATTATCGTAGTTATAACGCCTATATTTAGAATTATAGGTATTTAAGTTATTATCCCTAGAAGGGATATTATAAATATTCTAGACTCAGCTTATAAAGATACTTAAAGGCTTATAAAGACCTTAATTTATAACTTATAAAAGTATAATAATTAAGTAAAGTCCTTTTTAGAAGCGCCTACTAAATAATATTACTATAAATATTTTAAGGCCTAGAGTTTAGACTCTAATAGGCTATTAACCTTTAAAGGTCGTCTTTATATTCTAAGGGATAAAGCCTTATATAGTAAACTTATTAGTCGCTATTATAATAATCCCTTATTAGGATATTTTAGCGCTAAGAAGATATATAATCTTCTTATATATAAATACTACTAGAATAGTAGTATAAAATAGGTTACTAAGTATTATTAAACTTATAATATCTATTAAAGAACTAATATTAGTAAACTAGGAACCTATATAGATTTTTTTAGACTGTAAGATCTATATAACCCGTAGTTTACGGCATTTAGTAGGCTTTTATAACCCTTTATTATAATCTTTTATTATATTACGTATATTAATAAGTTTTGCTAATATAATTACTTAAAGCCTAGTAAGGATTATAGTACTTACGCGTATATAATTAATAGGATATATATATATCTAATTAAATTTAATAACCCTATTAATATATTATATTTATTAAATAGACTTATAGTATTTATTAAATATATAACTATTACTTATAATATTCTATTTATATTATTATATAACTCTAGTAATTTACGACGGTAGTACTCCCTTTAATAAAACCCTTATCCTAGTATTCTATATCGCTCCTACTATTAATAAGGTTATTATTATCTAGTCCTTCTTCCTTACCCTTACTATAATCCTTAATATTTAAATTATTTATAAGGGCTTATACTATCTTATATAGTACTATTTACGCTTCTTACCTATTATATATTACTATCTCTATTTTAGAGGATTTATTTATAAGTTTAACTATTTATATTACTTTCTTTTAACTAACGCGACTAACCCTCTTTATACCTTATACTTTATCTATAACTATCTATTAAGTATTAAAGAGGATAATATATTAAGCGGCTATTAGATTATAACCTTCTTTTAATAATATAAAGTTTCTAATAATAACTTAGGGTATCTTATCTATTTATAAACTCTTACGGTTATCTTCGCCTTCTTAAAAGTAAATAATAATATTATTTACGCGTAATTTAGGTATAACCCCGCTAATTAGAGTAACTAGTTTCTTTTATAATAAGCGGATTACCTTTAAAGATATTAGTATAAGCTTTATTACCATAGTCTTTACTTATATTATAGTACGCTCTTAGATTAACTTACCTAGTAAATAATAAGAGATAGTACTAGCTCTATTACTAAAACTATAAGCTTTAGTTCCTCTTTCTAGAAATAATTAGTAAGGATCTATATTACTTATATTTTAACGTAGTTCCCTATTCTAGTAAGTTATATAATTACTTCCTTATAAGGTAAGTCCTTTTATTCTAGCTTATATAGCTTACCTTTCTTAATCTTAATCTATTAATTAGCTTATATTTCTTATAGCGTATATATAAGGTCCTTTATCCCCTTATTAAGTACTAGCTTAGGGAATAATAATAGAATCCTAGCGCGACGTACAGCTTATAACTACGTGTTTACTACTATTACTAGTATAATAATCTTCTTCCCTTAGTTAAATAATTTAAGACTTCTTTAGAAGGTTCCTCTAAGTTATTAAGTTATCTTATTAAATACTCTATTAAATATAAGCTAGTATTACTCTAAGGAGTTTAAAAGGTAGTTAAAGTAGTAGTTTATAGGGATAAGAACTATATTATAGCTGAAAAGGGTCGAACCTAATATTTATTATAGCTAGAGTGTTTAGATAATAGTAGTTAGACTCTTCTTATACTTTATATACGCCTCTTTATTATTAGTCTTTACTATTATAGCCTTAATAAGGCTCTTATACTTCTTACCTAGCTCAAGGAGTACTTCTTTTATATAGAACTTTAGCTTCTATTACTAATTATATATATAAGGGTAGCCTATTATCTTTAGAGGTATTATTTATATCTTATCCTAAATTATATTTATTTAGCCTACTATATATCCTAGTAATAATTTAAATGGAGTACTACTAATAAGGATCTTTTAAGGTATCTAACCTAGTATACTATTATTAATTTACCGAAACCTACTAATAATATCGGCGCCCTTATTATATTCCTACTATATTTTATCTACTATAATCTAGCCCTACCTTATAAGTTATAGGTTATAATACTTAGGTTTAATCTTCTTCCTACTACACTATTCCGTTTAGTAAAATATTAATAACTCCTTAATAACTTAGCCTATATAGTAACCTAATATTATAAAGTAAAGTAGTATTAACTAGTTATTATCTACGCTAAAAAATAGAGCTTTATTTACTATTATTAGACTATTACGGTCCTATTAGCTTAGTTTTAGTGTAAGTTTTTTTATTTTAATATTAGAATAAGCCTAATAGAATTTCTATTTATAACCTTTTACCTTTATATTTAGGTACTTTATAGTATATCCTAACTAATAGGATATTAAATCTATAGGTAAAAGGATAAGGTTAGGGCTATAGCTTAGTACTAGCTTTTTTAATACTCTAGAGTTAATATATATATATTATATACCGTAGGGGTTATTAGATAGGTACTATATATTAGGTGGTTATAGTTTTTATACTATTCCCTCTTTAAGATATAGATTATACCTCTTCTATTCTTTAGCCTCTTTAACGCTTTTTTAGCATAAGATAAGTACCCTATTTAAAGCGACTACCGCGAGAGCTTCTATAATCTATAGCCCTTATTAGCTATCTATCCTATATATAGTAGTAGGCGATATTACCTTTCTAAGTCCTAGGTTATCTACTAGGTAACTATTATTCTAGAAGATTTTAAATTTAGTTATAATAAAGATACTAAAAATCTAGAATAGGTAGAGTACTATATTTATACTATAAATTTAGACCTTATAGTCTATCTAATAGTCTTATATAGTATTTAGAAGAAAAAGCTTATAGGTATTATCCTATCTTCTATTATTCTAATATAGATATTCTATTACCCCGCTTAGTTATAACTTTAATAAATCCCTATAGTTTATTAGCTCTAGTATATACGATTTTAGTATATAACTTACTCCCTTATAATATTATCTAGGTTACCCCTAGCGTTTTCTTCTCTATTTATAGTATTTTCGCCCCTAATATTTTCTTCTCTATTTATAGTATTTTTATCCTTACTTTATACCTTTAAATAGTTATTAATATCTAGTATATTACGGGCCGCCTTTTTATATTAGGTAATCTTATTATTAGACGCTACCTTAGCGGCTTTAAAGCCTTAATAAATTTAATTCATTAGCGCTAAGTTAACGTTAAGTATTTATAGCTTTACCTTTCCTACTATTATTATTAACCCTAGGTAACCTAATCCTACTTAATTTACTATTTTATCCTCTTTTATTAGCTTAATCACGTGTTCCTATATAGTCCCGCTCTCCTTATTTCTACTACTCTTATACTTATATTAATTATAGCCTAGCCCTTAGTCTCTTTAACGGGCCTAATAGAGCTTCCCTAGCTAGGAGTCGTATATAAGATAAGGGATAGTAGCGACTTTATAGTTATTAGATATTTTAATTTAATAATAGCCTAGCTTTTAGTAGTAAAGATATTATATATATTATAGCTTAGGCTCTATATATAAGTAAAGATATAAGGGACCCGTATACCTCTAGTATTTTATCTTCTTATAATATTTTAATATCCCCGTTATTATCTTAGTTAGTTAAGTTATTAAGAAGGGTTCTATTACTATTATTAAGGATACCCCTACGTAGTTAATAATTCTTAGACCGCTTTATTTATAAGGGTGGCTTATTAGACCCGTACGCCTTTAGTATTCTATCTTCTTATAATATTTTAATATCCCCGTTATTATCCTAGTTAGTTAAGTTAATAAGAAGGGTTCTATTACTATTATTAAGGATGCCCCTGCGTAGTTAATAATTCTTAGACCGCTTTATTTATAAGGGTAGCTTACTAGATCCGCTTTTAGAACCTATTAACTAGTTAATTATTAATACGGGATTATTAGAAGGTTACTTTTACTTACCCTATATAATACCTGTCTCCCGTTATTATTTTAGAGTCTATATTTTCCTAGCGTTAGAATTATCTAGTATCCTTAAGACTTAGCCCCTACCTTAATCCTATACTAATAATTAAAATAGGAGATTAATTAATAATTTACTTACCTAATAACTAGATTAGGTCCTTTTACTACCGCTAATCTTACTCTAGACTTAGAGGCTTATTCCTAGATATAATCTTAAATATAGTATTAATATTCCTACCTTTAATAATATCTTATAGTACTACGCGAAGTTAGTAATCTTAGAGTAATCTAGTTAGCTTTTTATTCTCTAGGTACTTAAATAATAACTCTACTAGTTATAAAGGTTTAAATCTAAAGTCCTCTCTCTAGTAGGTAATAAATATATTAATTGTTATTCCTACTACTATATTTATTAGTTCTAAGGGAGGGTTTACTAATAAGGTAATATTATTAAGAAGTATTTTAGCGGTAATATTATTCCACTTCGCTTTTATATTATAAATACCTAGATATAAGTCTTATATAACTAGATAGTTTACCTACTTAATTAATAATAGGTACGTTAGTATATTACTATCCGCTAATAGTTAGTCTAATTTTTTATAAGGTAATAATTCCGCTAGCTATAATACTCTTCTCCTACTATTATAAGTAACCTATTATATTACTATATATAACGCGTTCCTAATACCCTTATTATCTAGCCTACTAAAAAGGGGTGGAGTATACTCTTAGTATTACCGGCCTAGTTTAGTAATAAAGCCTTATATACTATCCTTAGCTAAAGTGCTTTTAAGGCCTTAAATACCCTCTTCCTTTAACTACTAAATTACGTCTTATCTAACTACCTCCTAATCCTTCTCTATTATACTAGTCTTCTAATATAACTCTATAAAATTCTTAAAATTAGGGTCTATTTTATCTATATAGTACTTATTATATTTTATTAGTAGTATACTCGCGTTAGGGTTAATATTATAGTATAAGCGACGTAGATATTATAGTAATATAGTAATTATAGCCTAGCTATTAATAGTAAATATAGTTATAGCCTCTAGCCTATAGCTTATATTAGTTAATAATAGTAGTAACTAAATAAGGTCTTTTACCCTTAGTATATATTTATAATTAATTTATTATTATCACCTTTAATATTAGAGTCTAATATTTACTATATAATAGCTAGTTAAAAAGGTAGCTAGATATATAAATAATCTAATTAGTTAAGGTTATAATAAGGTACTTAGTATATATAGTAACTAGAGTAATGGAATATAGCTTATAGTTAGTAAGGTAGATGATATATAGTAGATACAGGATGAAACGCTATAAAAAGTATTAACCTGATATATATATAACGCGTTACGTTATATTACATATATTAAGATAAGTTAAAAAGCTCCTTTAATTAGTTTCTACTTCATACTAATAGATAGAATAGCTTATACTAGGTAAGGGTAGGTAAAATTTACGTGTTACTCTACTTGTATTACTAGCTCCTAAAGAACGGAGCCTATAGAAATACATTTAGTTAGCTTATAGAACTAGTTACTAATAATCTTATCTTATACTTTAATTACTTACCGGTTTATTAGATTATAAAAGGTTTATTAAACCTACTATCCTACTTATAATTAATTATTACTATTATTAGTTCGTGTTAGTATTTCCGCTTCCTTAACTAGTACTCCTAGTATTACTATGCCCTTTAGTAGTATTAGTATTAGGTAGTATACCTATATTATTACCCCCTGCCTTAATATCTTAAACTCTACTAATATTATCTTCACCGTTATCTAATTTAATATTATAGTTATATAGTCTAAACTTAAGTACTAGTAGTTCCGCGTTATATTAGGCGTATCCTCCTTATTTAATAATGAGATAGTATAAGTAGTTATAGGAGTATTACTTATATTTATACTTACTAATTAGAATACTACTATACTAGTTAGTAATAATTACTAAGGCGTCGCCTACTCGAGATATACTAGTAAGGAGGCGGGGTTAAAGGATATAAAGCCGAGTTTAGTAGATCCTATTATATAAAGGATTATAATAGACTTCTCCTCACCTTAATAGCTATTAATTATCCTTATATCTACCTTATATAATTCTAATCTTAGCGCTAAAGCTTATTTAGTAAGGTTAACTTATATAATATATCCTATAAGTACAAGAATATCCTTAGCCTTAATACCCTATATAATATATTACTAGTAGAGCTTAATAGTAACTTATAACTCACGCTCGTTTTAACTAGATAAAGAGAAGCCGATTTAATTAGATATACTAGTAGTACTAATAAAGATAATAGGTGAAGTGTAATTAAATAACTCCTAGTAGGCTCTAATAGCCGCGGTAGTATTAGGTTAATTAGCCTTATTAACTATTAATATAATAAAATCTTTATACTAAATCTTTAATATAATATTATAAATCGCGGGGATTATCTAATACTACTATATTAAGTTATATCTATAGTAGTCTAAGCCTACTAAGCGTTTATATAGACTCTTATTAGTCTATATAGTAAAAGGATTACGCGCTACCTCCTAGCCTTAAGGTAGTAGCTACTTATTATCTCTAGATAGATGTATACTATTTTTATACCCTACTAGAGTAATAAATAAATCCCCGTTTTCTACTCTACTAGCTTCTTAAATAATTATGTAATTACCCTTAAAGAACTCTTTAATAATTATACTACCTAAGTTTATAATAGTTATAAAAATAATAGTAATATTATTTACTAGAAAATGCCTATAAAAATTCAAGATTTTTACTTAGGAAAAGTATACTTAAAAGTATAATTCTTTTATTTATTAGTAAGTAATAATAGTTATAAGGTAAATTTAAGTCCAAATATAATAGATATTTATATAAACTTTTATAGATACTAAGACCCCCCTTAAGTATTATAAGAGATATAGAGTAAATATTCCTAAAAATATTAATTTTAGATCTAAAGGAGTATTTATAATAGTTACCTAGTACTAGAGTATTAATAAATAGTTATTAGGCCTACCTATATTATAACTCTATTATAATATTACTATTTAGGACTAATAGGGTATAACTAAGTATATTATTATTAGACGACTTATTATATTAGTAATTATTAGGAAAAGATATTATTATTATTAAGATAGAAGCGTTAAAAGATAAATGCTATCTACTAGGTACCTAACTAATTATAGGATATCTAGTATAGTAATATTCTATTCTACTAATAACTTCTACGCTACTAGACTATTTAATATAATTCTTAAATTATTATATCCCTTATATTATAATATATCTTTTATACTCTTATAATAATTATTAATAGTCCTACTAGATTTATCGCGTTAATATAAAGGAATCTATTAGATATAGGAGTTATTATAACCTAGTATTTATCTAGCCCTTTAAAGTTTAACTAGCAGTATTTAATAAATTAAATAGTAGAATAGCTTATTTTTATTATTAGAAAGTCTAATATTATAGTCTAATATAAAGATATAATTATATAACTAAGTATAGTATTAGGCTATTTTTATACTTCTAATATTATAATTAGTATTCTTATAAGCCGCTAAGTAGCTATTAATAGGATCTAGGCGTCTTAATAAGTTATAACTAATATATTAGGGGTAGTCTACCTATTATCTAATAGTACCTACTTATATATAATATTTCTTATTATTTAGCTAGATATATATTTAGGAGTTTTAAGCCTAATAATATAGAGGTTTCCCTATCTTATTACCCGCGATAGAGCTATATATAATTAATTATAATTAAAAGTAGGCCTAATTTATAAGTTAATACTTATATATTTTATTAATTAACCTTATAATTTATTAATAGTTATAATAAATACCGGTTAGATAGGGTACTACTTATAAATAAAGGGGGTAGGAATCTACCTATTATTTTCTTTAGACTATAACGGCGTCTTAAATAGTATTACCTTCTTACTATTATAGGTACTACCTATAATCTCCCCCTTAAAGATATACTTACCACACCTTATTACGCGTAGTTAGGTCCTATTATATAGATATAGTAGATTAAGGTTCCTTAGTAGTATAACTAGTACGCCCAGCTTAATATATAGCTTATAAGATAGTAGGGAGGGTTTATAAAACCCGTAAAAGTACTTAAGGGGGAAGAGTTTATTATCTTCTTCTAATATAGTATAATTAATACTCTAGTATATTATTATATTACTAGGGATATATAATATTATTTTAGTATTAATACTAGTAATATCTTTATTAGTAATAGTAAGAATAGCCCGTTCTAATAGATAATCCCTTTAAGAGATATTTATCCTAATATTAGTATAGATATTCTTAACTAAATTATTAATAGCGTTTCTAGGGGTATAAGTATATTTCTAACACGATATATCTTTATTAGTAGTAGGGCTTTTCTAGATATTAATACTATTACTAATAGTAAGGAGATTATCTATAAATAGTTATATTTCATAATATATAATACCTATTAGGTCGGGATTATTAAGTCGCTTATTAATAGTAAGATTTAAATATATAACCTTATCCTATAAATAGGCCTTCTAAAGACACGCCTTAATAACCTAGCTACTAGATCCTCCTAGAATAACTAGGAGTATTTATCGGAAGTCCCTATAAAAGTAGACTACCTTACCCCTAAAATAAGCCTAGTCGTTACTATAAATATCTTAAAGGCTATAACTAATAGCTTCTATATTATATTAATTCTATATAAGGGACTTATCCTAAAAGATAATATAAGCTTACTTGATTAGCTTAGTAAGATTAGTCCCCTTCTTAATCCTATATAAAGAGGTAGTATTAGAGTTTAGGGGTATCTTAAATTATAAGTAAGTAGTCTAACCTCCTTATAATAGCATTAATATAATGCTAGAAGATACTATTATTAGAGTAACCTTTTACTAGGAACGTAGCCTTTCTATAATAGTATTTTAAACTATTATCTTAATAGTCCCCCTAGTATTATTAAGGAAGAATAGTATACCTAGAATACTAAATTTATTATTAGTATTAATATTAATAGCGGTAATAATCTAATTAATAATATAGTATTAGTTAGTATTTAGCCTATTCTATAAGACCTCAGCCTTATTAGGGGTAATTTAGTAAGATATTTCTTCCTATAAAAGTCTATTTAAGATGTCGTTAAAATTATTAAATAGGATAGTTAGAATAGGTAGGCTATATTAGCTTAAATCCTTAGTATATTTAGGGGTTAATTATTATTCTAATTAGCCGTTAATTAGGTAAAGGGCGTACTATTCTATAAATAACTATTACTTATAATAATTATCTAGTATCTAAAGCATTAAAAAATCTTATTATAAGAGGTATAAGTAGTTATTTAAGATGTACTCCTTATACTTATTCTATAATATAAGGGCGTTAATAGGTTAGAGTTTAATTAAAACTAATATAAAAAGACTATATAGCTTATAACCTCCCTAAAAATCCTTTCCCTTATTAAGGATCTTATTAGTATATCTATTATTTTTAATTAACTTAAGCTTTATATAGGCCTCCTTCTATCCTATTAGCTAGCTATCTACTATCTAGAGGTTATTAAATAACGTAGCCCCCTTAATATAATAGAGGAGTAGTTAGTAATAGTAGAGATCCTTAGTTTTAGGACTAATAAAATTAATACGCCTAAGAGTCTCCCCCTTTTTATAGATTTTCTATTATTTATTTCTTTTATTCTATGTAAAGAACTCGGGGAAATCCGCGTATAGATAGTTAAATAGATCCCTTATAATAGCTAGATATTTCCCGTTCTATTTTATAAAAGGTAATAGCTAACTATTATTATAAGCTTCCTTAGTAAGACGGTTTATATTAAAAAACTCTATTAATATAGTCTTATAGAGCTTATTACTATCTATTAGCTTTTATTTAGTAGCCTTATTAATAGCCTAGTTATTAGCTAGCTTAAAAAGGGTACGCTATTAGTCTAGGAGGTAGATCTATAAATACTCTATATAAGGCTTTATAATACTTATACTAAATAAGAGTATCTTCTAAATAGCCTTAGTAGACCCGATCTAGTAAGCGGACTAGAACTTAGTAATCTTATCTACTAACTCCCCTTACTATTATAGGTAGCTATTAGGAGTAGGGTTATTATTATTACGCGTATAATTCCTAGTAAGGGAGATATTAGCTTAATTAGGTCCCTTATAAATATATTTATATAGATAGAAAATAGACTTAATAAAGCCGTAGATCTTAATATTAATATAGGTACTATATTTCTTTAATAGGTACGGGTTATAGGGGATAACCTATCTATTATTAATAGAGGAATTAGGTTTAGAGGGGCCGACTAGATATTTATAGAAAAGATAACTCCTATTAAGTATAAAAGACGTCTCTTAGCGAAAATCCTTTAGAAAAGCCTTATTATAATAATTCTTCTCCCGATTAAAATATCTATCGCTAGGGACCCTAGTATAGTAATTATAAATTATATGCTATAAGAATAACTTATATAGCGTATTACCCTATTATAGAGGGGGGATAAATAATTAGATAAGGCTATTAACGTCGCTAACTATCTAGATCTAATCCTCTTCCTATATAATAAGGAGAATATAAGTATATAAGAGACCTCGCTTCTAAAACTTAATAATATAATAGTGGCCTATATAAATACTAAAGACGTATTACTTAAAGAGGTCTTTTATTAGCTCCTAGAGCTTCTAATTAAAGACACAGGTAATTAGATTATAATAGTACTCTAATATCTAACTAAGTTCTAGTAAGCTCTAAATATTAGGCTACTTAGGATTATATATAAAGGTAATAAAAAATTTAGGTTTACCCCTTTTTTAGACTATTATTATAGCGTCTTACATTCTGGCTTTTATAATACGTAGGCTTCCTAGTATTATTAATAGGAGGATAGTTACCTTACTACTAATATCTTTAAGTAAGATATCTAGATTAGTACTAAGCCTATCTATTAGGCCGGAGTAGTAGTCTACTTAAATAGTCTATTAATTCTAATAATACTAATTTAGGTTATTAAACTCTATTAATATCTAGATATTAGTAGCCTAATAGCTAAATAGATATCTACTATTAATAGTATAATTAAGAAAATTAGGCCGGATCTAGATATTAATTAGCCGATTATTTAAATTATATTAACTATCCCCTAACTAATATCTAAATTATTTAGAACTATTTATAACTAAGCGGATTTAGGTCTAGAAAATAACTAGGGAAATATATTAAATAGTCTTACCTATATCTATTTTATATAAAATTATCGTCTTATTACTCGCTAAGACTTACTATAACTCTAAGGTATATACTTACCAGCGATATACTAGTCTAGTTCCTACTTAGGGTTACTACCCCCTTCCTACTCTAGTTTATTATCGCTACTAATTAAGGTATACTAGGCGAGCGTACTAGCGATATAGTTCTATTATGATATATATAGTAGATAGTCGCCTAGAAGCTAATAGCCGGCTAATAGGAGGCGGTTATACTATAACTATTTACTAAATAGAAATAGGAGCGGATATTAGAGGGCTATATAAGAAGGATACTAGTTAGGGATTAATATAAGGCCCCCCTTAATAGTTTTAATACGGATATCCCGCTTAATCCGGCCTCTTATAACGTTATTAGGAGTTATTATAATACGGGCAACTTCTATAGAAGTAGGCTAATTATAAGTACCCTTATCCTATTATTTAGGATTTAGCTATTAGATATAGACGCTTATAATATTAATAGGATATTATAATTTATCCTTTTTAAGGCGGTTATAGTAGGATTTAAACCCCTAGATATATAGGTTAATAGACCGGAGGGTATACTAAGTAGAAGTAAGGGTATCTTAATTTAAATTATTAAAATATTAATAGCGAATATCTAGTTACTCCTACGTACTATCTAGTATATAGATCTAGGCGAATTTTAGCCTAAGGCTATTATTAGTAATAAGAGGACCTATTAGATAATAAATAGACCCCTAGATCTAGAAGTTAGTTTAACTAACGTGGGTATTAATATTAGTTATACCCTTGCTAGTAAAGGAGAGATAATTATTATAACTAATAATATTATCTAAAAGTTCTTTATTATATATAGTCCTCCTTCCTATAAACTATCTATTAATAATAATATTATTAATATTACTAAGTAAGCTATTAATTAATCGTACCCTAAGCTCTACCTCCTTTCCTAGCCCTTTAGGTAATAAGTCCACGTCGGCTAGCTTATATAACTAGTTAGGAGACGGCTAGTTATTCTTCCTACTATTATAATATAGCTATTAGCCGCCCCCTAAGCTACTATATTTACTTTTCTAGGATAGTACGTTATAATATATATATATATTACTAGTGATATTAAATAATTTATTAACCTAGTAAAGCTCTATATATCTTATTATATAGGGATCCCTATATACTTAATATCTCTAGCCTAGCGTCCGCCCCTAATATATATTATTCTACCGCCGGTATAAGCCTTATTAAATAGGGGGTTAGTACTTAGTATTATTATCTTTATTAGCCTACTACTAGGCGTACTAGTAACGCGTATATAGATAATATTTAGGAGCTAGTAGAGGAGTAATTTCTTAGGGGGCCTCTTTATAAGTCGGGGGAGTGGGTTATTACGGATTCCTAGGGGGAATAACTACTTAAATAGTAGAATAGGAAGGTGAGATAGATTACTAGATAGTAGGGGGGCGGTTAAATAGAGGGGGAGGTAGGAAGTTCTATAAAGAAATTTATTAGTATTATTAGGTTAAAAAAAAAATAGAGTATAAATAATATTAGCTATAACTAGTATTAAAGAGTTCCTTAACTACCTAATATAGCTTATACCCTTACTCCTATATACTCGCCGGCGTTTATTACCTATAGTATTAGGATTAATATTAGAAAGGGGGCGTCGGTTAGTTAGGGGTAGGGTAGAGGCTAATAATCCTATATCAGCGTAGTTAGGGCGATACTAGGGTAGCAGAAGGCGAGGGATAGGTAGTATAAGCGGTGAAGATAAAGAAGAGGGCGTAGTAAAGTCTATATAGTAGTAGGTTAAAGAAAGAGGATAATATTAATAGTAAGAAAATAATTATTAATAAAGTAGGGGCGGAGAAAATATACTAAGAAATAGTATTCTTAGTAGGAAAATCTATTTATTTAGATATATCTTCTTAACTACTAACCCGATTAATATGATTTTAATAGCATTAAGTTCCTTAGAAGAGGCCGAAAAACTTTAATTAATTTAAAAATTATAAGAAGGGTAGGTATATAATTAGCTAGAATGCGAAGAATATTACGACTTTAATATTCTTTATAAAAGTAAGCCAAACTAAAAGCGGTTAAATAGGGGTATAAAGCGATAGATCTATTAGATAAGGGGTCTAGGAGATCTTTAGGGTTCAAAAATATATATATTCTATTATAGTAAGAAGATAAGAATATCCTTAGATAGTAGGCGTTTAAGTACTCTAAATATACTAGAACCCTTAATATTATTAATATATATACCTATTTTAGCCGTAAAGAATATCTTATAAAAGTAGATATAGAGTTTCTTATAGTAAGTAAGACTACTAGCTTCTACTAGTTTATACTAGGTATTTTCTTTTACTACTTATTAGAATTCTATAGCTTTCTAGGAAGTAGCGCCGTCTTATATAGGCCCTACCCTAGGCTTATATTTATTAGAATGAATAGAGTCGTTTTTAGGGTTATCCTCTAATCCTTCTTTACTATTATTATTATATAATCTACTTACCTTAGTAGTATTATTATCTTATAATCTGCTTATATTAGAAATATTCTTATTTAAAGCTAAGTTAGTATTTAGGTTAGGTTAAATAAGAACGTCGGTAATTTATAGTAATAGGGTACTAAAGCTTATATTATAAAGAATATATTAGTAATCTAAGACATCTTATAGTCTCTTTTTAGCTTAATTTACTATAGTTATTATAACCTAATTATATATAGATTAAGGGAGTATAAATATAGGTTACTAGCGCTAGTACTATATAGTATTATAAGTTATAAACTATTAGTTCTCTTCTTAAATAATAGTATATTCTATTATAAATAAATAGAAATAGACTACATACTTATTACTAATTATAATTCCTACCTCTTTAAGCTAAGTAAGCTCGGCTTTTAGTTTTATAATAAAGGTATTTATAGCTTTATTTATAGGGCTTATAACCTTTACCTTCCTATCTACTAATATTAGTAGTAATATAATAATAATATTAAGCTTTATCTTCCTAGTTCCTTATAGACCCTTAATAAGTCTAAGGTAGTTAGGTATATATACTAGGTATTCTAAGGCACCTATCTAAGATTTATCTAGCTTAATATACTAGAGTATAAGGTTCCCTTTAATATTAATCCCTTAGAAAAGATTATATACCTTATTTATATATAGGTCTTACCTAAGAATAAGTTATTATTATTATAAGTTATAAACGTAGTTCTTATCCCCTTTATATATAGGGTTTAATATCTTAATAGTAGCTAATCTTAACTTAGATAGAATATTAGATAAGACTAGCCTAACTATAATTATAATTACCTTCCTATTAAAGTAGAAGCTCTTAATATTCTAGCATAGGATATTAGTAGAGTTTATTAGATTAAAGACTAATTTTAGTTCTAATCTACTCTATATATTATCTTTAAAGGGATAATTAAGTATAATAGTATAATTAATAAAACTAGTATACAGGAAAGGTCTTAGTAGGATAGTAGCTATCTACTCCTCTACTCTTATATTAATAATAAAGGAGTCTTCGCTTAAGAAGTAATACTTAAAGTTAGAGGGTAGATAGAGGAGACTTATATATATATAATTAGCCCTAAATTTAAGTTATATAATATATAATTAGTATTCTTAGTATAGACTATCCTTAATATCTTAGAGGTTATTCTCTTTTTAATATATTATTAATATACCTTTTATTATCTAGTATTTATTACTATTAGTATATATATTATAAAAAGGTAGAGTAATAGGTAGATAGTCTTCACGTAGTATAACCTAACCTTTCTAAATCTTATACTTTATATTAGCTAACCCGTTAAACTAGTAAGTATATAAAGGGAATACTTAATTATATATAAAAGTAACTAAGATTATATAATAAGAGATATAAAAAGCTTCTATCTCTAATATATAAAAGAATATAGTTATTTTAAGTAGATTATTATTAGGCTAATTAAATATATAGAAAAGCTAGTTTTATATATATTAGAACTAGTCTAGTATCTTAATATTATAAAGGATCCCCTTAATATATACCTTTACTAGATAGAACCTTAGATTAAAGTACGCTAAGTTTCCTATATTATAGTATATATTTCCGCCATTATTATTTAAGTTTATAATATAATTAATATAGGCTTATTTAATATAATTTATAATATCTTTAACTAACTTAGGTAACCTCTAGATTATTATATTATTATTAATATCGCTTATAGTATTTAGTTAGATTACCTAGGTATAAATATATTCCTCCTTACGCGTGTACTTAGTTATAGGTAATAGCTTAGTAATATACGCCTTAATCTCTAGGTAAATATAAGATAATTAATATTAGTTTTTATTTAGGTAGATCCTATATCTTATATAAGCCCCCGTGCCCTTAAATTACCTAATAGGAGAGGTCTAGCCCTAGAAGATAAGCTTAGCTTTATATAAAGGTAATATTATTAACTATTATAAAGTACCTTAGACCGCTAGGTTAATATTTATATTCTAACTCTTATCTTTATACTATTATATCTAAGGATTTATAAATACCTTATTACTTACTACGTTTAAGTCTTTATTATTTAGGCTAGTAGTTATAATTACCTATAAATTCAGTATATTAAATTAATAAGGTATTACTATCTAGTAGGGTAATAATATATTATAAGGGCTTTATAATATAAGGCTATATATATATTAGATAGGATACGTAGTATAAGTAGGTATAAGCCTACTAACGTAGTAATTTTTACGCGTCGCCGCTCTTATAACTAGGAGTAGGATATAAGTAGAGGGGTAGAGGTATTATTATTAGAAGATAGTTAAAGAGATAAGGGGGGGTAATAGTAAATTCGCGTATAAGAGTAGGACGCTAAGGGAGTTAAGTAAAGTAATAATATAATAAGAAAGTATTAATTTTAGTTATAAATAATATATTCTTAGTATTAAAAAGCTTATACTAGATAAGAGTAGGTAATTATTAGTTATTTAGTTATATATTTACGCCGTTAAGCTTTTATAATTAGTAGGTATTAGGTACCTAGGTAAGTTAGTAAATACCTATAGATATATTATTTAAGTCTTTAGTAAATTAATTAATACTTATAGATTTATAAGAGCCTTTATTTTCACTATTTATTACTAATAATATAATAAGAATAACGTAGTAGATAGGGCTTTAATTAAGTTATTATATTAAAAGCTACTATTTAGCCTTACTCCTATAACTAATTATAGTAAGTTAAAGCCTCCTTAAATACTTAATAGTAGTAGTAGAAATAAGGAAGAATAACTATAGCTCCCTAACTTTCTATATTTAGACTTTACCTCTAGAACCCGCTAAGTACGTTAGGTTTATTAAACTATAATAGTTAAATTAAATATACCTTAAAGTAATATTATTTTAAGTATAGACCTTACTAGTAATTACTATTTAACTATTATAACTCCCTTTAATATAGTATTACTTTATATAACTTAATTAGTATTAGCTATTATAATAGTAGAGGAAGAGGTATTAGGTAGGGTTAATATATACTCTCCTCTTATAATTACCCCTATTATTAATTATCTTTAAGAGCCCTCTACCTAAGGGTATAAACCTCGTAGTATATTGTAATAATACTAATACCTCTAGGCTCTATATTAACTTATTAATAATAATATTAGTATTAGCTTTCCTATATTTATATTTAACTAATTTTAATATTTACTAATTAGTAATAATAACCTTATAATAGATTTATATCTCCTTAAGTATAGAATCCGCTACTAAGCTACTTAATATCCCGCCCCGCCTCTATACTTTTATATATAACCTCTATCCTAGCTTATAATTATTACTTTAACCGGCTATTAATAAAACTATACTATATCTATCTTAGGGAGATATCCTTATCTAATAAAGCTTTACCGGTAACGGGGGTTATTAGAAAGGCTAAGTAGGAAGGTACTATATATAGAAAGATAGTAGTAGTTTATAGGGAAGTTTACTAGAGTATCTAAGTAGTTAGTATAATAGCCGAATAATTAGATAGATACTTATATAAGTTTTATTATAAAGGCTAAAACTATTATTATAATTAATAGCTATATAAAAAAAGGAAGTACTCTAAGATAGTACTTAATTATAATTCCTGCGGCTAAGTATTTAGTTCTTAGTAGTAGGATAGGCTAAATCTTATTTATTTAATTAGTAGTCTCTCGCGCTAAATCCCTTATAGATAGTAGGACTAGGATTAGAAGAGTATATTAGTAATAGACCCCCTAATAAACGCAGGTTTAAAAAATCTCTTTAGATATATACTAAGACCTTAATTTATTATTACTTAAGGTTAATAAGATTAGGCCTCCTTTATTATATTAATATCTTATTAGTATAATTAACTCTATTAATTAATTATTTAGGTATATTCTTCGACTTAAGAGGCCTATATATTACTAATCTAAGTATAAGCCCTTTATTTATATATAGAAGCCTTACTCTAAAGCCCTTATACTACTCCTATCTTATACCCCTACCTCGCTATTATAAGGCCTACCGTTAGAAACTCCTTTTTAGAGAATTTATATAAACTAATATACTTTTAGAGATATTCGCCCTAGAATAGCCTTATATCTCTACTAGGGCGTTATATTAGTATAAGGGTAATATCTAGTATACTTACTATATAATAGTATTACGCTTATAATATATTAATTATAGACCCTCCGCTCTATTTAATTCTTCTAATAGAGGCGTAGCGTTATAAATCTATATATTTACTAAAGTCATTAGTAATTAACTAGAAATCGCCTATTCTATATTTATTAGAATTATTCCTAAATCTATTAAGACCTCCGCTAAGACCTCTTAAAGAAAGATATCTAAAATCGCCCTCTTAGAATTAATATCTATACCTACTAACGACCTTATATATTATTCTAAAGTTCTACGGGGTAGATAATATATATAATTTATAGTAATAAGCTTTTTTAGTTTCCTAATTAATATAGTCCTACTATTATAATACCCTACTATTAGACTCTACTTTCTAGTATACCTCTAAAGTTAAAAACTCTAGACTAGTTATATATTACTCCTACGTAGACTATATAGTACTTCTTATAGCTATAGTATATCCCCTAGATATTCTATATATAATAAGGAAGTAGTATAGTATATCCTAAGTATAACTAAAAATTAAAAATTAAAAATTATAATAGTTAAAAATAAATTCCTTATAAGAATTAAACTCCTATTAGTAGATATCTCCTCTAATAATAATTAGTTCGTGTATTAATATATATAGATTAGATATTTCTAAGTTATTAATTATTACTATAGCTAAGAGAATAAAAATTATTTATATTATTATTTCTATAAAGTTAGTATAGGAAGGAAATTAGAAATAATATATTAAATTATAGAGCTAACTAGGTTATAAAGCCTCTTAATCTCTTTATATTAAGTTATACTCTATCTTAATACTTATCTTATAATTATTTCTATTAATAGTTATAATAATATATATAAGGGAATAGGTAAGTAAACGCGGGTAATATTAGTAATTATAATAGTATATATATTTATTAGGTATAGTAGATATATTAATAATATTCTTAAACTCTAGGCCTAGTAAAAAAAGAGGTAGCTTTATAGAGAGATAAGCGGATTAATTACTCTAACGCGTTATAAGGTTAATCTAGTAAGTAGTAGATATAGCCTCCCTTTTAAGCTCTTCCTATTAAAGCTATATATTTATAAGGCCCTTCTAATATTATTAGGTATTATATCAGCTTAAATCTACTACTAGTAGAAGTTAGTCTATATTATTATCTAGTATAATAGTATCTTTAAAAGTATTACCTTTATACTAGGATATAATATAACTTAAAGGAGCTTTAAATACTCTAAAATAGATATTATAAGGATAATTAGAAACTTAGTAGCTATTATCTAATACTAGCCCTTAGTAAATTAAAAGTAAAGTTAATAATATTAAATTACTTAAGGATACTTATTTTATAATCTAGAGGTAGGTGAAATTTATATTACTAGTAAAAAAAGGGAAGACCCTTAGTATAAGTTTACTAATAACTAATAAATAAACTCTCTACTACCTCTATCTTTACGCGCTTAGTAAAAGGTACTTTATAACTAATAGAGAAAGATTAAATAAAGTTATAAATATAGAGAATATAAGATAGCTAGGCTAAAGGATTTCTAATTATAGGTTACTATAGTAGGTAAGGCGTTTATCTTTCTTCTAGTCCTAGCTAGGGTTAGAGTAGAGGACTCTATATACTAACTCTATAATCTTAAGAATCGGTCTTCTAAATAGTATAGTCTACCACGAGTTTATATATATAAAAATAAATAAAAATAAAAATAAAAAAGGAAATAGAAATAGAAATAGAAATAATCCCGCTAGATAAGTCTAAGAAGCCTAGACTATTATTATAAGATACTATATATAGTTTATTAGAGCCTTTTAAATAGACTACTTAAGTACTCTATTAATCTATAATAAATTAGTTATATTAGAGGAGTAGCGCTTTTAGCTTACTCTTTTTAGCTTATTATAAGGACTCTTCTTTATATAAGGTATTATAACCTAGATAATATACCTAGTAAAAGTACTTAATATATATTAACCTATTAGGAGCTTAGGACCTACTTATATTAACTATAAAGGTTAATAATATATAGCTAAGAGTTAAGACTAGGGAGGGAATAAATTATACTTAAATTAAAGATATTAATATAAATATAAGTTATAAGATATATATATTATTACTATTATAATAGTCTATTATAATAATTTAATAGATATATTACTAAGATTAGTAACTATTAATAGTTTATACTATTAATAAACTCGGCGTAGATTTATATATAAAATAATTAACTGATACTATTCTTTTATCTAATATAATATAAAGTATAAGTAAAAGGTAAGAGACCTAGAAAAGGATAATAGTATTTCCTATGATAATAAAATAATCTTATTTAAGATATATATTAATATTAGCTATAAAGCTAATACTACTAATTATAGGCTTCTATTTACTAGATTAGATTTTATAAAGTTTAACTATATATTAATTAAGGAATATCTAGATTTATATAATAGTAAGTAAATACTACGTAGATCCCCGTCTAATAGGCTATTAGTAAGTTATAAAAGATAGAATTAAAGATTACCTTATTAATTCTAAGAGAGGATAATAGTATTTCTAATATTAATAGTTTAATCTTAATTATAAATAGATTTTAAGATCTTACTTATTCCTTTTATAAGAGAACTCTTTCCTATACTTTAATTACTAATTATAACTATCTTTAGAAGTAGTAAATTAAAATCCTTTATACTAAGATAATATAGCACTTAAATAGCCTAAATAAGCTCCTTTAATCCTTAACCTAAAATTTATAAGCTATTATCTATATCTAAAGAGCTTATTATAAATAATCCCTAAGTAATTATTAAGGTAATATAAGCTATAAATATAATAAGTTATTACTTAGCCTTAAGTATTAAATTAAAGATTAAGACTTAAAAGGTTTTTAAGTGCCTTACCTAGTTTAATAACCTTTATCTATAAGGCTATCTATTATAGTTATATTAGAGCTATCCTTAATAAGGATTATATTTCTAATACTAATTTATTAATCTTATTAGATATAACTTTTATTATTAATAGCGAGATTATCTTATATAAGTAGAGCTAGTATTATAGTACAGACTCGGAGTCGTTAGTAATAAGGTTTAATAAACCTCGCCTAGGTTTAATAAACCTAGGTTAGTTCTAGCTTAGGGCCTTAGCTATAAAGTTTTCTCCTTATAACCCCCTTTTACCTTCTTGTCTTCTTCGTCTTTTATCTTATATATAGACTAGACCCTATTATAGCTATAATATATTATATTAGTAGCCTCTAGCCTTATTCCCTAATATTATAAAAGACTTATAACTCCTATAATACTTCTATTATATTAAGACCTAGTCCCGTTACCTTCTTACCTAGATATAAACCTTACTTTATCTTAATAGAGTATCCTAAATTTACTCTAGAAGCTTTATTAGAAGCTAATAACTTTACCTAGTAGGTAGCTAGTAATCTAGCTACCGTCTTATAATAATTTAATAAGCTATAAGCTTAGAATAATACTCTATAAGTAATTAATAAAACCCCGTCTACTTTATTAGACGCGCTAATACCTCCGCCTCCCTTATTTATATTAGGTTATATAACCCTTGACTCCTAGACTCTAGCTATAATAGCCTTAGTTATAGCTTAAACTATATAGAATTACCCTCCTCTAGCGGCCCTAGCTCCTATAATTAACCTACCTATTATATTAGTATTAGCCGCCCCTCTCCCTCGCTTATCTAAAAAGCTTCTAGATATTAAGTTATATAATAGAGACTAGGATAAGCTAGATACTTAGGAGTAGTCTCTTATATAGTATATAAATATTAACTATAACTAATATCCTACTAAAGCTATAAAGATCACTTATATAAAGTCCCGTCTAACTATTAGAAAGAAGGCTTCTAAACTTATAATACCTTATTAATAAGATAGTACTTATACTATTACTTCCTTTATTAAATATAGATTAACCCTTTACTATTATTATAAAAACCCCTTTAAAGTTAAAGATACTTATATATATCTTCGTAATACCCTTAAGTAAGGCTTTAGTATATTTATAAAGTACTACTAATTCTTCTATTAGAAGAAAGATTATTTTAGTATAAAAGACGCTTTACTAATTAATTACTTAAAGCGTAATATGAACTATACTACTTAATTAGCTATATTTACTTAGTAAACTACTTAAAGTAGACGTCCTTCTACCTTTTAGGAATATATCTAGGCCTTTACTAAAACTAATAAGGAGCTTTAGTAATTAAAGTATTACTAGCCTTATACCCTAGCTACTACCGCTTCTTTATCTAAGCCTAGGAATCCTACCCCGTCTAGTAATACCTTTATAACCCTCTAAACTACTACCGCTCTTCCCCTTACTACTATTACTCCTACGGTTATTATAAATACTAGAGATCTTATAATTTTAAGCTCCGTTATAGCTACTATTTAGGGTAAGAGTTTAGCTACCCCTAGAGTTAAAGATATTTATAATAAGTAGAAACTATACTACTATTATAAACTCTAATACCTAGGTAAAACTACTAAGGAATACCCTAATAAGAAAACTACCTTATTTTATATCCTTAACCTAGATAATACCGCTAGTATTAATAGTAGTATACCTATCTTAGGAAATACCTAGTCCCTAAGTAAAGTCGCGCTTAGGGACCTCTCTATATTTCCTATTATCTTCTAATATCTTCCTTCTCCCCTCCTCTTTAATTATATAAATAATTCTTAGCTAGATTAGCCTTAGAGTTATTTAAATTAGATTTAACCTTTAAGGATAGTTATATAGTTATTTCTTATATACTATACTAAGCTTAATCTAGAATCCCTACCCTTACTTTAATTAATAGTAGAGCCTCCGCCTATACTTTTATTAATAAATCCTTCGCGTAGTCCTATAACCTTCTTATATACCTTTTAACCTATTTACGTCGACTTAGAGGGTTTAATAGTTAATCTATATTAACCGGCGATATTACCTATATAACTAAAACTACTATAGCCTTAGGAGGCTATATTAAGAGACTATTCTTATATATTATAGGTCTTAACTAATACCCTATAATTATAGGCCTCTCCTAGCTACGCTATTATGCTATTAATATTAATTTTAGCTCTAATACTCTTACTATATCTTTATCCTTCTACCTAGCTTATTATTATTAAACCCCTATTAAGATTTCTAGTACTACTTAAGAAGAAGAGGAGTTCCTATCCCTTAAAGACTCTTAATATATATAGGAGCTCTAAGATCTAGAATCCTCGCCTAGTCTTAGTTAGTTAACCTCATCTTAAAAACCTAGCACCTAGTCTATTTATAAGGAATAACCCGCTTATAAGAAGTAACCTAGTACCTAGTCTATTTATAAGGAATAACCTACTCGTTAGGAGTAATCTAATACCCCGTCCGCTTATAAGGAGTAACCTACTTATAAGAAGTAACCTAGTACCTAGCCTATTACCTAGCCTATTTATAAGGAATAACTTAGTCCTCGCTAACCTAGTCTTAAAGAAGAAACCCCTAGCCGTATTCTCTATACTATCTAGAAAGGATACTAACTAAAAATTAAGTACTAAAGTCCTTTATTTTATTATACCTCTATTAAGAGGCGTACTTAGTAAGCTAAATAATAATAACCTCTTATATAACTTAATATTACTAAGTTAGGAGCTTATAATTTTAATCGCGCTATACGCCTTAAAGATTCTAAAGTCTTTAGCCTTAACTTTAGAGAGCTTAATACTTTCCTTAGTTTCTTATCTTTAACCTCGCCTTAATCCTTATTTATTCTAAGTCCTAATCTAACCCTTATCTTAGGCTAAAAAGCCCTATCTTACCCCTAGGATACCCCGTCTTATTCCTATAATTAGGATTATTATCTTACCCTCTACTAAATAAATAAAGAACTTTATTTAGCCGCTTCTACTATATAAGAAGACCTTAAAGCCTATTAATAAAGTAAGAATATTAACCCCGCTATTATTATACCCCGAGTTTACTAAGAGTAGCTAGACGTCTTTTCTAAGAAGGAAGCTAATACCTTACCTAAATATAAAGCTTATAATTATACTATCTACCTTAAAGAAGGCGCTTAACCCCTAGCTACCGCTTTATATAGAATAATTTATAATAAAAGTTTAGAACTTTATTAATATCTAGATAAGAATCTTAGTAAAGGATTTATTTAAGCTAGCCGCTTAGAAGCCGCGGCCCCCATCCTATTTATTAAGAAACCTAGGGGAGGCCTCCGTTTTTATATAGATTATAGAGGCCTTAATACTATTATTATTAAGAATTATTACCCTTTATTATTAATTATAGAAACCTTTAATTATCTTAGCTAAGCTAGAGTTTTTACTAAGCTAGATATTATTACTACTTCTAATAGACTAAGAATCTAAGAAGGTAATAAAGCCTTAACTACCTTTTAAACTTACTTTAGATTATTTAAATATCTAGTTATACCCTTTAATTTATAATAGACTTACTTCCTTCTAGAATTATATTAATAATACCCTCTAAGAATATCTAGATAATTTCTATACCGCGTACTTTAATAATATCCTAATTTATAGTAATTATAAGGTAGAGTATAAGATCTACGTTAAAAGAGTCTTATAAAACCTTTAAGAAGCTAGGTTATAAGTAGATATTATTAAATACGCGTTTAATATTACTAAAGTCTTATATCTAGGACTAATTATTATTATAAAGGGTATTAAGATAGACCCTACTAAGGTAGATACTATTATTAACTAGCCTAGCCTTATTAACCTTAAGGATATTTAAAGCTTCTTAGGGTTTACTAATTTTTATAGAAGATTTATCTATAATTATAATAAACTAGCTACCCCGTTAACTTACTTAACTAAGAAGGATATTACCTTTAAATAGTCTCCTAAATATTAAGCCGCGTTTAAGGCCCTAAAGTAGGCCTTTACCTCTAATATAATCCTTTATTATTATAATCTAGATTTAAAGATTATAATTAAAACCGACGCCTTAAATTATATATCTAAAGGAATCCTATCCTAGTATAATATTAAAGGCGTACTCTACCCTATTACTTACTTCTTAAAGAAGTATAGTCCCGCTAAATATAATTATAAAATCTATAATAAAGAACTTATAGCTATTATTTAAGTATTTAAAGAATAGCGTCTAGAGCTTAAAGGCTCTACCTATCTAGTTAATATTGTTATAGATTATAAGAACCTAGAGTATTTTATATTAATTAAGTAACTAAGTCGTTATTAAGCTTATTAGAGTAAGTTCCTATCTTATTTTAACTACTATATTACCTACCGTCCTAGTAAGGCTAGCGGTAAACTAGATACTCTAACTTATTAATTAGGCGATCTCTTAAAGGAGGGGGATATATAAGATCTATATTATCTTTATTAGTACTAGACTATACTAAAAACTAATATCCTAGACCCTAGAATTAAAGTAACCTTTAACCCTAAACCTAGAACTATAAATTAATAGTATAGAACTATTAACCTAGAACCTATCTAGCTCTACCTAGCCTTAGTCCCCCTAGAAAATCCTATTACCCTAGCTCCTATAAATATAGAAATTAAAGAACTAGAGCTTAAAGACCTAGAACCCTAGCTAGACTATAAAGTTCCTAACGTTAATAATAACTCTACTAATATTCCTACCTAGACTTTATAGGAATAAGCTGAAGCTAAAGATAAATTCTCCTCCTAAGTCCTTAAAGCTCTATATAGTAGAGCTTAGTATTATTATTAAATCCCTCTTATAGAATATAAGGAGAGAAATAACTTATTATATTTCTATAACTAGAAGTATATACCTAATTTAAATAGTCTTCGCCTTTAGATTATTTAGCTTACTTATAATAGTATTACTAGTAGATACCCTAGAAGAGTTAAATACTATAAACTTATTAGTTAAGTATACTAGTAGCCTAATATCTATAAGTATATTTAATGTTTTATACGTAACTATTATATATACTCCTAAGCTAAGCCCTCTTAATAGCGCCTATAAGGCTAGTTAAGACCCCTTCTAATTCCTAAACGCTAATAGCGTAATATTTCTATAAATTACGTAGGACCCCTTCTATTAAGTACCTTTATAGGTATAATATACTAATATATCCTAGTCTTTATTAACCGCCTTACTAAAATCAGACACCTAGTACCTACTACTATTATAGAAGTAGAAGAAGCTACCTATACTTTCTATACCTATATCTAGAAGCTTTATAGCTTACCTAAGTCCTTTATTTCTAATTAAGGAACGTAATTTACCTCTAATATCTAGAATTACCTCTATTAAATACTAAAGATTAACGCTAAACTCTCTACTACCTATTATCCTTAGATGGATAGTTAGACTAAACGACTTAATATAGTTATAGAATACTATCTTTAAGTATTTATAAACTATATATAAGATGACTAGGCTAAATAGATCCCTAGCACTAAGTTCTTAGCTAATAACGCCCCTTCTATAACTACCCTTACCTTACCGTTCCTCGCTAATTTAGGTTAGAACCCTCGTCTAGGATTTAAACTACTAGAACCCCTACCTACTAATATAATAGCCTAAGCCCGCGTTAAGTTAATTAGTATTAAGAACTTTACTAAGAAGATAGAAGATCTTATAGACTACTTATATAATAAAATATTAATTACTTAAGTAATCTATAAAACTAGCGCTAACTATTCTTACTACCCCTACTCTAGGTATCTTATTAGAGATTAAGTCTAGCTGAACGCTAAAAACCTAAATACTACTTAGCCTATTATAAAACTAGATAATTATAACGTAGGCCCTTTCCTAGTTAAATATATATTTAAAAAGAACCCCTTAATTATTAAGCTAGAACTTCCTAAGTCTATAAAAGTTTACCCTATCTTTTACGCCAGCCTTCTAAGCTATATAGCTACTAACCTCCTTCCTAGATAATGCCTAGAACCTTATAAACCTATTATTGCTAAGAATAGCGAACGCGCTTAGTATATTAATACTATTATAAACTCTAAGATTAATTAACGTTATACCCCTCTACTCCTTAAGTATTATATAGATTAGGAAGGTTATTTCCTTATATAGGAACCCTTTCACCTCCTTAATAATTATTAATAAGCTCTTGATAAATACTACGCCTTATACCCTACTACTACGGGTCCTTATATTCTACCTTATAGGATTCCTAATTACTAATATAAGGATAACTAGTCTCGTCTAGTCCGTGCTTAGTCTAATATTTTAGTATATTACCTATCCTCGCCTTATATTATCTAGTATAATAGTAAACTACTCTAGTCTAGCTTAGTTCTTATTACTCCTAGCCTAAGCACTTTTTAGTTACTCCTCTAACGACCCTTTATACTTTATAGGAGCTCAGCCTTAGAAGGGGAGGCTACTATTATAGTATAGACTTAGAGTTATTAGTAATAAGGTTTAATAAACCTTGCCTAGGTTTAATAAACCTAGGTTAGTTCTAGCTTAGGGCCTTAGCTATAGAGTTTTCTCCTTATAGCCCCCTTTTACCTTCTTATCTTCTTCGTCTTTCGTCTTATATATAGACTAGACCCTACTATAGCTACAATATATCATATTAGTAGCCTCTAGCCTCGTTCCCTAACAGCTAGCTACTATATAACTTCCCGCTTAATAGGTTATTAGTAAGTTATATAATAAGCTTCTTATAATATTTATATTTATAAAAGAAGAAGGAAAAGATAATAAATATATATTTATATCTCTCTACTATACTTTATAAGCGAGATCGTGAATATTTTACTACCTAAAATTACTAATTACTTAGAATTAAAGGGAAAAGCCGGCTTAGTTCTAATATAGATTAAGGATATACTTTTTATAATCTAGAGATAGACTTTTATCTAATAAAGCTCTATTATATATAGTTACTTTATATATAACTAGTAATAGGAAAATTCGTATATATTTTAAAAGTAGGTAGTAGTTATATAGTAGCTAACTATAAATATTTAAGATATAAGGATAATAGAGAAAGCGTATTATTAATATTATTAAGAGAAAAGTTCTTCCTTTATTATTAATTACTTTATTAAATAGTCTTTAGCTTTTTAAAGGAATAACTTATACTTTGTAAGTAAATTATTAATTAAATTCTAATAGTTTTTTAATTATCTTTACTACTTAACTATTATATATTCTTATTAGCTTATAATTAAACTTTAGAATATATAATCTATTAAATATAGACATAATATTAGTAATATATAAAGGGAGAGAATAGGATACTATATATATAGCTTAGGAAATCCGATTATAGTTAATTAAAGATAGAAGAGATATAAGTAAGGGGAGTATATAAATATAATTAGTTCTAATAAAATGAGATTAAGATTATACTTATAATCTTACTCTCTTATAATAAATTAATATAATAAATAGACTAATTAGCTATTCCCTTAAATAGACTAGACTTATCTCTTAAACCCCTACCCTACTCTTATAAAGTAGCTACTACCTTATTTAGACTACTAATTATATCTTATAATATTATATTATCTAAGATACTATCCTCTTACTCTTAAGTTAGAATAGTAGACTAAATAATCTAGTCCGCGTTACTATTAAAGGTACCTATATTATTATTTAATCTAATAACTAGCTTATATAAGGTAGATACTACCTCTTTTAACTAGCTAATATTATCTTATATCTCTTCTAATTTAGATTAAGTTAATATTAATACTTACTTAGGTAAGGGTAATAATAAAATAGCTTACCTATATTATAGTACTAGTTATAAGGGAGGTATATTTAGCTTTAGGAATAGTAATAGTAGAGGCGGCGATAATATTTTTAATATATTAAATAGTAATTAAGGAAGAGAATTATAGGAGTTAAGAGATAAAGGTTAACGCGTAAACCTCTAATATTAAGGTCTCTTAGGTATAAGGGATATACTACTAAAAGGTTATATCTACTAATAGCTAGTATACTATACTATTACGACCCGTCGTCTTCTAACTAGAAGGCTCCGGAGTCTAGGTGGATCTCGTAGAGAGGAGTGTCAAGGACTAGGGTAAACAGGCTTCGTACTAAACTAGTCTAATACAGGTCGAGTATTATATTTAGTGTCTAGGAGATATCTAGGTTAATAATATAAGTTGAGCACGAAGCTCCTATCTAAGCAGGAACGCACGCTTTCTATATAGACATATGAGATCCCGCTAAGAGGTATAGGTCGGTGGACCGATCCATCTAATCCACACGTGGCTCCTATAGTTCAGTAAGCTAATCCACCTGATCCACCTGTAGGTCGAGTCTCTCTCTAGACTGATCCACCTGACGGTAACGAGAAGTGCCCTTGCTAGGCGTAGTATAAGGACCGCTGGTCTATACTCGTAATATTAGCTCCTCCTCTAAGAATTATCGTCCCGATAATCCTAACTTCTATAATGCCTGCTAATAGGCATAAACTATCAAGCTCTTTCCATCGTCGTCAGCTATTGTCGTTAATCGCGCCGGCAACTCCAATGCGCGTCTATAAGAACTGCGAAAAGGCCAGGCGCCTGGAGAAGTATAAAGTGGGGGGTTCGTCTGATCGTTACGTGGAATGCGCCCGACTGGGCTATAGCTGCGATCTCGCTCCTTTCTCTCCTGCTCGTTGGGCTCGCGTTCAGAAACAGCGCGATGCTAAGCTAGCAGAGTAGAAGGCTTTCTAAAAGGAGGCCCAGGCTCGAATGGTTCGTCTCACCACAGAGCTGGAAACATTAGAGCGAGTTCAAAGAGAAATAGTTGAAGGGGAACTATAAAATATCGAGGAGGTCGAGGTTAATGAGTAAATAGCTGATCCTTCCCCTAACGACTTCCTCTTTAATATTTCTTCGGAACAGGTCGAAGTCCCTCTTGACTTTAACTGGTCTGGTTTTGCTGTTGTTGGCGGAACTGTTATAGGAGGCTCTAGCAGTTCTCAAGGTTCTTGATTAGTTCCCAGGTACTTTCCGAATCTTCATACCCTTTCTATTTCACCAGGTACTTCTGACTCTTATGTGCTAGAATTCTTTCGGCTTCGAATTCGTTTTCTTCTTCTATTTCAAAGTAGAAGGTTTCTTGTAAGGGTGTATTGGGATCTGCTGGTTCTAATATTAAGATATGGAATACTAGGTAGATTTTAGCGTCGGGTGGAAGCTGTAATTTATAGTTGATAGGCCCTTTGTTTCTAATAACTAAAAATGGTCCGACTTTGATATAGTCCAGTTTCCTACTTGGTCTTATACCTTTTAAATTTTTTGTGAGGAGGTATGCTTTATCCCCCTTCTTTAGCTGAGGACCCAATTTTCTTTTCTTATTTACTAACTTCTCTATAGTAATATTGGCCTCGCTAATCGTGTGCTGCATGTCTTTATGCAGGCTTTTCATGTCAGAAGTTAATACCAAGGCTTTTTCGGCATCTAGTCCTTGTCGAGGATCTAGGAATAAGTTTGCGTGTCGACCGTAGTTTATAAAAAACGGTAATAGCCTTGTTATATCTAACCTTTTGTCGTTGTATACTAACTGTGCTATTGGGAGTAACGCAACCCAATTATTTTTCCTTTTATTAACGTAGTGTCTAAGGTACACTTCTATTATCTAATTAGTACGTTCAGTCTATCTATCCGTTTAAGGGTAATAGGCTGTTAATATTTATAGTTTAGTTCCTATTAACGCGATCAAAGTCTTCTAATAGTTTGATATAAAGAGTTTATCTCTATCTGAAGTTATTGATTCTAGTATGCCATGATCTCTAATCAGTCTGTCTAATAAAATGAATCCAAGCTGACTAGCGTTATAGGATTCCTTGTATAGGATTATAATGGTATACTTGGTAAGTTTGTCGACGATAACTATTATTAAGTCGTACTTATCGTTAGTTACCGGGTTAACTAACTGAGGTAGTTTCATAATAAAGTCCATCGTGACGTCTTTCTATAGTGTGTCTAGAACTTCGGTAAACTGAATTTGTCCGTACTTGGCATGTCTTATAGATTTGTTCTGCTGGCAGTATATACATTCCCTGATGTATTACTCGACTAACGCTCGCAGGTTTAATGCAGCGTATACTCTTTAAATGAGTTCTAATGTTTTAGATACTCCTAGATATCCTAGTAAAGGATTATTATGGTGATCCCTAATCACTTCTTCTGTTACTTTCGGTAGTAAGTACAGCTTCTGTTTATACAGTAATAGGTCCCGGCTAGGCTGTTCCTTCCTAAGTTGTCCGGCTAGGTTGTTATTCTCGTATGCTTCCTTTAAATCAGGAACTATATGTGTCGTGACTCGTATGGTCGTGGCCAGATTCCTTACTGGTACTAACGACCTATTGTTTTCTTGTTTCAAGATAGGTTAAGTAGTGATGTCTTTTACTTATATATAGTTAGATCGTCTACTTAAAGCGTCTACTCGTCTATTGTCTTTTCCTAGGGTGTACTAAATTTTGAACTTGTATTGCCTAAGGAGTTCGGACCATCGAACTTGTCGTCGATTTAATTCTTTTATAGTCGTAAAACCTACTAAATTTTTGTGATCGGTGAAGATAGTAAGTTCCGAATAGCTTTCGGCATATACTCTCTAATGCTATAGAGAATAGACGACTGCTAAAAGCTCTTTGTCGTGTATATTATAGTTCTATTCTGCTGGAGACATCTTACGTAAGTAGTATACTACTGGATACTACTTGCCGTCTTTCTACTAATAGAGGCATGCTCCGATTATAAGATCCGAAGCATCTGTTTCGATACGTGCTAGTTCTCCGTTACGAAACGTGTAGAGTACCGGAGGATCCATATAAGCTTACTTCAGTTCTTTAAATACTCTCTTCTAGTTAGTATCCCATCGAAATCCCGTATCTTTCTTGGTGATTTCCGTTAGTGGCAAGGCTTTCTTAGAGTAGCCTTCTATAAAACGTCTGTTAAAGTTGGCGAATCCTAGAAACCCTTATACTAATTTAATATCGTGTGGTGTAGGCCATTCCTGTATAGCCTGAATCTTCTTAGGGCTTATACGAACGCCTTTGGTTGTTACTATAAACCCTAAGAACTTAACTGAGGTCTTATAAAACTCGTATTTCTCTAGCTTTAGGAGGAGTCCAGCTTGTAATAAGCATGTTAATACATCTTATACATAAAGGATATGTTCCTTAAGAGTTTTAGAGTAAATTAATATGTCGTCGAGGTATACGATCGCTGTAAGATCTAAATGAGCTCGTACAATATTATTAACTAATGCCTGGCAGGTTACTAGTGCGTTAGTAAGACTAAACGGCATGACCAGATACTTATAATATCTATATCGAGTCCTGAATACTATTTTCTATTCGTCACCTTCTTTCATTTAAATCAAGTTATACGCTCCTCGAAGATCTAGTTTTGTAAAGATCTTTGCTTTGGCTAGCCGATCCTGCAGCTCGCTAATATTAGGTAGCGGGTAACGATTCTTTATCGTTATATTATTTAACTTTCGATAGTCTACGCATAGTCGTAAGGATCCGTCTTTCTTCTTTACGAAGAGTATCGGATATCCTGCTAGTAATTTGGATTCTCGAATAAATCCCTTTTTTAGGTTCTTATCAAGGTACCCGCGTAGTACTATAAGTTCCTTTTCGGATAACGTATAAATAGGTCCAAATGTTAGTTCCTTCCCTAGTTCGAGTTCGATCTTATAATCCTAAGGTTGGTGTTTAGGTAGAGCTTTTACTATTATCTCTTTTATAAAGAGGCGTTTCCATCTTTAATACTCTTATAAGATATTAGGAGTACTGTTAGTTACTCCAAGAACTCTAACTTATTGACCTGGCGGACCGCTGCCAGTGTCTGTTAAGTCGGATCCTTGTGTTTCAAGGTCATCCTTATTCGAAATTAAGGTAACACATGCCTCAACTATCTTCTAGTTCGATTTCTTATCCACCGTCGTCTACTATCGACGTGTAGGTTAGAATCTGGTGATATCGCCAGTTCGCTCAAACTTAAGTACTTTTCTTCTCCAGTTAATTACTGGGTTATGCTTTTCTAACTAAGGCATGCCTAATATGATGTGATGGGTGGCCATCCCTATAACATCGAAGGACATTTCCTTATGGTGTCGTTAAATTACAAATGGTAGCGAGGTTGTCTCCTCGTCTACGCTTCCTTTTAATAGCGTTGACCCGTCGGCCATTCGTAAGTCATATGGATCCTTCTTTCTTCGCGTTAGTAGGCCCACTAACCGTACTAATGCTTCAGAGATGAAGTTTCTAGATGCTCTAGAATCTATTATTGCTATAGTCCGCTGACTATCTATTTTAACCGGTATATTCATATGTATTACGTAGTTCGTTGAATATAGCTGATATATTTTTTAGGGTAAGGACATTGATCTCCTTGTACTTCCCCTTAGTACAAGGGATTACTCTTTTCCCGAAAAGGATAGGAATCCGGTAGTTCTTTTTATGTATATGTGCTTTCTGTAATTGTCGTGGAAGCAGGCATACTAGTCCTGCAAGTGACACTTAGAAGTATACTCGCCATGCTTAAGGTGTCCGTGGAGACTACTATACCATCTTTGGTCATGGTTTAGAAACCACTTCCTCGATCTCTTGGTTACTAAGTGCTAATAACAACTTATATTATTATAACTTGACTAAACTTTTCCACACGTTCGGATTCTAATAGACTTTCCTAAGTTTATTTTCGCTTGGTAGTGAATCATACATGTTTTATCGGCGCAGGCTGACTAGTATATTACTCCGTGCTGTGGATATGCTAAGTCATTTCTAAACTCCTTCTGTAGAAGTCCTCCTGCTACTTTTTCTTGGTAGAACTCTACCCGTTCCTCGAGTTTTGTCTGTGGATCTTTTAATATGGAAGCTCGAGATACTACTCTATCACCTTCTTTCTTAGAAGTCTGGCTGAGGTTTTCCTAATCGGAATCATCCTCGCTTTCTCGGCTTTGTTCGGGTTTTCCCTTCCGAATACAACCACTATTATATTCGTTATTAGAGTCTAATTCCTTGAGTTGTTCGTGAATATCTGCTAGCCTTTATTTAATCTTTACGATATTCCTCTATTTCTTAGCTATTTCTTCGCGTAATTCTTCCTCTCTAGATTATAGTTCTCTATTAATGGGTGGATTGACGAGGGCTAGCAAATCATCTATAATTACGTCTAGCTCGGTGTCGTCGTACTCCGTTTCTTGTTAATCCTTTAGAGGTTCAGTCTTCCTAACTGGAACTCTTTCTAATATATTTAACTGAGGTCGTTTCACTATATTTTTTGACCTACAGTCTTTGGCGATATGGCCCGGTTTGCCACAGCCATAGCAATTTATTGCTTTCTTACCCCCTTGCTATTTCTTACCTCTAAACGGTTTCTTCTTCTCGGTGAAGTCCAACTCTATTAGTATCGGACCGTAAGGATCGCGTGAGAATCGCTTCTTCCTATAACTTCCTCCAGAATAGAGTCCTGTGTAACCGAGTCTAGAAACTCCACTATTATGGCGTAGTTCCATTACTAACTCGTGGATCTGGTCATCGACTCGTGTTAAGGCTCTTATTAATGAGTCCAAGTTATTATAAACGGCTCCGTCTCGCATGAGTTCCTTCTTCACCTGAGGTTTCAATCCTCTCCGATACATTACTATCAGCGCGTTATTATCCCAGTCGGTTCTTATAGAATACTATTAGAACTATGTTACGTATTTAGATGCCGATTTCTTTTATATCAAGTACTAGATGACTCTTATTACTACGCTTGCTTTATTAGAAGGTCCGAACATTCGCCTTATTTCTCCACGAAAGAGTGTTAGGCTCTCTATCTATAACTTAATAGAGATATTATTATCGTCGTCGGGATCTTCTATATATCGTTTAAGAAATGGAGCGGACTATCTCTAGGCCCGTCCTCTTATATAAGTTATTATAAATAGTAGTTATTTCTTTAGTCTTATAGCGTCTTTATTAAAAGAGAAGTATAGCTATATCTATACTAACCACTCTTCAAGTTTGTCTCGATCGCCATAGTATAAATCTAGCTTGGCAACTTTAATACCTTCTTTAACTTCCGCTGTTGCTGACTGTCGTGGACCGCGTTCACTCGGGGTGAGGTCCCTTTGTCCTGAGGTACTCATCTTGAGGGTGCTTAAAGTGTTACGACCCGTCGTCTTCTAACTAGAAGGCTCCGGAGTCTGGGTGGATCTCGTAGAGAGGAGTATTAAGGACTAGGGTAAACAGGCTTCGTACTAAACTGGTCTAATACAGGTCGAGTATTATATTTAGTGTCTAGGAGATATCTAGGTTAATAACATGAGTTGAGTACGAAGCTCCTATCTAAGCAGGAACGCACGCTTTCTATATAGATATATGAGATCCTGCTAAGAGGTATAGGTCGGTGGACCGATCCATCTAATCTACACGTGGCTCCTATGGTTTAGTAAGCTGATCCACCTGATCCACCTGTAGGTCGAGTCTCTCTCTAGACTGATCCACCTGACGGTGACGAGAAGTGCCCTTGCTAGGCGTAGTATAAGGACCGCTGGTCCATGCTTGTAATATTTACTATTAAGGCGCAGGAATTATTAAGTTAATAAGGAGAGTAAAAGTAGTAGTTATAAATATTATTAAGTTAATTGTAAATTACCCGCTCTTAATAAATTATATTAAATTTTATATTTAATATATATTAGATCTGTTTATTTAACGCCTAATAATTAACCTATATTCTTAGGAAAGATTAAAGATAATAAAGCGACGTGTATATAAGTATTATAAGGGAGGTTTTAAAATTATAAGTAGTTTAATAAGGTACCTTTTATATTATAATATTTCTAAATATAATTTCCTATATAAGAAATTATAAGTCTTACCCTCCTTACCTCTCTTATAATCCCGACTAGTATAGCTAGTAATATATAACCTAAGAGAGGGTAAGGTTTTAGAAAAAGATAGTATAAAGGATAATAATATAAGGCCTCTTATCCTTAATATAAACGACTTTAATACTTATATAAGGACCCTAGCCTACTAAGCGCCTTTAATTAGCCTAAGGTATTATAATCTATAAAGCGGCGAGTATAAGGAGCCCTTAAATCTACCCTCTATTAGTATTATTTATAAGGGAATACTATCTATATCCTTACGTATTTAAGATAAGATATTTAGTAAAATTAGTAGTTATTAGATAGGGTAGGGCTATTATATTAATAATATAAATATTAATTTTATAGAATTTAAGATATCTTTATAACGTTTAGATAAAGATAGAGGTAAATATAAATTATTTACTAGTATATATAACTACGCGCTCGCTTAATAGTTCTATAAGGAAAAGATTGTTAAAGGCGGGCGTAATTAATTCTTTTATAATATTTAACTTAAACTAATATATAAACTCCTAGGTTATAAGAATACTAGTACCTTAACTAAGATATAAGATAATATCCTATTTAGTATTAATAAGGATAAGTAGATAAAGTAGATATTTACTATTTAATTAAAGTTTAAGGGTACTAAATTACAGGAATATAATATTATATATTAAGATATTATTAAGACCCTTAAATTTCTTCTTAACTACTATATATCTAAAGATAAGATAGTATTTAAACTTATATAAGAATATAATAATAGTAATAAGCGCGTATATACTAAGATATATATAGGTAACTAGTAGTAGGAAATTAGGAGAAGCTTCCTAAAGGAGCTACTATAGTTTTAATCCTTCTTTCTACTAATAAGACCCCACTTATATAATATAGAGGTAACCTAGCTATATAGCTAGTCTATATTATTATAAGGAACTTAAAGGTTACTATACGTCGAAATTAAAGGTAGCTAGGGATAGTACTCCTAGGACTTCTACCTATTATACCTAATAACGGCGAATATATTAAATCTTACGTGTAATATTATTTTATATTAATTATATTAGATTATAAGTATAATAGAATTATAAACCTAGTATAATCTAAAGGTACTAAGATAAGACCTAGTAATTAGAATTATTATAATTATAAGGCTCTAGATTATATAGGTAGATTAAAAGGTCTAATACTACTACCTAATTATTATAGGCTTTATAGTAGACTATAAAGAATAGGTACTTATTATAAGAGTTAAGAGTAATTAATAGTATATAATCTATATAATACCCTTAAATAAATAAGGAGACCTCTAGGGTAAATAGTACCCCTAAACCTACTCTTTAACCTAGTCCTAAATTTAGTAATAATATAAAGAAGATATACTAGAAAATAATAAGATATTTATATATCTAATATATAACTTCGCCTAGTTATACCTTATAATAAATATATATAAAGTAATACTAGTTAATATATTATATTAATAACTTAAGGGTATAATTAACTATCTACTTAAATAGATTAGTTAAGCTATCTATAAGAGCGTACCTACCGCTAGGAAGTAGAAAGGGGATAAGATAGTACTAAAGGGCGCGCTAGGAATAGTATAACTAGATAAAAGGTTTTATATTATTTTAGCCTTCTATAATTTAAAGACTTTTAAGTATTATAGCGCTATTATATAATAGATAGGAAAGGATTAAAGATTAGTTATATAATAGCTAATACTAGTTATTACTCTACTTTTACTAGACCTTTATAGATTAGAAATCTACTATACCTAGGTACTAGTAGACTTTATATTAATTACCTAATACTACTTATATAATAATAAAATAATAAGATATCTTAAATATATACTCTCTTAGTTTAATAACTTAAAGGACTATTTTTATTAGTTTAGACTAGATAGGTAATTTAATATATTAAAGCTCCACGTAATAATATATTATATTAAGTAGATTTAAATATTTAATACTACGGATAATTATAATATTAAATATAGAGAAGCGGTATATTACTATCTAATTAAGCCTTTCTTTAAGCTAACTAATAAGTAAGAGAAATTCTAGGATTAAATAGTCTATTATACTACCTATTACTTATAGATATAGGCTATAAAAGATAATATATTATATTCTAATATAAGACTATCTAATCTAAGAATAATAGATTTTATAGCTAAAGTACTAACCCTTAGTCGCGTAATTTAACTTATAGAGTTCTAATATAATCTAGACCTATAAGAGAGGTAGGTAGCTTAAAAGGTAGGGTTTACCCTAGATTACTAGTACTAGCTATCTATAATATAAAATAGACTATATATTAATAATCTACTAGGGATACTAGCCGTCTATATACGCTAATACTAGTAAGACGGGGATAGGGATATTATACCTAATAAAGCTATAGATAAAAGAGATATTAATCCTAATTAGGTAAACTTATACTTTATATACCTATATCCGTCGTTAAAATACTAGAAACTAGATAGGAAAGATCTAGAAGACTTAGAGAACTAAGTCGTAGATAGGGTAATATATAAAGCTAATTAGTAGAGATAAGGAGACTAGAGATGTAATTATATATTAGTAGAAGAACTCTAGCTATATTCTTATATAAGTTCCCTTTAGGGCTAAAAACCTACTAGACTTTAGCTTCTCCTAATAGTAGTAGATATAGGCCGCCTTAATATTAAGGGCGAGCTATTATAATATAATAGTACCCTTATTAATTTCCTAAAGATCTATAATAGGGGTACTCTATATAAAGTTTATAGGATAGTTAAAGTTAAATTATAGCTAGTAAGTTCAGTTATAAAACCTAGGATACTAGAGGCGTATTAGATTATCCTTATGATAATAGTTATAAGGAGCGTATATATTATACTAGTATATATTAGTAAGGCTACTAGAAAGGATAATATAGCTTATATTAATAATTATATTAACTAGGATTTATATAATTTAATATATAACGAGGATTTACTTTAGGGATACGCGTTTAGGGCTATTACTAGTAGTAGAACTAAGGTTAGAATAGGTATAAACTATAAGGTATATAATATATATTAAACTAGTCCCTACTATTTACCCCTAATATTCCTACCTACTTCTTTAATACTTTCTCTTATTTCTTTAATAACCTTCCTATCTCTCTTTATATATAAAGATCCGTATTAATAATCTATATATTAAGTTACTAAGTAGAAGTAATAAGTAATATAAGGAATTATAATTAGTACTTAATAACTATAGTATATATAACTCTAAGTATCTAGATAATATTAATTAGGCTTATTATATAGTAATAAGCGTACGTACTTCCTAATTTTATATAATAATTAGCGTCGCTAGACCTTACTAATACGGCTCGCTTATTAGCATATATTAATACTTTATAATAATAGGTTCTTTACTATATCTAAGTCTATATCTATATTAATACCTATATTTATATATAAATTAATATCTATATTAATATCTATAAATAGTAGTAATTATAGTAAGGCTATAATAATTATATATAATAAAATTAAAAAAGCTACCTATAAGAATTAAACTATTAGCCTAGGCTTTTCTAGGGTTTAGGAAATATATAGATATCTAGGTATTTATAATTAGATAAGCTTATCTCTAGATATTAGATATAATATTATACTAATATAAATAAGTAAAAAAGTATAGGCTTTAATTAATTGTTTATACTCCTATGCTAGCTAAAGCTAATAAGGGTAGACTTTTTAGGAGGTACGCCTAGCGTACCTGTCGTTCGGGGAGAAACCCAGCTAAGGGATGAAAACTCTACCTACTATCTACAGGCTATACTATTATTCGGCTCCTTCCCTTACCCCCCTAATAGGCCTGCTATTAGGGCGGTATATCGAGGGGTCGGGTCTACCGTCTGTAACACCAAGGTTTCGTCAACTATATTCTCTTCTCTTTAGTTAGGGCGGAGCCCTTCCTCTCTATTAGTTCTCGCCAATATCTCTTTTGCTAGCATAAACTGGTAGAGGGCGCCTGACCTAATTAACTACCTCGCCGCCGCCCTTATCCCTATCAGTGATAAGAGAATAGTACTGTAGTCTTCTAACCTAGCCTCTAGTAATATCTAACTCCTACTAGTATAATAGTCGGGATAGAATAGTAGGATATATTTACCGGTCTGCCTCGCCGCCCCGCACGGGTAGCTAGGACTTAGGATCCTAGGAACCTTCCTGATAAATAAGAAGTAGTTAAACCTAATCTTGTCCGTACGTAACTGGACCGCTACAGAGCTCTCCGGCTTCTTTAGGCCCTTATGGAGGTCCCATCTCCCTCCCACTAGGTCACCCTTCTATGCTAGGCCAAGGATAGATATATAAGGTTAGCATCCTGCTTATTCAGGTCCTTACCCTAGTTTCTACCCCTCCCTACAGGCGTTACCTTTTACCTTAGAGCTTAGGACTATTCGCCCGCAGGGGGGCTTTATACTTCCGGCGGAGGCGGACTATTAGCACCTAAGTCAATCCTTATTTACTCCTTAAGCATATCTCCTAAGCGGATCTAGGTATTATTACCGCTTTAGCTTGCTCTCTACTCCGCCGCAGGCCCTATTAGGTAGATTATTCCCTTAGCTCCACGTACCGACACGCGTATACTATCCTCTCAGGCTAAATAGACGGTCTCCGCAGTAGCCGCTATTAAACACCACGCCTTATAGGGTTAGGACCCCTGCTTCGCGTTACTATTAGAGGTCTCCCTTATTTAGGCCGTCCGTATCTCGCAGGGACTACTAGTATTAAGCCCCTAACCAGGCAGTATAATACGGTATTTCCACCCTACTAACTAAGGTACGCTACACTAGGTTTCTGGCGTGCCTGTATCGAAACCCACTTTTTATTCCGCTCCCAGCCGGTGACTGCGCGGGGGGGACTTAAACCCCTAGGAGGTATAAGAGTCGGTATTAACAAGTTCCCTATATCTAGTAGTCCACGTACCCTAAGGGTGCCCTGTCTAGTAGCTAGTAGTCTAGCGCATCTACTAGTTAAGACTAGCTTCGGCTTATATCGACGACGCGTAGTAGCTACTAGTCGGGTAGTTTTTATAAGCGATTTCCCTTATAGATATTAGGCGCGACCCAACGCGTCTCAGGCCTTAGACCTAGTCCTAGCCCTTTCCCTACCAGAGGGTGCCCGTATAAGGAGATAGGAGGGTGCCCGTATTCGTCCTCCTAGCCGCTCTTAGCTAATGACTGCGTAAGGGGACTTAAACCCCTAAGAGGTAGAGGACGCGTCTTAATAATTCGTCTCCTATCAACCCGTTTTAACGATATAGCCCCGGTATCTCTTTCTAGTCTATCCCCTACTAGGGGGTGCCTGTATAAGGAGATAGGAGGGTACCCGTGTCCGTCCTCCTAGCCGCTCTCAGCTAATGACTGCGTGAAGGGACTTGAACCCCTAAGAGGTAGAGGAGGCGTCTTAACGATTCGTCTCCTATCAACCCGTTTTAATAATATAGCCCCGGTATCTCTCTCTCCCTAACACGTGTATCTATCTTCTTAGGCTATATAGATAGTGTCCCTTTATAAGCTTCCTATAAACTTACGGCTATCCGGCCGCTAGAGGCGACCGTCCGCTAGGGGTTAGAGCCTATTAAAGGGTTAAGGTCCCTAGGGCCATATATATATACTTTAGGCTGTATTTAACTGCGGTCGCTACTATTATATACTACGCCCTATAAGCCTTCTATAGAAAGCCTGTTTCGCGTTACCTATAGAGGTCTCCCTTAATAACTAGTCGTAGCTAGTTTAGGCCGACCGTGTCTTATAAGAGTAGATATTTCTATATACCCCAGGGCCCTAGCCGTATATCTATTCCTAACTCTTACTAACTAAGCTCTTCCACGATAGTATAGGCGGTACTATATCTACCGCTACCTTTATCCCTAGTAGCGGCTTCGGGCCTTAGTACGAATAAGGTACGCTATCGCGTCTTTTCCCGTCCTCGCTACTCCGCCGCGCCGGGCGGTCTAATAGTCTTAGAATAGAGTCGAGCCTAAGGGTATCCTACCGTATAGTCAGAACGATATTATATCTACCAGCCCGAGGCTAGCTTCGGGCCTAAATACGGGTCAGGTAAATACGTATCGGATAATTCCCTTATTATTACCACGTCGCGAAAAGACCCCTAGCTGACGCTAAAGGCTTAACGTAACGCGACGGCGGCGAGCCTCTAATAGATTTAAACTATTCATAGTAGCTGTATCTAGTACAGGTCTATAGTACTAATGCAGTGCTTGCTAGATACCGCGAGGCGTATAGGCTTTAATAACTACTAAGAGCTTAGATAAGGATACTCTAATTACTATAAAGTAATTAAAGTCTAAGATAGCGAAAATTAAGACCTATTATAAGACTAACTTAAGAGAATCTAAGATACCTTCTCCTAAAAAGCGCGCTTTATTAAAGAAGAAGGTAGCTAGTAATCCTATTAAGGCGGTACTTAATAATAATAAACCTATCCCTCCTAGCTTAAAGAAGTAAAGCCTTATAAAGAAGGCTATAAAGGGTAATACTAATAAGTTAGTCTTCCCTATAAAGGAAGGTAATAGTATAGTCTAAAATACGCGTTAATTCTACTATATTATTAATATTTCTCCTGTTTTTATTATATTATTTAGGAATAAATAGAATTAAGGGAGTAGCCTATTATATTATAGCTTTATATATTATAATATAAGCTATATATATACTTATTATAAAAGTAAAGAGATAAAATTAAAATTAAAATTAATCGCAGTAATAGTAGGTATATTAGGATAGTATTAGATTTATAATATAATAGAGAAGTTATAGTAAATAAATTTAGCTATATAAGTACTTATTCCTTATTTCTAGACTCCTATTATATAGGATTATATTACGTAGGCGTAATTTTAATAGAATAGTAGATATAATATATACGTTATATTTACTAAGACTTCTAGCCTTAACAATATTACCCCTAACCTTAAGGAACTCCTTATAAATAACGCGTTAATAATAGTAAATATTATTTACTCTATTCTTATATAATTATAATTAGATAGGACGGGTAATATAGAATAGAGTCTAGAAATTTATATAATATAGTATAATCGGCGAAGACTATAAAAGAGAAGCTAGATATTAATAAGGCCGTCTATTTATTAATCCTTACCTAACTCTAGGAGTAACTAGAAGCTACTAGCCTCCTAGGCTAATAACTTAATATAATAAAGGTAAGAAATTATTTATAACCTACTTTTACTAAGATCTATATAGAGTTCGCCTATATCTTTAATAATACCCTAGAAGGATAGAAGGACTAGTATCTACTCTTCCTCGCCTAATAAAATAACTATAATAGAAGGAGGTAAGTAAGAGCTAGATAGTATTATAAAGATAGCTAGGAGGAGTAGGGGATATAGAGCCTAGAATTATTTATAGAATTTAGTAATAGGCTATATTCTACCCTTAGGGGTAAAAAGGATTATTAGGATAACTTAATCTACTATATAATCTTATATATTAGGAATAGTATAGACTAGAGTATAATATATATATTATAAGATATTTAGAAAACTAGTATATATAACTAAGATATAGATATAAATAATCTTAATTATAGGAGATTTATATCTTTAATTAAGACTAATATAGGTTATAATAATAGGAAAGATATAGTTATATATATACCCCCTAGTCTACTAAGTATAATTATTACTAATAAGCGAGAATAGAGGATAGCGCTTATAGAAATATATATCTAAGGTACGGAGCGCTTTTTATTTAAACTCTAAGACTAATTAATTTACTAGCGTATAGTATATAATATAATAAAACCCTTATTTAACTACTAATCCTAAAGACTAAGATATCTAATTAAAATCTAATAAGTATAAGTAGGGTAGCGCCGTATATATAACTAAGATAAATACCTTATATTAAAGTAGGAAGAAGGGCGCTACTTATAATAAAAGATTTAACCTAAGGAATATAATATCTTAAGATAACCTTTAAGTTTTAATATTTATTAAATATCTATTAGGTTTAAATAACCGCGCCTCGCCTTATAAACTAGGGTTTACCTAGTTTAATTTTTATAAAATAGGGAATTCTCCCTTAAACGCGTAAATTCTACCTTTATTAATAAATATAACCTTTATTATACTTTATTCCCTCTTATACTCTAGGACTATTAGTATATATCTATATATATATATAATACTAATATAATATATTAGAAGGTATAATAGCTAATACTTATCTAAGAATATAGATTATTAACCTAATCCTATACTAGAATAACTATATATAGAATATATCCTATAATACTAACGGGTAAAATAATAGATATAGTAACTTAAGAAGTAAGTATAAGTCTAATATTAAGTCTAATAGTAATAAGGAGAACTAATATCCTTAAAGTAGGGGTAAGTAGATATATAAAGATACCTTCCCTAATATTAGGTATATAGAGATAGGGGTAATATCTTATACTAGATAGGAAGTTAATCGGCTAATTTAGTAATAAAATAAGAGTATTATAAGTAAATCTATTTATAAGAGGTTAGGTAAAAGGTAATTAATAGGGTAAGTTTAGACTAAATATTATAACTACTAAATATTAATAGGATTAAGATAGTAGTAATAACTCCCCTTTATATCTCTAGAGTAGTATAAAGCGCTAAGATCTAGTTAAGTCTAGTAAGATATACTAAATTATTCGGTATAATTATAAGAAGTTCTTAAAAGTAACTATCCTAATAGGCTATATATATAATCTAGATAAGGGTAGGGAACTTTAGCTAAAGGATAACCCTAGTTAGATAATTAATAGGATATAAGATATATAGGATATAATAACTAAGTATTCAGGGTTTAATATTAGGAATAAACCTATAACTATTAAGGAGTAACCTAAGCCTAAGGAAGTACGGAAGGTTAAATTAATATTAGTAGGTCCCTTATATCTAAGCTAATATATATCTAGTTACTTAATTTATTTAGTTAATAGCGTAAATACTTAATATAGATTATATAAATTATAATATCCTCTATATATAATTAGTATAGCCTACGGCGTAGAATAACTACTCTTACTAATAATCTCTTAAATAGGTTAGTATTCTTATATTATAATATAACTATCTTTTTATTTATTAGGATAAGGTATAGCTAACGCTAGTATAAGTTAAAGATAGGAAAGGGTAATAGGTAAACCCTATTATTATTAAGGTACTTATAAGAATATTCTTTAGATAGGGGAGAAATAGCTTTACTAATAAGGAGTATATAAAAGAGTATTTTAAACCCCTTCCTAACTTCCTAATTATATATACTATTACTCTTATAAGATATACTATCTTAGAGTACCTTAATAGAGAGTAGAGTATTAAGAAGTTTAAGGGTAAGAAAGCCTAGAGTATATATATACCTCCTAACCCTTTATAAGTAGAGGGATAATAGTATAATTAGCTAATAATAAATAGCTTAAGACTACTAGAGTAAGACTTGAAATACTTAGGAGAAGGTTAATAATTATAAGTATAAGGACTATATTTACTAGCTCCTATTAAAGGGGATTAGAGATACTATTAATTATAGGGATATAAATAACTCTAATAATAAAGCTAGTAACTAGGACCCTACTAGTACTTAGATTACTAATTTACTATAAATTTATAGCTTAAATAATAGTAAAGATATAGATAGCTTAAATAATTAGTAATAAAGGGGCCGTTCTAATATTAGGCTTAAAAGTAAGTATTCTATACTAACTAATAGTATAGGGAAAGATAGAGGCTTAACTAACTATTTATCTAAGTAATATATTTAAGATAGATCCTATAAATAGTAGGGCCTTACTTCCTAGTCCTAATTTTAATTTAATACTATTATCCTTAAACGCTACTAAGATATAAGTAGTAAGTGCCGGTAATATAGGTCTAGTAAAGTAAATCTATCTTATATATAATTAATTTCTAATCTATAATAGAATAAATAATATCTAATAAACTCTCCCTCTACTAGTAGTAAGTTACTAAGTAAGCTATACGCGCTAAAAGCTTTAAAGCGGCTTATAGGGAAATATACTATTATTATTAAGTAAAAGGAGGAGTAGCCTATTAAGCGGGTAGCTTATAAATCCTAGATAATAGAAGATTTATAGGAGGTCTTTAAGCTAGTAGATTATATTTAGTATAAGAAGGGTAGAGTAGACGTAGTAATATAGCCTAATAAGAAGGATTAATACTAAATATATAAGAAGTAGATTTAAAAGAGGGCTAATATAGTCTTAACTCCTAAGGTAGGTCCTATTATAAAGCTAGGAGAGGAGTAAGGTAGCTTAGGTAGTATTTATATATAGTAATTACTTAGCTATTAATAACTATAATTAATAAATATAGAATATAAAATATATAAGTTTATATAACCTTAAATTTAATACTAGTAATAGCTAAGGTAGTAATCTTAATAAAGGTATAGAAACTAATTTAAATAATATATAATAATATAGTAATAATAATAAATAAACTAGGAACCCTATTAGGAGTAATAATAGAGTAATAAATATTTAATTAATATAATTTAATTAATCTAACCTAGTTACTTAATATAGTATATACGTTATAATATAGACTCTAGTATAGTTATATAGAGTATAGTAACTTGTTAATACGAGATGGCGTATTTATATACTTAAGGTACTATTCTATATTAACTTTATCTCCTGTATAGGGACATGGACTCAGGTACCTATTTGCGTATTTTACGTAAATAGTAGTAAATTATAGGTTTCCTAGTTTGCCGATAAAGTTACCGCGCTATTATATCTATAGCGAATTAAGTTTATTACCTATTACTACTTAACTATAGAAAGAAATATCTATAGATTTTATTACGGGGTTACCCCTAAGTAAGGCTAAGGGAATTATCTATAATTCTATCCTTATAATTATTAATTATTTCACTAAAATAGTTAGGTATATACCTACTATAATAATAATTAATACTACTAAGCTAGTAGATATATTTTATAATAAAATTATTTACTATTATAATATACTTAATAGTATTATAAGTAATAGGGGTTCTATCTTTATAAGCGCCTTTTAGTTAGTAGTCTATTTTTACTCTAAGATAAAATACTGCCTAAGTATAACCTTTTACTTATAAACTAATAGGTAGACTAAGTGTTAAAATTAGGTATTAGAATACTACTTATATATATTTACTAATAATAAGTAAACTAATTAGGCTAAATAACTACTTATAACTAAATTTATATATATAAATAGTATTTATTCCTCTATTAAAATAATACTATTTTTTCTTATATATAGTTATTACCTAGAAGTTTATTAGGAACTTAAGGACGAGTCCCTAGAAGGGAGAATACCTACTATAAATAATAGAGTTAGAATATTATAAGTAGTAAGGGATAAAGTTATAAAATACCTTTAAGCCGCCTAAGCGTCTTAAGTAAAGTATTATAATTAGAATTATAAATTATAAATATATAATATTAGTAATTTAGTAATATTAGTTATAAAGAACTTAAAGTAATAATACCTAAGTAAGAAGTTAGCTTATAAGTATATAAGACTATTCTAAGTTATCAATAAAGTTGATTTATAAGTATATTATCTACTATTACTACTATTATATAAGATTTATAATACGTTTTATATATTACTAATTAAACCTTACTATTAAAGAGACTACTCTCTTATAATAGATATCTTTATATAAGTACTTAAACTTATTAATAATAAGGAATAATAGGAGGTAGAAGAAATTATTAATAAGGTTAATAATAAATAAGGTATCTAGTATAAAGTTAAGTAGACTAGTTAGGGTAGTAAATATAATTAATAGGTACTAAATAAGGACCTTAATAGGTCTTATAAGTTAATAAGAGCTTATAATATATTAATATAATTAAAGTATAAATAAAATATTAAATATATTCTTATATTAAATAAGTAGTAATAATATAATAAGTTATAATATAAGTTAAGACTATTATCTTTATATATATTATATAATAATTAATCTCTTATATATAAGTATACTTATAAGTATAGTAATATAATTTAAAAATATTCTTTATTAATATTATCTAAGGAGTTAAGCCGTTAGTAATATATTATATTAGAAGAATACTTTTAATCTTAATATAATTTAATAAGGATACTAGAGATATATTAATAAAAGATAAGCCTAGGTATCTTATACCTAGTAAATAACTTAAGTAAATAAGATATATAAATAACTTATCTATATTAAAGTATAGTTATAAATTAACCTTTAATTATTAAACCCTTTAAAGTTTAAAGGCTTTATAAGGTTAAGATTATCTAGTATATCTTTATATTATTAAATACTATTAAGTTTAGTTTAAAGGAGTTCTACCTAACTCTTTAACTTATTATTCTATATATTTAATATATTAATTAAAGCTTATAAGTTAGTAATAATATTAGGCGCTAACCTAATTATTATAATTATCTACTTATAAGCTTTCTACTATTAAGTTATCTTCTTACTAAGTTTCTTTCTCCTTATTAAATATATATCTACCTAGCTAGTCCTAGTAATAATATATATAGATTTCCTTACCTTCCTTTAAAAGGGAGTTAGAATCTATTATAATAAGTACTTATACTATTATAAAGCTAAAGGGTTAATATACTTACCTTTATATAATAATTAATACTATAATAACTATTAGTATATTAATAATAAGGGGAAGTATTACCTTATTTATAATTATTTAAACCCTTTATAAAATAAGTCTTATAAGGAAGAGATATACTATATAAGTTAGCGAGCCGTTATATAATATATATAAGTAAATATACTTAAAATAAGTTAATATCTATATATAATATTAGTATATTAATAAATATAATAAGATATTAATAAGATATTATAAGTACTTATAAGAGAAATATTATATATAATATATAATAAGAATAGTATATATATTAGTAAATATATTTTATAATATTATTAAGTTAAAGTAAGTACTTATAAGAGAGGCTAAGGGAGTTATAAGAAGTTTTAAATATTAGGATAAGAACTTTATTAATATCTTATAATACTATTATAATATAATTTCCTTTAAAGCTATTTAAATTATAATAATAATAATAAAGGTTCTATCTAATTTTATAACTAATATATTAAAGTAACGCGTTACTTATTATATCTTATATTTATAAATATTTAATCTATTATTAATAATAAAGTATACGCGCCTACTAGTTAATATTACCTTTTTATTTTATATTATTACTAATATATATTATTAATACTTATACCTAATAAGTTATTCCCCGCTAGTATATAGTAATATTAATTATATAGAAATATTATATATATTAATACTTAAATATTAATAAGCTAAGTAGCTAACTATATATTAAAAGTATTTAGAATAATTATATATTATATTATATATTATCTTAATATAATTAAAAGATATAAATATTTTAAAAGTATATATATATTATCTAGATAATTTATTAATATACTCTATTATTAACTACTAAATAATATTATTACTACCTTATAAAAGGTTTTAATACGCGCGTCTAGCCTAGTTAATATTAATATTATATTAATAATAGTATATTAAATAACTCTTTTCCCTTATTTTTCCTATATAGTTTTAAGGTTTTTTAATAAGTATTCTAAGTAATCTTATTAGCCCTAGGGACTAGGGCCTAGGAGGGGAGGTATTTATTAGGCTTAAGTATATATACGCCTTATACGCCACCTTATAACCTACTCTAGGTAACCTTCCTTAGAAATACGGGGTAATATCCTAGTAACGGGAGGCCTAGATTACGCTTATACTTAGTAGATATATATCTACCTAGCTATCCCCTATTCTTCTTCTAAATTCCTTAGAGATTAGTTCTACTACTATAATAGGCCTACTACCTAATCTATTAATAGACTTATACCTGTTATTAAACCCTATAATATAACTCTATATCTTTTATTACCTAACACGCCGCTATAAAGCTAGCGGGTATAGGCCTTATAATATATAAGTTAATAGACTAGAGGGTACGCTAAGTAGAAGTAAGAGTATCTTAATTTAAACTATTAAAATATTAATAATAAATATCTAATTACTCTTATATATTATCTAGTATATAGATCTAGGTAAATTTTAGCCTAAGGCTATTATTAGTAATAAGAGGACCTATTAAATAATAAATAGACCCCTAGATCTAGAAGGTAGTTTAACTAATATAAGTATTAATATTAGTTATACCCTTACTAGTAAAGGAGAGATAGTTATTATAACTAATAATATTATCTAAAAATTCTTTACTATATATAGTCCTCCTTCTTATAAACTATTTATTAATAGTAATATTATCTATATTACTAAGTAATTAGTTAATAAATTATACCCTAAGCTCTACCTCCTTTTAAGGCCCCTTAGGTAATAAGTTAATATTAGCTAGCTTATATAACTAGTTAGAGGATAGCTAATTATTCTTCCTACCGTTATAGTATAGCTATTAACCACCCCTTATACTAGTATATTTATTTTTCTATAATAGTACGTTATAGTATAAATATCTATTTATAGGGGTATTAAATAATCTATTAACTAGGTAGGGTATTATATCTCCCGCTTTCTAGGGATCCTTATATACTTAATATCTCTAGCCTAGCGTCCGCCCCTAATATATATTATTCTAACGCCGGTATAGCCCTTATTAAACGGGGCGTTAGTACTTAATATTATCGTCTTTATTAGCCTATTAATAGGCGTACTAATAACGCGTAAGGGGATAGTATTCTAGAGGTAGCTAAGAAGTAATTTCTTAGGAGGCTTTTAAAAATATTAGGGGAGTAGGTTATTTAAGGTTCCTAGGAGGAATAACTACTTAAATAGTTATATTAGTAAGGGCTATATACTACTAGAGGGTAATACCCTTATTAGAGTCGTTATAAGGGCGAGTACCTAATAGTATTTCTCTAGGGCGAGGTTCTATTAATATAATATCTCTAGGGTTTACTAGTAGGTTCCTAGATCTAACCTAGGTTTTTAAATTAGTCTTCTTTAGGCGTCTAGTACGCCTTATACTATTAGTCTTATAAGATTCAGCCCTCTTATTAATAGTATTAGGGTGTAGCTTAGAAAGAGCTAGGCGCTTAGAAGGTATTAATAGGGAGGTAGAGGAGCTAAATTTAGTATAAGAGGGGTAATACTATATTATTTAAAGACGGCTAGTACGGTTTATATATTATAGATTATAAGGGGAGGTATTAATATCTATAAGTTAATATTAAAGGTAAAAAAGAGGTAGGAAGAAAAAACTATTAATACGGTAGGGAGGCGCTAAGATATAATACGGTTAGACTAATTTATAAGGTAAATCTATTAATTCTAATATATCTTCTAATATAATAGACTGATTTTAATTATTTTTAAAGTGTTAGATAGTTAAAAGTAAGCTATATAATATTATTTAGATAGAAAATATTATAAAGGGTAGGTATATATATAGGTAGAATACGAAGAAATATTAGAGTTCTAATATTCGCGCTAGTCCTAGAGGGGTAACTAGGGGACTTGTTAACTAACTAATAAGCCGCGATAAGCTTAGGGTCCTAATATTCCTATTTTCTATTATAGTAAGAAGATAGGAATATATATTTAATATTTTATTTACGCTTTAATTATACTAATATATTATAAGCTCTTATTAGTTTATAAGACCTATTAATATCTTTATTTAATACCTATTAATCATATTTACTACCCTAACTAGTCTATTTAATTTTATACTAGATACCTTATTTATTATTAACCTTACTAATAATTTCTTCTACCTCCTATTATTCCTTATTATTAATAAGTTTAAGTACTTATATAAAGATATCTATTATAAGAGAGTAGTCTCTTTAATAGTAAGGTT
>JAABUY010000736.1_pt1 | contig 53168 bp, 42 predicted proteins | sample 5560271 | NCBI WGS metagenome assembly JAABUY01 (sample SAMN10711886, study PRJNA513374) | rock metagenome | isolation source: Antarctica rocks | place: Antarctica: Victoria Land, University Valley | reverse complement strand
GAAACCCAAGCTTCATTCCCACTTGTTCATTCCCACCGAGATTCGACGGTTTTCGGTTAGCCTGAACCCCGACGCTAGCCGAATCTGTCGCATTTCCAGTGGAAATGAACCCGTCCTCTCGGATAGGTTTTCACGTGATTACTCACTTTTATAATAGTCATGCTCTTTACACACATATGTAAAATAGACAGCAATCAAGTTGTATTCTGAGAAAAACCACTACAATCTAGTCACAATAGGCTGATATGGACTGTGCGGTCAATCTATGTAACATGTTCATTCATACCCTTTTCCCCCCATAGGTCACAATGCTATCCCCTTCAATCACCACCTTCATCTTTGTTCGATCCAAGAATTTGTCCTCGTCCTGCGCAATCTTCTCCGCCGCTTTTGCCTCGCTAACACATGCGAAGAACGCCTGGAATGCCCCCTCGTCGTCGAAGATCAATTCTGCGATCGCATCGTATTCGAAATCAGCCTGTGTTCCCACCAGGACTGTGGCGGGATGGTTGGCGCTGTCTGCTCGCTGAATGTAGCGTCGCGTGTGTGATTTCGGGAAGAGGGACCCCGTGAGAGATTGAACCAACGGCACATGGCTGGACTCGTAATGAGATTTGAACTCGGCGGGGGAGAGACCGGGCTTGCGGTAGGCGAAGATGAGGACTGTGTAGGGCATGTTGTGGCGATCTTGGGTGAGTGCTGGTGAGACTCTTGATAGTGGAGCCACAGGTTTTGAGACGATGGTCTGCAAGAGAAGAGTTGTAAGGAAAAGCCGCTTTGCTAAGGTGACGGAGAACTTGAACATGCTTACAGTTGTGCTTACTTCCAGTGAAGGGCGAGGCGTTTTCCTTATGGTGATGGTGATCAGCTGCTACATGAATCTACTGCCGCAAGGCAATGTGGGGCAAAGAGAAATTTACCAGAGTAAGGTACCACAGTGCGGCGGCGCAGACTTGAGACTGGGCAGACGGTATGCGACGAAAGGTCCAATACAAACCTAAGGTAGTCCGTGGAAGCCTGGCATGCGCTGTGCATGCGCTGTGCCACAAGTTTTGGCTTTGATGCACGTCAATGCATCATGGGCTTGAAACCATGTCGCTTGCATATATCTCCCTTACGTACCCAGCTACGATGTCATTGAAAGCGTCCAATCGGCCTGATACACACCCTCCCAACCAGGGCGCTGAGCCGTCATGTTTGAAGGAGATAATCCAATGCTTTGACAAGTACACAAGGTGCGGCAGGTGTTTCTTCAAATCACTTGCAGGCCGAAGCTTTCTACCTTGCAGTTGTGCATGATGACCACATAGCCCCTGCTTATGGCTCAGCCCAAGAACAATCAACTTGTGCTTGTTAAAATTGATTCCGTTGACACGGTTGTAATTGGCTTATATACAACCCTAGTGATATGACTGCAACCATACGGATCAGTCAGAGGGATCATGTCTCTCAACGCTGGTTCTGCTCTCGCATATCTCAGTTGACTAATTTCTGCCCAAATTCCGCCAAATCTCAGACAGTCAGACTGCTGTGTAAGATTTAACAAGCGGCAGTACGTAGATGGAAACCAACCAGGCATTGTAGATTCGGAAAGTTGTCTTGTCCTCCTCAACTGTTCTTTTTACCAACGATCGAAGACTAACCGATACTCCGAGGGTCACAGGTGCAAAGTATCCGACAGTTGCTGATCCCCAGTACATCGGGCTTAGCCAGCTCCACGCAGCTATCATAATGGCAATACTCCAGCGTGCTGGCCCGTCACCAATAACAAGAGGAGCAGTCTTTCGACCAGCAGCCAGATCTCCAGCTTGATCGTACATATCCTGCGTGTGCACCGTTGTGCATACCACAGCGCCAATGATCAGAAGCCAGGGAATTGACCCGGGCGCGATAGGAGAATGTGATGCGACTTCCAAGGCTCCAGAGGCGAAACACGTGAAACCACAGGCATTGAGAAGGTTGCGTAGAAGCCAGTTTACATCGCCACCCTTCAGGTCGTTGTATAGGTATCCGAAGAGCGCCAATAGAACACACTGGGCAGTTCCACCGCCTAATAATATGCTTGCAAGGAAGGTGGATGGGTAAGTAACCAGGGCGAGACTTTTGGCTTGAGCCCCTGTCAATCTCCCTGCTGGCATGGGCCGCCAAGGTTTATTCAGCCGATCCTCCTGCAATGCGCTGGGGTGCCTCTGGTTGTTTACGGCGAAGCTCAAAAGATTAATCCACGTCCAGAGTAAGATGATCGGTAGTCTGATGAGGAAAACAAGAGGCCCGCCTATGTGGCTTGACGCTGATCCAGCTTGATAGGCAGCAAGTCCGTTGGAGATTGCAAAAGCTGTGCTCGGAAAAACCATTGTTTTCAGGTCGTTGAAGGTGAAGAGCCAGAGCGTATATGCACAATAGGACACGCTGTTGGCGGTAGACCTGAGTAATGGTCTAAAGCCGGAGCTTCCACGCAGCATGATGGTGAAAGTATGGTAGAATAGCAATGGTTTCTTGGGTGTAGTAATCAAGGTCCAGAAGCGCTTGGACAGTCTGGAGCATCAAGTGTTTGCTGTATAGAACCTAGGTATACAGAAAAGGCGTCGAGTAACCTGGGGCTCGCTTTTATCTTTGAGGTGGGCAGTGCTGCCTCAGCTGGCGTTGCATTTTACCCAGCAAACGTGAGCATGCACTACAAGGATCTCCCAGTCCCTTCCGAAGACCCATAACTTAGTTGTCATCTTGTTCCTATGGAGGAAAGGCGCCGCCCTCTTGCATTGGATGTTTCACGCCATAGGGCAGCTGATGCTGTGATCGAAAATGAACCAAGAAGCATAGAGTAATTGAGATGCCGAGCGTTACTGCCAAACATCAGTGGGCAGAGGACCTGACAGGTAGGTAAGACGGCGTTGTCAAGAACTCCGAGAGTCTGAGACATGAATCCATGAGACTTCCTTACCTTACCTTACCTCAATGCACCTGCAGTCATGATTACAATTCTTCAAGGTACCTTAAGGTAGTCCCCAAGCTCCGAGAGAGGGGACAGACCCTCCACTCCCGCTGTGCCGCCGCCATTATTATTGCCGCCAGCTGCTACACCTTCCTGTTTCTGGCGGTCGGCCTCGGTATCTGTATCCTAACAAGTTATAATTAATGATCTCTTTAATAACCACTTTAGCTGCGCTAGAGGCTGTGCTTTGAGCATTACCTTATAGTAGGAAGTTGAGAATAGAAATTTCAGTGCTTGTTGGCTCAGCCAGTAGAGCCTTTACACGATTGGCTCAGCGGTCAGAGAATTCTCTCAATTTATGTAGCTCTGGCACTGATATCAAACAAGTCTTCTGTGATGAGCTCGCCTAATGCGCTGGCGAGTCTGAAGTGACATCAATGACCCTTTTGACTCCAATGCCATCAGGAGCGTTATGCGATAGATTTGTTGGCTTGCTTGTGTCTGCAAGAACATAGGTGTGCGACCTGGAGTCATCACAACGAAGGAAACTACCTAGGTCAAGCTCTTCTCTTTGAAGGCCTTGGAGTGACTGGCCGCCGAAAGAGTCATCGCGATAGCTATGCAGCTGTACGTGCGTTCCACTGCCCAATGTATCGCCATTCTTGCTAGTGTATTGATTTCGAGCGGATGAAGCAAAGCGACGAGGGGAAAAGATCGGCCCGAATGTAGGAACGCAGGCAACGATGATACCGACCGCCATCTCGGCCACGGTAAGGATAGCACTGTCCCGGGTGCAGTACGTAAAGTCTTGGAGGCTGCAGGTCACGACTTTGATGATCCGACCGAGATTGATACCCGCGATGCTGTTGAACTGTCAGCTCCATCTCTCTGCCCTCGCGCAGTGAGGGGTGTGTGAATGTGCAGGCGCCTCACCTTAGACCGAGGGCAAATGTTACTGTTATGCCTAGCTTCCTCTGCGTGGGCATTTGCAGCCTCCAGACAATCGGTAGTGGTAATAATACAATCACAACATCCAGCACCATATTAATTGCAGCTGCAGCCATCTCCGCCGCTCCAAGGTTGCCGCAGGATCCAGGAATTGTTTTGTTCCAGCTGTATCTCAATGGCTGACACAGTGTCAAAGTTGTAATCATGCTTCCAATGTAGAACAAGCCGACAATGCAGGCACAGCCATAGGCACACCAGCGAAACATTGGTTTCGGGAAGAGTTCGATGTAAAGGAGGAGGATGGACATCCGGAAGGATGAGATAGATGTCTCCCAGAACAATTGCGACGCAAAGAATGTCTAAAGGGTGTGTTAGATATTGGACACCGGCTATGCGCTGTGTAGGAGCCATTGCATTTGAAGACATACTGTCAGTGCAGTTGTCAACTGTGAAGATGGGACTTGATCAATATGCAATCCAATGCCACCGGCAATGGTGCCTAGATAATTAGAGACAGATCCAAGTGACCGGACAGAATGCTCTTACCGATCAAGGTGTCAATAGCATATCCAAAGAAAGATACCTTTGACTATAAGCTTCACGCAAAAATAATCTCCAGATCAAATAGTGCTATTGACTTACAAGAGACACCACGCAGAGCATGTCATGCCCCTTGATGTTTCTCTGCAGGATGCGTTTGGAGATAAAGCGCAATATGACTGCGATAAGGCTCATAATCATCAAAACGACGTAGGAAACGACTAGTGGAATAGCAGAGCTCCTTAGGAAGGTCATGATGAAGGTAAGATCGTGAAATCTTTTGGCCCGTGAACTGACACCGAGCCCAGAACAAGATAGACAACGAACTTGTGAACGGCAAAGGGACAGACAGCTAAGAAATAATGACTGGGTAGGAAACACCAACCTCCCTTGAGCGTTAAGGGTCGCGCCGTTGAGCGAGGCAGGCGGTCGAGCGAGGTGCAATGTATGCAATGCAATGCATGCAATGCATGCAATGCATGCAGCAGATTCAAAGTTCATACACATACCTCCAGCATTTTACCTGAGGGGAACGAGCCACATTGCTGCTTGGAAGGTAGCCCATGAAACTTTCCATACCTGAGGTACATAATTCGTACAAGCAAAGGATTAGGTAGGTACGAGGTGGCAGCCTTACATGTAACTCAGGAGTGGCCTCTCATGCCGTGAAAGGGGGTCAGACAAAGACACAACTCTGGCTGCGAACCCACGACACGGTTGTGAGCTCATAGGGAGATTGCGGGCTTTCGGAATAGGAACCCACGGTGGGGGCCTAGGGTACCCCACCAATCAGATACCAGGTAGCTCTGCCACATGCTTTGCGGGTGGATCGGTCTACGAATTCGTACCACGCAGTTGTTCCCCATCTGACGGGGGATCATCTCGGGCTGAGGTACATATCGAGTATGCACCATCAACGCAACAACTTGCCACAACACAACAGGCCCTGCTCTGCAGCACAACTGCAACCCACTCAGCTTTGCGCCTGTGACCTATGCGCAATATGGGCATGAACGCTGCAATTGAGCGTTTCACGGCTGTTATTAACCCTCCCCAAGCCGGTATCTTGGCTATTGGTACCACGAAGAAGGTTGCGATGTGAAGAATTTGAAGAAATGGTTGGATTAATATCCACGAGACGCAACAGGCTCCGTATCGTCCAAATCGATCGGTGGTATAAAATTTCCGATGATGACAGTTAGCAAGGGCAACAGCGAGGGTGACAAGGCTGACACCAAGACTGACAGTAAGATGTGAATAATGCTCCACCTATACTACTGGACGCGTCCAATGCAGCTAGGAAATGCTAACCAAGACAGTTTGAAAGTGCCTGCCCCAAGTTGACTGCCCTGACTCGTTCCGACCCGGAAGCATGGGGTAGACCACCCCAAATAGATCTCAATACGAAGTATGACTCCGCCTTCGCCGATCAATTAAGGCTATGGTACGGGTCATCATCAACTTACGTCAATTTAGGTATCCTTCAATGCCTAGGGTGGAAATCGACCTTTGTCCAACGCATGGCTCTCCTGTTTCTCATTGGTTCCCCATGACAGAGCTTCCCGTTGCTGAGATAGAACTGCTGGGTTGCATGGAACGATCTATAGTTCTAGGTCGTAAATGAATGCCGGGACCCCTCCGACCTTCCCTGTACCCCCGGCATTCATTTACGACCCATAACTGTAAGTCCTCGGCAACGAGCAATCTGTAATACAAACAAGGTCCTTGGGAAGGCTGGGACGGTCTCATATGCTTGAAACGGTTTTCAATAATCAGAGCCACTTCTCTATCTCCAATCTATTCGGTTTTCCATTCACATGGGAATGCTTGTCCCGCTGCTTCTTACCACTCTCCTCGGAGTGCTGGCTCATCATGGAATCTTCATCAGAGGTGAATGGCATCTGCGGGCCCCCGCAGTTGTCATTACTCACATTGCGGTGGCAGCCTTTACCTGGAGTATCATAGCTTGGAAGCATCCCTTGGAGAAATATCGCAGTCTGGGCGTGGTGATTGGGCTATTGTGTTGCTATGCAGTTGGCTTGTTTGGCAGCATCACTGTTTACCGCTTGTGTTTCCACCGTCTCCGACACTTTCCTGGTCCACGTTTAGCAGCAACAACAAAGCTTTGGCACGTCTTTAAATGTCGAGACTCTCGAAACCACCTGGTGCTGGATTCCTTGCACAAACAATACGGAGACTTTGTGCGCACAGGTGATCTAGTCCCTACTGTTCTTTTGGATTGATGGATGCAGTCTGACTGACTCTTCTCTCAAAGGTCCCTGTGAGATTACCATCTATCGTTCAGCTGCATTTGAGGCAATGGACGGATCTAGCAACAAAAACACGAGATCGGATTGGTATGACTTGATTCATCCAAGAGTGTCAACGATCTTTGCACGCGACCAAAAATCTCATATAGAGAGGCGTCGTGTATGGACTCAGGCGCTTTCTACAAAAGGTGAGAGTTTCTGCTATGGTTCAGCAGCCCGCAGCTAACTGATCCTGTGAAGCCATACGGGACTATCTACCTCGTATCCTCCGGCAGATTTCTACCCTAGAGCAAGTTATTGCTGGATTCGGCTCCCAGCCAGTCATTGTCAACGATCTCATGCAACGGTTTGCATTCGATTCAATGGGCGAGTTTGCTTTCAATGAGAGCTTCGGTATGACGAAATCCGGTAAAATGCACCGCGCAATTGCCCAGCAAGGTTCGGCCATTTCACTCCTCGGCCCTCTGAGCCCTGCCATATGGATCCCTCGGCTGGCCTTTGCATTTGCACCCTTCTATTCACGAGTAAAGGATTGGAACGGAATGGTAGCATTCTGTGACAGTCGCCTCCAACAGCGTCTCCACGTCGGTCCCCTTGAATACTTCCATGATGCTTTGCACTGCTGACAACATCCTCCTGCCTAGACAAAAGTTGAAGAGCCCGACATCGCAGCTTGGTTTATTGAGGAGTACAACAAGAATCGATATTCCAGAGATAAAGAAGCTCAGCAGAACTTACTTAGTGGTAGTACTATGTCAGTGATTGTGGGCGGGAGGTAGGTCATCCAACATCATCCCAAGAATGCTGTTCTGATGCTACAACGCCCGGTCTCAAAACACTGGTGATCTGAAGATCAAACTAAATTTGGGAGCTGACGTACACGCTCATAGTGACACTATCGGTTCAAGTCTGATACTGCTCTTCTTCTTCTTGGCCAAGTATCCAGAACATGCGGAAAAGATATATAATGAACTTACTCACATCAAACCTCATGATGTCAATGAACTTTCCGCTCTGCCACACCTGAATGGTGTCATCAACGAATCAATGCGTCTGCTTCCTGTCGCCTTATCCATAACTACGCGAGTGACACCTCCTGAAGGTCTACATATCGAAGGCTGCTGGATTCCTGGAAATACCAAAGTTGCTGCCCCGCGATACTCAATATTCCGACGTTAGTCTCCGATTGATTCCTCTTGACTTCCAGATCGGATCATTCCTTGGGTCCTTGACTTACCGGAAACACACATTTAGTTGAAAGCGCCTTTGAAGAACCCCTTTCCTTCGTTCCCGAACGCTGGTACAGCCGCCCTGGAATGATCAAGGACAAGTCTGCATTTGCACCCTTCGGAGTTGGTAAGTTGTCTTGCCATGTCATCAGCCAACCTTCCCCATTTCCATGCTTGCCCCGCTGTCTGAGGTTCGAAGGGTTGGAACGACGCTCCATCAGGCCCTTGCCGCTCCACATTGTAGAGCAAAGGAACCGCTGACACAACTCACAGGGCGCAGGATATGCGTGGGCAAGAACTTGGCACTCACACAGATCCGTCTCGTGACTGCAGTCTTGCTTACCAAATATCATGTATGCTTCGCGCCAGGTGAGGATGGAGAAGCTGTTGAGCGTGATATGAGAGATCAGCTTACAGCGGTGCCCGGGAAATGCAGAGTTGTGTTTGAGGCTAGAATAATGGCCTGATTACTTGAGAGCTTCATGTCTCAATGTTTCAAGAACCACTGTCATTACGTTGTGTATATGTATGAGGATTTCTGCAACAATGGAAAACTGTTTCTCCTAACATTGTCGCACTGGATTGCGCTGCAATACATGAACTCTAATGTGGGATTGCAGCAGCATTCCTGGCCAAGTATACAACTGCCGTGCAATACTGGGAGCAAATTTGAGGTGTGTGGTGCGTGAGTGATGGACTCAGGCAGCGAAGATGTGTTGTACAGAAGTGACGACAGCTGGTCTAAAAGTACTCGGCGTTTAGAGGATTTTGCAGGTTTGACTACCTAACTGCATGCTCTCGGCCTATATGGTTCAGCTGCATGGTGTTGCTTATAGTGCTTGTGTGGATGCACGGGGGTCTCACCACATTAGATGTGATTTATAAGTATAAGGTACATTGGAGGATTCTCTGTATTACAACAACTAGAGGATGGGGGTCCAGGTTATACACTCTTGCTAGAGTCATGTTTGTCCATGAGAGGTTCACCGGCTGTGCTCCAAAGCTGTGCCGGACTTGGTCGGAAAGGCCACTTTTGCCAGGAATTCAAGAGGTCGTTGATCATCTCGGTGGTAAGTATGCGCGCCCGAAAGTTTTCGATATTCAACTTCGATCGCAGCCCTCGAACTTCCGGAATCAGAGCGTCCGCAGCGCCCGGCGCCAAAGAATTAAGCGTTTGTCCTATAGGCTGTGCAGGCCGCTTGAAGATGGAGGTGAGTAGTACGTCAAAATCTTGGACTATCTTCACTGGTTTCGGTCGAATGTCCAGAAGTGCCATCGGCTGCTGTGGATGGAACTCGTTATCATGTACCACCAAGGGCTCAGCTGACCGGCGATCCCAGTGTAATAGTGGTGGACTCTGCTGCGCAGCTCGTCGATCGTCGACATAGAACGCAACCTTTTTCGCAAAGCCGTTCATTCCGCTTTCCAACTTGCTCTGTAGCTGTGTGATCTTGTCATGGATCTCTTTCCGTTTCACAGATCTCTCGTCTTCACTCAGCTCAAGGTCCTTGAGCGCCTCTTCACTGCTCTCAAGGTCCGCTTGCTCGATCGCAGTGTTTTCGGCTATCTCATTTTTAGCCTGCTGGCTATTAACGTTATTAATGAGTGTGCTCATCCGCGTCCATTGTGGAGTTTTTGGCCTCTTTGGTAAACGTTTCTTACGAGCTTTGGCTGTATCAGCTGGTGTTGTAGTTAACTCGGGATTGGCCGTTTTATGCGTTGACTGATCAACATATTTAGTGAAGACACCGTTCCTGAAATCCTTCTTCAGGGCTTCGAGTTCGTGATGCCATTTCCGCAAGCCATAATGAGCGACTGCGGCTGACTCGGTTGCCTCGACTTGGTCACGGACCTCTTGCCCTGCTTGGTCTGTTACCATTCTATGTAGAACGGCCTGTCTCCCCTTAGGTATCTCGATGTTTCGGTCCTGCATCGTGTGTGCGACCCTTTTCGCACTCTCCATATCTAAGCTTAGTAACCTTCGGTCATATCCTGCGGCTGCATCTGCGCCCGCTACTTCTTCGGTCGCCGAGCATATTTCAATTTCCACTGCGAGCTTTTGCCGGTTGGCAACGGATCTTGGGAGGATAACGGACTTCTCTTCATCCAAGACCCATAATAACAATCTGACCAGGCCATAAGAATGAAAGCCTGCTTGGTCCCTGACCATGCGGAGAAATCGATATAGCCAGTTCTGAGCCTGGGAGATGCGGATTTGATGCGCTAGCCGGGAGGGATAAGCTATATTTGCAACCAATAACAAAGAATCATTGCTAGAGCTAGATGCAGTCGGGGTCAAGGGTTTCTGATCGGGAAGTATGCCTTGCTTCAAGACCGCCTCGTAAGAGTCTAGCGCTAAGCCTTTGATGTCTGCCAGACGGTAGTTGGAATCGGGTTGAGAGAGTAAAGGATCCAGAAATGGCCGATAGTGCTCCTCGAGAGGTTCGACGAGTATATGGCTCCGAGGTCTAAGGTGTTCGTGTAGTTTTGATGACCACAGGCCAACGCCGGGGTTTATATCAATAATATCGCAGTTGTCATGTCGCTTGAGAGAAGGGGACAGGCGTTGCAGAATATCATCTAGAAAAGATTAGATCAGCTTCTAGCAATATCGACAAGAGGATAGCAAAGGTACAACGCAGGGGCACAGCATTTGAGGCAGCAAGCACACACCACAGAGATCGGGGCTCACAACGTTTATTGGTACCTGTAGCCCCCTCTTTGTCCTCCCCGTAGTCCTTTTTGCGAGAATGGAGCTATACCATTGCGCAGTTGCCGGCTTCGCGATCTTGGATGCAGGAGCCATGTTTAAACCAAGTTGGAGGATGTGTACAATCTCACGGCCACTTCTAGCACCTAAGGGCGCCTCTCTCTTGAATCTTCAACCTTGGTCATAGCGCGTGTCAGAGCGCATGGCCCGGATATTCCACTCAGTGTAACTTTCAACCAGAAACAAAACATCGCGGAACAAGACATGGTCCGTGCTGGTGGTCTGTACCTGAGCTTGATGGAGTAACTTAACGCCGTTCCGTGGCGAGGGTACCTTACGATGTGATGTTGATACATAAAGGTGTATCTCCACACATGATACACTCTACATTGGTCGCTATCCTGGATCATCTTTAACTATCAATGCTCCCAACGTCTGGCAGCTCCTTGCTTTGGTTGGCACCGTAGCCGTAATGAAATACTAACACGACACCTATATAGCAAACCAGTCCCTCCAGGCAACAGCTTCGTTCAATAGAGAGCCCTGGGGCTCTCGAGACTCACTATGGCCAGAGATTCTGCGCGCGACTACCAGCCAAAGCCTATGAATGTGGAGCAAATTGTTAAAATGGCCCACTTCGATTATAACCCTCATGTGCCGCTGAGATACTGGCTTCGAACAGCAGGAACTCTGCTGAAGGAGGTTATGATAACAGAACCCAACTTTCACGATGTGGTATAGCTGATGAATTATTCAGGCCAGTATTTACGAGCGAGAGGGTGACGATCAACGGGCTTATCTATTACTCTTTCGACATGCGCAGCTGGTCCTTGGCCATCTTTCGAAACACCCTGAGGCACGGCGAATTGAGAATCGTTTGGCTTTGGTGGAGGCAGAGAAAGATGTGGGCAGGAACCTGGCGAAGCTAGAAGTACTCAAACCCAGGATCAACAAGCGATATGAAAGATATGTGCAGCGTGTATGGGATAGCGGTCTACGAACAGTTGAGCGAGGGACGTCAAGGCTCAGTAGAGATGAGGCCTCCGAGCACCAACCTTCATTTGATGCTACAAGAGACGGCTCCAGGAAGCAGCTAGCTGCAGGCGAGAACCGCGATTTGGCAGTCAAGCTTGCACACAAGGAGATCCAGAGACGTGCAACAGTCCGGAGAACGACACATGAAGCTACCGGTACTGAGCATGTTGTGTCAGTTTCGAGGATAAATGAGTTGCGACGCGAACAGGATTACCTGGACATAGCAAAAGATAACCCTAGCATCTTGGACTACGACCTTGATCGCCAGATGCAGAACATTAAGCTTCAGATAGACCGCAAGCAGGATAACAATGTACTCCATGACAAGGATACGCTACCGACAAAAAAAGACGCCTTGCGGTATCCCACTGTGCCGGATAAAAGCACGTATGACCTAGGCACTCCGCTCACTTTACCATCCAATGCCCATAAAGAGCTTCTACCGCCAAATGGTGTGCGGAAGCCTCCAAAAGTCCCTGATCTGACTCCAAGGCTGGAATTACTCGACAATGATGGTTCAAGTAACTTACATCAAGGGGTTCCTAACCCTCCACCGAAGTTCCCTATAGCGAGCTCACCCGTGCTTGTGTCTGATACTAGATCCGCAACTAGCACGCCGACGCAAACCGAGCTGCAGCCGTCGACGTATACCTTCAAACCAGCAGCGTATCTTGAAAATGATCAACCTCTCCGAACTATATTTCTTCCGCCGGACCTTCGTACTCGGTTTTTGTCCATCGCAGCAACCAACACGCGGCTGAATCTTGAGACGTGCGGCATTCTATGCGGCACACTCATCTCGAATGCGCTTTTTATTTCCAAGCTCGTCATTCCCGATCAGGAAAGCACATCGGATACTTGCGACACCATCAACGAGTCTGACCTTTTCGATTACTGTGATGCCGAAGATCTCATGGTACTCGGTTGGATCCATACTCATCCAACCCAAACCTGCTTCATGAGTAGTAGAGATCTACACACTCACTGCGGTTACCAGGTCATGATGCCAGAAAGTATCGCGATTGTCTGCGCACCGAGCAGGGGAGAGTAGGTTGGAACTTAGCAACCAGTCTTTCATGGTATGGCTAACGTCCAGTTACAGATGGGGCGTATTCCGCTTAACAGATCCTCCGGGAATGAAGACGGTCCTCAATTGCCATCGGCCTGGGTTGTTCCATCCTCATGCGGAGGGTAAAATATACACCGACGCTCTTAAGCCTGGTCATGTATTTGAAGCCAAAGGTCTAGAATTCGACGTTGTCGATCTAAGGCCAGGGCATTGATATTCTGGACTGTGAATTGGTTCCAACATAGCTCCCAAAACAACTCCCCCTGTGAGCGCCAACGCGTGTGATATCTGCAACCACCACTGCTTTGAAAGATAGGAGGTTTTCCTGAGATAAGAATAGAAAGCAATACAAAGTGTAAGTGGCCCTTCGATTTTGCTGAAACTGAGCTCACAATCGATAGACCTACTGCTAGACCGGTAGAGGCAGAAAAGGGTGAAGAAACCCGACTCGTATTAGTCAAGCGTTAGGGCCCACGACTGCGCAACGGCACCCATACAGGCCTCGACTACAAGCTCTGTTCAAGTGATATAAGGTGTACTCGTCCGCAATGGAAAGTTTCACGCCGTAGCGGAGGTCAATCGCCCAAGCTCAGCACCGGGCTGTATACTGTATAAGTCGCGCCGACCTCATTACCAGATTTTCCCTTGCACCATACAATGCAGCGCTTCAAAGGAGTCACCAACACTGGATACAATTCATATCTCATCGCTGCTAGCCATCCAGATGGCAGCTCTCAGCCCTTCGACGACCTCATTACCTAGCGATCTTAGCCTCTCATCCTTTTGACGTACGCCTTCGGCCCAATCGAACAATAGCCTCAGGTTCCACAGTCTATTTCGATTTCCCGTCCCCAAACATGCTTTCTCAAGTACCAGTCTATCATCCACCCTGGTGCCTTTTGTACCTGCGTGAGCGGCGCTTCCGGCATCTGGGGGAATGACAAGAGCTTGCTGTGCCTTGTCGAATCCGGCGAATGCAGGCAGGTCGAAGATATACTCAAAGATCTGTCGGCTGACGTTGGAGTTCTGAGAGTCGTTCAGAGCTTGTAGTGTCACGCTAAAGACTGATGAATGAGCGTCATGTGCTGCTCTCTTGCGGACGTAGATGGTTTGGTCACGCTGGAATGTGGAGAAGTGAGATGAATTATTGGCGAAATCCAAAGTAACCTGCCAGTACGCCATGCTGTTAGTCCTTAATTTAGCAATGTCCTTAAGCTCAGGCAGCAAGCATGGCGCAGTCATGGCACGCTCAGTGCCGTCTCGAAGCGTGACAAATGTTGGCATCGACACATGACGGTGAGTGTCGACATCTCGAGCAACGAGACAGCGTGCCTCTGCTGCCAATACCCAGAAATGACGGAAAGCTTGCAGATGTGCCTTGTTGTCCAGCACCGAAGTCGGGAAGAGTGGGTAAAACGCGCAGAGCAGGGAGGCGAGTGCAATGTTCGAGGTGCCGAAAGTGAAACTGCCTCCGCCAAGGAACAGCACACCGATGGCTGTGTGTGCGGCAAGATGACTTCCGTACGGTGTCTCGGCACTAACACGACCATGTAGCGCTCGCAGGCGACGGAAGATAAGGAGGTCACCAGAGCCAGCCATTACGCAAGCAGCGGAGAGGGCCAGAAGATCCTGGCAGTTCCGCACTGTAGTACGAGTAAGCTTACTATCGTAATTATAAGTGGCCATGTTACATATGCGAATGAACTGATCGAGGTAATGGACCAACAGGTTGCGCACTTCGAGCGACCCGGATCCGGCGAAGCGCAACCCAATGGCGAAGCATATGCCGGCTATGATATTGTAGAATGGCAGATCTTCGCTGTATAGGGTATGGATGCTGGTCATAGACACCCTGTGTCGATATATAGGCGGTAGCACACTCTGTATCCAGTCTGATGTGGTCTGAATGTTGTCCCACATGATAAGGTGACGGGCAAGTGTTCGGAGTAAGAAAATGTCCGGTCTGACGTATCCGAATTGGTGAACCGTATCAGGTATGTCGATCTTGCGTGCCAGTGCTTCATTCTGGGTCTTCAGGAAGATGAGAGCAGTCGCGATAGTAGCGCCAGCAGTGGCTTTGTCGAGGATATGGACGATGTTCACATTTTTGGTGCCCACCGCGAGGGACAGCAATCGTTCGATAATCGACATATCGTGCAGTCCTTTGAGATCTTTGCCTTTGCCTAGATTTATGTAACCAAGTGCAAATCCTGCGGCCAATCTATAACCCTCATCCCGTAGTGTTTCAAGGGGCGTAGAAGGATCTTCTTGGTCAATGTGCTCAATCTCTGACAACATGACCTCGCTCATGCGACGATGTTGGGTTCCGCAGTAAAGTAAGCCAATACCCATGATTCCCGTTGTTTGGGTTAGTGGAGATAGGTTGAGCTCTGCAGCACCAGGTGGAAGCATGCGAGTCACATGTACAGATAGCAAGCGCGTGACAAGTGTATCCATGGTACCTAGGTAAGACGCGGACAGACCTAGTAGGAGGCCAATCGAGGTCATTGTATGCTTCGGAGTCAAGTACTTGAAGGCTACCCATTTAGCGATAGACTTGAGATGACCGTTCAGGCCGAGGGCAAGCAGAAACCCAGCATGCCGGTTGTTGAGTTCTGTAGGCTTGTTGAACTGAATCCAGGATGTATCAATGCCTTTGGCGTGGCGTGAGATGCTCAAGCCTGCCGAAACGCCAGCGTGGAAGAAGGCCCAACACACCTTTTCTTCTGTGAAGGCATTTCTGTCTGCAGTCACAGTGTTGTTGGACGGCTTCATAACGCAACTTAACGCGAATCCATGTATCGGAAATTTCTCTGTCAATAGAGGTACGCGTGCACTATAGTACAACAATCCTCGACCAGGAGGTATTGCTAACGTCCGGATGGCCACGGTTTGCACAAGATCCTTCTGTGCTTCTAATAGATCCGCTTCTGACCAATCTGGCTCTGGGTCGCAACGAGCGACTGCGGGTTTCATCGGATGAAGAAGCTTCGATGCTTCCATGAAACGACGATCTTCGTGGAAGATTAATCTTGACAGCGATAATCTGTCTACTTCGGCCGAACCGTCAAAGGCGTTGATAGTGTCAGTTTCCAGGGTGGCAAACCCAATGTTGTGAACATCGCGGGTAGCTTCATGAGATAGTATCATGCGAGGCGTTGAAGTCTCACGGGGATACTTGGCTGTCGATAACAGCATGCTAAGGTCGTCTCTTCCCACCAGCTGGAGAGCTTGCACGCCCCAACTCACTGGTGGATCCTCCTGACAACGAACAATGGCTTCCCATATAGATGCAGCTAGACCTTCAGGTAAAGTTTCGAGTAGGCCCACATCTACACCGGAGTTGATCATATCTTGGATTCGTTGATCCGCCGGTCTATTTACATCCAACATCCGAGATACTAGGTTGGTAAATAGAACGGTCCGGGGCGTCAGGTCCTTCATTAGTCGATAAGCAGCTTGCTCAACCAAAGGACCGCTCTCATATTCAGAGCTCTGGGCTGGATTGACAAGATCTAAGAGGCTCAGAAAGGTGGGATCTGGATCTTGGCGGAGACAAGCCCCTATGAACGAAAGCACAGATGGTGGACCAAATGGCTGGGCGGGGATCATATCCTTAGGTATCACCGCTAAATATGTGAGTACAACTCTCCAATATCTTTGGCCTTTGGGTGTAACTCACCATCTTCAAACGACCACTTCTCCATTTCGGCATCCTCAACGTTGTAGTAGGCGTTTTCCTTCCAGGTCCAATCCTGCCAACCGAGCCAGCATCCTAGCTGCGCAAGAACCGGCGTCAGTCTACTGATACCCTTACGAAGATTTCCAGAGCAAGCAATATCGAGTTTTGCTTCCTCTTCCATAAGATGGAGCCCAATCAATATTGTCGCGAGGGCAGTACGCCGAACCTCGGGACTCTTCGATGTCGCCGTAGGAAGGTAACCCAGCTCCCCCCAAGCTAATTCACCGGCAGGCGACTTCAGAAACTGGCGTGCCCGAGAAGCACACTGTATCACGAAAGAATTGCGTTTAGCGATGTTCATCGTAGACGGGACCCCTGCAGCGGAAGATCGTGTCCGGCGTGTTGTTCCACTACTTTTCTGGGCTGAAGCCGTCGATTGGTTTGCGAGTTGAGTCGTCCAATCCCAAGCAGCGGACTTTGACCATGGAGGCCCAGCACTACCCGATCCACTCTCTAGGTCCAGCATGGAGTCCCACTGCTCTAGATCGATGTTTGCACCGCTGCTCGATCTGGATAACCCCGTCTTCCTCTTCTTTGGCTTGTTAGGAGCTTCTGCCTGTCCCCCATTGACAAAGCCAACTGCCATTGCGAATAATAAGACCACCAGAGCCATCCACTCTTGATCGACAGCTACGTCGACGGTGCTGTGAAGCCAGTTGAGTACCGCCCACCAACCAACGAGGATACCATCCCCACCATGTTCACGAGTTGGCAAAACGAATTGGCAAAGCCTCAGAATTTTGGCAACCTGGAAATTGTGCGGCTCCAGTTGTACCTGTACTCTATGCCTCGTACCCTCGCTGTCAACAACGTCTACTTGACCTCCATCGGATTCGTGCTGCACACCGACTGGTCGGTGCGGGCCCTCGCTCAGTATTCTTTTCAATCCACCTTCACGCCTTCGCGATGGTGGTACTGCAGGGCCCAGATTGAATGGGTGATAGATGGCCATTCTTGATGGCAACTCAAGTTTTACTAGAGTACTCCAGGGCCCTTGTATTGTGATATCAACGTCTCCACTCTCAGCTTCACTAAGAACCAACATACGGTGTATGTTTCCTTGTGTAAGACTACAAGCATCAAGAACACCGTTACCGCGCCGCACCTCCGTCACCTGTCCTAACATCGTTCCACTAGGCTCCGAGATTGGAGTAGGTTTTCCTGATTTTGCCTTCCGAGACCGTCTTGGCTCTCCACGGTGCTTGACTTGAGCGTTGAGCACAAGAAGCTGCCGGTCTGCCTTGTTTACAATACAAACGTAGATTGAGACTCCAGCACTTCCGTCCAGAGTTGGTCTTCGTGGCGGAAGTATGGTGAAGACCTTAGTGTCCAAGTGTCGGTTCGATGGATGGGTCGGCTTCGGGATGTCAGGTGTGCGCATGGGGAAAGTTCCCACGTTGCTGAATTTCACTTCCTTTCGCAATCCACCACCGGTTGCGCGCCACCTGAGCTTGTCAGACTCGTCTAACTCACTGTCTTCGTTGACTTCGTCCATGACATCATCACCAGAACGCTCATGAAAGCTGCCATTGCTGTTATTATCGTTCACATGAGCGCTCTTTGGGGGCACCGAACTCCTCCGACTTAGACTCCTGGCGTCACCAAAGCTATCACGACTACTATAGCCTCCAAAAGACTCCCCTCTTTTGTTGCTGTTGCCGTGCAGACCAGCGGCAGTAGGATGTCCAGCTACGCGGTCGGAAAACGCTAGTTTGTCCTGGCCCATGGAGAGATCTTCGCGTACGAGCAAAGAACTTACTCTTCTGGAGGACTTGGCCGGCAATCCCGGGTTTTCGAACTCAGGATCCATGTGCGAAGTCATCTGAATACTTGTGTCAAGATTGGCGTTATCTCCCGTTGACGTAATTGATATGTTCACATTCGAGGTTCCAAGAACATTGTAGTTCCTATTTCGCGCAACGAAGCTTTCCCTCATACTACCTGGACCTCTTCCTATCGGTGTAGTGGCTCCAGTACCTGTGCCTGTCATCCCAAACGAGCTGTGTCGGCGCGATAAAGTGTCACTGGTGGAGGGGTTCCTTACTCCGGCGATCCTGGAGACAGATTGCGCTTCGAAATATGTTAAAGAACTGACTGTGTACACGCCCTTCTCCTCATTCGATGTTACAGCAAGTAGAAAAGAGTCCGCTGGTTTGGAGGAATATTCGCTGACTACTATCTCGTCATCCCTTGAGACGTAGATCAGAGCTTCAGCGAGATTTAAGGGTTCCAGATGTTGATTCCGCTGACGAGCTTTGTCTGAGAGCCGGTTCGAGTCAATCGGAGGACTTGTAACGACCAGGCCCATTTCAGACATGGTGTCCGTAATGGAGAAGAACCGCGGTAGTTTCATCTTTGTGTCCGCTTCTTGAGAGCCAGAACCAGCAACAGGCGATGAGTTGGGCCGGATCGCTGAAATGGGTAAGAGACCGTATTCTGAAGGCTGCAAGGTTGTATGGGAGCTCTGTGGTGTCCACCGCTCAGGTTGAAATGAACCGAATGTGTTGTGTGGCACGGAATACGTTTTAGGTGATGCTCCAGAAAGGTGGTGGTCCGATAATTTGCGCTGCAATATGAGACCTTGTGGTGCCGGAAGCACCAGGTCTACCTCGAAAGGGAGATTCAGCACATGGCTTATGCCCGACAAGAGGTAGACGTGAACTTGAGTCTTCAGGACTACCACTAGAGCCCTAGTACGATGCCGTCGGTGGGATGGCTTTTCGGATGTGTGCTCTCCATGATTTAGGTTGTTCGCAGCTTCAGTATTTGATGGAGACCCTCGAGCGTGGGCTTCCACAGATGACGGTGCCCCCCGTGCAGTGTCGTGGTCATTACGTCTCTTCGCCAACGTGGATATGGCAGCAGCCCCATGGCCGTGAGTCTTATCCGACCTATGAGGTGCATCCCGAATCGTTTCCGTAGGGAACCAGGTCAAAACAGCCTGGACCACTGCTTCGTTTTCGACCTCGAACCGCAACACCCGTTGAATTATGCTCCCTCGTGACCAGACTACACAGTGTTGGGTAGTTACCACCTCCTCTAAGATAGTATCCTGCCCCTTGGACCCATCCGTGGTCTGCCAGTCATACTGGTCGTCCGTGACATCAGCGGGCAGTACCGATTCAGCGATAAGATACTGAAGGGCGGAGGGCTTGTGAATACCTAAGGAAGTGACGGAGGCCATAGCGCAAGTCGGACGGGCTTCAGATTAATTCGCATGGTTTCGTAGAGACGGGTAGAGTTCAAGAATGGGGTTTGTGAATTCTTGACTTCTGATTGTTGTGCGATTGCTGAATATGGCAGTCAGTGGTTGATAACGGGGAAACACCCGACAACGGAACGGGTTGACGCGCTCGCATCTATGTATCTTAACTCAACACAGGATACAAATACTTACCCAACCTTGCTTCAATAGCTCTGCCACACTCGAGCGCGTGTCAACACAACTCTCTACCCGAAGTCATTCACCAACATAGCGAAGTCAAAAGCAACCCGTAATCCCGAAGCGAGAACTGGTATATGTGACCCTATCCGGCACCCAAATGGCCTCCAAGGCTAGACCTCATGTGTCCCATGAGGACGATGTGCTCCGACTAAGGTAAGATGTGTGTCTGTAGAGAGCAGAACGATCTCCCACAGCTGATTCGCTTCTAGCTACGAACTTCCGCATCGCATACACACGGCGAAAGTGTATCCAGTCCCATCGCCGAACGGTTCGACTATCATAATCTATGGCCACGAGCATGGATTACGGATACTTTGGAGAGGCGGTAGACCTTTCCGGTCTGAAAACAAGGAGTCAAAGAAAGAGACGGAGAAGCCTAAAGTTAATGGAGCGGATAAAAACACGATCATAATAATCGACTCGGATGACGAGGACCCTCCTCCGAACGGTGCAATCACTTCGCACGGCCCGCCGACCTTTGAGGACGAAGAGGGGCAGTATGACGCTTCCGAGCCATATTTACCAATCCTACAGCATCTAGACCTACCACTTGGGGGAGACGTTCTGCACATCGCTTTTCCCCATGTGCCATCGGAATCTGCTCGGGACATGGCCGCCTCGGTGCCGCCGATACTCCTACAAAAGATCCTTGTTGCATGTACATGCTTCGACAACAGCATACGTCTCATCACATTGCCCTTGGTACCTCCCTCGCCCGCGAGCAAACTCTATACAGATTTGCGGAGCAATCTAGCTTTTGCCGGCAACGGAAAGGGACCTCACGGCGCTCAAATACTAACGCTAAGTGGCACTGCTGGACACCAAACAATACCAAGTGGTGTGTCAATCACATACACCTCCATGAATGCGGGTATAGCGGAGGACGAGGATCTGGAGGTTGCGAAAGATGACGGTGACAAACCTCAGTCACCTTCAAGGATCAGAAGGCGGTCACCTTCGAAGAACACCTCCAAAGCAGCAAGATCTCTAGGGGGGCCAGATTGGGGTTTGCTTTTGGCATCACACTCGCCCGAGATATCTGGAACGCTTTTACTCTACCGCATTCCCATAAGCAAGTCAGGATCTGGATCCGATTCTGACTATACGCTGTCTAGCGACAACCTTATACCCTTTCAGATCCAATATCTCTCATCTCCAGCTACTAGCATCGCCTTCAATCCGTCCTTGTATCCTTCAACGCGGCATTCACAGTTACTACTTGCAAGTGCGGAAGGCACGGTCAAGATATACGACTGCAGTCCACCCAACAGCCTAAGAGGGAATAATCCAGGCTCCTGGTTGATATCGCTTCATTCACCGTCTGACAATCATTCCTCTGGTATACCAAGCCGAAAACGAATCGTCAATGCAACCTGGGTATTGGGCGGAAAGGGTATCATGGTCCTCCTTGCAGATGGTGAATGGGGAATCTGGGACCTCGAGGGCACCATGTCGGAAGCCACGACCGGTTCCAAGCGGAGAGGAAACACCACTTCGGGCGTCCCCACTACCTTTGCGCTCAGCGGCTGGCTTGGTAGCACGGCGAGCAGCGTGCCGAAGAGCTCGCACAGCAAAGTAGAGACGAAGTCCAAACTTGCCCCGATGACGCCAGGCACGCGTCGGTTGCGCGAAGAGGTCCTCTTCACGGGTCCGCCGACGAACGAAACATATCACCTCAAAGGAGGCATCTCCGTCACGAAGTTCGAGGACCCGAAGCGGGAAAACACCGCTAGTGAAGCGGTCACCCTCTGGCATGGCACCAAGGTCCTCACCATCCCCGATCTGCACTCATACTGGGTAACTCAAGTCGCCGGTAAAGGCACTCTGTTCGGTACGAACAGCCAAGCCCGGTCCACTAAGATTCACGACCTGAATTTGGGAGGCGAGCTAGCCAGGTCGGTGGATCAATTGCCGCCTACGGCGACAAACAGGACCTCGCCCTCGCATCGGGATCTGGTCATCTCCGCCGAGCACCGTCTCGTTTTCCTGACTGCACAATTGCAGGAGCCGGAGCCGGAAGACGGCATGCCATCGCCAGCACGGGCGGAGAAGCCAGACTCGACAGACCAAAAGCTACTTGCGAGAGGGGAGCTCGACGTCGGCGGCATGGAACGGATCCTGGCAGGTATGACACACGGTAAGGGTAATGGCAACGGAGCCATTGGCGACTTCCCGCACGGCGCACGTGGAAAGCGGAAGGTTCTCTTCGCAGATTCGAGATAATATCATCTTTAGGTACTTGCAGTCTACTCATGCGTTGTACCCTTGCTATCCATCTATTGTTGCCGTCACGCTACCACTCACCTTCCCCATTCCAAGAAAGACTAAAGCCACCTAAAGCCAGACTTATCTTCACCACCGTTATCAACACGTGATTCCCTCTCTTCCTCGAACCCCCTTTTTTTCCGTCACCGTCCACTTCTCTTTCGTTGGTACCTCAGATGTTCTAAAGAAGCTATCGATTCTTCGCGAGGCAAGGTGAAGCACAAGGCGAGTCCCATCCTTGAAGCTCTGTATTCCACGCGATATATCAAAAATTACTCCTCTCGTCTTACCTCTCAACGGAGGCAGAGGGAGGAGAGACCATCACCTCGGCGGAGCAGAGGAGGCAGGTGAATGGTCCAAGTAATGAGACGTTCAGGAACTCTAGTGGCCTATCTACTTGCTTGCTTGCTAGTCGTTCAGTCGGATGGGTAGACGAGCAGGCAAAGATCAGGCGTTTCCCAGAAGTTTCTGTGCGTCCGTTGCGGTTACTACAATTACACGGGTGAATTCGTTCGGGCGATACGGACGATGGGAACGGATTAACGTGTAATCTTTCGATTGACCGTCATCGTGAACCTCCATGCTATCTCTCTATCTGACCCGCTCTAAGCTTTTGGTTTGTAAAGGTGTCTATCTAGGCTGAATCGCACCGGTGATGCTGATGCTAATTGTGCTGCTATGCCGAATCAAGCGTTGATGGAGAGCTTTCGGTGTGGAAGCGTGCACACACGGATGCCTGGTGCAGATGCAGATGCAGATGCAAATGGCGGTACCCGGCACGCTGCGCCATCGTCAAGCCCAAAAGTACTTCCTACACCGTGCTCAACCCAGCTCACTGTCGTGCAACACAAGCCGAGATCCGAAGCGTAGAACAAGGCCCAGCTTCCACCCATCATGCATGCTCCGTCAATCTGGCCCTCACTCATTCCACCCCAGAGAGTCCAGCTCTCTTCGAACAATATCCTCCGTGTCCATTTTCTTGATCTGCGTGCCCTCCAACTTCTCCCCTCCAGCGCGGCGCATCTTCAGGTCGTCGATGGCCCGCAGCTTCTTCAGCATGGCGCGGATCTTCTTGTCGTGCGGGCTAGCGCCGCTATCTGGCGACGTAACCGTCAGGTCCGGCAGCGCTTCGGCTGTTGCTGCCGTCGTAGCTATCGGTTGTGGTGTACCGGAGGGATGATGATTCCTGTCTGAGTTGAGGGCGGTTCCTCCTGCGTTGGCGTGAGTGGAACTTTGGTTTCGCCGATGTCGGCTTCCGTCCCTCCGTTGTGGTCGATCGCTTTGCTCTAGGTTGCCCTTTGACCTGTTTCGTTCGTGGTTTCTTCGATCTCTCCGATCGGGGCTTCGATTTGGCGTTGATGACGTCACGGCTGCGGCCGCATCCACGTCTGCGGACAGGCCGGCAGCCTTGTCGGCAGCCTCTTTGGCTTTCTTTGCTTCTCGTTTCTTTTTGTTCTTTAAGGCCGCCTTGGAAAGGTTTTCGTCGCCGTCTGGCGTGCCGGCGAGACTGACACCCCCACCTGGAGCAACGCCAGGAAGTAGGTCTTCACCGACGACTTCCGCACCAGGTACCTCTCGCCTTCGAGGCTTGCCGAATCCGTTCACGCCGCTTCCGAGCGACAGGCTCCCGTTGCTGACATACGCCGCACCACCCTCGTCCTCGCGCTTGAAAGCAAGAGGGGTCACGGTTCCTCGAGCTCCAGGAGGGCGATAGGCCCCAGCAGGTTTGGAGGGTGTCTTGACGGTACCAAGGTATGCTAAGGCTGAAGCATGAGGTGTCGGCATGGGATGAAGCGAATCTACGACAGGGTGCACGGTTGTGGATTGTGGTCGCCAGCATACGTGGTACAATTCCTGGAGCTCCTCGTTGTACATCAGCGCACCACCGGCGTGCCAAATTCGCACTCCGTTGTCTACCCTAAGCCTCGGACTTGTTGTGGCTGTGAGTATGTGTTTGCCATCAGGACTCCACTCGCACACGCTCGCATTGCTTGCTTCGATCGTGCAAATCTTGAGGTAGTCTTTAGCCAAATCGTAAATATCCATTTGACCTGCTAGGTTGCCGAAACCGGCGACGAGGACGAAACGACCATGAGGTGAAAACAGGATTGTGTTACGTGGCCCGAGAGGAAAGCTGTGCGTCGCCAAGGCACGAGTGTTGAAGATGGTCGTTTTTGCAGGCATGTATCCATAGACGACACCGAACTCTTTCGAGTTGGGCGACCAAGTCACATCATGGATAGGACCATCCTTGTCTGATATCTATTAGCATGCTGGTGACCGCTCGATCTCTGTCAATGCTACTTACCAAGGTCAATCCGCGAATCGAACCCTCCATTGGCACTCAGTAAGTATAATGTGGTCTCGCCGTAGTAGCTTTTCCCTGTCTTGTCTACTTCCGTCTGGGCAAGGACAATCAACTGCGTGCCCAGATCGTTCCATTTCATTTGAACTTTGTCGCCCTTGAAGAAGTTTTTCTGAGAGACAGGAGCATCAAAGTTCGGTACGTTGAAGACCTTCACCGCAGCCGGTTGGCCCTGGAACGTATCAGATGTGTCTGCCTCGCCGCGTATAAATATTACATACCTTGCGCTCCGGGATGAACACAGCAATTGAATGATTGTCTCCGGGAGAGATTGCAAAGTCCGACACACCCTCCACCCGCAACTTGTTCCACACCGTACCCAGATCTCCACTGCGGTAGAACTGCACTTCGTTCGTAACAACACGGGCGCAGTATTGCTCGTCGTGGGTGTACTGCAAGTTCCATCCCGTTTGAGACTTTTGCACAAATCTGCCCACCACATTCCGTGCCTCCTCGGTATCGGTCAAGTCTCCCTCCTCGATTACCCTCCAGACCTTGAGATTCTTAACCGCATCTCCTTTCTCGTCTTTCGAAGGGCGTTGCCACGTGATGACGAACGTTCCGAGAGGCGAAAAGCCTAGCTCAAAGACGTTTGCGGCAGGCAAGGACGTTATTACATGTCCCACAGAGGCATCGATAACGTTGACCCTAACGAAATATCTTAGCCCGTTATGGTGTCACAACAACAGTACGACCTTACTCTTCTGGCGACGCCCATGCAAAGTAACGGCCGCACGGAGAGTACGTGCAACAGCGAAGGTTCCCTTCCGGTCTGTGTGGACATTCCTATTAGTACCCTAAGATATGATAGAGCTGTTGGGTATAGCTAGTTTGGCAGGGTCTTGCCCATAGGAGACGGGGTGCCATACCTTTGAAACCCAGGCAGAGGTTCATAGACCGGCGCAGCATCGACGACCCCAATACCTCGCAAAGTCCGGTCTATGTTTTAAGACGCTGATCAGCGACGGCACCAAGTTAGGAAGAGACCGCAACTGGCTCGAAAGATTCCTTACATGCAAACTGAGTCGGCACAGCCATGACTATTCAAAGCCACAGATATTGTCGAAATAGTTGACGACCGGCTCTTGTCGGAAGGCTAGATGTACTGAGAACCCTCGGAACAGGGGAGTATCTTTGCTGCAACGAGTACTGCAGGGTAGCAGTTGAGTTACAGTAACGGCTGACGGACGGGCTATGGAAGAAGAGCGTAGTCGTCGAGCGAAGGACTTTTATGGTTGAGGTCGATCGCTGCCTGAGGCCGGAGAAATTATTGGGAGGGCCGGGTGCTGAGGGTGAGGGGGGGAGTCGTGGAGGTCGTGGAGGAGGAAGGCCCACGCACACAAAGAAACTGAACAATAATATCGGGCGGTGAATTATTGGCGTTCAAGGATCGGCGGCCACATCCTTGGTGCATATCGTGCGCCGTAGCCACGTTGCCAAGACTTTACGGGTTCCTGAGTCTTGTGGGAGCTACATTAGAGAACTTTTGCAAAGTGTAAATAATTATTTACACTTCGAGTGGATTTGCACTTTCAGCCAGAATATTGATTCTTCCGGCCACTAAACCTAATGAGGCAATATAAAAATCCGTAAACATCTGACATGTGATCTCACCACCCAAACCCCCCATCTTAGTATATCACTTTACCTCGCTGTCGCCACAACATGAATGACCCATTGCTTGTCGCCCTGCTTATTGAGCTTATTATAGTGCATCTTGAGGCCTTCAACAATCAGCCCCAGCGCCGATATATAGCTCTGGTGAAGTATAATTTCTTTGAATTTCGACTTGATGATATGGATGACGAAATACAGCATCATTATATGCAATAAAGTATTCAAATATCTACAGTATAATTGTCTAACAATAATGTATAGATTTACAGTGTCAGATATTCAACAGCTTCTTTCATTCCTGAAGCTTGACACCATTCTATGACAGACACAATATCAGCCTTCCTTCAAACTGGCTCTATGTCTTGTTCTGATTCAACAGTTGTTTTCACAACAACTCTTTCAGCTTTTCAACCTTTTTGGACGCTCAGAGTTCTATCTATCAACTGTTTACAACAACATCATCAAGCATCTGTGTCTTCAATATTGACAAATGCTTCAATGGCATTCAAGTCTTCAATATTGATGACTTCAATGGTATGCCCGCGCAATCAAGAGGGTTGAAGAATGAACAGGTGAAGAAACAATCTGAAGCTTTATTGATGAAACATTTCAAGTCACTTACTGGTCAACAGAGAATCAGCGATTCTTCTACTCAGGATATAAGAAGCATCACAGCTTCAAATACCAGGATATTGTGTGTTCAGACAGCCTTATTGAATCAATTGCTGAGCCTTATGAGGGCAAGATGAACAATCTTCAGATTGTGAGGAAGTCTTAGGTGCAAGAAGATCTTCATCAAGTCTGCAACAGTCATCCACAGCTCTACCTGTACAGCAATCAGGCTTATCAGCAACTTTGAGATATCATGAGACCCTATTAAGGTGGTCAAACTCTTAACAAGCAGCAACAGATGTTCAACAAGATCCTTTTCAGTGTCTGGATTGCTGTGAAGCAGACATTTGAACAGACTCAGAATCTCTGGCTATTTAATGTCTTTAGCATTCAGCTTCAACCTCAGCAGCAGCCTGTTGCTGCTTTTTATATGGTATCTGTCTTACTTACTAACTGTTTTATGTGTCTAGAAGGAAACAATGCATCTGGAAGTCGATTTCTTCTAAAGCCTCTGACTTTAGAGGCATATCTATCAGCTATTTAGGTAAGATTCTTCTTTAGCTCACTCAACATGACTAATATCTGATTTGTCTGTGTGTTTAGTTGAGTTTTCAGTCAATCAATTCAAGTGGAAATCTCTCTTTCTGTCACTCATTCTCACTCAGCCTCATTGACCCTGACCTGAGTCTTTAACAACCTCATCTCTGTCTTCAAGGCTCTTGCTCTTGTCTCTGTGACGCACATCTCTGTGTCCTGACTCAAATCCTCTTGCTGAATATAACTTTCAAACATGGTGATAAGAGCTTGAACTGCAGAGAACTCAGTGTGCAAGAAGTTTTGTCTTGAATGTTTAATGAATCTTTGCTGTCACTGCTGCAGTTTAATGTGGGCTGCTGGAGTGCTGAATTGACTGTGAAAGAAAGTTGTGAATGAAGTGATGAATGAAGCAATGAATGAAGTGACAGATAAAGTGATGGATGGGCTGTGGACTTGTGAGAATGCAACAGTGTGGTGAATGAAAGAACTGTGCAAGCTAGATAAGTCTTCATCATCACTATCTTCTGTGTCAGAGTCATCTAAGAACTCTGATTGCTGTCTTTTCTTTTCTTTTCTATTCATTTAAAGCATCAGATCATCTCTCACACCCTCATCTTGACATTCTTGTTCTGTCAGTTCTTCTGCAGTCTTTTTCTTTGCTTGCTTCTTTGCTTTGTCTTCTTTCACCATCTCAATCCATGCATCAAGAACTCTGATGAGATTGATTTTCAAGTTCTTGTCATCAGTAGCAAGACTGACTAGATACTGCTTTCTTTTCTCTACTAGTGATTTCACATGACACTTTAAAGAGTTGTAAGGCTGCTTTGCCTCACAGACAAACTCTACATTGATCTTCTGCCAGAACTTTGTTCTCTTTTTGAGAACACTATATGCTGACTGCTTTTGCAGACAGATCTGCAGCAGAATAGTGTTCTTCTTCTTCATCAATTGAGGATTATGGATGGCTGTGGGGCCTGCATGGGAGACAGTGGCGATGGTGAGAGTGACAGGGGTGATGGGGGGGACGGCAGGGTGGATGAGGGTGATGGTGAGAGCGGCAAGGCGGACAGAGGCGATGGTGGGAGCGGCAGGGGGGACAGTGAGGTGAATGAAAGTGGCAGGGGCCGCAGTCAGGGCAGAATCAATGAGCATTAGAGTGTTAAAGGCAGACAAAGAAGGCAGTGTGACTGCAGATGACAGGTCTGACAGTTAATTAGACTTAAAAGTGAAAGTCATGAAGTTCAATTAATTTACATGATCAATTGAATAATCTGTATAATGGTAGAGTATGAAAGACATAGTATTAGTATATAAATTTGATGTCTAACTCTTAAGTCTTTGTCACAGCATGAAGTCATAATAATCTATTAAGCTAGATCTAACTAGGCTAGTTTCATAGTGTAAATGAAGTGTTAGTGGTTTTCACATTGTGAAAACTGCTAACACTTCAGAACTCTGTCTAGGGCCAGATTTATAAAAATCTGATCCACTAAACCTATCCTAGAAGTGTAAATAATTATTTACACTTTGCAAAAGTTCTCTATTAGGGAGGTTTTGCCACAAAAACAAGTCCTCAGACAAGTTCTTAATCGGGCTAGAGGCAACTGTTTTGGGCAGTCACAGGGGGTAGGACTTGATCCTCGCTTACAACAGTTGTAACTGAGGATCAAGTCACATATCAGGTTAGGGTCTTACCGATATAGTTAGATAGATAATTTAGACAAACCTTCGTCACTTCTGCATGCTGTGACAATAATTATGATTAATTATTGATGTAATTGATTTATAGTCTAGCTCAGCTACTAACTACAATGGGCAGCCACCCAGATGACTTGTCTGAGGACTTGTTTTCGTGGCAAAACCTCCCTAATAATATTATTACCTTAGTAACATCCATACATGAGTGCTGTGCGTTAACGCATACCTATAACGTTATCATTTTTGCATTGTGACCAAACGGGCTACGGTATGTAAGGTATTGTTGGATCTCATTCATATGTTCTACATATCCTTGCAGCATTGAAGGGACCACGACACATAAACTGCTGAACATATGGTCGCCAGTGAGTGGTGTGAGATGTTTTGCAATACAGTAAATCTAGGGTAGCGCGTATTGAAGCAGCGTCAGAAGACGATATGGGATATCATTTAGCAACAGGAACAGGAAAGGTAACCACAAACTTTCAAATGGATGACAGACTAGCATCACGATTTTGATCTCAACCGTCCAGTCAGCTCCTCCTCCGTCACCTACCTCTCCTCGAAGTAGAACTTGCCCAGCCCCTTTGAGCCCTCACTCCCTTTCTGGGAGCTTCCCATGGCCCTCACCGCTCTCTCACCTTGCTCCAATCTCTCACGCACAATCCTCTCGGCCGTCTCCTGGCCCGTCATGCCCATGTTCCTCTCGTGTACCCTCCGCCTCGTCGCCGTCGTGTCCACGACGTTCGCATCGTAGGTCATGCCATCGATCATCTTGGCGTCCCTCTTCTGCTCGCCCGCACCGGCGGAGGCCTGAATGCCTTGCATCGGACTGACCCCTACGCCACTGCCGCCCTGCTGTTGCAGATGACCCGACGCACCGGCCACCTTCGCGATTGTAGGACTCCCCAGCCCGCTCTGCCTACCGCCCGGCACCCGTCCGCCAAGGCTGGAGATCGGTCCACTGATGGTGCTACTCGCTCCTTCTCCGAAACCGACTAGACTGGCGTTGCCTTCGTCGCTCAGACCAGCACTGCTGGAGACACCGTCGTCCTGGTCTTCGCTCATCTTGTCCGCCTCGTACATATCGCTGCCGCTCGCCCACGTGGTGCGGCCGCCTACGCTGCCCGTGGCGCTAGCGCTACCGACGGTACTGCGTTCTTTCTGTTGAAGTGGCATGTTATCGAAGTATCCCGGTGGCGGCGTAGCAGCTGTGCCGGGCGTGAGATGGGACGGTCCACCGCCTTGTCGGACCGTATCGACACGTTCGAGACCGGCAAGGCGTGAGATTCGGTCGGCACGTTCGGCGTCGAGGGTGTTTGTCGACGAGCTAGACGAGGCGGAGGAGTGGTGGTTGTGGCCATGCGGGAAGGCGTGCCCTTGGTGGCCGTCTTTGATGGCTGTTGTGGACAAGGCTGACAGGGAAGTGGTACCGGAGTTCGGCGTGCCACTACGAAATGAAAAATCCATCAGTGTTCATGTTTCCTTGCAAGTAGTAGAGACTTTGGAAGGAGCTTTAGGTCCAACTCACGGTCCCAGGTCGGACGGGGTGACCGGGTCTGACGGTGGGGGAGGGAGATTGATGAGCGTCGGTGCAGACATCTTGTTGCTCAAGTCAAGGATTGGTTTTGGCAATTCGATGTTTGTATCAAGGTGGAGGCTTGAGGTTGAGGTAAGGACCAGTCAAAGGAGTTGATTAAGGAATGGACGAATTGTGCGATAACACTCGAACCTCGCACCAGTCCACGCAAGATGAAGATGCACAGCGGAAAAGTCTTCTCCTATGATCGCGGAGATTGATTGCTACTTATCAAGCACACCTTATTGACAGAAGAGAATGACTGTTGGTGTTTACCTCCTGGTAGGTACAAATACCTTGAGATTCATTGCGGAGTTGTTCTCAGGTGCTTTGTTTCACTACAATGTGCCAGACCCCGCCTACGTCATTGATGGCCGATCTCTGAGCCCCTTTTAAAGCTTCAATATCAGAGGACGCGTATCTAAGATGTGTGAATGGTGCATACCGAGGACATGTAACGAACGAAATGCAAGGTGATCGGAGCTCCTACTCAAGAAAGTGCAAACCAGCATAGGATGCGCAACTAAAGGTAAGGCGGCAACGAAAGGGAAGGTACAAATAGGTAGGTAGGTAGCTAACTCAATCCGACCCAGGCACCATGTATCATTTGTTCGCCATCCGCCGTCGACAAGCTGCCTGCTTAAGTATATGCTCAACAACTATCCTGATTTCCTCTCACTCATGGAACAGCGTCTCAGTGTCGACTCCTCTGCTGATACGCCTTCCTCTCCTCTTCGATCGTCTCGATAGCTTCTCCCAGGTCTCCTTCCGCTGCTTGAGCATAAACCAACAATCTGGCCGCGCCCCCATTCTCAATTGTGCCGAACCCGAGCCTGCTTAGCTGTTGAACACATTCTTGGACCTTCGACACCGTCTTCGCATCATAATGCTCCCCTGCATTGAAGATGGCCGCCCCCGAACGCGGCATACTCTTGGTTGACTCCGGAACAACCGACTTCTCGGTTTGTACACTGAGTGTAGGATGATCCGTGGTTGTCGGCAGCCGACTAGATGCACCTTCATGCTTTGCCAATAAAGACTCCCAACCGAGTCTTCCGTGGCCAGTAAAGTATTCCGAGTAAGGCCGTCGATTTCCGGCATAGTAGTCATGGGGGGACCGACGCTGGGCGGTCGTTGGACGGAAGTTATCGATTAGACGGCCTCGGTGCAATGTCACGCTTTCTGCGAGTGGATCAAACGGCCTAGTGAGCCTCGCTTCACCCTGTTCAGGCTTGAGCTTGTCCGGACGCATAATTTGGCCCTGAGGTAAGCTCTCCAGGCTAGCGTTCCGATTGATACCATCAATTTCCCTCTGGGCGGCTTGGTACGATGTCTTTGAGGCCGTTGTTGGCAAGGGGTTCTGAATATGATCTGGGATCTGCGAAGCCTGACGTTTTCCTGCAGCGTGTGTTCTGAGGTGTCGCCTCTGGTTGTCTATTTGGTGGAACGCTTTGTCACACAAAGGACATTTGTATGGTGGAGGAGAGTTTTGTATTGTCTCGTCTTGGATGTCTGCGCCATGCACCAGAGGCCAAAGTGAGCTAACAGCGGCTGGAGCCATCTCCTCGCTGTGAGCGAGGCTCGATGTACCAAGCCCAGTCATGCGGCGGAAGAACTGCCCTGATGACTCGTTCATCTGAGGTCCCTCCGCCTCATTTAACCCAGTTTTCAAGGAAGAGCTTCGGCTCTTGCTGACTTCAGACCTTTTCTCTATTTTGGCAGCGTCTTTAGGCACAGGTACGCTGTTAGGTTTCGCATCTGTACGAATGGGGATGAGGGGCTCCATGGTAGGTAAAGGCGGAAATGGAGGTAGAATCTTGGACGCTTCACTCTCGAATTGAGCCAAAGTAGGAAATCTATCCAGCTCGGGGGCGATCCTCCCGGTGGGAGGTGACTCCGATACGGACGAGAGGCTCGGTAACTCAGAGGATATATCAAACTCTCCGCCCGGCCTCCTATTACTAATTATGGCTCCACCATTCGGTATGTTGTTTTTGACCGGCGAAGGATGAAGTGACTTCTGAGGATCGTTCCACGATAAGTTGACGGCTTCTATTGGGTTTCTGAACTTGAAAGAGTCTCGCCCACCCCGCACGAGCCTCTCGTTACCCAACTCGCCGTACGCATCGCGTTTCTCCATGCTTTCGTCGTGTGGGGAGTAATACCACGGAGACGCGGGATACGCTAATTTCATCTGTCCATTGGGTTGACTCGTTTTGGTTTGGGCTCCAGATGCAGAAAAAGGAAGATCCCGGGTCGTAGAGTGAGGCACCTTAGGAGATGTGAATAAACCAGTGGACCTGCGATGTTGCAAAACTCGGTCCCATGAGGGTAGGGAAGACACTCCGTCAGGCTCGACAAAGGACACGGTTGGCCTTTCAGAGGACGTCGAATTCCACCTCTCTGGAGTTTTGGTGGCAGAGCTGGGATGCCAAGATTGACGGTGTCGCAGCGTGCGCGTGTGATGCCAACCATCTTGGTGACTGGAAGCAAGGTCCTCTTCCGGATTCGCTGGAATTAGACCGCATTGGCTGTTCGAGGGGCAGTATGTTGTGGGGGTTGCTGCTTCGCTTTCATTTACCCAATGAGTCTCAGAAGGAGGCTGCCTAGAAGCTTGCGAACGAGTATTGACCCGGTGCACTTCAGGTCTAGGCTGTCTGGTCGATTGCGAGCTTGCACCAATCCAGGGGAGTTTACGAGTAGGGACTCTAGGAGCAGTCGATTGCGCGTCGGTCCAGCGACCGGGAGGACTAAGTGATCTGGGAGACCGTGAATGTGGTGGCTGCGACGTCCATGTCTCTTCTGACGGGCGACGGGCGCTGTGGGGTAGGTGGATGGGCCCGTATCTTTGAACTTTTGGCCAATCCCCGGAATCTGTACTTATGTTCTGACTGGAATCTCTCGTAATAGTTGCAGGGAGTCTGCTTCTCATGTAGACGCGACCTCCATTGGGCCTGAATGGATCACTCGTTGAGTCCGATTTGGGCGTGTCGTAGAATTCTGGCGGTGGCACAACGTACTCATAAGGAAGCTGAGAAGCATAAGATAAGGGCGACCGACGTGTGTGGCGGTTGCGATACGAGTCAACCCTGGAAGGGTATGGGGAGCCACCAGGAGCACGGCGGTGACGGCAGGATGCACTCGACGTGCAACCGTGAAGACAGTAGGGTCTCTGGTGATAGGATGCTTTGTCAGCAGCCCGGGTTTTCTTGAATTGGTCGTACTGCTTCTCTTCCTGCGCCGATGTAAATTGATCAGCTTCGTCAGTCTGTCCTTCTCGACCGTTCGAGCAGGTCGAGATATCTGATGGTTGATATGCCTCATCTGCCTCTTGCTGCATCCTCCTCAACGTTTCCCGGTCTGCCTCCCGTCTGTCAGCTGCTTCCTCCCTCTTGTTGCGGTGAATCTTCTCATAGTCTCCGTCAGTGTCCTTGCGTCTTGCATAACCAAGACTACCATCCCAAGTACTATTTACCTTGGCGGATGTTAGGCTGGGTCGGGTGCAATCCTCCACCGGACATTTCCGAGTCACTGCTGCTGCAACATCAACGGTCTCCGCTTCGTCTTCAAACGTGACGTCTTCCTGATGCGCAAGTTCGCCAGCGGGTGTCGTGTCCTCCGCAACTGCCGTACTAGCCTCCGGGTTGTTTTCTGCTTGCCCTTCCGAGGGTTCGGTAGTGCTTTCGAGAGTCATCCCTGGGAAAAGACCTCCCCCGATCTCTCCGATACCAACGGCCAGTCCATGTAAGCCGGATACTACGCCTTCGAGCACCTGCGTGTCCAAACCACGAGTCCTATCAGCCGCGTTACGTGTGGCAATCGAAGCCAGCTGAACATTGTTGCCAATACGCTGAACATGACTTCTCCACCCTCGAAGAGCACCACAGAGCGTTTGTTGAACTACCTGAAGAAGGTTTTGCTGCGCGGTCAAAAGCTGTTCGTGAGCCTCCGGAATATTGCTTCGAAGTTCAGACGTGAGAAGGCCAAATCCGTCAGTGATCCCCCTGACAGCTTGGTTAAACACCTCCACAGGGCTATCCTGTACCCCTCCATTAGTGGTCTCGCTGGCCCGAGGGTCAGAAGTAGTTCCATGTGCCAGAGACTCAGGAGCAGGCTTGGGATCTGGTGCCAATGTCTCAGGTGTCTCAACAGCGGAGGGCACAGATCCATCACATAGCAGTTTCGCCAATTCGGCTTCAAACACTTCCAACAACGGTCTGTGCGGTTCGCCTGGTCCATCAGCACCATGCGACTGATCTTCGATCGGTACTTTGACGTCTTGCAGCTGCGAATCGGTGTTCATTCGACTATATGCGGCCCACCGATCCTGATGTGCCTTTTTCTGTGGAATCTCGGGCGGGCTATGAGATATAGGCCTCTTGATGCTACATCCAAGCTTCAAGCCGGCTTCTTCGGCTTGTTTCCTCCCTTTGGAACTCAGACTACCCCACTCTTTGGTCAGTTCGGCAAGCTCAAGGCCGTGACTGTTGAGTAGGGGATTGGCCATCCTAGGACTTTTCTCGTTACTGGGCTCAATGCTTATCAAGGTAGGTTCAGTCGCCCTAGCAGCATCACTCCCTCCGTCTCGTGCTAAATGCGGCGGGTCTGTAGCATTGAAATACCGCTCACGCGGACCTTCAGTCAAGGTCGCCTTAGCATCACTCATTGGAGGTCCTACGGCCTTCGGAAGATCTACAAGAAGTGGCCGGCTCCAGTTGGGTGTCGTTGATGACACGGAAGGACCGCCATTCCGCCTTTGTTCGATATTCCTCCACAGTAATAGAGCGACGCTTGTTCGGTCGATGTCGAAAGTGTGTAACGGAGGGCTTATGGTAGAGAGCCGAGGGTTTGCCGGACGAGGCATTGCAGGGTAGAGGAACGGTGGCGATTTGGTCGAAGTTCTTGATATCGGCGCGATGGGTTCTTCTAGACGCTGAAGTAGTTCGAGAGATGAACCAACCTTGATGCAAGGTCAGTAGAGGTCGGGGTAGCATGTTACAGATGAACTCACGGTGATGACTTCTCCGTCATCTTCATCCATATATCTGAGGGTAGCCTCCGGATGTGTAGAGATGGTGGCGTCATATTCTGGCGCCGAGACCTGCACTATTCCATGCCGATGTGGGTCTCCCAGCTCCGTCGAGGCCCTGCTGTGAGTAGCTGTGTCCCCCGTGCTATTCGACCGCCCCAGGTTGCGGATTCGAAAAGGAGGCAACATCGTAATGGCTTTGTTGTATGAAGCTCAGCACGTCTATTTCCAGCAGGGGGAAGTAAACTCTCCGGTATGGAGGAAGCTCCTCTGAAAGTCAAAGGTAGGTCTATTTAGATCGCAGAGCTTCTGCCGTGCAATATTTCGCGAATCAAATCTGAATACTGAGGTAGAATACCTAGAGTGCAGTACCGGATATGAAAAGTGTGCATACACCCCGACCCAAGGAAGCGTGGAGTGAAGATTGTTCTGATGTCCGGAGCTGACGAGTCCACAAGGGGCGATAGGAGAAGCAATGGTACACAAGTTGCGAGGCGATTACACGGATGCAAGGATAATTGTAGTATTCGATAGCTGGCAAAGCCGTAAGTCAAGATTTCGACAGTCACTGCACTGCCTCAAGTAGCCTGTTCAGCTGAGGTGTGTTCTACTGCGTCAGGTATACAAGGTGGGTCGGTAGGCAACAGCAATGACAACAACGGGAGGGGTTGAGGCTGGAGTGATGATAAGTACGCGTGGATCAGGTATACTGTAGAACAAGGAATCACTACAGTACAACAGTGAATCTTGACATGGAGAGATATGTGTATATATAATAATAATATTATTTGGACCAGCGAAGTCTTTACCCTTTATTTATTCATTTCAATTTCACAATATCGCAAGCACTGACTCTGAAGGTCTGAGAAAAATAGGTTCATCAAGGTAGTTTATTATCAATATTGATCCTACAGCTTACATGAGTATTACGCACTGTCGAAAGTACAAGCAGGCCACAACACCGACTCCTCCCTCCCTCACCGAGTAATAACGTACAGCTGCAAGGAAGCACACGATTGAGCACTGGCACCCAAGGCTGCTACACGAGGAAATTTCTGATCGGCGGAACAGCAATGAAGAAAAACGTCTTGTATCAATCCACGGATAATGTGGACTCTCCACGCCGCAATTTGGAGATTAAACGCCAACAGTGATTTCAAGAGGATAAATCTAACAGCTGCTCGTGGGCCAAGCACCCAGAGCGTAGCAAGCAACGTTGAAAGTGCTCATGGAGGATGTGCCTAGATTGGTATCGAACGTGACAACCTGCCCCGGGGCGATCGGCGGACTTCCAGCGTTCGAATAATTGATCGCTTGTTGTCCTAAAAGACCATTCATCAGTGGTCTTGACATTGAACTGCTATAGAGCAGAAGGGGGAGACTTACCGGTAGTCTGGGTCCCTTGAATACCGATGGTCGCGCCAGCACCACCGTCGGGAGTGGAGAAATAGTAGACTTTGATGACACCGGGGGTGTTGGATTGATAGCTGACGAGGAAATGATAGTACTCGTCCTGGATTCCAAGACTGGCTAAGATGTATTCGAACGTGACTGATGGGCTGGTACCGGAGTTGTCTACTTGGTAGAAGACACCCTCTATGGTTCCTCCTTCAGCGATGAGATCCTCCCAGTAAGCGGCCATCGTCATCGAGGGAAGGTTAGATAGTGGTAATGGCCCGTTCGCGTAGCTTGTTGAGCCCGTGTCGAACGAGAGGAGCTAATTGGATTTAGCTTGTAGACAACAACAACAACAACAGTGTCGGAATGGCCACTCACCCCGTTCGTCGACACGAAGATATTGCTTGAAGTTTGACTGAACAACTTCATCTGAAACGGCAGTTGTACACTCGCAGTGGCGTCGTCGCCTTGGTAGTACAAGGACGCATCAGGTTCAGTTATTATGGTAGTAGGGGTTGCCAAGTAGGGCTGAAGTGGGTCTACCGTCGAGGACACGGTCGTGCTTGATGAAGTCGGGCTAGTAGATATTGTGTTTGCTGTTGAAGAGGTAGTCGGGGCAGAGCTCATGATAGAGCTTGGAGTTATCGATGAGCTCGTAACGCTGGTGGATAACAGCAAGTCAGTATAGGTCAATCAGTATCTAGTCTCCCGTCTCAATTGACAGGTGTTTGCCGCAGCTCTTCCTACCTAACAGAACTTGTGGTTGAACTCCCCAAGCTCGCCGTAGTAGCGGTAGATCCCAGTGGCATCGATGTCATGCTACTGGCAGAACCGGTAGAACCTGACGATGTAGAGCGTGTGACAGCCCCGTTGAAAGATGAGGCACCCAAGATAGACGTGGAGGGGGTCATTGCTAACGAGCTCGTAGTAGTCGGTTGTCCGAATCCATTATCTCCTGAAATACTAACGATTCGGAAAGATCTCAGCTCCCTACCCCCAACGTAACCGTAGTCCAAGGACATTACTCACGAGCCATACGCTGCAGACTGCGTCGCCGACGGTTTCATCGTCCCCGTTTGACCCGCACCCGAACCTCCCGTGCTGCCTGAGCCACTGTTAGGCTTCAGGCTGCCACTGGAAAGACATGTCCCTATGCGGACAGTAATAGTAGGGCGGCCCGTGGCAGAAGAGGAAACTTGAGCGACCGGAGAGCCAGAGACGTGGGTAAACAGCTGCAACGCCGCGAACAGGACGGCGGGGCGGGTGAAATGCATGATGGTAGAGACAGAATGGCGAAAAGCAAAGTCAAGGTGCTAAATGAATGCCGTCGAAAGACGTGGTGATGAAATGAACGTGGAGCTGCGAAAGTCAGTTGAAGGAGAAAGCGAACGTCGGACGAGCAGAGATCCTAAACATAAGGGACAGACCCTATAATCTGGAATGAAAACAAGATCACGAAAGAAATTTCTTATGCCGATCATGCATCGCGCGTAAGGAATGCTGCGGTCTTGGCAAGAGTACTGGAATGTAAGCACAGAAACCTCGCAACTATCTAGCACCAAGCCTCCACCGCACTCTTACTTTAGACAAGCACACCGTACGCTGTGATGGTGAATTGATGTCGTCGCCGTACGACTGAGCAGCAGTCAGCTATCGTCACCTGTAGACTGCACCAGAAGCAAAGGGGTAAAGGCATTGCAATTGTGATTCGATGTTAACTTTACAGTAGTGTGTTTCCAGCAAGGTATTCCGATGCCCGCCTAACCCAAGCATAAGGTAACCTAAGGTATTCATGGAAGCATCAGCTAAACATTGAGTAGTCACAAGCATCTACCGCCAACGCTCTTGCGCCCGCTCGCTCGTATACATGCCCGTAGTAATACAAGAACAAGCAAACCCGGTAACAGCTCAGTTCCCTCTTCGGACTCTCTCCCTCTCGAGCTCCATTCGCAACTGTTCATTTTCTTGCAATCCCTCTTCCAACCTTTTCCTCGCACCACTCCTGTCGACCAATCTGGCCTCTCTCTCCGCCTTCAGTCGTTTTTCGAGCTCTCGTAGTCGGTGGATCCATCGCTGCTGACTGGGCTCAATGGGGGTGCTGGTGATGGGTATGGTGGCCACATCACTGGTTCTCTCCAGAGCTTCCACGGCAGAGCTAGAATGGTGACGCATAAGCGTTGCCGACATGGTGCCACGACTGACTTCTCGACTGGCGGTGTTCGAAGACCTCTGCTCGCCTCTTCCGGAGCGCGGTTTTGCTTCCTGCTTACGGAGGGCACTAAGCTCGGCCTTGAGGAGACGGTTCTCACCCTTCAGTTTTGCAACATCAGAGGAGGCGCCGTGGGATATATCGGATCGGGTGCTCTGGACCGCTTTCTCGAGTCTGTCGAGCCTCTGGTTCCCCACATCAACGTTGTGTTCCAGACTCTGGTATTCCTTCCAGAGCTCACGCTCGACGCTGCGGATCCGGCTTTTGAAACCTCCGATAAGCGCTTCGACGGTCTTCATAGCTAGTAAAAGGTTCTTGCTAAACGACGGTAGCATGGATGAAACGACCTCGAGGCTTGGGAGACTCCCGTTCATGAGGCTGTGCTTGTGCTGCCAGTCCGACCCACAGATGGTAGATAAACGGTTCCACATCGCCAGAAGAAGGTTGTTGCGCTCACGGAGCTGTGCTTGATACTGTTGTTCAAGGCTGGAAAGCTTCTTTCGATCCGCTTGACGAGCGCTCTCGAGTTCAACGATTCTCGTTTCCTTCTGCGACACGGTACGTGTAGTGTGTTGGTGGGTCTTCTGCCATTGCTCATGCTGATACTTTTCGTTCCGGCGAGCTTGGCGCTCTTTCTCCAGCAAGTCTCCGAGCTTTCGAGACTCCAATCCGTGACTCTCAAGCAATGCATCTCGGCTCTTTAGAAGACGGTCCTTCTCGGCGAGGTTGCTCTTAGTCATTTCAAGTTCTGAGGCAGTAGAGTCGAGCTCTTTCTGCAGTTTTGTGATGGACTATAGCATCGAGTTAGAACATGCACGCAAGCATGAGAGGCTATGAACGTACCTTAAGCAAGCTTGATCTGGTCCCATTGAGGTCACCAAGTGCTTCACGAAGACTATTCTCCAACTCCATGAGCCGCTCTTTCCATGTAGTAGCCTCTTGTTCTCTTGACTGTAGGCTTTTCTTCAACTTCCGCGCTTCTTCTTTGGCACCAGAGACCTCCCGATTCAAGTCATTGATAACCTTCTGGACTTCTTGTTTTTCCTTACCAGCGACCACTTCACGCTGCTGCCGCTCCTCGGCCAGCCTCTCATCGAGTTCCTTTACTCGTGCTTTCTCGTCCTCTAGGCTTGTCTGGGCTGACTTGAGTGCGGATTCAAGATCTCCAATCTTGATCTTGTCGCCATCCTGCTCTTCACGCAAGAAGGCGATCTCACTCTGGCTCGACTCCTGTTGGACAGCAAGTCGCTCGCCCTTGCTTTTTTCTTCGTAGAGACGATTTTCCATGCTCTCCATCTCTCGGTTGGTGTCTTCCAGTTCCATCTGAAGGTCCTGTACTCGTTTGCCGTTCTTCGCCGCTTCGTCCTCGATGAGTCTAAGACCTTCACGCAGCATCCGTACATCCTCTTGTACAGCGTTGTGCTCTTCTTCTGACTTCTGCAACTTGGCAATTCTGCTTTCGAGTTCGAGTTCGAGTTCATCGATAGTCTGCTGCGCCTCGGCTTTGAGATCTTCGAATTCCGCCTCGAGCTCTTCGTTAGCTTGCAACGCCTGGTCTCGTTCGTTTTCGGTGGCGGAGCATTCATGTGCTGCCTGGTCAAGTTCCTCGTCAAGTTTCGTAGTCATGGCTTCATAATCGGCAATGGCGGTCTTGGCCTCGGCAAGCTCGACCAGACCATCTTTCACCTTTCGTGATACTTCTTGATTCTTCAACTTCAGTTCCGAGACTTGATCTCGTAGCTCTCCAATCTTCGCTTCATAGCGGTCACGTTCGGCGTCACTGAGCTGTGTGAATCTCGTTCCTTCGCTCTCCCCCGACGTGGGACGGTTGTGTGCGCGAGACGCGGATCGTTCGAGGATGCTGTCACCAGCCACGGACCGCAGCCCATCACCACGGCGCTGGAGTTTCAATTCTTCGACATCCTGATATAAGCGTTCGCGTTCTTTGTTTCGGGATGTAAGCATCGAGGTCTGGGCTGCAACTTCACGACGCAATTCCGCATTCTCGTGCCTGAGGTTCTCGACCAGTGTATGACTGCTCGCAGCGCTCGTCACACCCTTCCGATTCACAGCCCGGTCAGACTCACTAGAGTGTAAATCTGCCGACGACTTGTGCGGACGCTTCGTGACATGGTAGACGTTGCTGTTATGATTGTTCGTAGTAGTGGAGGAGCCGTCACTTCTCAAACGTGCGATCTCTTCCCGAAGCTGTTTGTTATCCTCGTCTGCTTGTTCCCGCCTCGCGGTCTCGGACTCGAGGAGGTCTTTCCACATGTCCTATAGTACTTGTGTCAGCGATATGGTGTGGATAACAAATTTTATGATTGTGGAAACACTCACCATCTCTTCACGGAGACCAATGTCGCCTTCGCTGCTCCTTCGAAACCCCGTCGTCTTGACTACTCCAGCAAGACGCCTCTGCTCGCCTTCCCTTGCCGTGCCCTCTGACCGTAGTTTCTCGATCTCCACTTGGTAGGTCTTCGATCTCTCCCTCAAGTATGTCACCTCGGCTTCCATCTGCTGGAAATCTGCGTCACTGACAGAACGACCGCTACCTTTCTCGGCATCATCGGCTTTAGCTTTGTTGATGAGCTCGTCCCTCTCCTTGACCTTCCGCTCCAAGTCACGGATGGTACGTCGTAGTTCACGCGTCTCTCGCTGCATCTTCAGCTTGTCTGTTCGTAGTTCAACATTTGCTGCAATCAGCTCCGAAACACCCTCTTCGGAACGAGTATTCAGGTTCTTCTCGAGACACCAGATCTTCACCTTGAGATCCCAGTTTTCTTTCCCGAGGCGTTCGATGGTACTGCTCTGTTCCTTGAGGGTCAAGTTGCGGACGTTCCGGCCGAAAGACGAGACAGGCATCCCTGACCTCTTCGTCGGGGAAGACGCTCGAGCATTCTGACGAGGTTGCGTTTGAGCTTGCGAAGTGGCTGGCGTGTTTGCAATCAGAGCTTGTCGCACCGCTCCGGTCACGGTTGACACGGTCGGGGTCTGACTTGTAGCTCTCGGTGTAGCAGGTGAGGAAGAAGTTTGGCGGCCTCTGTGGACATCGATCGCTGATGAGTTGAGTTCGTCTGCTTCAAGTTGTGCGAGTCCACCATCGTTGAAGCTCTCGTCAACGTCTGCTCGATCTAACGACGCGTTACCTTGGAGGAGGTCTGAGATACCGGAGGCTATGCTCCCAAGACTGATGGTTCGAGAAAGGTCCATCGGCCTGGTGGTGGTAGAGTCTTCGTCGGGAACAGCGCCACCGGATTGAAGTGCGAAGTCAGCACCCACAGTCGCTTCGCTCGTCGTGTCGGTTGACGTGGTGGTGTTTGAGGAGTAAGAGAGGCTCTGGCTGTGCTGACGAGTCTGGAGAGTTTTCGGACGCGTCTTCTGCTCGCGATCGGACGCCAGTTCCTCCACGTCCCCATCCGCCGCTCCGTCCGAGTCGTGGTCGCGTGCACTGTTCGCGGTTTCTGGCGAACCTCTGGCCGACGATGCACGCGACACGTCGGCGGCGGTGGGGCGGATGGGGGAGGTGGGGGAGGAAGGGTCGGACGAGGAGTTGATCTCTCGCCCGTTAAAGCGAACCTTAACGGGCGAGAACTCCTCGTCCGACCCAAAAGTGCCCGGCAGGCGAGCACGGCGGTGGTGGGTGACGGACACCCGACGCGACGGAGTCGACGTCATTGCGATTTCAATGGCGTCGGTAACGAAGGGGTCCTCCTTCACCTCGTCCTCCGCCAGTAAATCCAGGCGGGTGGAGGTGAAGGCGGACCCCGACGCTACCGACGCCCAGCGGCGGCAGGGTTCCACCCGCGCGGGTGTCCGGCCACCAATCGGCGGCATTGGCGGCGGTGGTGGGGGTGGTGGGGGTGGTGGGAGGGAACCCACCGACGCTTCTCGTCGAGAGAAGATTCTGAGTCCCTCCATATTGGAGGGAGGCGGCGGAGACGATGGTTTTCAAAAAAAACCGAGAATTTATTCGCTGTTGGACGTGTTTACAGGGAGAAGACTCAGAGACAGCTGAGGCGCCCTTTTCCTTGTGATTGGTTTGTTTCCTTAGCTCCTGCACTTTCGCGTTTATTGCTACATCAAGTAGGCGCGATGGCGCGGTAACCCCTGGTCACCTCCCCAGTCTCCCGAGCCTCCCTCCAGGTACAGACAGTAAGGTAGATCATCACTCATCGATCATCGACGAATCATGAATGATTTGCCAAATAGTTACCGATCACCATTCAGTCGCCTTCCTTACAAGGTACATTGTACATACATACCTAAGGTACCTACAGGTAGGCACATACCTAGGTCGGCTGAGGATCTTCAGTATCAATCAGTATCAATTGCCCATATAAAAAATATAAATGTCTACCACGTTAAAGAGTCCTCCTTACACTCAGACCACTTTTGATAGGTAAGGTACAGGTATCTGTGTATAGTCCGAAGTAAACAAACAAAGTAGGGATTACTCAAGGAAAGAGTATCTCGAAATCGACGTGTGAATCTCCTTGTTGTTGACCCAAAAGTGACAGTATCTTTGTATCAATCAATACGGTACAGTGCCGGTGGAAATTCTGGGCCATCCACACTGTAAGCAAAAAACACACCTATTTTTCTAGTAAAACCTGCCACCCCTGTATTCACCCACAAATCCACATCAAAAACAGCCTCACAACCATCATGACTGCTTTCTAAACTTCAGCAATGTCTCACCCATTGTCTGAGTACACTAGAAGCCTCATTGATGATCAATTAATCTGTGAAATGTTGATTTCATCAATTCATGAGAACATAAGAATGTCTACTTAACAAATTTAAAGAATGTAAATGAACTAATGAGTATAAGAGTCATTCAAGACCTCTAAACTTAGAAGAAGAGATTGATTTAGAGCTCTGATCTTAATAATAAAAGAGATGCTGACTGAATATCTTGAGAAAAGACTCTGAATCTATCATAATGAGATGAAATGATTTCTTTAAGACAAATTTAAGATTGATGTTAAGCTCAGAACATTGTCTGATGTTCTGAAGAGAATGAGACATACATAAAAGATAATAAGAATCTTTGTTGTATGATTCAATGACTAATATTTGTGATTTTAATAACTACAACAGAAAGTTACTCAACAAGATGATGATCTACATGCAGAATGACTTATTCAGCTAATTAATTGAACTGCAGATCAGCTTATCTTTGTTGATGAGTCAGCTGCAAATGAACAGAATAAGAATTGAAAGTTTAAGTGATCATATTGTGAAGTGAGAATCTTAATGTTGATCTCATTAAAATAAAGTGAATGATGAAGTGTACTGTCAGCATACACTGTCAAAGAATACATGACATGAACAGTCAGACAGAGCTTTATAACAGAAATTTTATTTAATTTCTTTATATGAAATTATGTTCTTTCAAAGTGCAGTTCTTTTTCAGAGTCACAATCTGTTCTGATTATGAACAATGTCTCTATACATCACTTCAAGATATGTTTATTGATTTCTCTGTGTTTAGTTATTAACATATTATTAAAAATTAATCAACATATGCACTGAGACTAATATAAAGCTTGCTTTTCTTTCTTTTTACTTTTCTGACTACAATTCTATCAAACAGTTCTTTGTCATCTTCAAGTAGTGAATGCAGCAGCATAAGAATCTTGTGAAGAAGTATAAGAATGACTTTAAGAAATTTATATGACTAACAGTGAAGAAATATAACAGTAGTAAACATTCTGAGGCACATTTTTGAAGTGCATATATTGAAATGAAGTTAACAGTCACTGATAATGACTATAAGTTTTAGATTAAACAGATTTAGAAGATAGAAACATATAAATTAAATATTATTTAATACTTTAGAAACTTTGCAACTACTGTTAAGTGCATTAATGAATCTGCAGTATCAATTATTTTCATTTATTTTATCTATTTTACTCATTTCATTCTATCTCTCATGTCTTTTACAGTTCTCTTCTTTGCTCACTTTTTAATTCTCTTCTTTAACTGCTTTTCTAACTCTAAAAAAATATTCAAGTTTCTTTAATCTTGAATCTCTACCTTTCTTATCTGCTTCATATTATACAGCTAATTTCACAACTATTTATATGCATTCTTCAGCAACACTGAGTACTCTGAAATCTGTCTCTTAAATCATTTTATATATTAATATAAAAGCTTCATTAATTCTATATCATCACTGCTGACAGAGCTGCTTTTCTTTTTATGAGAAAGAGATTAATGTAAAGATGACTATTATAAGAACTGTGAAGCAGACTTTAAAGAAGATGAAGAAGATAGCTGAGATGAAAGTGAATGAGATGAATGCATTAAATAATGCATTTGATATTGTGAAAAAGACAGAAAAGACAGAGAAGGCAGAGTAGTATAAGAATGTTGATAAGAATGTTAATAAGAATGCTGATATGATGATAAAGATAGATAAGATGAAGAAGAAGATATATATAATAATAAGTATTGTTACAGACTTTACATAAGCATTAATGACATTAAGAACATTGATGAGATCTGTCTTATATAAATATGAACAGATGCAGAGATCAAGAATGATGTAAAGAATAAAGAAGACTGTAAAGAAGATTGTAAAGTAGATGATGAAGTCTTTTTTAAAGAAGATGAAGAAGATTGATTAAGTATGTGAAGAACTCAAAGAGAAAAGCTTAAAATGATAGCATTTTTACTGCTAATGATTTTATTTCAGACAGTGAAATGATTAAAATTCAGAGCATAATGCTTTTCTTTTAACATTAAGCACTTCTTCTTCTTATTCTTACACTTCACATTGTCACAGTGTCATCAGCAAATCAAATATCTTACATAATTGTTTAATTTCAATTTCAGCTTCTCTTGCTTCTTTATGACTATTCAGTTCTTCTCTGTAGCTATTTACTGTATCAATTAATATAAACACTCTACAGAAAGCAATTGACTTACTTTCTTCTTCTATAAGAAGACTATTTCTTCTTTCAAGAACTTTAAATCATTACTGTCTATAAAGTCATCTTAAACAGATCTTAAGACTGTCTTCTATACAAATTTAATATTAACAGTCATCTGAATGTTCTTCTTCTTGCTTTTATGTCAAATCAGAAGAATAATCTTCAAATTGACTCATCTTTCTTTGTTAATATTCTTCAGATTTAAGATCAAAGTGTTCTGTTTTCTAATCTTATTAGTTAACAGTCATGTCTTAATCTGCTGTTGTTGCACTTAATAGCTTTTAAATTGAGTCTTTTCTTTCAATTTGATCTGCTCATTTATCAGAAATGCTGAGTAATTGAAATTGATGAGATTTATTATCTTGTTCTTGTCAGAGAGACTTTTCTTGTTAAGAAAGACAGTTTAATGAATCAGAAACATGAACAGAGTTCTAGTTGAAGTCTTTTTTCTTGTTAAATTGACACTGTCAATGTCTTTAAATTCACTGATGTCAATGTTCTTAACATCTCAGAATAAAGAAAGTGTGAAAGAACATCTGAGATCTTTCAGATGCAGTTTTGACAAAGATTTCATCTTAATATTCTTTCTTTTACTCTTTGGCATTGAGACTGTCATTATAGGGCTTTGGAAGTGTCAATTGGCCTTGTGGGTGTGTGATTTTGTGGGTGAATACAGAGGTGGCAGGTTTTACTAGAAAAACAGGTGTGTTTTTTGCTTACGGTGTGGATGGCCCAGAATTTCCACCGGCACTGTATGATCTCCTGGATTATATCAAGGCATTCTACCAGGTCAGGTACCTTATGGATCCTTCCAAACCCCCAAGTAACCAACTTGTCTGTACAGTTCGATTCTAGGTGATTGCTATGGCGGACCCGTCTGTAATACTGTGCGATTCGCCCACTGAGGATTCATTTCTGGCTCCCTTGAAGCCATTTTTCGAATGAGATCTCAGGCGCATGAGGGGTTCACTCTTCCCGTGCGCTAGAACTCTGAGTATAAGAGGCTCATCCAACAGCATTTCTAATAGATGCTGACCACAAGGAATGAGAAGCGCCTCATAAGGTATCAGTGTCACGAAGCCAAAGCCCTAGCACGACAACAATATAAGGTACAGTATATCGCTCGATGACTTTCACATGCGTCTTCCCAACCCGCCAAGGCCCCATGACGTCGATCAAGCAACGCCAATGCATGTCCTCCCATGCCCACACGATAAAGTGAACCCTGATTTACCGTCCCGGGCACGCCCCACTACTGTACAACACCTTACCCCTCGTCCCAGATCCCCTCCCTGCCTGACCCAATATATAAACAACGCAGCCTAGTCTTCGCTTTACATACATACATCCACCTTACCACTCCCACTTCCAGAACAGAGCAGGACCGAGAAAGCGAACATGAACACACAACAAGAAAACCCCATGCAAGGAGGAGGTGCTACAGGCACTGGTGCCGGTGCTGCGGGCGGACAGGAGGATTACCTCGATAAAGGTTCTCTCCTCTCCATTCCTTTCCTATCCTTTTATTTCCTGTCCCTCCCATCTAATTCTCCCTTGGCTTCATCACATCCTCCATACACCCATTCCCACCCGACCCCCGCATCCGCGTGTACCTGCTGACTCGAAACGACCAGGTCTTGACGCCGGAGAGAAGCGCTTCGGCGGCGGCAAGGTGAACCCGGAGCAATCGCGCGCCATGAACGAAAAGGTGACGGATGGGGCGAGAGGGATGTTCGAAAAAGCCACTGGGTTTGTCCTTCTCCTATTCTTCTCGATCTTTTTCCCTTTCTTATCTGAGTGGGGGGTGGGGCGCTGATGTCTGTTTGCGGGTTATAGGAAGAAGGTGCCGGAGAAGTTCTCGAACTAGATCTTGAGGGTGTTCTTGAATGGGTGCCGCGATTCCTGAAGAGGGGCATTCGGGATGGCGCTATGCGGTGTCACTGCTGGTCCTTGATATGTGGAGGACCTGGCTATAGACTTAGCCTATGAATGGATGAAAGCTCTTGAGGCTCATGATCACATTTGAGCCCGTTGCTGTGACGGTGATCTTGACTGGATTGATTGTTCTTACCAACAAGTGTTTGCAGAGTTTCGCCGTCGATTAGACATATCTATTAGCTGAGGTATCGCTGGTGACCGAACCCAGGTATGCCAGGTATATGTCAAGGTCAAAATAGCCGAACGCCCAAAGAACCCTTCAGATCCCTCCAAGAGCCCCATTATGAAAGAGCGCGGGGGCATAAAAATGGCGTGAGCATATCTAGTAACAAATCAACAGGGACTAAGTGCCCGCGTTCAGTGCTGACGTATGACCGAAGGGCAGCGGCCCATCAGCTCTCCGCCTCTTCTTCTTCTTCTTTGCCGGCATTGCCACGATGATGTTCCATTCCTCCAGCCTTTTTCTATCCCAGAATACGTAACCCCAATCCAATAACTCGTGATTGTCAACGAAACTCAAGTAACGGATATCCTGCACGTCCCACATATCCGATCCAAGCCCAAACGCGGGAATATCGTGAAGGGAACAGTACCATTTCCAACCCTCGCTGGGCTGTTCGGCTTCAGGCAGGGAGGACAGCGCGGTTAGTAGCCGCTCGTCCTCGAACGTATCAGCCGGATAGACGAGTGAATATGGGAGATATACGGAGCTGTACGCCAACCCGAACGGGTGGTGGTAACAACGATCCGTCATGTGATTGAGCACCAATTCTCGGCGTTGCTCGTATGTTTCTGCTCTGAGCACCCTTTCCAGGCAGTCGAGGCCCACGGACACAAGTGCATCGGTCGCTTTCTCATAGTCGTACGCTAAACACGCTACTTAGCATCGACGGCACGGCTGTGGCCGGGTCAAGAGCATTTACCATCTAGATGCGGAGAAGAGCGTCTGGTTCCGTTTGGAGACACCTCTCGCGAACTAAAACGTTCAAGAGTACAAGGCGAGAGGGACCGAAGCTTGATGTCGGTGTCCAACTCTGCGATGATACGGCAGCAGTGTCCAGTAACATATTTCCAGATGCTGCCCATCTCCTCCACTTCCCAGGGCGTGAACGACGGTGCGAATAACTCAACGGTCCTGAGTCGACGCCTTATTTCTCGAGGAGTTGTTTTGTACAGTAGTTGCCGATGTGACGATCTCCCGCCGTATAAGTTGCAGTACGTCTGAAAGCGGTACATTGCTCGAAAGATTCGTGTTCGCTCGGTGCGCGATAGTTGCGCGCCCTCCCCTATCGGCATTGTGATACGCTGACGGTAGTCGACTGCTATTCGCTCAAGCAACTTGTGCTGATGAAGCAGGGAGACGACTTCATCCAGGTCACGGCACAGCGGAATGTACGTAGTCCAATGTTTCATGCCGGAGCACAACGATGACGACGAGGCTGCTCCTCTTGCGTGTCGATACTGGTCGAGGAAGACGGACGCTTTTTCGGCGCCCATGTCGGGTAGGACATGGCAGTTCTTTGATCGTAAAGTTGCCAGCGCATCGACGATGATATCGTGCCCGATTTCATTCACGACGACAGAACCCAGCAGGCCTTGTCTAGCTTTCAGATAGTCATTGTGGAAAGTAGGCGATGCGTAGATGAGTGATCGCAGCGAGAGCACGTCTGGTAGACTCTGTAAGACCTGAATGCGCAGCTCCGCGGGTAAAAATTCGAAGGAACTTCCAGCCTGAGAAGAAGTCAGCAAAGACAGGATCTTTTGATTTGGCAGCGTACCATAGAGTCGGACGATGGAGGTAAGTTGTTGAGTTGTTGCTTTCGAAAGCGTTGCTCGCCGGTGGATGTTTTATTTGAATAGGGTGTAGTAATCCAAGCTGTAGAAGTCTACACTACCTACACGAGCGCAGCTATATACTAGGTAGTCTACCTCTGAGTCACATGCCCTAAGCCTTGAGTGACTAGTCAGGATTACATAACCCTAATTCATACAAAGGGTACGTTTTAGGTATCCGCCCCAAGTGCTATTCAGACTCTTCAGTATTGCGGCTGAGGGGACTACAGTTACCACAACGCTTCACGCGATTAGAGATGGTGGGAGACGCGGTTGTTGAAGGTTCAAGTTCTAGATAAACAGAGAAGTATATCCTTGGCTGAGGGCTGGAACACCTCATCAGTGCACGTTCTATTACCGAACCAACCGCCTTGTGCGGCACGATGGGATTTCGATGTTGGCATAGCGTCCTGGCTTAGATCGAGTATTTATGTTGAGATTGTGTCTCGAGTACTTGTATTGTGTTCATTTCTGGATGCCAGTTTATCGTTCTTCTCTATTTGGCCGCCTCTTTTTCGCAAGAGAAAGAATTCTGTGTCACCGTTGTCTTTGGAACAATCATTATTCGAAGTCAGACCAACTGCTCGTCTCCCTTCTAAGCCGTTATCCCCGCTACCAGACCATGTGTCGAGGAAAATTCATGGTCTCGAAAGCAGTGATGGGATGACCGCAGGCCTCGACCTCAGATACAGCCTTGCGAATGTGCCGGTCCTCGAGCCGCCATGTCAAGCTTTCGGCCCTCGCCGAGCCGATATGGCGACGCATTGCAATCCGTCGTGGCGGGGAAGCGTACGACGGTAGTCGTTCCTCGGGAGGTCTTAATCGTTCACCGGACGACCTACGAAGCGTATCCGCCAGAGGGGGAGTTTGAGCTCGACGACTACAATTCGTACAAGACCTTGCGGAAGCAGAAGGAACTCATCTAAGCGGGCTACAAGACGAAATGCCAGAAGGAATTGAGGATTGATTGATAAGGTAGAAGGTGGCAGGCACGCCTGCTAACCGTGTTTCTTTTGTCTTGCCCTAATTGCTCTGATTGACGGACCACAAAGCTAGGAAGTTACCTTACTTAGTAACGACATACTGTACAGATGCATATAAGATCTACATATTGCAGCAGATCTGTCTGCGTATGAAGCGAGAGACACCTCGCAGATAGACAAATCGATATTAAAAGGGACATCCAAGTACCCATCCCATTTGTCTCCCACTCAGGTAGACAGGCTATGTAGATTTCGTATATGTCAGAAGTATCCCTAGATAGCTACATGCCAACCCGGCCCAACTCCTCTGCCTCCTAACGCCTTGGTATATCGGTTATGAACCTGCAGAAGAATGTATTGCCACGGGAAATGGGCAGGTGGCAACTGCGATGCTATCGCACCAACCTGCCCCGGGCGGTAAATATTTGATCGAAAGATTCTGTCGCTAGTTGTTCTCGTCATTTTGTACTTGATAAGCCATGACCATCATCCACAACAAGAAGATAGTGCCGATCATCTCCCACGCAAAGGCCGCCTTCCAGCAATTACCTACAACAATCACCAAAATCAGCATTCTGCCCGCAGTCGCCAATGCCAAGACGGATTGTAGGAAACTTACAGATATTACTCTGCTCCAGCCAAGCCAACGTATTCAGACTCGGGCCCGTAAACTGCTCCGACTGGACGTAGAGCTGACAATTCCCATTGACGCTCCCACTCGTTCCGAACAGCTGGATGCTCGTTTCGATCAGGGCGGTCAGCCACAGGACGAACAAGATGAAGGAGCCGATAATCACGATGCCGGGGAGGAGCTGGCGCTGGCTGATGAGACTGAGGATGAGGATGAAGAAGAGGACTGCGAGGGCGGAGACGGTGACGGCGTATGGGAACAGCCTGTTGCTGGGGGTCAGCACGATCGTTCGAGGGGGGGTGTAAGGACTGAGAAAACGGATCGGACGAACCATGGTGTCCCGAGTTGCATTTGCTGTTGGACGGTCATGAAAAAGGCGAAGATCCCCAGTACGGTCGCTGATGCTGCTAGGAAGATGATGAGCCAGAAATTGAGCTGTGCTTCTGGCCAGTGGTATTTCTTCCGCCGCTCCACAACCACTACTTCCGTCATTGTGTCGGGCGAGGTGTGAAGTAGGCGGGCTCAGGTAAGAGATTATAGACAGGAAGGCTATTTGTTGTGGAGCACAGGACTTTGTTTGCGATGGGAGGTTCGAAGAGATATGTTTCCGTCTGCGTGCGCTCGTTCGATTCACGATGCCTTGAGTGCTGGTAAGGCGAATGTGAGCCCTTGGGCCGCGCTGCAGGCCTGGCCAGCTGCGACCAACCGTTTATCGTTTGTCCAGAGCTTGCGAGCATCCAATGGTGCCTGACGGCGCTGGAGGTGGGTTCTGCGTGAGCTACCACCGGGATTGTTGGATGGTCGCGGCCACCATAGTAATCAATGGGATGCCGCCACGACGAAGTGCTGCTTTGCCGAGCGATACAGGGCAGATGGAACTGTGTCACGCTTAGGAATAGATGTAAGTAGATGGATGATGTTAATTCAGAGCTGAGCAAAGATGGTAATTGGCTTTACTAAGGAGCGACTGATTTATACTGGCAAAATCGTTCTTTTGATTATGTTTCTGCTTCTTGAACTGTAAATTGTTTATCGGAGAGGTTGGCCGCTTCGGAATTCTGGTGGCGCAGGGACACCCGAACATCATCGTCACCATCCCGGCTAAGTTACATCAAGCGATCTCACATAAATAGATAAGGTACTTTGTACAAAGTACCTTACTGTCAAACTTTCAGCCTCATTTCGTTACCTTAGTGGTTTCAGAGCCCTACAGAGGTTTCAGGAACATGCAGAGTTTGCTAGGGCAAACAGTTTGCTATGGATAAAAGTTTTTCCTTTTGCCAATAGAAGGCCTTCTTATAGAGTCACATTTTCATAGAGTAGCTAGATACTTATGATTATACATTCATTTCATTAGTCACTTCTTCTATATTTGACAGATTATTGTTACGACCATACTCTGGAAGGTATGAGACCTACGCGCAGGGCGCGTAGCCCCAAGCATAAGACGACGAGGCAGATGTCGAGTCGACACTCTGGTCGTCGAGTCGACCCCCTTCCTATATAGTAGGATCGTTTCCCCTATGGGAACGATCGTGTTCAATGCAATCGTTACTTAGCATACTACTAGCTACCGGTTAAACCAACGTGTCTGGAACCCTCTTATATCACAA
>JAABUY010000735.1_pt1 | contig 53237 bp, 51 predicted proteins | sample 5560271 | NCBI WGS metagenome assembly JAABUY01 (sample SAMN10711886, study PRJNA513374) | rock metagenome | isolation source: Antarctica rocks | place: Antarctica: Victoria Land, University Valley | reverse complement strand
AGAGCTGTCTCTCCCCCCCCCCCCCCCCCTTCCCATACACTCACCCATCCATACCCACCAAAACCAGCAACCACCTACCATACTACGCCCCCTCCCCCTCCCCTTAATATTCCCTCCACTTGAGATAGCACGCCCGCACTCAGAACACCACAACCGACCCGCACCCCGAGCGCCACCAAGCCAGCCACACTCCCGCGGTGGTCCGGCGCCTTCGCCCGTCGGGTGTTTTCATTTCGAAAAGTGGAGAGAGAGAGGGAAGGGACGGGAGCTGTTTCTGTGTTCTGGCGGGCGATTTGAGCCCGATAGATGTCCAAATCGATTGGTAGGGTAGGTTAGATTAGGCAGGGTAGGGTCGGGTTGATAGGGGTAGGTGGGGGAATGGGGGAACGGGGTTGGGGAGGAGGCAGAGGAGGAGCATGTCGGTCGGTCAGGTGGACTAGGCTAGGCTAGAATAGGCAGGGAAAGGCAGGGCACCGCAGGGCAGGGCACCGCAGGGTAGGGTAGGGTAGGGTAGGGTAGGGGATTGCATGGGTGGTGCAAGGGGAAGGTGGAGGTGCAGATGGGAGGAATGGGTTTTGCGACGGAGGGAAGGATGGACGAAAAGGGGGTGTATATCGTTGTTTGTTTGACTATTCCTCTCTTTCTGAAATGACGAGGAGATGGAAAACCGTCTCTCTCGCACGTAATGTGCCTAATCGATCTGATTTGATCTGATCTAGAATGAAAAATAAGAAGAAAGGAAGAAAAGCCAAAGACGAAACCCGACACCCGACACCCGCTCGCTCGCTCAACAAACACCGACCAAACACAACTCTAATCACCAACGTATATACATCCAAACCACCAAATCACCGGACCCACACACCCTCAAAGCCCACCCCCACCCACACCCCCCACCTTCCCCCTCGTCACCTCCATATACGCGACCATCTCCCCAAACCCCGGAAACTCGCTCGGCCCCGCCGCAGCCGTGACCTCCTGGCCCACAACATGGACCTGCAGACTCGGCAGCGCCTTGACGTCGACGGCCGAATCGTCGAAGCGCTGGACACGCCACGCGAGCTGTTTCGTCAGGACGGGGACGACGTGTTCCGGGTCGAGGTCCGGCAGGAGGCCGGCGGCGACGGCGGCGGTGAGGGCGTGGGTGAGGGGGATTTGGCCGTAGACGGTTGCGTCGGACGCAGACGCGGAGGAGGAAGAGCGGGCGGAGGAGGAGGAAGAGGAGGCGGAGGAGGAGGAAGAGGAGGCGAAGATGGTGTGGGAGCCAGCGAGGGCGGGGTCGTAGGACCAGGTGGAGGGGCGGTCGGCAAAGGGGCCGAGGAAGAAGTGGATGAAGAAGGAGGTGTCGGCAAGGGCGGTTTTGTCGACGCGGATGTTGGCGAAGTATTGGTGGTGGGTGGTGGAATTGCCCTTGCTGGAGGTGGTAGTGGTGCTGTTGGTGGAGCGTTTGGAGAGGCTGCCGGTGGGGTTGTAGAGGGCGTTGAATTTGGTGCGGACGTTGGAGGCAAGTTGGGTGGCGTCAACGTTCCAGTCGACGACTTCCGGGTAGGTGTAGCCGAATGATTTCGTGTGGCGGGCTGTGGTGGAGGTGTGCAGCTGGCCGGGGGAGGTGGTGTGGAATGGGGTCAGGGCGGTGTCGGCGGTCTCGATGCCGCCGGGTGCGTCGGTAAAGGTGCCGAATGCGTTCTTTTGCGCGGTGACAAAGGAGTCGGGGTAAATCGCTTGCCAAATCGCGAACAGACGATCGACGTTTCTGCAATATCGGTTAACCGAGTGAACGATGTAATATAGCGAATGCAAGAATCTTACGCATGATGGAGCCAAAAGATTGGATCAAAGGCAGAGTAAGGCACACTCCCCATGTGTCCTCCATTACCCACGAGCCCATGGATGGCATTGTGCATGTTCTCCAAGCTGTTATACAATCCATTCCGGCCATCGGAGTACCCAGTGTTGGAGAAAGGAGCATAGTTGGATTGTTGTGCGATGAGTTGATACGTCAAGGTACGAAGCCTGTCTTAAGTTAGCGTTCGAACTGAAGTGATGAACAGCTAGAAAACTCACGATTGAAAATTTGCCAGCAGCTGCTTGTTGACGAGCTTCGGCTGACTCTGGCCTGCAGCGTTGGGATATCTGACCGTGCTCTTGAAAGAAGCCAACTATGGAAACTATTAGCGGATTGTACGAAGGGTGTCGTACATCTTGCCACACGTAATGTAAAGCAGTCGGACAATTTGTCCAAGGAAGAACAACGCATTGCTCAGTGAGTGGAGGAGGAACTTACACGCTCGTTTGGTGGAAAAGCAGCAGCTGAAGGTGTTGGGTTGAAGGTGTAATTGTACAGCGGATTCGCTAGAGTCTGCCGACCCGTTGGTGTGTTGATTTGGAGCGTAGGTTTGTTGACAGCAGCTGGCATCATTGGATTACTTGCCCAGTCCCAGTACGGGATTCGAAAGCTCACAGCAGCGGCTTGGTACTTCGTACGTACTGATTCTGGGTAGGTGCCGGCGATGTCCTGAGCGTTGTTCCAGAGGATTTGCTATACATTGTCAGCGTTGGGTCAAAGTTAGACAAAGCAACCCCACATACCTCGAATAAAGCAAGATAAGGGCGATGCCATGTTGGGAAAAGAATTGAGCTGTGTGTACAATAGCCCTTTTCGTACGGTCCATTGACACCATCCCAAGCGACAAATGGACGGCCGTGAATTCCTAATAACATTGTTAGATATCATTGTCCATGCGAAGAGAATAAGAGAGAGCTTACCGGCAGCCTGGTAATATGACAAAATGTTTGTCTGGTTCTGTTGGACAAAGCGCTGGAAAGAAAGGATGTAGAGGTCAAAGGCGGGTCCATTATTTTGGACGGTGGAAATCTCGAGGCGAAAGGGTCTCTGCCCTGTAGCCGACTCGCCAGCGCCTTGTGGGCCAGTGATTGCGACGGCCTTTGTTCGGTTTGTGAGGAATAATGTCCCAAGGACAAGAACAAGTAGTCTGTGCACAATAGCCATTTTAATCTGAAGGTCTTTTATTGGGATGTATCAATGCTGCGAATAAGTCGAATGTGCTGAATTTGCTTGATTTGTTCCAGGGAAATTCTCCAATCTTATATCTCCTCGTCCGATTGTTGATTTGATATTGGCTTTAAAGATCTAGACAAACATCTTTGTGAGGAGGATCATTCTAGCCCAACGCCAGCCTGCAGCCTTGAACATCTCAAAGATCTTGACTCGACTAAACACATGAACAAACGATGACGAATTCCATTAGTTCTAATTGATTCCCTAGCCCTCGGCATAGAGTATCAACAACCAAAGGCACCACGCGAGCGAAGGCGTGAAAGGGTTACCACAGCATCCGACAACACTCGTCAGTACGATCATTACTGAAAATAGATTCACCTGCCTTGGCTTGTCTCTGTGCAACACTATCCCTGTTGCAGCACATCGTCAAGTGTCCATGCGGCTCTCCTATCCTCCTCCATGGCTCATACGGACTGCACCCAAGGACCTCGACCTGGATATGGGTTAAGGGCACATGATGGATATACCGAGGCATGGTACAGTTGATTGGCTCACATGGGGCTTGGAAAGAGCAACCATCGATTCGAGAGTGGGCGCCCGTCGACTCCAAGGGCGGTCCTGGGGAAGCCTTCAACAACAGACGCGTCATAGAGATTTCGAGGGTGTTTGGTATGGGCCATGTCGCTCAGAATAACCAAGGTTCGTATGTCGGATGATTCGGATATACAGCGTATCGAGTATCGGAGCCGTCTGCAGATCGCCGTTGAGTTGTGGGTACCTGCTTTAACGGTTATCTGCGACGAGTCTGTGATTATTCTTGCAGTACCACCGGAGGCACCGGACGGAGCGGCGAAATATTGTCTCTCCTGACTTCTCTCGTATAACAAAGCAGGTACGGCAAGAGGAATGGTTGTCTGAGGATCTAACATTACCCGCCTGTGCAGTACCAAGTCGCACACGACACCTTAATATAGCCAGCTTTGTTCCGTGCAACCCACGGGACCGCAAATATGTTCCTCAAACAAGTCATCAGCTCTCCTAGCGCTTCCCTTCGCACTATGAGTAGATCACAGTAGGATGCAAGGGACCGTTTCTGCGCAGTCGGAATAGAGTTCGTCTCCAGATCAGACGTAATTTCGGTGTTGCTTGCTGGGAAGACTGGACGGTTTCAACTGCACGGCCATTCGAGCGTGCCAAGGCACCGTCGGTGCACCATGTGGGCTGGAAGAGCAGCAAGAACTTGACAGAAGCAGAATTGCAACATCGGCGGCACCGACTGGCCACTGAAAATGGTAAGTCTGAACCAGACGCCGTCTTCTCGTACACGCCATCCTCTCGTACAACCTGCCTGAACATGACATAGATGTCTCATCCCCCGAAATGTCTCATGAGGCTACCGCCTGGATATCTCGTATCTGAAAATAAAGCAGTGGCTCAACCACTCCCTCCAAACCACCAGCACAGACACCATACGCAAACACCAGAAACCACAGGAACCTTGCCGTCAGCTGCTGATGGTCACACAAGGTAGAGACCAAACAAGATCACTCCCGCTCTTCCTGTATACATTACATCAATTTCGAACGTGTGACCATTCCGAGTCCTGCCGAATCAATGCACGACATCCTCTCCTGATCGAATCTTCCAAGCCATCACCTCTCTCATCGCAAGGACAGACAATATCCTACCCCACCCCCCCGAATCCATGGGCTCTCCTTTCTCTCGCTACAGGTATGCAGAGAAGCAAAGTAAATCATGTTCAACCGGCCCGTCAGCGCCGCCTCAATCCATTCTGCCCGCGCAATGTCCTCCTGAGAACGAACCGTCAGGGCGCAGATCATATCTCATTCCCAGCAGGTTAGCTGCTCTTTAGAGGCATGGCGAGCCCGCAGCCTGCCATGCTGGCTTAGGTTCTCTGCGATAGTTAACATGTCCAATTGCGGCTTGCAAAATGCCCTCTCTACACAGCTTCCTTTTCGGGGTTCGTTAGTAGTGGTTGGTAGCTGGTCGTGAAGCACTTCTTCTCGGGACTAGAGATGAGAGATATACAGCGGGGACAACATGGGGCAGGGGGGCGGGGATGGATCTTGCGATCGCATGGAGTTTTTAGGTGGTCGATCTTCGCGTTGATGTGTCCACGCAACTAACAAGGGATGGCTCAGATCCATTTAGATCCCTTGACCGTACCGCCTGAGAGGATGAAGGCTGTTGAAGGTGGAAGGTCGCGGCTAGCTTCGGATTTAAACAGATTACGTAATGTGTAACAACAGCATCCATGGCTGGTCTTTCTCACTTACGGCTTTGAAGTGAACGCTATTCGTTGATCAACTATGGGTTCTATCAACCCCAAAACAGAAAAGCTTTATATCAGGGTATCTTCACAAAAGAGCTCCCCTCCAAGGCAGCACTCCCAGCCAAGCTCCCCAAACGCTGTATAAACAAATCTCCAAGGCCCTGATATTGAGCGTAATGTAACGGTTGGCGATACAACCGCTCATCCTACCCATGCCAAACGAGCCATCCATACCACAAGGCGGCGACCCAGCCGACCCGCCACATACTCCGAAGCGCTTCCTCTACAACAGCCGGGACTCCTCTCTTCGGACTCCCATCGTCTCGGAAAGACCCACCGATATTGATCCGGGGTGGGTGCTCCGTGTGGAAAGCAGTGACAGCACCGTTCCCGGTGGTCGACGAGTTATAATCAGCTTGCGGTAACCCTCCAACTTGCGAGATAGGAATGCCATAGCCCAGAGCTGGACTCAGGCTGCGAGTTCGAGCCGCGGAGGATCGCGCCGCGAGACCTCCACTTTTCGATGATGTAGACGAGTTGGAGGAGTGTGATTCTTCCAGGGATTTCTGGGAATCTGCCCTCTGTCTCTGGTGTTGGAAACGGGCTTCGGCTTTCTCGCTCTCTGCAGATGAAGTCGGATGGTTAGAGGACCATGATGTTGGCAGTATAGGTTTGTTAGAGTGGAGTGCGTGAAAGTCCGAGGACAATGTACCGTTCATTCCCATGATCACGGATCTGATTGTTAAGGTCATGAGCGTCAGTCCAAGTAGCAGAGCGTAACGTGTGAATATTCCTAACTGGTCCGGCAGCAAGCAAAGATGCGATTGCAAAGAAGCCGAGCCGCCTCCATTATCAGCGCCGCCGTGACTGGCGCCAAGTGTCCCGATCGATTTGCCGTCAGCGTCAATAGGGTTCCAGAGACTCAACATCAGGAAGCCAGGCTTTCGGACGCCCATAGCCCATGACATCGATTTCACGGTGATCTCCCTTATCCTGCCGCCCATCGTAGAGGCAGTAAACTCTCGATGAACGATCTCGCAATAGTCATGATCGTCCCCAGAAAAGACGTTTCCAACGTTTCCAATTTTCTCGATAAGCTCTCTTGAGACTGCAGGAGTCAGTACGTTCTGGTATTGATACCCAGCCCGTACGGCTATTGCATTACGTTCATCCTCCAGTAACTGCTCGCCGTCCCCACCTGTTGGCTTTGATGGAGGCCAATGTTCCCGATTCGGGCCACATGGCGTACCTGGAGCCCGGTACAACGGCACATGTGTGAGTAGGATTGTTGGTAGATCTGGAACAGAAACTCCTCGGTTCCCTGAAGCCTTGAAGCTGGGGTCGTTCAAGTCCGTGACAGTATGCTCGAGCCGACGAATTAAGTTTTGATTGCCCAACAACACTAAGTGCCTTTTGATAGCACGGCTCTTCTCAGCTTTCGCCTGGTCCAGGAAATCCTGCACTGGTTTCCAAATCACAGCATTCGTACCGTCGCCGTTCCCCAACCTAGCTCCTTCGCTGTTGGTAGGAGAATCTGGTTGATCCATAGCACTCAGCGATACTGTATCCACAGACACGAAAGAGTGATTTGCGATGATGTCTATCCTGCTTCCATCCCCGAAATATGCTTTAAATCGATCCCGTACCGGTAATTGGATCCCACTTCCTATCCCGAGATCGTGGTTTCCTGGTAAACCGGCAATGATCTTCCTCCCCTCTTGCCCTACTCCAGGCTCAATACCGCCATCACCCCAGTGATCGAAAAAGATTCGGCCAAAGCGATTATACTCCCTCAACCAGTATGTCTCGCCATATTTCCGGTACTGCTTTTCTGGGCTCCTGCTCCTGTCTGTCGCCCATTCTCGACCGCCGTCAAAGAGATCGCCAAGGAAGAACACAGTGTCCGGGTGCAATTGCCTCTGAACGAGTGAAAAGGATCGCCGGAGGTAAAGGTCCGTGTGGCGGGTTGTCAAGGTCGACAGAGGCCAAGGACGGCCAGGGTAGGTATGAGGGTCAACCAACTGAGGATCGGCTATGAAGATCAGATGATGGGGAGTTGCTTCTCGAGGCTATATTGCAATTCCGCGTAAGCTTCATAGGCACCACAGGTATACATAGTGATGGAAGCTCTGGGTGAATATACCCAACGCTCCCATATATTCCAGTCACACTTGCTTATGCTTTGCTGAAACACGAGTCGTTCCCCCCACCATAATAACGCAAGCCACAAGATTATTATGCCATTGGGTATGGAGATGAGACGTCGAGGATTCCAGAAACGCTGTGAGTTATGGTCCTTGGGATGCGTAGCAGCTCTCCAAGGTGAAATTCTCTTGTTGACATTGTTACCAATATGGTGACGAAGCCCTTGAGTGAAGCGTTCAGCCAAGGTCGGCGGTCCCAAAGAGTTATTGCGATAAGAGTCTGGCGCATAGTGATATGGTAATGTCATCGTATAGCTGCGGACCATTCGAAGCTCGTTGACATACTCAATGAGTCAATGAGCTCCAGTCTTTGAGTGTCAACGAGAGGGCATCCAAAGGTATATACAGAGGTAGAATGATTCTTCGATGCTCGCGCAATAATAATGCTGAATACGTGAACAAAGACAGCAAGGATTAGCAGAGTACGGTAAACGCCAAACTACCCGCCGCATCAGAAACGGCAACCTAAGCGAACGCCTCGATCCGCCCCTTTATCCCAATGCGGCTACACACACTTGTTCAAGTGATTGCCCTAACGTTACCGAATGCCAATGCCTATTACGCAGCGGAGCAATGCTGCACAATACAATACAATCTCCAACCCCCTTTATGCTCTGACACCTTCCTCCCTCATTCTAACGACCCACCATTCTACACCACCTTCCAATCCCAATCCCAATCCTGGCCCTGCAATAATGTCCATGGCCCTGATCGCTGTGCCCGAGTAATAATATCTACGACGCGCAGAAAGCGCCGTACTTTGGCAGCTTTCAATGACTATGCCCGTGATCATGACCGTCCTGAGAACCGTCGCCGCTGGCCGGAGCACAACATCGGCTAACATCGCCACACTCGTCTCCGCATTCAAGCAAACAAGCATCAGGGTCACTGCGCATGCTCGCGGCTCTGCTTGACTTTTTCTTGGAACCATTTGCCTCTGGACCGCCATTGATAGCGTCGCTGTCGAATTCGGGCTGAATGGTGGCCGAGTGAATCCCATACTCGTGAAGGCAAGTCTGGACGGCTCTTGCGAGCTGCATGTATCTTGCCGAACCCTCGCCCTTGAAATCAAATTCCAGCCGAACGTGGAGTGACGCAACAAGCTTCGTGTCACTGAGCTGCCAAACGTGGATGTGATGACAGCTCAAGATGCCAGGAAGGCTCTTGATATCGTCTGAGATTTTGTCGACGCTCATGCCGGCGGGCACTGCCTGAAGCAAGATCCGAGAGGCCGCCTTGCAGAGCGGGATAGCCGAGCCGAGGATGATGACCGTAATGAGGAGGGATATTGCAGGGTCTGAATAGAATCTCCACGAGTAGGATGTGAGCCATATAAACAGAGCAGACCCAATCACACCGATATTGCCTAATGCGTCCCCCATAACATGAAGGAATACACCACGCATGTTGAGGTCTCCATGAGAGTGGCCACCCGTGCTTCCCTCATCCTTGGGGTGATTGTGGTTGTGAGCTGCATGCCAAGAATCATGCCGCTCTCTGTTCTGATGTTTGTGGTCTGGGGCACTGTTCCGCCTTCGCTTAACCGAAGAAGTTCTTCTGGCTTGCCCCAGCAAGCCGGTCCTCTCAGTAGGTTCCTCTTGCTCTTCTTCCACAGCTTCCTCTCCTTCGGATTCCGTACCAGGACCAGATTCAATGTCTTCCAGTCGACTGGCCGCAATAATATCATTGCGAAAGCTCGCTGGGTGGATAGGTAGATCGTCGACGCTTACAAACCCTCGGGATTTTGAACGACTCGTACGGCGCAAGTGGCGTTTTTGCTGACCGCTGCTGATCGACTTCCTCGTCGACAGTGGAGACGTAGTGCCGGCAGCGGTGGAATCATCCTCGTCGTTCTTGGAAAAGCCACGAGAGCCGGTGGTCCTTTGCTCGCCTGAAGAGTCTTGGGGGCCGCTCTGACGGTTGGGTGTGGATCTTGGCCATCCTGCAACGGTACTCTGAGGCAGCACATCTGCAATGTTCCCGCCTTCGTCTGCCACCTCAGCTGTATGTGCATCAACGCCTGCGCCATGCCTGGAACCATGACCTTCTTCCGCAGCGCTCAACTTATCCTCGGGGCGATGGGAATGGCCATGACTCTCGCCCCCATGGCTATGTCCATGCTCATGGAAGAGGAAGAGTCCAAGGACGTTGGACAGGAGACCGAAGCACCCAACGATCAGAACAAGCTTGGGGTTGGAGACGGTCTGTGGCTCGACAAATCGCTGGATAGCCTCTAGGAAGATTGAAAGACACAATGCCACAAGGAAGACGCCGTTGACGAGAGCACCTAATGTTTCAGCACGTTGCCACTACAATATGTTAGTGATTGCCCCTCCCTGTCGGTAGATGCCACTCACGCCGTATGTATACATCTTGGAGTTTGTTTCCTGGTTGGCCACCCTAACCGCCCAAAGTCCAACACATAACGATAGGACATCGTTCAGCTGGAACATGTTAGACCTCGTTGAACCATGGAGTGTGTGATTTAGTAACTGACCATATGGAACGAATCCGCGACAAGGGCGAGGGAGTGAACCGCATAGCCTGGATATACGTTTATCAGCAGAGATGTCCCATCTTTCTGTTTGAGCGCACACTTAGACTGACCGACGATGAGCTCCAAGAAGAAGAAAGCGGAATCAATGGAAAGAAGTATCAGTATCCTCGTAGACTTCGATAAGCCCATCGTGACACTGATGGGCGGCTCACGCCCACGGCCTCTGCGGCGTTGACAGAGTGAGTAGTGGACCGGGTAGTCCTGATTTGATTGTAAAACAGCGGATTTCAAGCCACCTAGGGAGGATGGTCATGACCTTCTTCAGAACGATTTGCCTTCGAAATCAAGGAGGTTGGATTGTTGTTACGGACTATTGAGTTGTTGGGTTTGTGTTTGTGGAGAGCTGAAGGCAATGGGATGGCGGAAGTAGTTCGGTAAGCTAATCCCAGAACTGATGACGGCAGTGACACCTTATACAAGCTAGTACGTATATGGTAATCCACGAATCCCTCGATTGGATCTACTGTAGGTGTTCTAATGAAATATTCGATGAGTGAGGACAGTGGTCTTTCAACAAGATCGTATGCGAAATGGCTGCATCACTCGCAGCGAAAGCACGACGCGTCCAATAAGGCTTCCCACCTTTGTGTATTACCTTGGAAAATCAATATCAAGTCTTTGTAGCCCTATAACGTGTCTGACTACCTAGGTACTCCCGCAATGTCACAGCTATCCACCCCACACACGGACCAAGCCACAAATGGTATCCTAATTGAACCCCACCGCCATTCGACTCTTGTAGTTATACAGCAAATGTAACCAATTATGGTATGAAGTATAGAAGACAAAATCTACACGCAGGCTACTCCAACGAGCCGTGCCACCGTAACCGGAACAACAACCAATATATCGAGCCCAGCCTCCCAAGATTGCTGCTTTCAACCAATCTTGACATCCAGAGCGACGGTAACCAAAAAGATAACCACGGCGACCTGCAGCAATCAGCGACCACAACCCATAGATCTCGCACGGACCCCCAAACCCACAAGAAGCACGACCAAGCCAACGAGTATGATCTCCCAACCACCCGCATACACCTTACCCCTAGCCAGCGCGCTCTGTTGCCGCCAGAACCGACAAGCCCCGAGCAAGACGACCACCGTGGCCGCTCCATTGCACACCGTCGCGAGCGGCACCCCGGCTACGTAGAAGCCAAGCGCGGCTTCCGGATTCAGGATGTGCTGGAGACGGAACAGCTGAGCGACGACTACGCCGAGCATGGAAAAGGCCAAGGATGTTCGTAGGTACCCCAGGAACGTCCTTTCCAGAGCTGTCGGGGTATGGCATTTCAGTCAGGGTAATTCTAGAGGGTAAAGGTGACAGCAGTGTGCGGCATGGTGGATATGATATCAGAACACTGCGAACGAATTTCACATTGCGTTTTGAACGTTTGAGCGATGTAGGAGCTCCTTGCGCCCCACCTCCAACACCCATTGTACAGAACAACAAGAGCCAAGACGAGGCCAGGCAGCCTCCGAAGCTCACAGCAGTGAGAAGACCGAAACGTGAAAAAGCCAAGAAAAATCCATAAGTTATCGAACCAAAGGCCCAATGCGTCCCGAGTAACAAATCAACATCAACCTCACCGAAATGGTCTCGACAAGCCTCTTGAGACACCGTCACAACAACATGCCGCGCCCAGAAAGCCCTGATGGAACCTGGAATAGATCGGGGGCCTTGTCGCTCCGGCCTATTGGTCGGTACAGAGCGAGAGCCATCGTCGGCGGCGGTCGTTACTGCCGGCGCATTGCGGATGGCGTGCCGGTTAGTATACGCCTGTAGTTCGGTGGCTTCTTGCTCGTCGTCGTTCAAATGGTCCGATTTATTGGTCGCTCTGTCGGCTTTGGTTGACATTTATTCGAAGCTTGGCCGTCTTCTTCATATTCCTCGAGATTGTGTTGAGAGCCCGCCGTGTTCTTTTTCCCGGCATGGTCGTAGATTGGGTTACGTATGCTAGTGGTTTGGATCGCAACAATGAAAGCTAGCTCTATCACAGTAAGATCGGTCCATATCTCGAATAGGGTCATCCTTGACCATGAATAAGAATCTGGTTACTAAGAGCTTTGACAGATAGCATAAAGTACATAGAGAGCATATTGGAGTTGGATTCTTTGCTGCCAAGTGCCAGGTAGCGTTATTGTACGCGCCCAGAACTACACCGACTCCTAGGTCAATGCTCGACATGCTGACCTGGTAAGTTACCATCTGACTGCCTTGCTGGTCTTCCAATTTTCAATAAGGCATCCCTTACTGGCCTCTATCTCTTGATGCTTATGTTACGTTATGTCAGACGAGATTACCTACTTATAAATGAAATAAGAGACTCACTCCAATCAGAGCTTGCGATAAGGTACCTTATGGCGCCCCATTGGGATAACGCAATGGGATACGTATGTCTTGAGGGAAGGTCAAGAGAGCTGTATAAGCTATTCCTATTCATGAGTGTCTATGAAGTTGAGATCTTTCCTAGTATCCGCGTTTCCTATCCACCACATTGATCAGCTTCTCGCCCTTCTCCTTCCTCGTCAGATTAACCTCCAACACCTGAAACGACCGGTCCACATAAGCCGTTCCAAGGCCACTGATATGCGGCGTAACGATGACGTTCGGCGTCTCCCACAACGGATGGTCTTCCGGCAACGGTTCAGGGTCGGCAACGTCCAGCGCCGCGCCTCTCAAACCGCCGTCTTTGACGTCCTTCTTCAAGGCCTCTATCAGATCATCCTGCTGCAGGATCAGGCCTCTGCTGATATTCGTGACGAACGTATTCCTCGACTTGCCCAGGATCTCAAACTCCTCTTTTCCAAGGAAGTGCGTCGTTTGCTTCGTCAACGGTACACTGACCAGTAGATAATCGATGTCGTGTCGCAAAAACTCGTGCAGCTTGTCCTTCTCGAGACCGCTGAACCACGCACTCGGGAACTCCCCGTCCGGATCACCCGTCCCCGGTACGATGAAGCCGTGGTCTTTCTTGCTCTCCTTGGTGTTTCGAGGGCTGGCTGTGTATGCAATCACGTCCATGCCCATCGCCTTCGCGACCCGCCCAACCTGCCGTCCGATACTGCCATAACCCAGCACGCCGAGGCGTTGGCCCACCATGTCCCTCACGCTCATCAGGTCGGCATGGTTGTCGCCCTTACCCCAGTGATGGTCTTTCTGCCACTCGTACAGCTTCTGATACCGATGGGAGTTGACGAGGGCGGTCATAACCACCCATTCTGCAATCTGAGGGCCATGAATACCAGTAGAGGTGGTCAGGGTGATGTCGGTTGAGGTGTAAATGGGGGTTTTAGAGACGTGATCGGTGCCAGCACTTAAGAAGTGGATCAACTCTAGTCTATGCATCATAATCAGCAGGTTCCGACTGTCCCGCGAGAGGTTGGCTGTGTGCTTTACTTTGGGCAATCCTCCGGCGATGGTGGCAGCGCCGAGAGAGTTACGAGTATGGTAATATCTTTGTATATCTCTGGAAAGCAAGCAAATGCCCTGATCTTAGAGATATTCCATCAATTGGACCTGAGAGGACTCGCGAGCCGTGTCTCAGTGAGCGAGGATTATTACACTCACCCTTCGGGACGTTCTTTGAGCCCTTCCACACCGTGTCCGCAGACGCCAAATTGTGGTACGAGAACTTGATGTTCGGATGCTTTTTCCTAATCCTATCAAATATAGCTGTGGGCTCGGCGAAAGGTAGGACTGCGAGAAGATGCTCTGGCTTGGGATCGGGACCGCCGCCCATTTCCGGAACGAGACGTTGGAGACGTGAGGCAGCTATTTTAGATGGAGGAAAGGATTGAGACAAAATCGTGCTGCGTATGTTGATGTGGACTTTGTCACTGCACTTCAATGCCCTTGGATCAAAAAATCCCTCAATTTATTCACAGCACTATGGCTCGACGATGCGCGTAGAATATCTGTAAGTAAGGAGGTGGGTAGTCCAATCCATAAAGCAGATTCATCTTTTGCCCTTATCGGTTGATTAGTCATTGGACGCTCTATCAAGTACCGAGGTCTAGAGAACCACACCTACAACGAGTTCATGCCCTAAGCTTATGACTAACTCACACCTGTAGTCCACAGCTAATATCATGCCTAACCTCCACCCAAACTCACAGCTAATTCATGACAGATCATCTCCAAATTCAGGTCCAAAAGATGGGTGTAGGCACAATTTTAGGCATGAGTTTTAGGTGGGAGCCTAGGCGAGAGCGCCTGGGTTTTAGGTGCACGTTGGGGCAGGGTTAGGGGTAGATGAGTTGGGGACAAATGAGAAAGAATCGTTGATGTAGGTGTGAACTAGAAAGGAATCAATCGTAAAGTTGGAAGTAGACATTCGCCGCTACTATGGTACACAATAACTTATCCATGGGCTTCTGCGGACAACGTGAAGAAACAAAGTACTATTTTTGGAAGCCGGACTCCGTGGAGACGCCGTCCTTACCCTATCGAATGGTCTGGCTGATTACAACCTCAACTATAACGACAGTGTCGCCGGCTGTTACAGCATAAGACCGAGATAGCTAGCTTTACAAGAGAGCAACAAAGTACAGGGGCTGTCATCTTAATAATGAGACACCATTGGGCACAGCCGCAATATGACTGCATGAATGTCGATGCATGTGACCATCCACCCAAGTCTGCTAACAGGATACAGAGTATCATTGAGCTTTTTGACACGAGAACGACTGACGCCTGAACGAGAGACGTTGTCCCTCCCCTCCTCCACACCTTGCATATGTCAAAATCCAATCTTTTACACGGAGCTTTTTCAAACAAGCAAACAGCCTCCCAGGAATGACGTGTGCATGCATGCAGCGCCACAAGTATGTCACCCAGTGATTTGAGAGCGCCACGGGAATAAAACGGCCGGCTTATGCACAAGGCAAGAGAAACGCAAAAGAACCAATCAGATGGCCACCCACTCCCATGGAACTATAGGGACTTTTCCAAAGAAACCAACTCGTTGAAGTCTTCCGCATGCTTGGCAACGTCTGACTTGCTCGGACGAGGCAACGGTTTGCGGGCAAAGCCACCGTAGCCAAAATAAGTCTCCAGCGCGCTCTTCGTACCCACGACGCCACCCGTGATGGCGGCCCAGTCACCACGAGCGACCACCCCTTGGAGTTTCTGCGCTTCTTTCACCTTGTCCGACGCGTAGAGGTTGATGAGTTCGACGCAAGCTTTGGGCGTGACGTTGCCGAGTCCGCAGATCACGCCGGATCCGCCGCCGATGAGGGTCTGGAGAGTAAAGTCGGCGGATCCGCCCATGCACATGAAGCCAGATCCATGTTCGGAGGGGGTTGCCGCAGACGTCGCTGCCGCAATTCTGTTGAGCTTGCCGGTGTTGCCGCAGGTCAATTTGCAGCCCACTATATTGGGATGCTTGGCGAGCATGATAATGACATCTGAATCCATGTCGGTGCCCGAGACCGCTCCGGGATAGTTGTAGATCAGGATCGGAATCGGGGATGCGTTGGCGACGTCCCGGAAAAACTCGATGAGAGAATCGGGCTTGTAGCTCGGCTTGTAGTAGGACGGTGGCAAAACGAGTGCGTAGTCCCCTCCGGAAGCCAAGGCCTCCTGGCACAGATCGATGGTTTCCCGTGTTGACTGCGCACCGCAGCCAACTATGAGCGGCATCGACTGAAAACCGGCGTCATCAAGGGCCTTGCGGGTCGTTCGAGTCACAAGCTTTCTTTCGACATGACTAAGGTGGACCGCCTCCCCGTTCGAGCCTTGTGTGGTGATTCCGGCAACGCCTGCCTTGGCCAAGCGGACCGCATGCCTGGCAATTGTCTCGGTGTCGACGTCCTCCGTGGTCTTGTCAAATAATGTGACGGTTGGAACGAAGACGCCAGGTGTGAGGGGGCGGTAAGGGTGATCGCCCGAGGAGGCAATAGAGCTGCTCTCAAAAGAGTCGCTGTACTGTGGCTGAGAGTAGACGGAGTGAAGGGCGCCTGGCCAAGCTGGTTGTTGAGGACGCAACGACATACTGGCTAGCTGTTGGGTATAACTGCCAGTTGGTGAAGGGGCGTCGTTGTGAGGGGACATTGCGGGGGGTCTTGGACCTCAAGTAGTGAATTGGAATAGGCTTATAACAGCAGGGAACAAAACTTTAAAGCAAGAAGGAAGCCTGTAAGTAGTACCAGCAAAGTTCGGGTCTATTGAGGACAGCAGCTGGTGACGCATGGTTTATATAGGTACAGTAAGGTAGTTAGGGTAGTCACGGAACGGAAGCATCTACCTTGGCAAACCCTGAGGACTGTGGGGGTGTGCCTGATGACCACGACGTTATCATCTTGGACGCCCGAGTTCCATGAGTGATATTCCGTCAGCCGTTCCAACTCTGTGTCAATAATACGAGACAGATGCACGGCCCATCCGGCGTTGAGGGCGAAGGAGGCAAAAGAGGCAAATCAGCAGAAAGCATAAGGTATCAGTAGCTTGCGCTTGTGACGAGTAGGCTGACGATCAGCTGGTATGTAAATGTTACTGTAGATGTTCGAATGGCAAACCCTGGTCTCGTTATTAAGATAATCTTACCCACGCAGGGCAAGGTTCAGGGTACTTGTACCTAAACGTAAGGTACCTAAGGCCGTTGAATAATATTGATATGACTTCGTAGGTAAGGTATGATCATGGTTGTACTGTAGGTGGCCATTGGCAGACCTGACTGGGCAATGGCAAGACTTTGCAGCTGTCAGGCACCGGGCACTAAGGGATGTAGTCAAGTAACTCGGGAAGAGGAGTGGAGTGTACCTTAGAAGGCCCATCGCGTGGCTGCTTCTACTGTAATATATGAACACGTCGAGAACACAATAATACCAGGGACGAGAACCTGGTCCAACCGATCTCCCGTACTCCCATGAGGCTGCAGAGAACTTTCATCTTTCCGCAAAAAGAAAATAATAGAAGTGGGCGCAAAAGACAGAATAACATCGGATTCGCAGAGCCCACAGATCTGGCTCCGCTTTGGCGTGGGGGTTGGGGCTGTGTAACCGGAGCGAGGTCCTCATATAGGGGTTGAACAAAACCTTCCATTGTTGGAGAGGGCCATTCGATCTGTTTTACGTACTTCTGACATGCTAGGCATACGTGTGTTGGCTCCCTTTCGCGCAGAAGGATATTAACTGTTTGCTGGTAACCAATCTTGTCGTCCGGTCCAGAAGTGAGATTCCGTCAACCCTCAGCCCCAACATATCTCTGTTTGACTGTCGTACTATAGTGTATACATCTCGGTAGGTACTTGGTACCATCCGAGGATCCACATGGGCAACAGATTCTTCAGATCCGAGCACGACAGCTGGTGATGACTGACGATGGTGGCAATTTCCAAAAGGGGCTTCTCAACTATTACTTCATCGCTATCAACCAGCAACCGAACGAGACTGCGGTGGAGGAGAAGCCCCCCACACTAGGAGTCTTCAAGGTTACTTGTAGTGCCATAAAATGTTATATCGAGTTCGATTCGGACCGGAACGGACCACAGCTGACGCGGACTGGTCTCGACCTGATTACCCATCTCCCTTTCCACTGCCAACGCTTGGCCGGCAAAATCTTGTGCCATTGCTCTTCACTCCTCCCTGGTCATTCAGATGCTTGAAGGGATCCGTATCAAAGCCAGTGACCCCCACTGTGTACGACTGAGTAGGACTGCGTACCAGGTACTACTCTTTCCAATTCGTACAACCGATGGAATGCTAACTTACGGATGACACAACCGCATTCGGTCCAAAGGTATCTGAGGTATTTTGATAGAACGGCAGGGACCTAAGGCTAGGTGGTACCTTAGGGTACCTTAGGGTAGGGTAGGGTGGTAGACACGTGAGTGGCGTGTACAACCAAGCCTTGCTTACCCCGCAAAAATCCGACAGATTACCCCAATATTGTCGATCTTGTTGTCGTGCATCTCCGGTTGAGACGGGGCATCAATGCCCGACCCTCCTCTCCAGTGAATTCCAACTGAGTACATAAGGTAAGAATACCTACCCAGTCGCATGGCGGTAGTCGGATACTAAACGTCCTATATTTGAGTTTACCTTATGCCCATCATAGTCAACGTACTCGAACGTCCCTATCAACAAAATGTAACGAAGTAAGTGGGACCGAGAGGACGGCGGGGATTGAATTGCCAACCGGATACGCGGAATGGCACCGCGACTTTCTAGCTTTACAGCCCTTGTGTCCAAGTCGCGGACCTCAGGCATCAGGATGTTCGGCTCCACATCCAGAAACAATCATGACCAACAAAAACGTTCACGTCTTCTCAACAACGACCTTTGCCTTTTTCCGCCTTCGCAGCAGCTCAGCAAGGGGTACATCGTCTTCGTCGTAGAACTCTACCTCTTCCTCCACACCAAAATCCCCTAGGCGGTCCCCTTCCGAGTTCCTCCATCCCTCTTCTCCTGCACTGCAGCCCCCACTTTGGGACTCCGGTTCATCTTCGGCGTCTTCTTCTTCCTTGAAATTGTAGCGGTCATGGAACGGTTTCCGTCTGTAGTACTGCGATTGGCTGTCATTGAACCGCCTCATGTCCTCCTGTTGTCTTCTCCGGAAGGAATCGATTAGGTCCTCGTTTGAGTTTTGGCCTTCATGGTGAGTAAAGGCGTCTCCTAACTCAGAGTATCGGCGCATACGTGGGATACGATCGGGATCCGGTGGAGGCCAGGATAGTGATGGGTCTTCAAAAATCAGTATCTGTCACATGTGAACCAGAGTTCTCGTTGGGTTTACCCTCAAATCCGTTGACTTCGAAGTGAGCTCCACTTTGATCAGACGGGGTGGCTGCAAAAGGCCAGAACCAAGCAAAGACCTTCATGGTACCGGTCGTAAGCTAAGGCAGTTAGTCCTTCAAGGGCGATGGCCTACATTGGAGCCTCCCCCCATGCCCTGCTTTACGTTCTTCCATATTCCAATATCGTACGGAAATTCTTGTCGTTCAATCCTCACCTTCGCCCCGTCAGGACCATCCAAAGAACCACCTAAGACCCTTGCACGCCGGAGCAAAGCCTCATGCCTCTCAATCTCCCAGCCCTCAATCGTGGTAATATTCGAACCCAAGGACCACAAGGAGCGAACAAGGACAATCAAAAGAGCAAACAGCGTGATGGAATTGACGACAAGGAGAGTAAACAGGTGGACGAGTTGGAATGTTGATGGACCGAGATACTTGGCACAACACTGATCAGCCTACATCATCGTAACCCATGAACCTAGATAAGCTGACGTACACTTGGTAGCGCTCGACTCCGCCAGAGAGCTGCTGCGCGAATGTACAAAAAGTACTCGGAATACATCAATGAGACCACAGCATAGAACAAGAAGCGAATGAAGTGTGGAAAGGTGTGATGTGACACACAGTTCGCAGTCCACGGACAATGATGGTCCATCTTCGGAATGCATCTGATATCAACTGATTATCAGCGCTCGAATTTCAGACTCTCGTAAGGTCTCGCCAAAGAGTACTTTTTGCACACTCTACAGTGATGAGCCCGTGGAGGCTTTAGGGCTTCGCATTTCTGGCACCACCGGTAACGGTATGAAGACTCGTTCCTGCTTGAAGCTGTATCTTCAAAGAATTCTGGCTTCCACTCCTCGGGGACACGACCTGGATCTGTCAAGCAAGCCCGAGCGTAGCAGACCCATATGCAAAGAACCAGACAGTTAAACTTGAGTATCTGCTGCGAATTGAGCGGGGAGGGTTCAATGTACAAGAAGAGCCATTGAGAGGAATATGAAAGAAAACTGATTAGAGAAGAGACGCCTAAAACGGCCCATCGAGATAGTAAAACCTCAAACATGTCCGTTGATCATCGTCCTATGATAAATTAAATAGTTCAAGAAACCCGAACGCCAGTCGCTTACGTAACAGATTATAGCGCGTTAAGTCACGTCGCTGACTCGCGACAGTCCACCGACAACATCAGCAACGACTGACGATGACAGCGAAATGGTGAAGCTTGGTGGACATGGCTCGAAAAGTACTCAAGCCATGAGCCTCCGACGGAGGGAACTACTTGGTCTATACTACACCTGATGATGCCCATTGCTGCCCTCTCTGAGATTGCTGTCCGCGCTATTGGTTCCTCACAGGTCCTGACGGACCCATGCTCCGTCGTGAAAGAGCTTATAGACAATGCATTGGACGCACGAGCGACCTCCATATTTGTTGAGATCTCCCTAAATACGCTCGACGTCATTCAGGTCAAGGACAATGGCTACGGGATCGGCCCAGAAGATAGGGCGATGGTTTGCAGGAGATACTGCACCAGTAAGATCAGGAACCTAGAGGACCTCAAGGATATTGGGGGCCGCTCTTTAGGGTTCAGAGGGGAGGCTTTAGCCAGTGCTGCGGAGCTGAGCGGTAGCCTAGTGGTTACGACAAGAATTGAAGGGGAGCCAGTAGGAGTCAGTCTGAAGGTAGAAAGAAATGGGGAAATCAAAAGGTAAATTGTATCCAGACCCGTGAAGAACGTAGCTTTGCTGATGCAAAGTGTAGTCAGGAAAAGGCTTCTCATCCTACTGGCAGCACTGTCAGGGTGGTCGACTTCCTGAAACATCTCCCTGTACGAAGACAGACGGCATTGAAAAGTGCTCCGAAAACTTTGGCGAAGATCAAACAGACTCTGCAAGCTTATGCGATAGCTCGGCCCTCGACAAGATTGTCCCTAAAGGTGCTGAAGGCCAAAAACGACAAGGGAAACTGGGTATACGCTCCCAAGGCAGGCGCCAGCGTGCCAGATGCGGCAATGAAGGTGGTTGACAAGACTATATCTGGTCACTGCCGATGGATATCCTGGTGTTCTTCTGAAATGGCAACCCCGGCATTGAACACAACGACAGAACCAGAAGATCTCCAGGATAAAGAAAGAGTGGATTCTCCGTACAGGATTGAAGCGTTCCTCCCCAAACCAACTGCTGGTATGTGCTCCTAACTATTGTAGGTAATATGGAATTAATCCATGTGGGTCCATGTGAATAGAAGCTTCAGTCATCGGCAGTGCCGGATACTTCATCTCCATCGACTCAAGGCCTGTTACGTGTACACGGGGTCTTTTGAAACAACTGGTTACTGTATACAAAAGTTACATCCGTTCGGCCTGTTTGATGTATACAGAGAAAATCACAAATCCTTTTCTCTGCATGAACATTGTGTGCCCACTAGGCAGTTATGATGCTAACGTCGAGCCAGCCAAGGACGACGTTCTTTTTGTAGATCAAAGTCGGCTTTTGTCAATACTAGAGACCTTCTTCAAATCCGCTTATGGAGAGCTCGAGGTAACGGGGGACAAGAAAGTCCAAAAGTCTAAACCTCAACGCGGAATCAAGGATCAGAAAGGATTTGACCTGCTGCTTGCCAGGGAACCGCAAAGGATCGCATCCTCTATATCTTCAAGTATAGACATACCAACGATAGAGATAGTTGAAACTGCAGATCGCAAGTCTAACACTGGAGAGCAGAGGCAGGTGGACGCAGATGATGCCGTGGAACAAGATAACGCATGGACTGAGATGCATCAGCTGCCGACTGGATCAGTCGCTCCTTCGCGATCTGAAAGAACTAAGCGTAACTTTCGAGAACCTCAAAGCTCGGGATACAGTCCAGGAGATCCCGATGCCGCAGGCGGTGAATCTTCATCGAAGGGAAACTCCACTTGGCGCTTCAGCATGTATGGCGGTGATGAAGAACATGACGAAGAGCTAGATAATTCCACCACTCGACCTACGGAAGACGATGTCGTTGATGGAGAAGAACTGGGGGATGTCAATGTATCAAATCCTTGGACGTTCGCTAAGATGAACAGTTTTGCCCGCCCTGGACGAAGGACGAAACCCCGTTGTGCCAATGGGAATATCGTTGAGAACGGCCAGCTCATGACGCCTGCACGCGAGCGCATGGGACACAGGACCGCGACGATTGTCCCAAGCAATGAATTAGTCCATCGAAATAGGGCCGATATTGCGAACCTCCACACTCCGCAACACACTCTGCGCTCTCCATCACCCAGCCCTAAAGATCTATCTTCATCGGGTGCATGGCACTTTCCCTCCAAAGCCTGGGGCAGAGCACCACCTGACCCTCGAAACGACAAGACGAAACTCCGAGCACTAGAGCGGGATGGTGGAGGCGCTCTTGACACTTGGATACGGAGCTCTCCTAGTACAGGGCAACCAGCTGAACGGATAGAAGATGGACAGTTCGCTCGAGGAGTAGCAGGCGATAACAGAACCGATGCCCTCGACGCAAGTCAGCGCTTCCACGCCGAGTCAAACAATTTTGCATCCGCCCGTACATTACAACGAGGAACGCAGCTAAGCGATATTCCTGAAGCCCCGCCCAAAGGGATTCCACGGCTAGGCCTTCGCAAGCAGCACCGGCAAGGAGCAATCCACAAGCCATTCATTTCCCCGGTCAACGACCCCAGCAAAGTCTGGTTCGAGAGAGAGCCACAGCGCCGAGCAAGACCACCTCCGCAAGCTCAATCGCAAAGTGGTCGAAAAGCCATCGCCACGACAGCGCCAATACGCTACGAAAGCGAAACCGTAGACCTCGTTGAAGAGACGACTCTGCGCAACCCAACGCCTCCACCTAGCCACCCCCCGCAGCTCAACCTAGAGGACCTGATGGAATACGAACACCGCAAAAGTGCCGTCACCCGAGCATACAAAGCCTCCCTTCACAACCAAGACAAAGGCCGCCCCTCCTCCACAAACTCACCCCACAAAAACCGCTACGAGGCCGCCAAAGCCGCCCTCACCCCGTCAAAAGACCATGCTGACAACACCACCAACAACACGCCACAAAACTTCGTTGACGGTGATCCTCGAGCATACCTTATCCGCGTCCGCAAGCGCGAAGAAGACGCTGCCGCCCAGCGGCACTCCACACCATCAGGCGGCACCACGCATCAAGTGCGCCGCGCCAGGACCGCAATGCTCCCCCTCGAAGCCACCGCTGCAGACCGGCGCGTGCACAATCTCGTCCTCCATGTCGCGACGGACGTAAGCTCCGTGAAGAAGCGGGTAGAAGGGGCAATGGATACCGACGATCATGTACGCACGGGGCTGATCACCTGCGCTCTGTTGACTGCGATCCCTGACGTCGACGTCAGGGCTTGGGAGCGGAAGCTGTCGGAACTCCTCGACCGAAGGTACGGCTGTGCTGAGAATAGGGACCGGACGGAGGGGATGGCGTGGGATCTTTCATTGGCGTTGCGCCAGCATGCGGCTGCTCACAGCTAGCTTAGGTTCAGCTGGATTCCGGGACTGGAGGTCTTCCTTTTTGTGCCTTTTGCTGCATTTGTGTCTGCTTTTCGTGCGGTCTGGGGCTTTTGGCATAGTGGGGCTTTTGGCATAGCGAGGCGTTGGCTGGGGGATTCGGTGCTTGGACATACCGCTGCGGCTGATAGATTATGCTCATAACTTATGTCGATGTTACGTGCCGAGTGTTTCTGCTTGGGCGCTGCAATTAGAGCTCGGACTGCTAGGGATGGCTCTTCAGAGAGAACGCGGAAATATATGATTAGGGACCGCGCAAGCTCTGTAGCTGAATTGATTATGAGCTTCGAAGCCGAAGGTTGTGTCTGGAACTTCTTCTCTCACTACCTCCATACACTAGAACGCATGCTTGAATAGGCAATTGAAAAGATAAGAATAGAGGAGACATAAAGACCACGCCATGAGACTACCGATGCAATTGACCAGCACCCGACCACCCAACGCCACAAACTATTCATGCCCTCATAACCCATACCCTATAACCGCTCTCCCTACTTACCTCACCCGGACCCGACCTGTCGCTATTCAGCAACCTCCTCATACCGAAAATCGCCGCCCCGTGCCCCAATCGACACCCAAACCAGCTTCCCGCCCGCACCCCGTTCCGCCAAGCCCTCCCACCTCATGCGCGACCCCTCGCCTTCGCCCAGACAGCCGATGCCACCGCACGTATACCAGCGTTTCGCGACATCACGGATGAACGCCAACTTCTCCTTCAACTGGTTGGCGACAACGACGTCCTCGAAGCAGTGGGCGGCGCGGCCTTTGGGCGAGAAGTGGCCCTGCAGCAGGATGGGGACGGGGTAGGAGAGCATGTCGCGGTTGTCGAGCGATTCCTTGGTGAGGAGGCGGGTGCGGGCGAGGTGGGTGGCAGCGGCGGCGGGGAGGTGGTAGAAGTCGACCCACTTGCCGTCGTGGGAGATGATGAGCTTGGTGTGGTCGGGGAAGTTGAACTGATGGGGGAATGTTAGTGAAACCTCGGAGGTTCGGATGCTTGAGATGAGGATGCCTTACCTGGAACGAACCGCTGCCGAACCCCCAGACGCCTACGTTGCCGATGCGTTGGTAGAACTTGACGAAGGGTCGGACGCTGGTTCGGCTGGGTTTGGGTTTGCCTTTACCTGGGGCGACCGGTTTCGGCGGTTTGATCACTACGTCCTCGCTCTTGCCCAGACCTTTGGTCATGTAGTTGGCGAATTTGTCGTACAGCCAGACGCTCTTTCGCTTCTGGTACTCGTAGCTATCCTTTCCGGGACCGAACTTCTCCGCGATCCCGCCTTTCCCGACTTCGACTTGGAATTCGGTCGACGGAACGGCGACACTCTTGATGCCCAGGTCGCCGCGGTTCTCGAAGAATTCGATCGGTGGACCATCCTTCGGCACGATTTGGTGTCTCTCGGGATACGTATCGAGTCCGCGCTTCTTGAGATGCCTTTCTCCCCCGCGAACTGCGATACAAGTCGGTGGATTGCCGCTCTCGCCTTTGAAGACGCAGCCCACAGTACCTTCGTTGAGGATGTAGCCGATGCCGAATTTGTTGGTGTAGTCGACCCACTTTGATACTGCCAGTCTGTCTCTCATACTATCGGGTCTTGGAGGCAGGACCTCAATGCCACAATTCTTGCTCGATGATGCTGTATCGAAGATATCTCCGAGGTTGGTAAAGATGATCTTCAGGGCTTGACGCACGGAAACGGATGTCGTGAATGGCACGTCCTCGGCAGGTTCGTGAGGTCCAATGAGCACTTGCGGTGGTCTGCTGAGTACTGCTAGCTCTCTGACTCTCCTGCCAGACCTTGACTTGAGTGACAGGCTGTTGTGTGGATCCATTGCTTCGGCTTCGATGGCGTCCTCAGCAACACCAGGTTTCACCTCCTCTGTTAAAGTTGTAGACCGAGTACGCTGAGGACGGTTGTGACGCTCATCCATCTCCTGTGGCGCCGCTCCTATCATCTCTGGATTAGGCGCCCCTGGTTCGTGATTTCGTCGTTTCTCTAATGCAATCGATTCTAGAAAGTCACCTCTAGGCTCACTCGGCGCAGTGTTGGACCTTGTCAAGCGTGGGGCCTCTTGAGTGCATGCCGGCACAATCGAGGAGCTCGATGCTGATCTAGGAGGCCGCCGGACTGGTAGATCACTTAGTAATCCTTTGGCAGGACCTGCTTCTGGCACACCGTTGGGTGAAGTTGGGCCAGGTCTAGTGGTCGAATCAGTGGTAGGAAAAGGTCGTAGTCGGCTTGATTTCAGGATGCCTTTGACCACTGGTTGATATTTCTGTCGAAGTTGGGCAGCATGACTCTGATGATCTGTACGACGAGGGCGACTAGTGCCGGAAGGTTGATTGCGGCGGGTGGCTCCCGTAGTCAAAGGATCGTGCAAGCCTTTATTCTCCGACTGCTGGATCTTTGGCGGAATGGTTTGCGACTTCGGAGGTGCGGGAGGGTCGCAAGCTTGTTTATCGGTCTTGACAGTATCGTGGTGTTCAAATATTTCGCCGTTGGACAGAGGTGGCCAACGCGTGGGACCAGGGTAAGAAATGTATACCATATCCTCGGGTACTGGAACTATAGGCGTACGTCCATGGAACTCCTCCTCTACGCATTGTTTGTAGAGTGTTTTCGTTGAGAACCTTCCGACGACGGGGTATGGTTCTGAGCCAGGCTCCATTCCGACACCACACTCGCGGCAGATGTCTCTCCATAGCACCTTAACTCTAGTATCCATCGCATCACCCAGGGGCTGCCGATTGGCAAGCCAAGAAGGCTTTCCACGCCGACAGCTCGGATCGAGGGAACCCGGAATACCATTGCAGTCGTGCATCAGGAAGAAGTCATGACAAACAACATCGTCGGGTTCTGGGCGCTCAATCGCCTCAACCTTGAGCAAAGACTTGACCAAGCTCTTCGCCTCCTCAGGAATATAATTTTGGAATTTTATATCTATCGGCCAGGCATAGTTGAGATCTTTGACCTTCCGATATATCTCGTCTTGGGTGTTGGATTGGAAAGGCGGATAGCCTGTTAGCATGGCAAATCTGAACCCATCAGTACAAGCAATATTTAGTGGCAGCAGATGCTCTTACACAATAACACCAATAGCCCATATGTCCACTTTGTGATCATGACCCCTTCTGCCTTTTTCAAGGATTTCTGGCGCGATATAGTTTGGCGTGCCACAGAGCGTAGTCCTTCGAGCAAATCCTGCCTCTTTGTCCGTAACCAGAATTGCGGCAAGACCAAAGTCGCCGACTTTGATGTTCATGTTGGCATCTAGGAAAAGGTTTCCCATCTTTAGATCCCTATGTATAACGTTTCGCTTGTGCATGTACTTGATTGCACCACAAAGCTGGATTGTGATACGCCTCACTTCCGGTAGACTAAGACACCTTCGCTGCCGGACCATATCCATGATGGAGCCATTCTGGCAGAGTTCCAGGACCACGTAGGTGCTGTCCTGGAAGGTGAAGGCGCGGTGAAATTCGACGATATTTGGATGACGCAGCTTCGAGTGGATTTGCAGCTCAGTGCGGAACTGGAACAACCAGTGTCAGTATAATTTGACATTGGACCAAAGAGCGTCTTAATACCTTCTCCAGCATCTTTTTCTGATTCATGTGAGTCTTCACAATCTTCAGTGCGAACTCGTGCACAGCGTCTCCGTATCTTTCGTTACATAGTTCGGCTTTGTAACAGATGGCGAAGCCTCCTTTACCGAGGAGACTCCCCGTCTTATACCTCTCCCCAGATGCTCCATTCGGTCCATCCGGCTCAGAAACATAGTATGGTGGCTTTGGAGGATGTTCTTTGTCCTTCTGATTCTTCTTGTCTGCCGATGCCTGTATCTCCATGGCCTCTTTCTTAGACAGAGTGTTCTGCTTTCCAATTACATTCGGTGATCGATGAGTCAAAGGCTCCATGACCATTCCTGGCTGTCTCCAGGTTTGTGCGAAGAAAATTTTCCGCAAAGACTTCCGATACCGGTACCTTGTTCACGGTAGGTTGCGACTGCGTAAATTCGTTGCGACTGCGTAAGTTCGTAGGAGTTAAACCCAGCGGCTGCGAATCCGGTTGTCGACAATGCGTAACTTCGTTGATGCAGTCGCTACTGCTAAGCCTACTGCGCAGAAACGTTAGCACTCCAATTAGGCAGAGCAGCCACTGACTGGACTTCTTGAGATTTACTCTCACTAGACATAGTGCTAAGGATATACAATGGCAATCTCATGTGATTGAAGTGAACCTACAACGTCAGAGACGGAAATCAGCACCTTAACACGATCTCATGCATACATTTGGCCTCCCACGTCGTCGAAAGGTAAGTTCGAGGCTTGTCACTCGATGGTGGTCGTTGTCTAAACTTCTCTGTTGCATGTAGTCGTCGGTAAACACAGATCTCCAGATTTCGGTCCGTATAGCAACGGTTATGCTTAGTAAGCGTATGGAAACCACCTCACGCAACTCGGGTCAACATTCCTAATTAGAGCACTCCGATAGAGGTGATCGTATAATTGTTGTAGAGCGGATTGAGAGTCGAGACTGGTCCCTCAACTACAGTTCCGCTATGTCTTAACGGAATCCATACGCAAAAACCCAACTTGATCCTCCTCCCGTCCAGCTGCCTCGTGGCAGCCGACTTTCATGGCTCGTCATGTCCAGCATCACCCTAAAGCTTTCGTCATTGGTCATTCGGACTCTGTCCAAGCCAATTGCTGTGAGGCCCTTTCACAGCTCCCATGAAGTCCTGAGCTAAGGACAAAATATCTCAGAACCAAATCAAAGGGCAAGCCCGCGAGCATGAACGCTTCCGCCGGATCTGCGTATCCTTTGCACAGTATCTTCACCGGGTGGATATGCACCTCAGGCTCGGTCTTCTTCGCGACACGGCTTCCATCGACAAGCAGATAGCGAAGGAAGCGGTCGAAGCGAAAGCAAGGAAACTGAAGGCGGAAGCACCAACGGCAAAGACAGAAGCGCAAACCAAAGCCGACGATGGTGCGAAAGAAAAATCGAAAAGCGGGAGCGATAGCAAGTCATCAACTGCACCGAAAGCGCGCATAAGGCCGCTCTCCGAAGCCAAAGCCATAGACTCTGGCGCCAATTTCATCAGCGAAGCATTCCTGTTCTTCGTAGGGGCCAGTGTGATTCTGTTCGAGTCATGGAGATCAAGACGCAAGGAGACGTCTAGGAGGCTAGACGTCGCGGAAAGGATCAACGAACTGGAGGACCGAGACAGGGCTTCAAGACACGCACTACTAGAGTTGGAGAAGGAGATACTGAGAATGAGGGCTATTGAAGCCAAAGGATCAGCTGCTTCAAAGACTAGAATACTACCGAAAGAGGTATTGGAGTTGGAAGAGCAAGATGAGAAAGAAGCAGAAGAGAAATCAAAGGAGCAGCTGCTCCCTAAGCCCGCACCGAGCGAAGGGAAGCAAGATGATATCACCGCAAGTACTTCTACCAAACCACCGCCGGCGACACCAGGAAGCAAAAACCTTGATCTTTCCTTGCCGAAGTCGTAACGGATATTCATCGTCGACGCTCTGGCTTACGATTCCAGCGCGCACCCTCAGCTACTCAACTCCTGTGATTTTTACACTCCATATTGTACAGTTTCATCCCATTTCTACCAACGTTCCGAACGAAAGCGACTTCCGTGCACTTACCATCGCCAACTCAGGTGTTAGCCCTAAGGCTCTCGGCTAAACGAAAGCCCTCACCATCTCAACTCCAATCACCATCACCCCTCCATTTCTTCCATCTCAAGCATAGCACGGCGTTGAAGCAAACCACAAAGATTATACATATACCATGTACAACTCATGTACTTAAACCTTCTACTCATCACCTTAACAATACCAAAATCAAAAGAATCTCCCATACACTTCTCTCTGACATCCACCACCATGTTCTGCACCTCCCTCCGTAAACAGCCCGAATGGGCCTCTATAATCCCCACCCTCCTCTCCTCAACCGCCCCGAAATTCCAAGGTCAGTCAGTCTGTCAGCCCAACCCCTCAGCGCGCCACCCCCCACCCCCACCCCCAACTCCACGGCCCGCCCTAACGCCCGCGCAGAACGAACTCTCTCGACCCACGACATCGCCTTCCCCCTCTCCACCTCACCCTCCACCACCACCACCAGCAGCAACAACCAAACCAATCAATCCAGCAACTCCCGTCCCGCCTACAAATACCTGCACCTCCTCCTCCTGACACCCACCTCCCTACACGAACCCACCTGCGCCCAAACCCTCGCCCGCATCGACCGTCTCTCCACCCTAACCGGCAGCACCAAAGACGTCGCCATCGTCTTCCTCCTCTCCGCCTCCTCCGCCTCCTCCTCCGACTCCCACCAAACGCCAGCCACAGCCACAGCCACGGCCACGGCGGCACCGAGATGGACGTCGAGTGCAGAGGGCACGCACGCGCTCATGGAACTCCAGCTACTGTACGTCGCGCCCCTCCTCCCCCATTCCACCCCATCCCACAGCACCGCACCGCACCGCCTCGCACCCCAAGACCAACCCCCCAAGCCTAATCACGCCCCCCCACAGCATGCACACCCTCCCCATCCTCCCCCTCCCAACCCCCCACTCCCTCCTCCCAACCCTCCACCACTACACCACCACCCTCACTCAACCCTCTCCCTCATCCCCCTCGCAACACGTCTCGCCAGCCTCATTCACCCTAACCCGCCTCCTCCCCACGACAACAACGACATACCCGCCGCATCCCCTCCCGCAGCACGCGACGAACGTCCTCAGCGACATCGTGCCGTCGCTGCGGGCGCTGGTCGAGGTGGTGGTGAGCAGCGAGGGGGGAAGGAGGGGGAGGAGGGGGGAATTGTGTGGGTTTTTGGGCGAGGAGGTGGTGCGGGGGTTGGTGGAGTTTTGGGAGGGGGAGTGGGTTGTTGAGTAGTGTAGGGTGGCTTTGCCGTCGAGGGTCGTCGAGTAGCTTTGCCGTCGAGGGATTGGCATGGAGGAAAGGGAGGGGTGAAAGGGGTGAAGGGGGGGGGGGGAGTGGAGGCGAAGAGGGAGGGGGAGAGAGGGGTTGAGAAGTCGACCGAGAATTTAGCTGCGCTCGTGGACGGTTATGCGATACGAAACGAGCCGAGACCAGAGACGTGTAGCTTCGGATTTCTCGCAGACGGACGGCTTCTTGCCAATCGCCGGACAGGACAGGACGCGTGAAGCAAGCAGTGCGTCAGACGAAGAGAAAGCACAAGCAAGCAGAGACAGACATCCCGCTAAAGTCCCAATCCCATCTTTTCCATTTCCTTTCGCATCGCACCGCACCGCATCGCACCGCAACGCATCCCAACCCCATGCCTCCCCCCCCCACCTCAGACACCAAACCCCCAAAACGACAACCCCATCTCAACAACCACGCCCTCTCTCCCAACCGCACGCATCACCAATCACCACTCCTCCTCCCCCTCCCTCCTCCCCTGCATCGCCATCTGCCTCGCCCTCAACGCCTCCGCCAACCCACCCGCCAGACTGACATTGCCCGAACTCCCCGGCGTATCCCTCCCACTGCCACTGCCACCCTCCGCACTCCCGTTCGACGAGCCCATGCTGACGGCACTGTCCCGCGGCGCCGGCGGCGGTAGCGGTCTTTTGCCTCCTGCCGCCGCCGCCGCCGCCGCCGGTCTCTTGGCCGGTGGGGCGGGAGGCGTCGGTTTTGGTTTCGCGGCGGGCCGGGCGAGGGCGCCGGTGGTGGAGACCCCGTTGGTGCTGGGCGGAGGAGGAGGAGGAGGGGGAACGTGGCGGACTGCGGGTGGGTGGATGGGTGTTGGCTCGACTTCCTCGAGGTACGCGGATGGGGCCCAGCCTTGGGCGGAACCGTCTTGTTTCTTGGCGAGCCACCAGCCTTTTGTACGAGGAGGATGTCAGTTAGTGGGTGATGATAGTGGAGGGGGTTGGGGCGTAGACGGGGAAACTGGATGGGAAGCTTACCGTTGCCTTCCTTCTGCATCGCCTCGACGACGTCATTCTTTCGGATGCTGAGCTCGTTTGGGTTCTGGCCGATAAAGTCGTATAATGCGCGATAAGTGCTTTTCCGCGCTGCTGGCGGGGCGGCGGGGTGAGGCGGGGGTGGTAGACTTCGTTCGGTTGAGGATGCGGATTCGGATCGCCCGTGGCTGATGCCGTTGATGGCAGCGAGAGGCTGCGGCACGGCTCGTTGTGTTGACGGATGTACTTGAGGGACTGGTCGAGGTTGTCTGGGTAGGCTAGCTGCGGGAGCGGCTTGTGGTACGGCTTGCGGTACGGCTTGCGGAACAGGGCGGGATGTGGCAGGTCTTGAAGCGAGTTTGGACGGCCCACCGCCCGGACCGCCAGGGCGTAGAAGCTTGCCTTTGGTGATTGGCTTGCCTGCAACTTGCTTGGGTCGAGGGGTTGGTCTCGACTGTGAATTTGGCGGCTCGCCCGGACCAGTATAGATGGTTCCACTCTTGTAGAGGTCGTCTCGGCTCACTTTAGAGTCCTTCACTACCTTGATCACTGTCGGCTTGCCAGGCTTTTTGTTGTACTCGATTCTGTTCAACGTTAGCTAAGGTTACCCCCTGGAGCGGAGCTCGCTTCCACTTACGATTCTGCGATTTTCAAATTGAGGCCGCCCGGTATCGCCATTTTCAAATGTGTGAAGAACTCAGTCTTGAAGACACAATTGATCAATGGATCAGGTTCCTGCGACGAGCCAACGCCCAACGAGAACCAATCATCCTTGAGAACAGAGGTACTGACATACTTGATCGCTCCGAGAGGTATGGTTCGTTCGGATTGTATGGACAATTGTCGGTTTACCATGGCTTGCACCACGATGTAGATGTTTCTGTTCGTCTAGGACCCTTGAGAACGCTTCCACATATAGTTGCTCTTGAAGGTTGCTTACCAGCACTAGCGTTCGAGGACCAGGTTTACTCGATCTTCCAAACTTCGTGACTAGAAGCTCACAGCGGCAGGAAAACAGCACTCTTTCGTTGCCTAAGCGGTATCAGCAAGCACTTCAACTTTCCAGGTCTTCCATCTGCTGAATACCTACCGGAAATGTTTATCGAACCTCGGATCAACTCGCCAGACCCTCCCTTGTTACGAATGCCGAGATAGTCACCCAGGAACCTCCTTGACCCCACTAGACTATATCTTCGTCTTTCCTTGCGTCCTTGTAGGACCTGATGTCCATAGTCTCTTAGTTGAATATACTCGAGACCACCTTTCAATTTCCGCCAGAACCGCTGGATCCGTATAGCGCATTCTATCCGATACCGAAGGTAGTTCCGCCACGCTCGCTGTATTCGAATTGCCATATTGTGCCAGTACCGGTCCCGCATGTGCTCAAGAGCGAAGAGAGTCTCTGGGGTCTTGATGAAGGCTTTCGTCACACCCATCTGGTATTCATCCGGGGGAATACTCGCGTCTCTCAGAATCTGCTTGGTCCCGGAAAGAGCATCCCCAGCCCAAGTATAATCACCTGCGTATGATGTCTTTGGCGACAGCAAATAGAACCGCTCGACGAATTTATCAAATGTCTGGCGATAAGCAAATCCGGCTCTTCGGATACGGACGTTCTCCTGTAGACCCAGATATTTGACTTGATGCATTACGTTCGCAGTGTTGTACTCAGTCGGGGATTTGTTGTCATTAGGTTTAATAGTGCGGATGTAAGATGGAGAGGCTCTCATCAGAGTGGCCACAAGATCATTAGCGGATGCCTTGATCTTATCTCCTGCGGTTGGGGGCCTCCGCTTGTCATCCTGATTGACCTCGTGTGGAAATATTGAGTGCACGAATTGATTGGAGCTTTCGCCGACAAGGTTGAGCAAATCTTTCAGCAACTGATCCTTGTTCTTGTCGGTCATACCTTCGATGGCATACGTCACATCCCCGGCATAGTGCTTGATTATAAACTGGCCTTGTCGTGGCTGGAAATGAGGGTTCGAAGACAGCATGTTGAGTCTCTGAACGAACGTCTGATCGGCAGCGCCGGAATCGGCGTGTGCCGTAGCGCATGCGTCGTTGAGTGCAGCGAAGACTCCCGGAGGCCGTTTCTCCTCTATAAGATCACAGACAATCTTGTTATCGAAGTAGTTGATCGGGGTCCATTGGATCTGTTCTCGTGCATATTCTTCTTGCTCGGTTTTCAGCGTTAGCTGGATGAAGATCTGCTGTAGCTTTTCGTTCACGTAGTTTATGCAAAGCTGCTCGAAGCTGTTCCTCTCGAAGATCTCAAATCCGTAAATGTCCAAAATGCCGACAGAATTCGCTATTGCGCCTCGAGCTCGCAGAGAAGCGTTCACGCGCTGCACAATCCAGTCAAACAGATTGAAGTAGATGGCTTTTGCCAGTGCATCCCTGACGGCCGTGGCTTGTGTTGGGTTCAGAGGAACCTCGTATACAGAGCCTCGCCGACCGCCCCGACTTGTCTCTACCACTCTTAGAGTAAGTGCTTTGTTGACATGCGCAGGATCGACCTCGAGTAAATACGCAAGGAACTCGACGACCGACTGGTCGACAATTGCAGTATTGCCGTTATCATCTTCCATAAATTGGACGTTCCCAAGCCACAAGATTGCCGCCAACATGCGAAAAATGTCGTCCTGCTCCGTTTGCTGAAGGCCAATCACTTTCATTGCGTTCAACGTGTCATTGAAATCCTGACTATCATCAATCGTGGGAACGTCAAAGCACTTGGATCTGCTCATGTATGTGTAAGACTGTGGCTGCTGTACTCCGAAAATCTCTGAGCCAAGATGTGAGCAATGTGTCGCCCTCAGGATTCCCCGCGACACTTACCTCTATAATGATTTGATGCTCCTTTCGTGAACTGGTAAAAAATATGAAAGTTTCGTTCATTCGTAATCTGGCCCACCACCCTCGACTTCTCCAGAAGATAATTCGTGATATTCGCTCCCACCGGTTCTCCCTGTGCGTTGAACTGCAGCTCCAAGTATTTACCGAATCGAGATGAGTTGTTGTTCCGCAGGGTCTTGGCGTTGCCGAAGGACTCAAGCAACGGATTTGTCGCCAACACCATCTCCTTGATCTCCTGGATGGACGAATTGCTCCCTCCTGAAACGCTTGCAATGTACTGCATTATCCGCTTCGCGGCTTCGGTCTTCCCAGCCCCTGATTCTCCTGATATGATCACACATTGGTTGTCTTTGTACGCGTTCATATTGTAGTAAGCCGACTCCGCGACAGCGAAGACGTGAGGAGCGACCTCTAATCGATTCTTGCCCCGGTAGGTGTCGAGCACCTTCTCCGTGTAAATCCCCACTGTCTGAACTCAGCACTCTTCTGATCCGCGTCAGGGATTGGGTGAACCTACAGTCTCGGAATGGATTGACAGACACCAAGACATGGCCAATGTATGTCTATTGACCGCATTTAGCATCACAGCTCCTACCACATCCTGCCATCCTGCCCACGTACATATATCTCCGCGTTCTCGAATCTCTTCTTTAAGTTCTCGTTGATGGCCTCGTTCGAGATCTTGCTGAGCAACGTAAGGTCCGAGACTCCAAATTCCTTCTTCTTCGTGCTTTCGAACACCGCCTTCTTGACCTGTGGCCTCCCTCCACCACCTCCGCTCGACGACTCCTTTGCATGGCTGTTCTCCTTCCTCCTCCCCGCACGCTTAGTGACCGCCTGTTATTCAAAACGTCAGTCTAACAAAGCCTCAGGTTGCGAACAATATGAAGAGGTGGGTAATACCATGATGAGCTCCTGGGATGTGAGTGGGCGCGCAGTGCGCCGACGTTGGTTCAAGGCTCAGTTTTTGTGGGAAAGATACTTTGTGGCTATGAGGCAATCTGGTACTTTCCCAGACGCATTTGTTCTTTTGTAGATAAGTCCTGATGGGCAATTGAGAGTTAGGATATGGAAAGGCAACGTCGTCATATGCAACGCTGGAGCATGTTGGGTGGGATACGTTTCACTTACGTAAGCATTGGCTCCGAAGTTAGAGGCAGATAGACGCGCAAGCAATTTAATAATATTCACTGACCTCGAATAGCAGGTAATCGCTTAGCAATGATGAGCCCAGATCTATTATTCTGGCCTTGACGGAGACCAGATCATGTACTATTTATCAAACTTACTTAGCCAAGGAGAGATACTTGTGTCTGACAATGGTGTCGTGTGCAAGTTCTTGTCTGTCTCCCAGGCGCGATAATTGTCGAGGATTTAATAAGCCCGCCTTCTCACGGAAGAGCACGGATATTCATCATAAGAAGGCATGCCAGCAACATTGGTCCGTAACTATCTTCTTCCCCATGTAAAGGACCGGTATAAGAAACAACGTATCCGAGTATATATTATAGCTAAGGATAGCGACTCGTTCTGAGTCTGTGGGCCCTCCAGGTCCGTAACAAATCACCCCAACACCCGGCCATCACTTGCCAGCTTCGATGAGCGTTGATACGATAGAAGAATGCATTGCCCACCAACGCCATCTCTCCGTCTATGCAGCCCCCGCCGCCCAATGCAGACGCTCATTGTACCCAGAACGAACCAATATCTACATATATAAAATTGTAGTAATGAAGAACAATTAAAACAACAGCCACCTCTTTGACTTGCCTTTCTCGTCGTTTCCTCCAACTTGGCCGGACTGGCTCTTTTTGATCTTCCCGCCGGCTTCTGGCTCGGAGGACCTCGATGTGGAGCCAGACGCCGCTGCTCGGATGGCAGCTATGCGCTGTGTGGCCCGTTCGTCGCCTTGGTCCGCTGCTTTGACGTACCACACATTGGCTTCGAGTGGATCTCGTCGACAACCGATGCCCATCTCGGTGAAGTAGCCTACCGCGTACTCAGCTTTCGCCAGCCCTGCGAGATGAGATTCAGTCTCTATTACTGCACGAGGATTTGGAAGGAGCATACCGCACTCGGCCGCCTTCAGAGCCCACTCATACGCTTCGTTCTCATCCTTGTCCAATACGGGCTCCGCACCGACCATATACCACGCGCACAGCGCCATCATGGCAAGTGGATGTCCTGCCTGCGCGGCACCGCTATAAAAATGTACACTCAATGCTGGGTCCCGAGGGCAACCGAGTTTCCCATGTTCGTACGCGTCACCCAATCGGTAATTGGCATCTGCATGACCCAAGTCGGCAGATTGCGTGAAGAGCTGTGCCGCATACGACTCATCTTGAAAGACGTCGCCTCCAAATCCGGTTTCGTGCAATATCCCAAGTTCATAAGGAGCAGCATTATACTGAAAATCTGCCGATTCTGCAGCCCGCTTTAGCCACTTCAGACCCTCCCGATAATGATTATTGAGTCCCAAGTCGCCGGCGAGGCACGCTTTCCCAAGTCTTAGCATCGCTCCAGGGTGATTCTTCGAGGAGGCCTGGCGATAGAACTGTACAGCTTTGGCCGGATCTTTCCGACTACCCCAGCCGAACTCGTAGCACAGAGCTACACGGTAGCCTGCTTCGGCGTGGCCATGCTTGCTTGCGGCTACGAATAATGGAAAAGCTCTGTCGTAGTCTTCTTTACCCTTGTTAAACAACCCCGAAGCATAACCATCCGCCAGATAGTACTGCGCAAAGGGGTAGCTCTTGTCAGACAGCTTTTGCAGTATGTGACGTGCCTCCCGCAAAAGCTCCACTTGCGGCGCCGCAGCTGGAGAGCTGTCAGTATGGCTACCATCGACGTCCCGTCCCGGCTTTGGACTTGACGGTGACTGTAATGCAGGTGTGCCATCATCCGGGCCACCGGGTCCTGCTTCCTGTGCGGCATTAATCATGAAAATTGCGAACTCGTACTGTATAGAAGGATCGTTTGTTTTCTTCACATTCGCACGGTACATTTCAAGTGTTCGTCTTGTACTTAATAACGAAGCATTCGATCCGACGGCGGTACGTAAGTGGGCATTGTCGAAGCTCGCTGGAACTGGTGCTGGTTGAGGGTATGGCGCATTGAGTAGGTCAATATAAGAGTTAGGCCGGCTGTCGGGCGAGTGTCTGGAATGGGCCGACGCAGCACGTGCGTAAAGGTTCGGGGAGAGCTGTGGAGAGCGCGTTCGGCCTCGAAGACCAAGCTCGGAGAAGGTTGATGACGGTCGATGTATCAATCTGCCTGCAACGTTACTTTCATTTGGCACAAGGTGCTGATTTGCGGCATGAACGTTCTCCCCAGTATTTGACGAAGATGGAGAGTCGGACGTGGAGGACTGAACAGTAGCCTTAGAAGCCCTGTGATCTACCAGCCTCATGCCGGTATCCTCGGAACGCTGCTGGTGGTGATACTGCAATTGGGGGTACACGTCTGCAGCCTTTGAGTATTGATCAACACTGTTTTGCGACTCTTGTCTTGATCTGGGTCGCCCACTCAGTGGAGAGTTCACTCTGGGAGAGCTCGACCATGGACTGTTTGTAGGGGATGATGTATCCCTTCGCTGCATGACTTCGGAAGGGTGTGGCAGATCCCGTGACTGATAGGATCTATTTGCTGGTGAAGGATAGCCGTAATCAGGGAGAAATTGGGTCACGTAGGATTCCGTGCCTTGAGGAGCCGACCTTTGATAATCATCCATTGTTGGGGCAGAAAACGATTCAACCTCTGCAAAGAATGCTTCGGGTTGTGCTGACTCCGACGCATAGCTCACTCGTACTGGTGACAAGGGTGCTTCTTGCATTCTTGCTGCAGAGTAAGACGCTATTGGTGGTAGTGGTTTCCTTGGAGGTGAATGGACAGAGAGCTTAGCCGTGCTCTCAGATGATGAGCCGCGTGGTGGGAACGTAAGCGGTGTGTTATTTATAGACGCTGATGGAGAAATACGCGGCACGGGCCCATCAAAGCCTTCCCCGTGGGCCATGATGCCCACGAAACTCTTTTGGGGGGTTTGTCCGCGTTCGGTTGCCTTTGTCGCCCCAGATTGCTCTGAATGGTAACCTCTCCAGTCCATGCCCAAGCTATGAGCCGCTCTCTGCGGAGTTCAATGTGCGCAGTAACGCTGCTTCAGGTGTGCTTCGAAATTCTTTTACGAATTTATGTCAAAAGTGTTCCTGACCTGGGCCAATTTTCCACCTCGTAGCCCGGCTTGCAATTGTCGCGAAGACAGCTAATGGACGTGCGTGCTGTTATGGTGCAGACTTTTTCAATGTGGAGCTCGGAATCCTGCGCTGGTTGGCATTGACAAGGACTACTACCGCAGCGTACATATAGTCAGCCTCGTCCATTTCGAAGCTTCTATCGGACGCCTGAGGTAGAGCGATATAGTGCGATGCCGGAGTGCATGATGCGTCTGCGCATGCGCAATGGATGCAGCCGGATTGAGCGACATGAAGGATGCATCAACAGGGCGACTTACTCTGCTTAGAAAGGAGTTGTGAAACAACTTTGTACCATGGCGGGTTGCAGGCTGCAAGAACTCTGACGAATCGCTAATTGCGTCGGAGCAGTGAGCGGAGCTGCGCGGTATATCGATTGGGCGTGTGGACGTGTAAATAGTAAGGTTTCTCGAAGGAGGTGGGAGCTGGCGATGGGAGAGACCACCGATTCGAGTTCCCAGCCGTCCAAACCTGGAAAGAGAGACCTTCCTCTGGCACCCACTTCGTTCGTACGTACTCGTCTATCTGACACGGTGGGCGTGCACGTCGTACAATCCACAAGTAACGTTGATCAAGACAGGAAAGACCAGGATCGCTAGGTTAGGGATCTTGTCGGGCATGTGTACAATAATAATATATCAAGAGTCGCTACACGCGGCAAAAGAGCAATGTTGCGGCGGCGGCGACAGTAGTAGTACTGCAAAAGCTCTAACGAGTTCATTGTCAGTCGTCATGCTGGGAAGATGGAGAGACGGGGCGACAAACCAATTGCGACAAACCAATTGCGACTTGCGACAAACCAATTGCCAAGGCAGTACTTTTGAATTGGATCTGCCCTCTATGAGGGTTTCGTCTCTTCCTTATGAGCTGGAGCTTAAAGGTACGGTAGGTAAGGTATTTGCTCGGCACTTGTACCTTACCTAACGGATGCAGCCAGACGCACGTCACAGCAAATTCTGCTAACCCTGTATGAAGGTGTCTTCATAAAATACCTGTAGATTGAACGCTGTACAGATTGCTCTTACACGTAATTAGGTCTGCCATTCTACCTGAAACCTTCGAAAGAGAAATATGAAATGATTATCGTGACTTCAAGGGGACTGCGACTACCTTAGGATGTGCATAACTTTGCAGTAGGTGAACTTTTAAAGGTATTCTGTACCGAGACAGGGGTTCATTTGGGGATGGTCGTCCCTAAGTTACCCCTGGACTCCAACGGTCCTAACAGGACGTTGAGCTCGACATCATACCAAATTACCTTACCTGTACTCCGTACCTGTAGCTAACAATATCAGTATTATTACCATAGACCTTCTCTCCTGCATTCTGACTCTATAAGATACAAACAACTGCGTCCTCTTTGGTGCAGTAACGACAACTACACCCTAAGATATGATCGGAGAGGCGCAGCTTCTGATGGAGCTTATTTTCCCCGAACTCCGATCTTTTCTATGGTGGCGTTTAGTCTCTTTTCGGTGGCGTCGCCTCCGGGATGTCGTCCGAATCCTCGTCCTCGGACCAATGACGTCGCTACGAGTTTCGATGTGGGCTAGTCTGAATATAAACTGACTGCTTACTAGGAGTCTCCCCTACATTCATAAAGATACACTGGTAACTGCCAACAGTCCTGCCGGTGGCAACACTGGGAAATCGACCTTATGTCTTCACACAGGCATTGCTCAGCCATTGTTGTCCTCCACTTCGTCCACTGTCTAAAGCTTTGCGAGCTTCTGAGCCCGCCAGGGGATCCAGCAATACTTCCAAAGGGTTCCGCACCACCTGGAGCGTCAAAGGCTTCCACAAGCGTCACTTGCCATGGAGCGAGTCATATCAGCTTCTTGTCGCCATGTGATGTGGTTCGTCCAACTGCGACTCGGTGATTCTTGGCCAGCTCCTCCATTTGTTATATTGAAGTCACGGCACTGTCGTGCTGACCGTCCTGTAGACCATGGTATAGAAACGCCAAGACTGAGGACTTCCGGATATCGACATCGGCGCTCTGGGTCATTGTAATGACGAGGAGAGAATGCTGAACAAGACTAATGTTGAATGAAGTGTGAGCCAGGCCCACCTGACATGGATGTAGAGCTCATTCACGTAGGTCAAGCCCTGAGCCCGTCGGTTATCCACAGTAAGAGTGCAGTCTCATGCTAGGCAGACCGGTTCTATCATTGTCAAGGGACCTCCGCTTGGTTGTGGACGCTATTGTAGATAACTGGTTTCAATGATAGACCTTCGTGGAGTAGACGATAGCCTCAAGTAACTGCCGCTGGGGTATTAGACAAATAGCATGGGACAACAAATGAACTTCGGAGAGCCTTGAAGACGTGTAAGCTTCAAGGTTGTATGCAGGGTAGGTAAAGACTGGGGTGACCACTTATTGAGAAAAAGCGCCGCGGACTGCCTCATTGTGAGGGAAGTTTTAGTAACAGAGTAGGGCATACATCGTGTTATACTGATGGGACAAATGAAATGGTGCGCCAAGCGATGACTTGATGAAGCCATTAGCATCGCAGGATCAATCCGGGGTGTAGATAGAGTAACAGCCCTCACAACTACAAGCGCTCCCTGATGCCTCAATCAAAGTGAACCGGCAACGAAGTTGCAAGTGCCCATTACTGAAACAGAAGTCGCTTCTTTTCAGGTTCTGTATGTATGCTGGGCTGGACGCCATGGGCCCAATTGAGTATTCCTGAACGCTGGCAGCGATTGACTGGTATATGCACCAGTGGGGTTCGAAGAGTGATAGATGGTGTCAGAGTAGGTAAGATCATCTCACCGGTAGAGAGGTATACGTACGTATGCAGTGTGACTTTGCGGAACGTCAACGACTGTACTATGAGTGGAGTACGTCAAACACTGGAGATTCCATAGAAGCGTGACAGCAGTGACACTGCTGTAGGAAATAATAGTCACAAATCATAGGTGCCCTTTCATATCGATAATAATACTGGGGCTTGAACGTCGAAATCACTCTTCACCACAGGGTAAATCATCTTCATCTGTGGCTGTTTGTGTAGCTAAGAATAGAAGTAAAGCTTCGCACAAGCCACGCTTTGAGTCCACCGTACTTTGTAGTACGGAGTACCATACCGTACCTTCTTCAAGGAAAACTTTCTCATTACTGATAATTGGGGCGAGACTTCTGCAGTACGTGTGTAGGTACAGAAACCTCCGGTACCTAAGGCAAGGTAGATGTACCCTTGTTAACAACACTGGTGAAGGGGTATCATACAAGTACATTTGTGTACCTTTACCTTTGGTATCCTGGTAAGTACCGAGCAAGAAAGATTGACTCCTTGTGTTTTGGTTTTGTTTTTGTGCTATGTACGGAGTACCACCTTTCAACCCTTCTTCATCATTAATACTCCATCATTCGATTCACTTCTTCTTAGACAGCCCTCAACGCAGTCATTTACTCTAGCTACTAGACTATCACTGTCATCGGTCAGTGTTTGCTAGTAGTTGTACATTCGCTTGACTTGCGCTGCCTCCGTTCGTTGTCTTCGCTGCCGCCCATTCGTTTCGGCAAGCCACACCTCCGCGTCCGTTGGGAACTCCCACGAGCCAGGGAGGATCGTGTAGCCTTATCTCAGCCTTATTCACACCTGGGGGATCTCTCCATCTCATCATGCCGTCTTAGATCGGTTGTATCGCTATCCAGAACCAGCACTACACGGACTAGGATATCTGGTACAGCTGCCGTCAATCTCGAGGCGCCTTATCGCCACTTGTCGCTAGGCCAGCAACCTCTCGAGATATCTTGCAACCATTACTTCTGGCTTTGCTCCATTCGGCAGATCTCATCCGGGGTCCGGCAGCTACATTTGGCCCACGTCAATTAGAGCTGCACAGCCGGAGTCAAAAAGCGCTGGGAGATTGGTTCGAGCATAGCGGGCTGCAAGATATAAAATGTAAGTGCCTTTTGAGGAGCGGTATTTGAAAACCTGGAATGTCGCTAAACTATGTCTTCAGAGCATCATGTCTCTCCCTTTGAGACCTCAGCCTGTTTCTCCGAAGCGAGATCAGAGGCGTCCGCGGCAGAGAGAATCTCCTTCCCGACGCGCTCGCCCACAAGATGTAGAAGCTGGTGCATACTTTGACAATCCGAGGACGCCTTATCATTCGGAGCCGAAGGGTAGGCACGAGGCGTACGTCCATCCGTTGCCGTCGCCAGGCACCCCAACTGGAGACCGAGACCCGATGATGGCAATACATGGTGCAGGTGGTGACTTGGGTCGAAAGCGGAGCCTGATTCGACCCGAGCGCAATCGCATCAACAGAGATCACCCCAATTACCACTACCGCCAACACGCTCACAATATGACGGTCCAGCCGTCAACGACCGGCAACGACCCGATTGTCGAAGATCACGGCGAGGCGGAGACTGTTAGCTCAGAGAGCACAGATATGAAAAGCCTGAACCGACCGGATCGAGCAGGCCCGGCAGGCATGTCTTATACAGAAGGCTCTCCTCCACGTCGGCGAGAAGCAGTTCCCATGGGGAGAGAAGTCGGGAGCAGAAGACTGCAGCGAAAGACGACGCGAAAAGATACGAAGCTGATGGATGCCGAAGAGAAACAGCGGCAGAAGGAACGGGAGAACATTCGACCTCCAAGCCTCTGGAACGTGTACTGCGCGATCATCACATTCTGGTGTCCTGGGGTCATCCTCAAGTGCTTCGGTAAACCAGCGAAAGCACAGCAACGAGCGTGGCGTGAAAAGATGGGCCTCATCAGCATCATCTTGCTCATCTGTGCTTTCGTGGGCTTCCTCACTTTTGGCTTCACGCAAACTGTCTGTGGCGCCCCGGGTCTGCGTCTGAAGATCAATCACGTCGAGCCTGGGTACATGATCTTTCATGGTAGCGCCTACAATCTATATGGTTCGTCGCATCCAGCAGCGAGAGGCATCCCGCTTAACACCGATGTTACCGTTGATCTTCCTCAGCATTATGGTGGCCAGGACGGCAGTTTCCTGTTCCAGAATGTCAATGGGGCTTGCAAGGGGCTCATCACCAAGGCACCCAAATCCGATGTCCCAACAAACGCGGACGGTGATCTAGCCTGGTACTTTCCCTGCACGACATTCAATCAGGATGGCTCGAGTCAACCTAATCTCACCATTCCGTACTACCTTGGCTACGCCTGTCACACCACGCAGAATGGGCGAAATGCCTTTTACGGATTGAAAAGTGCCGGCGAGGTTTATTTCACCTGGGATGATATCAAGAATTCGAGCCGTAACCTCATGGTCTATTCTGGCAGTGTCCTGGACCTTGATCTTCTTCAGTGGTTCAACACGTCTCAAGTCAGCTATCCCGCACAATTTGATGATCTGCGGAGGAATCCTGCCGTCAAGGGCGTGGATGTCACTCACGCCTTCCAATCCGGCGCCGACAAGCATCTGGGGCAATGTTTGACTGAGATCATTAAAGTGGGGTCCATTGACACTGAAAGCGTTGGCTGTATCGCTTCAAAGGTGGTCCTTTACGTCTCTTTGGTTTTTATCTTGTCGATCGTCCTCGTGAAATTCTTGCTTGCACTTGCATTCCAATGGTTCTTTAGTCGGCGATTCGCTGCGGCCAAAACATCTTCCCGGATGGACTCCAAGACACGGAATCAGCAGATTGAGGATTGGTCTGACGATATATATCGGCCACCTCCCAAATTGAACGATCCAGGAAGCGCAATGTCTGATAGATCCAGCAAACGTGGCAGTGCGTTCTTACCAACCACGTCCAGATTCACCAGCCCGTACGCAAGCGACCGTTTGGCCACGAAGAACCGTACAGCACCCGTCACTATGGCTAGCCAAAGCTCGACATCTCGACTAGTACCACCAACTGCAATGTACAAGCAAGCAAATGGTAGCGACGGGACGCTGCCTGCCACCGACCCTGTATCGAGGGCAAGCTTGGGCGGGAGCCGCTCAAGCCTGATGCTTTCAGGACGAGATCCGCGTATCTCCAGCGTCATGAGTGAGGTTGATGGTCCTGGGCCGGCGGGCTTCATCCATGAAGCTGTTGTACCGCAGCCGCCTCCGGAATGGCAGCCGTTTGGATATCCTCTAGCACATGCGATTTGCCTCGTGACTGCGTACTCGGAAGGTGCAGAAGGCCTACGCACCACGCTTGACTCGATAGCCACAACAGAATACCCCAACAGCCATAAGACTATACTTGTCATCTGCGATGGTCTCATTAGAGGTCATGGCGAAAATCTTACTACCCCAGAAATCGCTCTGGCCATGATGGGGGATCACGCAGTCCTTGCTGCCGATGTTCAAGCCTTTTCATACGTCGCAGTTGCCAGTGGTTCCAAGAGACATAACATGGCCAAGGTTTATGCTGGATTCTACAACTACGGCGAGAATTCCATGATACCACCGGAGAAGCAACAGCGTGTGCCAATGATGGTAATTGTAAAATGCGGAACTCCTGATGAGGCGACGAAGAGCAAGCCGGGGAATCGTGGAAAGCGGGACAGTCAGATCATCCTGATGTCCTTCTTGCAGAAGGTCATGTTTGATGAGCGAATGACTGAGCTGGAATTTGAGATGTTCAATGGCTTGTGGAAGATCACTGGCATCTCGCCAGATTTTTACGAGATCGTTCTGATGGTGGACGCTGATACGAAAGTCTTCCCGGACAGCATGACTCACATGATCTCGGCCATGGTGCAGGACCCAGAGATTATGGGTTTGTGCGGCGAGACAAAAATTGCCAACAAAAGAGCTAGCTGGGTCTCCATGATTCAAGTATTCGAGTATGTTGCTTGTATAACCACTACGCCGATGTCACCGCTAATTGCTTCCAGATACTTCATTTCGCATCATTTGTCGAAGTCTTTCGAATCAGTCTTTGGTGGTGTCACCTGTTTGCCCGGTTGCTTCTGCATGTATCGCATCAAAGCCCCAAAAGGCGGCCAAAACTACTGGGTTCCCATCCTTGCTAATCCTGACGTCGTCGAGCATTACTCCGAGAATGTGGTCGATACCTTGCACAAGAAAAATCTACTACTTCTTGGGGAGGATCGGTACCTCTCGACTTTGATGCTGAAGACTTTTCCGAAGCGGAAGCAAGTTTTTGTTCCTCAAGCAGTCTGCAAGACCACGGTACCGGAGCAGTTCTCGGTTTTACTGTCTCAGCGTCGCCGATGGATCAACAGTACGGTCCACAACTTGATGGAACTGGTTCTGGTCAGAGACCTTTGCGGAACATTTTGCTTCAGCATGCAATTTGTCGTCTTCATCGAGCTCGTTGGCACGCTAGTCCTCCCGGCTGCTATAACTTTCACATTCTACCTTATCATTATTTCCATTGTCAAGAAGCCCGTGCCCGTAATCCCGCTAGTCCTTCTAGCATTGATTCTGGGTCTCCCTGCCGTGCTCATTGTCCTCACGGCACATCGATGGTCTTACGTCCTATGGATGTTCATCTACCTGCTCTCCCTTCCGATTTGGAATTTGGTACTACCTTCTTACGCCTACTGGAAGTTTGACGACTTCAGCTGGGGTGACACTCGGAAGACCGCTGGGGAGAGGACCAAGAAGGCTGGTATCGAGTATGAAGGCGAGTTTGACAGCTCCAAGATCACGATGAAGAGATGGGGGGATTTTGAGAAGGGTAAGTTCAGAGATTCCGCCCTCGGTATCTTCCCCAATGCTGACTGGAAAAGAACGTCGAATGAAAGCAGCGAGCACTGGCTGGTCTCAGCAATCGACCTCCGCGGGTGGTTGGCCGTCGAAGCATCCGGCCTACGAGCAGTACGCCGAGTTTTGAACGGCGCGCTGTTACTTGTACTCGTCTGGTCGACTTGCACATAGGGAATCTTGACGTTGCATGGCTGCGGACTCAACAACGAATCATTGTAGTCGGCGTTAAATTGTACATACGACTCTGGTTTCTTGGGTATCTGCCATGGGCGGATCTCGATGTTAGATTGTCCTAGCCTGTCTCCTACCTACTGCGCTGCCTGAATGGTATGCATCTGTGAAGCCGTCCTCGGTGTCCTGGGTACTTGTTCTGCTAGATGAGATTTGGGCGAGAGAACTTCGCCGACACACTTAGTCGTCACTAAACAGGCATTATCCACGTCTTCCAATTGACTTGCCGAAATGATATCGATAGCAATGCACGGAGCATGGACCCGCTGCACCTGCATGTAGAATATTCCAAAGAGTACAAACGATCCATTGGTAGAAATGCGCGCTCGATGAAGGCCCGGGTTGAGCTGCATCATCCTCGTGCGACGAGGCTGACATTCAAGATTATCAGGAGTGACAGATCGCTTCACTTACAATGTTACCTTCGGCTTGGCCTTTGATCGTACCCATATTGTTGTTGTTGAAGATTCTTTGTCTTGCCGCGACGCAGTCGGGCGCAACCCCTCTTAAGGTCTGCAGCCGTGTCTGAGGTGCCCCACCTTCCTTCCTTCCAGCGCACCACGATCCGCGAGTGGCGCCCTGTGAACAGAACTCTCTCGCTTTGACTTTGACGCAGTATTTCAGCGGAAAAGGAAGAGGACGTCGCGAGCACCATTTTACTTGTGCTTTTAGCTGCCTTCGTAAAGGCTCGTAGCATCAGCTTTGCACATTCGCCATTCACTGTAACTCTTATATTTACTCGGAAGCGGAACTCGGAGGCCACCATCAACTTGCGTTACGCAACCTTTTCTGCAGATCGCTGCAGCGTCCTTTGCAAACTGACGACAAAGGGACTGAAACGATTGCACACGCTCGGCCAACAGCGACACTACTCGCCTCCACTGAAGCAAGCCAGCACTACCGTGTACGTGGACGCCGTGTCAGGTCTCTCAGGTCTCTCGCTTGGCTTGTCCACCTTTGCAGATAACTTATTTGCTGTGCTGCTCTTGGGACCTACGTTCTCTTTCCGGCTTACAGATCTAGATCGTTACCACACCATTGTTACACGTCACGCCTGGCTCACTCAAGTCACACACTTCACCATCGTTATATCGAACTTATCGGTCGGGAGCGAGACGTTCATATTGTTCATTCCACCTCAACAGCCTTCAACTTGCTGTCAGCTGCTCTGCTGAGACGACAAGAATCGCTCTTTGTCGCATACCTGTGCCTTTCCGAAACATTCAGTTGAGAAGCGGGGGATGGTGGATCTGTATCGTGGGATTGCGCTCCTCGATTTCTCCGGCTATCTGCCGCTCCCCACCGACCACTAGGGCCTTCTGGATCCATCCTTCGTGAGAGATTGGCCTGTCAGATGTGCTAGCGTCGGTCATTATGTCTGAAGGTAGCAACGAGCCGGGTCAGGTCTGGGGAGAAGTGGTTGCGTCCGAAAGATCGCCACCTCTGTCTCCGGCATTAACACAACCACCAGGACAGCCTGACGGTCAGGGCACTGTGCGACCACACCAGTTTTCTAACAGTATCGTGTCTCCGCAGAACACCTTCGATACATATGCGACCCGAGATCCGCGACTAGAGCCTTCCTATCCAACCAGTGCTTCCCATGCTGCCTTTCTATTGACGTCTCTGGAGGAAGTTGCGGCTCAGCGGTCGATGATGGCGGCGGACCAGCTCAGTCGTGAAGAGCTCAGAGCAATACGTCACGCTACCGTTGAGATACATGGAAGGCTACCGGCACTAGTGTCTGAGAATTTAGCTGGAGCTGATGACGGAGCTACAACCCCGGCGGATGGACGGCGCGTATCATGCTCCGTGGATTCCTTACCGCCTCGAAACTTGGTCTTTGGAGACCGCGGGGCCGGTTCCAGTTATGGACAGACGATGCTCACGCCCATCGGTATGACATCTTTCGAGGATACCGTTGCCCCAGCTGAGGGCGAGGATGAGCAATCTGGTAGGGCTATCTTGGCGAATAATAAAGCCTCAGATCTCATCTATGGACGTGAGATCCAGAATACCCTTACCCAGTGGGATGCTCAACGAGAATCATTGCGTACAACACCATATTCTCCGGACTCAAATATCTTCCTGGCTTCGGAATTGGCAGCCTATTCTCCATCTACGCCTTCAAGCTACGATTACCTACGTTCATCACGGCAACCTACAATAGACTCGCGACCGTCTACTCCAAGCCATGAAGTAGGAGTCCATTACCAACAGCACAACCGTGGTCGACCCAACAACATCCCCGAGGGCTGGGACTTTCAACATGGTCCCTCACAAACCACCATGCAAGCAAGTGATGTCGGCAATGCAACTGGCCTTGATTCGACCAATCCTGGGCATTTCAACGTGACTGCTCAAGATGGGAATGCATCTTCCTCTGTGTCCACATCTGCAAATACTTCCTTCTCAACAATAGGAGATTACGATCAGCTCGAAGCACAACGCGCACCAGAGCCGTCACATATGATTGACAGTAACGGAAACTCAACGCATGCTATTGCTTCAAATCAGGACCCTCAGCCAGCCATCTTCAATGCTGTCGCATCTACGGGGATCTCTAATGACGTAGATCTTATGGACGGATTCCTGCAATCATTGCCAGAATCCACATTATCGCACGTCGAAAATCATGATTCTATAACCACAAATACGGAGCCTGATAGTGAGATGACTGACCATAGCCAGACTTCCGCGCAAGAACACCACTCGATCGATACTTCCATTCTACAACAACTTCAGCAGACAACACCCGTTTCCAGTCAATCGCTTCCCGGTGGATTGGTTCAACAATCTAACCTGGACGGAACCGATGTCGACCCCCTTGATATCATGATCGATGATTTCGAACGCAATCTTGACGTTACCGCTCTCTTGGCGCACTGGACGATTAGCTATGGGATGAGAGACTCGGAATTTCCGCCGGTTGGTGAGCGGGCATTGAGAGTCGAAGAATGGAAGCGACCGGATGAAATCGAGACGAAGGATCTGAATGGCGACTACTGCGATCCTCAGGGCATCAACTGGGTAAAGCTAGGTACAACAAGAGAAAACGCGCGCACAGTCCGGAATAAGCTTTATGTCAACTATACCAATATTAAGCATGCCTGTCCTTCCGAGGTCAGTGTCCGTTGTCAAGCATTGGCTCTTGGACTGACTAACCTATGGCTGTAGTACGCTCAAGATATTAGAGAGTCCGATAATTACTTCCGGTTTCGTCGCACAGATACCCGGAAGATCGCATCCCTTTCGCATTTCCAACTACGGAATCTTGTGAGTGCGACATCAAAGAATGACGTGTACTACGCCGGAAGATCCAAAGTCATGTGTGCGAACCGCTCGTTAGGCACCGAGCAATGTATAATGGATTTCACCGTCTCGGATTATCACTCCAACTACTCCGGTCGAATGAAGGTTTCAACACTGGCTGCCGGTCACGGCGTACTCATCGCCGGTGGATTCGGGGGAGAGTATGCGATGAAGAGCCTCTCAGCCGACTTCGATTCCAAGCATACAGAAGGCGTTGTAACAGAACACGACAATGGCATCACAAATCATGTACAAACAGTTTCCAACCGTCGCAGTGGGCTACCACAGGCGATTTTCGCATCGAACGACCGCTACATTCGGACACTTGACTGCAATACCAACACCTTCGTCGCCGAGCACAAATATCGCTGGGCCGTCAATTGCACCGCCACCAGCCCCGACGGTCGATTGCGCGTGGTAGTGGGCGACCACAAGCATGGCTTCATCTGCAATGCGGATACTGGCCACCCAATCTTAAGGCTTCGGAATCACCAGGATTACGGATTCGCTTGCGCTTGGGCGGACGACGGAATCCACGTGGCCACCGGCAATCAGGACGCCACGGTTCAAATCTGGGATGCTCGGATGTGGGGTCGCCCTCTGCAGATCATCGCCTCGGAGATTGCGGGTGTCCGGTCTCTACGCTTCTCCCCCGTCGGTGGCGGCAGACGAGTACTCCTGATGGCGGAGCCAGCAGACATCATCTCCGTCGTCGACGCCGAGTCGTTTCAATCGAAGCAGCGATTCGACGTGTTCGGCGAGATCGCCGGTGTCAGCTTCACGCCTGACGGATCGGAATTCTTCGTCGCCAACACCGATAAAATGTTTGGTGGGCTCATGGCATACGAGCGGATCGGTCACGGAGAGAAGTACGGCATGCGATACCTCCGACAGCGGGAGATTGAAGATGCCGGTGACGAATACTACGACGAGAAGGCGTTCGAGTGGGTGGCGGACCGGGATCTGGACGACGACGACCGGGTCGAGACGACTTCGGCGCAGCGCGGTCGGCGTGGTCTCGGCCTCGACTCGCTGATCCTTTGATCATCACTCACCGCCCCTCCCTCCACTGTGGGCGGCTGGATGTGTCACGATTCTCCTTTCTCTCTGGGTCCAAGCATGTTCCGGGGTTTGCATTGGACGGCTTCGTGTGTCAGCAATTTTCTTTTGTTTTTTTCTTTCATTTTTCCCGGGATGATTCCAGCGCATCAATTGTCAAAGCCTCTTCCGCCGGGCAGCAAATGGCCGTCCTCGACCCCCGCACATACTACTGTACGCAAACATCTAGGGCTGGGCCCAACCCTCTAGCCCTCCATAGCCTTCTTTTTGCAGCCGTTCGATAGCATGGCCGACCTTTTCTTTGACACACAGGTATCCGACATTTGGGCTAGCATGGCTCTGATGGGATACAGTGCTCGATTCGATGCAAGAGGGAGGCCTCGTCAGTGGAGTACCTTTTTCTTTGTACATATTTTCGGTTTAAATAGGGATATGGGGAATGGATGGTTTTCATGATAGATTGTGATCTGTCTGTAGTGTGCGTACTCGATTTCTCGTGGTAGCTCATGGGTTAAGGGGCTTAGATTTGTGGTTGAAGGTTCAGACTGCAGTCGTCAAGTCAGGCGAAGTAGTCTTCGGTTTTCTTGATCGATACGTTTGGCCATTAAAGCAAACAGATACTGTACACCAGCAAACAATACGCGTTGCTCCTACGAAACCGACATCATCACCTCTACCCCAAGATATCATGACGTACTGTACCTACAGCACGGTAACAACCCCTTTCTTACCAGGTCCTTCCCAGAACGCAGTCTTTGGCTCCGAGGCACATGGCCAGAACCATGTGACGACCTCATTTCCTTACCGTAAGGCTAAGGCCAGAAAGGGATAAGCTTAACTTTTCTTGATTTCGGCAGAAAAGGAGTCGCTAGCTCAGGGGTCATCCACGCGCGTACCTGGCTAAGGAAAAGCTTAAACGTATGACTAGCGCTTTTTGATCGTCAGAGCTCATCTCTTTCATCTCGGCTCATGCGATGCGGGCGTCGTCCGTGTGCTTGACTTGACTTGACTTGACTTGACTTGACTTGACTTGACTCGACTTGACTTGACTTGACTTGACTTCTGGATGGCCTCTATGGGCGTGGAGGGATCATGTCTGGTCAGGTCAAGAGGGGGAATGCTAGTGGTCTTGGTCGCTATGATTGACTTGTGTGTACCTTACCTTAATGAAGGAGAAGAAGAAAGAGGATACAAACTTCGGAAGAATCATTATGCTCATTGTCATCGTGCTGCTACTGCTGCTGCCGTTGCTGCTCGGGGAATTGCGAGTGCGTATCCCATGGTCACGGTTCATTTCCGTAACCTTTGTGACCATTGCTTAGCATACAGGATCTACCAATGAGCTTTTATCCTCTCCTGACGGGCTTCAATTGATCTACTTGCGTCCTTGATGATGACTGGCTACACCCCCTGGAAATTAAGATGAAATTAAGATGAAATGAGATGCAACTAACGTTAGCTTTTATATCTAACTAACTTAATCCATTTTTTAACTCAATGCGGTGTGATATTCACTTGGTAAGTTAACACCCGCTTTCCGCTATCCGCTTCTTCACTTTTTCTTTCCCGGCTCTCCTTCTTCACCTTCTTCTCTGCTTTTCTTGCTTGAATCCCCACGATTTGCTTCCTTGTCCTCAACACTATCAAACCACCGCTTCACTCTTTCAGCGGGCACTCGTTAACACAACAGCTTGATTGAGCAACGGAGACACAACGTCGGCGATTACCTGTACAATAACATCCTCCTCAGACACACTCTTTACGAATTTTCAAGCGAACAAATCGACCGCTAATACAACATGAAGGGTGCTCTTTTGGCACTGGTCGCCTCAGCGCTGCTTGGCTCCGCTGCTGCTGGCTCTCTTCACGACCGTCGCCATGCCCATCAGGCCTTCCATCTGCGCCGAAACACCCCTGCTCCGGTTGAAGAAGCCTCTTGCAGCTGTACGACTTATGTGACGACCTTTTACGGGGAAGCTTCTTGTCAGTACTCGTCTTTTTCTTGTCATTGTGCATCGTGTGGACGTCTGGAGTTGAAATAGTGGCAATGTGTCTGATGAAATGAGAGATTGAGGACTGGATGCTAACGAGCGTGATCAACAGTGGTACAGGAGACGCAGATGGCACAGGAGACTCGGTCGGCACAGGAGACTCGGAACGCGCAAGAGACCACGACCTCGACCGCGATCGTCCAGCCGACCACGACAATCCAGTCAACTCAATACACGACCATCACTGTCGTTCCTACGGCGTCTTCGGCGGCCGCACAGTCGGCTGCTCCGGTAGCCTCGTCTTCATCCGCTGTGTCGTCATCTGCTCCGGCTGCAGCGGTTTCGTCTGTTGGGTCCTCATCTGCACCAGCGGCGCCAGCTTCGTCAATCGAGGCATCATCTGTTCCGGCTGCAGCGGCTTCGTCTGTTAAATCCTCATCTGCTCCAGCGGCGCCAGCTTCATCAGTCGAATCGTCGTCTGCTCCGGCTGCAGCGGCTTCGTCTGTTAAATCCTCATCTGCTCCAGCGTCGCCAGCTTCATCAGTCGAATCGTCGTCTGCTCCGGCTGCAGCGGC
>JAABUY010000734.1_pt1 | contig 53315 bp, 51 predicted proteins | sample 5560271 | NCBI WGS metagenome assembly JAABUY01 (sample SAMN10711886, study PRJNA513374) | rock metagenome | isolation source: Antarctica rocks | place: Antarctica: Victoria Land, University Valley | reverse complement strand
CTCCACCATAAAAATCCCCCACATACCCGCCCACCCCCCGCACCAGCCCCTCCCCTGGCAACTCCTCCCGCCTCCCATCCAGCTCCCTCTCATCCGCAAAATACCAATCCCCCCCCTTGCCCTCGCCATCGCCATCGTCCTCGCCGTCGCCATCGAGATACCGCACCGGCGCCCGCCTCCGTCGGAACAGCACCTCCTCCGGTGGCAGCGGTACGAGCGATGACGAGGCCGTGTCGCGGTGGCGCGAGGCGTAGGCGCGGGCGCGAGTACGAGCAAGGGCGTGGGCGTGGGAGGGGGCTTGCGGGTGAGGCGTCAGGAAGCCGCTGGTGGTGATGCGGCCGGCGACGGCGTCGTAGAGGGTTGCGGGGCGGTGGGGTGCGCGTTGGTAGAGTAGTGGGTGTGGGTGGGTTGGTTGCGGGGGATGGGGTGGGGGTGAGGGCGAGGGTGAGGTTGCGGGCGGAGGGTCGGAGGGCGGGTGGGCTGTTGTTGGTGGTGGGGGCGAGAGGGAGACAGGGGAGGAGGCGGAGGAGGAGGGTGTGGAGGGTAGGGAGTTGGATTGAGACATTGATGGTGGGTTTGTGTTGTGGATTATTGGGTGAGGGATGAGGCGTGAAAGGTTTATAGTAAGGGTAAAAGACTCCGCTGGTCCATGCGACTGCATAAAAGACTCAGATGGTAGTCAGCCCATAAAAAAGACTCAGATGAACAATCTTTCAGGCTCTGTGCTGTTATCCTCATCACTGTTGCTCATGTTCACTGTCACTCACATCATTGCTGTCATCAAAATTGTCACTGTCACTCATGTCACTGTCATCCATATTGTTTCTCACATCATCACTGTCTATGACTCTGCACAGGGCCTATCAATCAGGGAATACAGCTTTGACAAGTGAAAATTGTGATGTTGATGACAGTGAGGTGAAATTGTGTAGAAATGAGTGATGATGATGATGGCAGTGAGGTTGAAACACATCAGAATTTTGATGACAGCAATGTGTTTACTAGAGACAAAAGAGTTAATGTTGATATTGAGATTATCTGAGTCTTTTTTATGGGTCAATTATCATCTGAGTCTTTTATGCAGTCACATGGACCAGCGGAGTCTTTTACCCTTATAGTAAAACACCCCACGTTCATGTGGGGTTAGGTGTCAACTTGGGGGCAGAGCTCGTGGTGACATGTGATAGCGCGTGCTGTTCCGACTTGAGGTATTGTACCTTACCTGCAATGACCTTTACTGTCTCTCCATCAACCATATACCGGACATTTTATGTGTTGTCCTCACATCATAGCCCTGTGAAACTGAATTTAAATGCATGTCCTTGCTATCTGACGCTTCCTCAGCATACATGTGCATACATGTGCAAACAACCCGCAAAGTGGTGCATTAGGGGCCTTCCAGAGCAATAGACCAAACCAACGCTGACCATAGCTAACAATGAAGCTTTGATCCCTTGATTGCCGGATATCATGAGAGAACCTACCCTGGGTTGCGCACCGTGTCCCTTCCTTGAAAACCTGCCGATTTGACTATCCAATCCTATCGCTAACCCAAGCACATCTCCTTTGAAAAAACACAAAAGTGAGAAAAGACTATGTTATCGCAGATAGTATCCTACACATCTGTCCCAAATGAATTGACTATCTTGTGATTGTGATGACGCTGATCGCTAGATTGTGGTAGGTCAAAATGTGAGATCTTGCACTATTATCAGTACGTTCTCCGTCCGTCCAAAATATGACTCTCAAGACCATGGCCAGAAAAAGAGTCCGAGGCCAAATCATCTATCATCACACACCTCAGAGTAATTGCGGCCTAACGTTGCTATCGTTGTACTAGTCGTGTTTGGTGTCCATACTCACAGAGGTGTCGCGTACAGTACTGGTGATCACAGACTGTGCTGAAGGTCCACATGTACAGTGAACTTGCGAATCGCTCATAGTGAGAAAGCCAGGGTATCTGGCATAACTGGAAATTCAACTCCAATTCAAACAGGATCCTGCAGACATGGTATCATCAAGGCGAAACCTCCGACCAATAGTGCTGTAATCCAGTGCTCGAAAGTAGTGGGGCGCCGAGAAGCTTGCAAAGTTCCTTCACCAGCCCTGTGGACCGCCAAAGGTGCTGAAACCGTGTACCTGCAATCTGCGTCTCCTCGCCGCCAGGGAGAGCCTGGAGCTGGGAGGATGGTCGTCGGCGACACCGACGCCTACGATCACCGTCTCATGCCCACTGTTGCCACCTCGCACATACGTCGTGCCGAAATTTGATCCGTCAGGATAACTACCGCCAGCGAAGTCGGCAGTCCCTTCGCCGCCATATCCAACTCCAATTCCATTGGCGTCGTTCACCAGCCACTCTTCCGCTCGTCGCCTTCGATCAACAGGATCCAGACCCGTTGATCGCTCTGGTGCGTATTTCGTCACTTCATCTTCATCAATCCACGTTTTACCGTCCGTTGGATTTGAGACCAAGTGAGTTTTCCATGGTATCGCTGGCCCACTATTACCGAGACCGTTCCCCGACATCTGCGTGCTTGAGTTGCTTTGATGCTCATTGAGACGGTTTCCAGAACTCGCACGTCCACTTCCCGTACTCCTCTTACTTTTATACCCTTTGACCCGGTCCTCCCGGGCGCTGTCACTTGCATTCGTTGGACTATTGACGTGTTGCCTTCCAGGGATCAGTAGCCTTGGATCTGATGCGAAAGTGGAGCCAGACCACGAGGGATCCCATGTCGCAGGCACTGTCCAGCAATGGCTCAATTCATGTGCCGCGCCCGGTTCTGCCGGCCAATCGTCTGCTGCCCACGGTACGATACCCGCCATCGGCGGACTCAAATGATATGACACGCCATCTTTCCATCTTGCGTTCGGTGCATCAACCCCGACCGTGGCCAAGATCTGCAACACACCATAAATGAGGATCCACCGTCCGCGGCGCGCATCAAACGGGTCTTTCGCCATTACGCCGTCCGACTCTTCGAAGTCGAGAATCTTCTTCACGATACCCTCGGCCGTACCTTTGTAACGGTTGCGCAAGGTGTATAGGTTCGAGGCTTGGGTGTAGCTTAGAGCTTTCGCGCGCGCAATGTCGTAGTTCTCGGCAGCGGTCAGGGGCTTTTTCGACCTGGGCCCAAAGAAGGATGACTTCGTGCTGCCACTGGTGGTGTGGGTGGGGAATGAGGGCGGTGTGATAGGGTACGGGTGTGGGATATGGGGGAACTTGTGTCGATTGTCGAAGCCAACGAGGATATCGGTGATGGGAAGATCGGAAGTGTCTGCGCGAAAGAACTTGCCGGACTTGGACTGCATGATGTGCGACCGCGAAGACGCCGGTCCACGGGACGCGGCGAAGAAGACATCTCGGTCGACAAAGAAATCATAGATCATATGAAAGTCGGTATTGAGTCGTTTGATGATGTCGCGGTTGAGCCAGGTATGCTCGTTTGTAGGTGGCCAACGGCAATACTCGATCTCGTAAAACCTGCGGAGCCACTTGCCGAAGCGTTCGAACGCACCTTTCGCCGCCGGTGCCGGTGCCGAAGTGATGGGCCACATCTCCGATATGTCGAACTCGGCGAGCCAGATCTGCGCGCGGTGCACCCGTTTGAGAATCTCCTTGCTCGCCGTATCGATATAGATTCTCGAAACGGCGGAGACGTTGCGATATTCGGGGATGTTCTGCAGGCCCAGTTTCAACATTCCCGAGCAGTGAACGAATCCTTCGATGTAGCCCTCTCTCCATCTGATCATCTCACTGAATGCTAGTAGACCCGCGGCAAATGATGGGTTGTTGCGAACATCGTCGAAGTTCTTGCGCGCGATGTAATTGGCGATCCACTCACCCCGATCGATGTTCCTGGGCAGGTAATCGGGGAACTTGACGATTCGCTCAAAAACGAGATGGTAGGTCTGGAAGAAGGTCTGACCCCAGACAGAGTCTCTGTCGAGCAGCATGGCAAAGAAGTTCCGAGTCGTCAAGTGCCAGAGCAACTGATCCATTCCAGAATCTACACCTGGCCACGGGATGTACAGCTCATACTGAATGCCCTTCATCGATCCTTGAACAGATGGCTTCTTTCTCACCTTCAGCGGGCGTACATGATTAGTCGGACTATCCGGGTCGGTGGCCATTCCTTGAGAGTGTTTGGACGTCTCATAGCCCATCATCGTCTCGTCAGGGGTGGTCATCCGAAGCGACGACGCAGAGTTGTGTGGCACGAACTGCGGGAATCCTGCGGGAACATGTCCGCTCCGAAGTTGCCTGATGAACTCCTTTGAGCCCGAGTCTTCAATCATTCTCGAACTCAAACGCATGGAAGGTGCGGGTTTGACCTTGCCCCCACTCGTGAAAAGGTACACAAGCACATCTCCGTCTTCGAACCACACTTCCGTGTCCTGTTTATCGGTCAGTGTGCGTTCCGTGGCAAAAGCCCGTAACAGGTGGTCCTACGCGGCTTGCCTGATATCCTTGCTCTGGCGCCCTTCCTTGGGGCATATGCGATTCGAATTTCCGAACACGACTGACCAACGCTTTTGACTGCGGATGGGCTGGCACATGGGGGGCAGAGGTGAAGCTTGGTCCGACTTCGTTGGCGGGCGACTTACCGGAAGAAATCGACTGAGAAGTGCTTGGAGGGAAGCCAAAGTTCTGCGCGCGAGACTCCGAACTCGAGCTCCCATACGCCGTGTCCGGTCGTTGAGCGTCTCCAGCAGAGGTATCTTCGGTCTTTGCGTTGAGAAATCTGCCCAGCTTGCCACGGAGAGTCGCGCTCATCCCATCCAAATGAGTGCGGAAGTCGCTCTTCTCAATTGCAGATGTCTCGATGACCGGTACGCGGGGACGGCGAACATGGTGGTGGTGATGGTGATGGCAGCTTCTCCCGGAAGAGATGGATTGGCGGCGGTAAGGGCCATATGTTGCCTGAAGAGCAGCCGAGACATTCGGATGGAAGGTTGTTGGACTCGGAGCGACCGGGGGCAGGACCGACAAGGCCGAGATGATGTCGTCTTCATCTTGCTCTTGGAGGTCGTGGCGTCCTCTGATGCTCTTCTTCTCAGCCAGCTGCGTCTTCTTGGCTCGTACGTAGGCGCTTCGTCCGGACATGTTGCGTGTAGGTCATACGTGAATTGGGTGAGGTTATGCGTGAACTGGGGAGAGGTCGGCGAGTGATGTGAGTGAAGTGAGGGAAGTGGATGATCTTCGATGATATCGATACAATGACACCAATCAGGTCTTTGAAGATGTATGGGAACTTTAGAGAGTGTCTTAAGAGCTCATGCTAAGCGGGCAAGGTTGTAGGTCAAGAGGTGAAGGAGTGAGCTCGAAAGGTTACGGACAGGAAACGAATGTGGGTGTTGACTTGTTCGCAACCGATAGGGCTGGTGCACAGAGCTTCCAGCTCAAAGGTTAGAACGCACGCCGCAACAGATACATCCACACTCACTAACCTTAAAGCGCGCCGAAGTGAAGTTGAAGAAGGTGAAGTGCAAGTGTTATGATTGACATGATTCAGTGACGGCAAGTATCAAGTTGCCTCTCTCTCACATGCTTTCTGGGTGCAACATCAGGTTGGTCAAGGCGCAATTGGAGCTCTGATGAGCAGCGACATATGCAGTAGCAATGGTGATGATGCACGAAGATTGTCATTCAGAAGGAGAGGCAAGGTCACTGTTTCTTCAGCGTAGAAGCATCCGGTACCTGACAGTACCATTGTATGTACTTGCACCCTTGAGGTCCGTTCACAGGGATAAGGTACAAACACTGCATGGCGGGAGAGCTACCCTATCTTTGTCCTTTACGGTAAGCATTAATCGACAATGACTCGACCCACGTCCCTGTCCTGCATTGCGGCAATCGCTTCAGCAATTGCTTCGAGACGGATGTGCGAGTGGAGTGACCCTTGTAGAAAGAAAGTAGAAATTTCGAGATGATGGAGAAGCAGTGTGGTCGGCGCATATAAGAAAGGTACCTTAAAGGTACAGAAGGGATGTGAAAGCTAATGTGATGCGATGCATCCTTCCTCACCTTATCTAACCTCACCTTACCCCATACATCTTAGTCGAAGCCCTGATGCATCTGTTTCATCTTCATCTTCAACTTCATCTCCATCTTCCGCCGCCGTCGTTGTGACAGAGTGCTGACATGTGCCACGTCGTTGTCCGACGTCGCACTGAAACGGGCTCTTGCTTGACTCGACTGCATCTTTCCTCTCCCTCCTCCTGCATGGATCCGAATCCTTTGTATTATTGTCATTGTCGTACTCTCCGAGTCCAACTCGAAAGCATTTCTTGAAGTGCGCGGCACGCACACGAGTGAGTTCATCAACCACGGTACGACCCGTCAACGGTTAAGATGGTGAGTTCGAGAGAAGACGGGAAGAAGAGGTAAGGCAGGGCGGGAGCTACATGCGGTGGTCGTTGGCGCTATTCCACCGCCTCGGCCTCGGCCTTGACCTCAAACCTTCCCCCCACGCTGATGCAAGTACCTCCCTCAGGTACCTGTAACCCGCATTTCCAGAGACTGGGGATTTTGTTCTGGTTTGATAGGGTACAAATACGGTAATAAGGTAGAAGCGCTCCAGCACTGACTCGCCTCTTCTTCGATGATCCTTGATCATTCCTTGTAAAGATGCCTGAGAAATGGCCACAGTAGGTAGGGTAAGGCGCCCACTCGTCGAAGGACCTGGCTCCGTATCACCATTGATCCGAATGGCCAAGAGCTACGAGTAACTAACGAGTACGAGTACGAGGAAAGGTCCAGATTAACATTGACTCCACAGAGCGAACACTTGTCCAAGTCATCGTCTGTGCGCGCACGAATAATGGTATCACCGTCGTTGCCCATCTAACCCGACGTATCGGCAGCGCCCTCCCCACATCACATCAAGACAGACCATCCTGGTCCATCTGGAATTGCGAATTGATGAAATTCCTTGGTTCCCAGGCTTACGATTAAACTGCATCTATTCCCTCGATCTGCACCCCCTTACCGCTTTACCCTCCTACAACGGTGTACCAGTATTTGCCGCGCATGCAGTCTCTGATTTGCGCATCGCATATCTCGTCTATGCGGACCATATGATTCTCCATCCTTTCCACCCTGAAACTTATCCTTCTTACGACCTTCAAGAACGAAAAGGTGGGCCCGCTGGAAGGGAGATTAGAATTTGGATTCGGGTGGATAGTCTGGGGTATATCTTTGAAACGGAGATGGGAAAACTCTAGTCGGACGCATCGGATGTGATGTCGGTGCTTTTCGCTGTATCATCTGCAAGAGGGTTTGTGATGAAGCTGCAAGTATCGTCTCGGCCTGCTTGCCCCACAACGTATGGGGCAAAATGCCCGTTGATGTTCAGTTGGGGCCCTGCTTCTGCGGACACAGATTCCCAAGCGCCGAACTGCCCGATCGGATATAGCAGACCTTCTGCTGTCCACATGCCGCCGACGTGCAATTCTTCGTGACCGCGCTGCTCTTCGTTTCCAACAGGTTGTACTGTTCTACCAACGTCTGGTTCTTCAGCATACGCTGCGCGACTCCGTTCCAGAAAGTCGCATTCAGCGGTGCCGTCTTCGGCCAGCTGCCATCATCGTATACCGTCCGAGCGTCGTATTCGAACTTCCATACCGGACCCGTCCAGCTGTTGGCCTCGGAGATGTTGGCAAAGTAGGTCTGAATGCCCATGACCTCGAAGGTCTTCGCATCCACCTGGTAGAGCTGCCAGCCTGCATTGAGGCCATTCAGAGGGGTTACCGAGGGGCCGATGTATCCCATGGCCAATGGCTTTTTGTAATCGACCGCGGTCGTGTTGCGAAGCATCGATGTGGAGTTCTTGCAGGCAGTGGAGGGATTGCTGCTGGACAAACTGGAAGCGGCATAGTCGTAGAAGATCTGAAGCTGGTCTCTATGTGTGTGGCCCTGGATATCCAACAAAATCAGTGGATGACACTGACATTGATAGCTCGTCTGCTTACAAAGAAGACACCAGCAATGGTGGCCGGTGAAAAGCGACGCACAATCGAATAGAACAATGCACTAGGGTTAGGTAGCGCGTTGGTGCCGTCGTAGCCGCTCAGGACGTGGCCGATGATCCAGGCTCTTTGACCTGCTTTCTCGCACGCCTGCAGCTCTGAGATTACGAAGGACAAGATACCTGACTGATCTGGGTTCGTGAAGTTGAAGAAATTGAACGCATTAGCTGTGTACCAGAAATCCGTGTTGAGGGAAATGATGCGGAGGCCTTGCGCTGTGGTATGAGCGTAGGCCCCGTAGTGGGTGCTAGCATATCCGGCTTCAGTTGCGTTGATCCATCCATCTTGTCGCCAGAGTGAAGACACCAGCTGTTTCAGTTATTGACATATTCACTTCTACACGTTGTTCGAGGTAGCTTACGTTATAGTTCCAGCTGAATGCATTTGCAGATCCATTACCACCAGTGAAGCTGTTTGGTGTGTTATATGCTTGCGGGTAGCTGTCATGATTTCCTAGCGTTGGGTAAACAGGCTGGAGCAATATCAGCACGGTCATCTCCGTAATGGCACGTTCATCTTACTGAGTTTCCCATCTCTGCTTTGAACAATGCATATGTGATGTTCTCCTCATACTCCACGTAGGCTTGGGAGAGCTGATCGTCTCTGTCATGGCTGACGATATCTCCGGTGAAGATGGTGAAGCTAACGTCAGACTTGTTGATGAGTTGCGGCATTGCTGCGAACGCGCTTATGGCCAAATCCGGAGGTGCATCGCAATACAAAGCTCCAAATCGAGAAGCGGGCACACTTGCATTCTGCCCGACGGTGTGAAGCAACGTGTTGGTGCTATATGGACGGCAGCAGAGAGACTGCGAGCAATTGGCCTCGGAACCGATGGCGTATCTTGGATCTATGTGCGTGTCGCTCATATGAAGAACATTGATTGTTTTTCCTGCAATACAGTCGTTACCAGGCTGTCCAAGACGTGGCCGAAGGACATACCTGATGGTGGAGGAGCGACCATAGCGCTCGCGGGCTTCGGACTAAACCATCGGCTCTCGTCTATCTGGATGACCGGTGGTCGATCACAAGTGTTCCAGTGGTAGAAGCACCAAGCTTGCATGTCTCCTGTCGATAACGACATCATCTGAAAGAGCTGCGCCCAGTAGGGTCCGAGTCCGCCGACACCGGAGAACTCCTGCTCGCAGGTCGCAGCATATACCTTGAACTTGAAAGCGTTGCCTAGCCTCCGTCAATCCGTGACCAGCTCCAAACATGCAGAACGTGGGCCGCTACGTACATGTCCGGATCAGCAAGTTTGTGATCGTGGCTGCTGGTTGAGTCAATGCCGCCAAGTGCATGATCTCTGTCGTCGCGATGCATTTCGAGCAATTGCTGGGATACTGGCCACCGTTCACAACGGCCACGATATCTTTGAAGAACGAATCTTCAACCTGGGAGCTGCCAGAAGAGTGTCTGTGAGCTTCTGGGTTGAATGTCTGCGTAGACTCTTACCTGTTCAGAGCCGAGAGTGGAGCTGGGGGCGGCGAGGTTGTATTGTACGATGGTACAGGGCCTGAGCCGTTGTAGTGGAGAGTAGGTCCCCCATTGTCGCCGATTGTATTTGTCAGATTCGGATTCAAGGCTTGCGGTGTGGAGATGGTAACTCCAAAGGCAGTATCAATGAACGAGAACAGTGCGAAAGCGGTGACAAGTCCAGGGCCGATCATCTTGTGATGATTTCAACTGGCAATAATGTAAACAGCAGACAAGTTACGGAAGAGTCATGCAAGGTGCGCCAATCGGGCCCTTTGTAGTGAGTCTCCCTCGAAGAGACGCCCATGACAGACCTCAATCCGAGTAAGTAGACTCGGATTTAACTTCAGGAACGACGAGTTATACATGACATCAGAAGAGTATAATATCGGGCCCCCGGGAAGAGGACCAATGGAGAGCCTTTCCTGGGCCATGAGGAGACAAGGTCCAGTCCAGAGATAGCCCATCTGAAAAAGCTGGGCGACTGGGTGAGAGGGTGGAAAGGCGACGAAGCAGAGGGTGGCTTAAGATAGATGATCTCATATGCTGTTGCCCGGAGCATCAGAGACGTGGGTAGGACTGAGTGTGGACACACGCCACGTGCTACAGCCAGAATTGAGGACTGGAAACGAACAACCAGTAGTGCCGTAATCCACCGTGGAGATACTTTTGTTTGTATCTTCTGCAATCCTTAAGGTAGGTGTGCGCCGCTCAATGAGCCTTATTGGTCTATTGGCTTTGATCTTTGATACCTTAGGCCGAGTCGTTCACTGCGGGGGCACTTCGTTGTGTAAGGTACAAAGTAAGGTAAAAGGTAGTTCACTAGTTCTAGGTCTTAAATGAATACCGGGCGACGCCTTGGTATCGCTTATTGTCCCGGCATTCATTTACGACCTGGAACTGTACGTCCATGTGCCTCAGGTCGTGCTTGTAGGTTCTCAGGGCAGAAGGTATCGGTAACTGAGGTAACAGTATACCAATGTCGCTGCCAACCTGACGCCATGCACAATCGATCCATAACATGTCCAAGTGCTATGTGAAGTACAGGAAAGATGACTGTATCTCCACAGCCCTTCATTTCCAAGTGAGGTACAAGAAGACCGTTATATGTACCCAAAAGTCCCAAAGTTGTCAACATCCATCTTCAAAACACCTGGAACGCTGCGCTAAGTTCATAAGTCATCTCTATGTAGGAAGGTTTCGAATAGCAGGGGGGGTATGAGAGAGAACAGGAAGCGCTACCTCCACGCACTAAACCCTCGGGGCCTGTCCATCTTGCGTCTTGACATTAGTATATACCATCCACTCCTGTACAATACCACCACGGCCCTCTGCATCCGTAATCCTCAGACGTATCCTCTGCGAGAATGGTGATGAGAGTGCCCCGACCGGCTATGCCCTCTCCTGCTATCATGACTATACCAAACATCAGCAACTGACTTCCCGCATTGACGAGCAAACTCGACATACCTATGCCGACGGACAGGACGCTCCTCATCCTTCTTATGTCTGCGCATAAACAGCAGCAGAATGCTCGTATTGAAGAAAAAGATGCAGTTCATGATGCCAAACGCGAAGCACGCCTTCAACATCGAGCACGTCTTATTCACATCGGCCGCGAAGGGCGAGTTGGACGTCTGCCCGAAGTATCCGAACGGGCCCAAGCTGACGTACAGCGGGGCGGCGGTGAAATTGGTGCAGCTGGCGTTGGCGATGTCGCGAAGCTCGATCACACTCGCGATGAAAGCGCCGACGAAGCACATGTCGATGAACGAGACGAAGATGGCCGACTCGCGCGTCGATCGGTGGCGGAGGAGAGTCGCGATACTCCAGACCAGCGCCAGGACGGATGTTATGAATAGCACGAGGACGTAGTTGGGCGTTACTAGGCTGGAATTAGTCCCTGTTCGTGGCACAAGTTCAAGACGAGCGTCTACTTACGCTGATTTGAGGAGACGAAGCCGTTGACGAAATATGCGAGCATGCCAACTGTGGGGATGAGAGTGACGATCTGCAGCAGTCGCCAGCCGGTAAAGAAAATCCCAGCGATCCCCATGTTGCTGGTATTGTAGACACTCCCGGACTTTTATTGGAAGCTCTTGAGGACGGCCGGGATTCAGATGGAGTTGAAGTTGGGAGCAGATGCGTAGTGGACAGACAAGCAGATGTATCGATCAATCTGAGTTTCAATACGGTTTGTGAGATGTACGAATAGATAGCAGGATCCGAGAGGGTTTGCCCCGATGTGGTGAGGACTTGGGAAGGCGGAGCGACGTAAAGGAATATGACCAAGTATCCTGAAAGTTCCACCCTGATCAGAGCATATTCAGTACCAACGATTGACCTTAAATACTGACGATAAGTATGAAAAAGCGAAAAGGTATTTCTCTACGTCGTAGACCTTAGGTACGAAGTAATGATGATGACGATTATTTATTGGCGGTGCTGACGCGAGCGCAAGCGTGAGCATTTGAAGAGGCTGGCTTGTGACGGGGCTGGTCGTGCTACAGCTATTCTTAGAATGTTGGCTCCAAGAGGCACATAGCAAGAATTTGTAGAAAATAAACAGTAAAATCTGTCTAAATTCTCTTCTTTCTAATCATCATTCACAAAATTGACTTCACTGTCTTTCTCAACATTGTCATCATCATCATCACTATGACAAAATGAAAGACTCTTACAAAGACTTTTTCTGTAAAGAAGAAGTCTTCTGTAATACAAAAATCAATGCTCATATTAATATTCACATCAGTCTGTTCACTGAATCTTAATAATAATCTTATTAAGATTCTCAATCTTATTGTTATTATCAATAAAGATTCAATGTCATTCATACAATATATTGTGTTTTACACAATATATCTAAACAGAAAATTAATAAATGAGAATTTAAATGTCTTTAAATTAAATAAGAAAAAAAAAAGCTTTATATAAAGAATTTAAGATCTTAAGTAGTCAGCAATGATTAAGAAATACTGTAATAAGAAAAGATACTTTTATTATAGACATTAAATAAGAGTTAAAATTAATTATTTAGCTGCAAAAAAGAATGCTGTGATCACTGTGACTTTTAAAGACATAAATAATTAATAAAAAATGAAGAATCTTGTTAAACTGTAAGACAGTAATAAGAAAAAGAAATAACAGTTATTATAAAAGTTAATTAAAATAGAAAGACAGCAGAGAATATCATTACAGTAAGTGAGAAGTCAGTAAAGAAAGAAGTTATAAAGAAGAAAAATAAATTTAAATATTAAATATAAATTTATTTTCTTTCTTCATTGATTTTTAATGTCTTTGCTAATAAATATCAGAGAACAGCTACTGTAATATATAAAAAGAATGCAGATCAATGTGTAAAGATTTTAAAGAACATTCATTATACATTAAATATTATTGTTGTTCATTATTAATGTAATAATAAGATATATCTTAACTATAATCATTACTGTCTTTCTTACAACAGCATTTATAAGATTCTTGACTCTGCAGCTATTTAAATGTGAACAAAGATTGTTAATAAGAATGAAGCAATAATTTATGCATTACTCATCAACATAAAGATTATGTTAATTAATCAGTTAAAGAAGAAAATTTCATTATTAATTATATTGTTTTTTTTCTTTTTCATGTCATCAATATTTACAACATCTTCATCATCTTATCTCATTCAAATTTACACTTTCTCATCAGCATCAATGTCAACATCAGAAATCTCTATTTTTACAGTTTCTTTCAGTGATGTTAAGACTATATTAAAATTATTAACTTCATTAATTACAGCACTACAGTATTCTTCTTCTTCTTTACAGTCTCTGCAGTCTTCACAGTCTTTACATTACATTTTATACATCTTAACTCAATATTTTTCTTTTTTATTTTCTTCTTAACTGCTTTCTCTACAATTCATATCTTCACTGTCTTCTTCATTATCTTTATTATCTTCATTATCTTCATTATCTTCATCACAGACTTCACAATCTTCATAAAAAATACATTTTATTACATTTTCATCAATACTGTCTGCAATATCACTTGTTAACAGTTCACTTAACTTAAACACTGATTCTAAAACATAGCTGCAGAACTTCTTTGCTTAATTTAAATGAAAATATTCTATTTTGAAAGCATAGTTAATGAATTATTGTGATATTCTTTTGAAAGAAATGTACAATTTATAAAATATATAGTTAATCACTAAACAGACATAAAGAAAACTGAGTATTTCAGTCAATCTTAAACAATAATTAAAGAAAGTTTTACACTTATATTAGAAGAAAAAAAGACATATGACAATTATAGAGATTTATTTTATAGAGATTTATGATTTTAAGAAAAAGTAGAAAGCATTGTAAGTATTAGAGACAATAAGAAATGATAATTAATTCATTATAATAATATATTTATGTATAATTAATAAAGCTGTTTCAAAAATATCTCTCTAAATTATCTTTCATCTTATACTTCTGTATAATCATATGAATAAATGCTGAAAACTTATTTTTAAATTTCTTCATTAATGTTTTATGTCTCTGCATTCATATCTTTAGCTCACTAAATGACTTCTTAATAAAATTGTAGTCTGACAAATAAAAAGAAAGAAATGCAAAAACAACACTGATCTCATAATATATAACTGTAAGTTTCTGTCACTGAGATTAGCAATAGCAATAGCAAGAATACTTATATTAATATGAAGACTTATTTCTGAATGATGTATTTCACAATTATTTATGTATAGAACACTATATAGCTCTAAAAATTACTTATATAAAGATAAGATCTTCTTTTAAATAAAAATATTAAATATTTTTTTATTCATCTCTTTCTTGTAGATCTCTTAAGCAATATAGTCATCAATTATATATGCTGAAAGAATGCTGTAATGCTTTTCTTTTTAAAAGAACTTCTTCATAACTGCTTACTTCTTTACAGCAGCTCAGTCAAACTTTCTGTCTGCAATATAGAAATTAATGATGTTTTTATTAATAAAAATTAATTAATTAACATATTAACTACTTAACTGCATCATTCAGTTGTTATAGATCTTTTAAGAGTGTTTAATGACTTATTTTTAACATTAAAAATTACTTTTTTAATAACAGTAACAGTAACAAGAGAATGTTTATCTGCTTTTTTAATTAATTAACTTATTTAATGATGAGATTAACAGTATTAATGCTGATTTAAATCTCATATTTATATTAAATATGTTGTGAATTAATTCTTAAGAAAATTGAGTATTTTCTATATTAATTGTTAATAAATTAAATCTTTCTCTTTAAATTAAAATCTATCTCTGTCATAGTAACTGTAAATAATCTTAATGTTCTTAATTTAAACAATTTAAATACAGTAACTAACTCTTAATTTTATAGATTTTTTCACATTCTCTCAATATACTTTCAACTGTATTCTATGATCTCTGCTATGATCTTAAGTGATATTTTACACTTCAAATTCATTTATATATTGTCTTTGATGTTGTGATCAAGACTATGAGGACACTTCATAGTGACAGTGATGATGATGATGTTGAAAAAGACAGTGAGATCAATTTTGTGAATGATGATTAGAAAGAAGAGAATTTAGACAGATTTTACTGTTTATTTTCTACAAATTCTTGCTATGTGCCTCTTGAAGTCAACATTCTAAGAATAGCTGTAGCAAGATTGTCTGCTATGGAAGATCGCCAAGGCTAATGTCTACCTTCTCATACATCCTGTCAGCTCAGGCGTCTTCCCTACCTTCATTAAAATGTGAAGCTCGTGCAGGGAGCTCTGTGAATGGCTTAATAATCAATGTTCTTGATCCTCCCCTTAAGAGCTCAGGAACCAGGAAGCGACCACAATCAGTCGTCCACACATTGGGAAGAGAGGATGGCGGGGAAGGAATACTATCACGACGTTTACTACGCTGAGCCGGCCGGCCGTTGTCGCAGTCGATTTTCAGACTGTGCCCTCGTGGGCTTTACGCAGAGGCGCGATTTTGGAACGGATGGAGGAATGAGAAATTCTTGTGACTGAGAATCGGAACGCCACAACAGGTACAACGATATCACATAATCGGTCTATGAGGACGATAAAATTGAAAAGCTCCGGCTCAGCTTCTAGCACTAATGGATGCCTATATGGAGTGGTTTCGATGGTACTCAGGTATCTGCTTTAGGTTGGTGGATGCACCACAACGGACATCTAACCTTCTGTATGTGAAGGGTAGATTGAGAGTGTGTTGATAGCTTGAACTGCTTGCAAGGAGCGGCCCAAACGGTGGCTGTGGCGCTGGCGTTGCTACCGTCTTTTGATCCTGTCAGTGATTGACGGATGGGTTGACGACCCCGGAACTTCGTAGCCAGTGGCATAGAGACTTTGGAGTCCTCCTCCCATTTCTTCACGAGGTTTCCACGCGTAGAACAAGGACTGTTCCTCGGTTGTCGAAAGGGAGCCGTCTATAGTGGTGTTTGGGTAGATCCTGACTTCTCGGAGCCGAATGCTCGGCCGTCATCGAACCATCATTCAGTATTCCTTCTCGAACGTTCTCTGAATCGGTTTCGCGGCCTGTTCCCCGTCAAAAAGCTTCCCTGACATGTCCTGCGCAGAACACTCACATCAATAAACCTCTCCAGATCCTGATCCAAGTTCGCCAAGTCATCCTTCCGCTTCTTATTATCCGCAATGAGCACCTGCTTCTTCTTCAACAGTCCCTGTCTCGCCTGCTCCAACGCCTCTCGCTCCGCATGCTCGTGATTGATCCTCGCGGTCATCAGGCTCGTCTCATCGTCTTCGGCGTGCTCGGGGCGTTGTTGCCGGAACTCCTCGACTGGGATTAAGGGGAGTTGCTGGTATTTGTGACTGAACCCAGGGACATAAGCTTCTCAACACGGCTTGAAGGTTGCGGGTCAAACCCACTCGTAAGACTCGCAAGCGTAGATCTCGCCTCTCAGATGCCGTTGCTCATAATATAGATTCTGCAGATGTAGATGTAACCGATCGATCTCGTGGCGCGCCTCGGCGGTGGCTTGCTTCGTCTGCCTGACGCCGAGGATCGCATCGCGGTTGAGGCCGCGCAGTTGCGCCAGGTAGGTGAAGAGAGTTTTCTGCTGTTTGGATAGCTGGAGTTTGATGTCGTTTGGAAGGGAGGAATCTGGAGAGGTGGGATGGGCTTCGACGAGATCTAACAGGGTCATGCATTGCTGGCGCGTGAGAGTAGAGGTCTTGAGGACGGATTGGAGGAAGGGATCGGTCACAATTTCGGTGATGGTCATATTTGCTGTCAGGATGACGTTGACTGTAGGGCGGGACTTTGGTGGTAGGATCTTAGCTGAGTAAAAGACGAGGATATGTAGGTTGGCCGTGATTGGCTGAAAGCTCTAATTCAGGGTTCTCCCCGTAAGCGGCTTGGCACGGTCAACTTTTACATGTATGTGCTCCTCATGATTCCACCACCAGCCTTGCTTACCGTGATCCCAAATCTCTCACTCACCAAGGCAAGGTCTGTGCGAAACTTGTGCGACGGACGTTGAAGTCGTGCGCGTGGGAAGCACTGGCGATTGTCCCTCTGTCGAGGAAGACCGAGCGGCAACCCCAGAGGACCCCTCTATTGTACCACTTCTACGCACGTACGAAGTAACGACGCCCTGACACAAAAAGTACTGGCACCCGAATCTCAAAATCCATTGCGTCAACACAACACACTCCACGACGATTGTCACGGGCCGACAGGTATTACAACCTCCGTCCCCACGCAGCGCAGTCCTCCCAATCCCAGTCAGCAAGCATGGCATGGGGCAGCGGGCAATTTGCGACCTTCCTCATCCTCTGCCGTAAGCACACGCCCCTCCCCCCGCCCTTCCCATCCCAAGACCCATCAAACCAAGCAAACCCAACTAACCCCATCCGTCCCCAACCCAGCAACCTCCTTCTTCCTCGGCATCCTCTTCTCGCTCTTCCCCTACGACTACCCCATCCTCTGGACCTCCCTCCCCGCGCCAGAAACCTACTTCAGCCAACTGGAAACGCACCTCCGCTTCCTGCACGCCTCGCCGCCCCTGATCCCGCGCATCCTGCACATCGTCGTCGCCGTCGGCCTGCTCGGCTTTATCCTTAAGCTCTACCGGCCCTCGGAGTCCAACATGCTGTTCGACGGCGCCAGCCTGGTCCTGTACGTCTGCGGCATCATCGTCTACATCACCAACATCGTCAAGGGCCTGCGCGTCGTGCAGGCCGGCTCGTACGGCTTGCAGGAGCTGGTCGAGGGGGAGAAGGCGGTGGGGAGTGGGGTGCCCGAGGGGGAAGGGGAGGTCATTGGGAGGGAGGATAGTCTGAGGGTGTTGGCGGCGAGTAATACGATTTTGGCGCTGGTCTTGGTGGGTGTGTTGGTGCTGCAGGCCGGGCAGTGGTATGCGGATCGGAAGGAGGCGCAGGAGATGGAGAGGATGGCGAGGGAGAAGGGTGTGGGAGGTGCGGGCGCGGCGGGTGTGGGGAGGAATAATCCGTCGCATAGGATGCCTGCTGCGAAGAAGAAGCAATGATTGTGCTGGCTGAGCGTCTTGTGCGCGCTATTGTTTGTCCGGGCTGGTATTTACCGGTCTGAGCCGGGGACGTTTTGAGTACTATATCCATGACACGCAATAGCATCTCACGACACGTTCAGTAAATGTGTCATCTACCCTTCCTCAATCGGAGAAGCACCATCAATTTTTTCAATTCGAAGAACCCATACCAATAATGTAGACAGCAGCCATTTGCGCCGTGCAGTACCTAATGGCGTTGAAACTGCCATCTGAAGGATGCAGTGCTAGCTTGGGTCAGTTGCGATGGAAGGAGTCGTCGGTAACGGAAGCCATGGAAGTGGAGAACAAAGGCTTAAAGTGACGTGGCGGTTGATAGGCCTTGGTGCAAAGATGATTCCCGGGGTGTGGCGGTTGATGTAAGCCCACAAAAGCGCAGCAGGGTGTAGGAGATCACCCATCCGGGTGTTCTGGTCCTCTGTTGCTTGATGGTTGAGATGAGCAAATCCGTCTTGAAGAGCTAGACATATTGGGGACGGGGTTTCTTCTCTGCAATGTCGTGCAAGAGTGATAAGATGTAGGGTGCAGTGGTCAAGGTCCCGGTGTACGCTGGTGTGGGAGTGCTTGTTGAGACGCTGGTGATCATGCTAGTAACGGAACGCCATCGAGGTATGGGAGAATCTCAATTGGCTGAGTAGCTAGTTGCTATCTTTCATACATCAGATTACAATCCACACCCGAGTCAGTGCTCAGACTGCGATTATGACCAACATGAAGGAGCCGATCATAGCGCTGACGGCGGAGATGCCAGGATGATCGAAAAGTTGGTACAGAGCGTCAGATTGGGAAAAATTGGTGAAGTTGTGGGGACCTGGCGCTGATAATGAGAGAACATCTCGTTGCTGCGTTGCTATAGGCAAAAACAGTGGGTAAGATATTCTTCTTTTGTGGATCCTGGCCTGTCTATCTGACTTGCTTCGTTTGTCAGTTAAGGAATCCACGGATTGAGCAATATCATGAGTCTCGTAGTGGGTTCGTCCTCATGATCGACCCGGTCATCCAAGTCATTCGAGCAAGAAGATATGAATGGAGCTTCGAAAGACTTTTCAATCGATCTAAGATCGTGTAAGATCATGACTATGAGCCCGCCGACGGTTTCCTCTGGGGTATGTGTTCGTAATGTGTGCGACAAAACCTCTCCTTAACGGTCAAAAAAGAGATGATATGATTGCCAGGTGATGCAAAGACTCAGAAACCTGGTGTGCTAACTGGAAATCAAACATCCTAACCTAAGAGAGAATAAAAGAAATGGGGTCAGGGCTTGCTTTAGGAAGCAAGCGTCCAGTACCAACGTGGTTCTGATTTCCTTGGGGAGCATTTTGACTGCCGTTGTGGGCACTGGATCATCATTCCATGAGGCCGTAAGGGCAGAGGCCGTTGCCACGGTATCCTTCATATCCAGGGAGAAGAAAGGTGTTGTAAACTTGTGGGTCCCTCGGCGATCCGAAGTGCTCTCTAAAGGGACCTTAAATTGCTCACCCTGCACACGGTAGCTAACTAATGGGACGACAATCCGAATAGCTATCACATTGTAAGACAACGTTGCCAGGTTAGCAAGAGCAATTCAGGCGCTACTCACGTTCAAGTAGTAAACCCTTGATGGCTTCGTCTACTCTGAATCAGTCTTTCCGTGTGAACATATAAACGATCGAGATATTCCATAGCGGCTGCATCCTTGAGGATCTTGGTAACCTGTATACCGGCCGAGATAAGCTGCAGCACGTTTCTGTCGTCTTTCAACGGGCGCGACTGATGCTTGGCAGCATGGCGCATCTCCAGAGAGTTTTCCAAAACGGTAACCAACTGTTTGATCTGGCTGTTATAAAGAACGCGAGCCGGGATCCGTCTTTTGGTGGCCAGCCTTTTCAGGAGATAAACCCATTCCGTCCATTCGCGGTCTTGCGGGGTCCTCACAGGTCTCTTGTCAGACTCCAGCGGAATAGGAAATTGGTACTTTGCAACAAAATCAAACGCACATTGCGACAAACGATCATTGACCTGGGCCAGGATGTTATCCTGCTCCTGGACCAGCAAGTTGGTTGGCAGGTGTGGAAGTTCCTTTTCCTGCGCCGCCACAGTCTCGGCAGAGAGTCTGTCCAACAACTGATGTGGTCCATCAAACTCATCTCGGTTAGAAGGTCGCCTTTGCGAATGTGATTTGGCTTGGGTTTTCAGCCTGCTTCCTTGACGCGGTAGTGTGGACTCGCCAATGAAATCCGACGAAGCCGGAGAAGTCGGTGAGTCTTGCTCCCAGGCGTAACTGTCAGGAGAATCTCTCATCTTAATATCCCAATCCTGATACGGCTGGATGGGGAACGGTCCAGGGACCTGTCCAATGGGTCCAGCTGTGGCGGATAAGGAGCCTGCGGGAAAGCCACTGTAACACATTGTAGGATCAGACAATGTCCGGCCATCCGGATAGTATCCTCTTGACAGGTTAGGGCTACCCGCTAGGTCTGTCCGACCAGCGGAAGTAAGAGTCCGTGGCCCAAATGAATGTCCAGTGGGAACATATGGACTGGCGGAGTTGGGTAATCCATGGAAACTACCTGGTATGGTACTGCTGCATTAATGTGCTTAGCGCAAAGGGCGTGACGCACATCAGAACTGGTGACACTACCTCTGTGGGATTGGGGCAAAGCTCAAAGAGCCTGAGCTCCCAGTACTCTGTGGTATGTATAAAGAGGGCCCAGCGAACGCCGAGCTTTGCAACCGGTCAGTATCCTGACGGAATAGCCCTGGAAGACGACGCAAGTGACGTATCTAACCTTCTCGACAAAGATACGCTTCCTGGAACAGTCGTAGGCTGATATTGGTCTCGTTCAGGACCTGCTCTTCCCCGTGCGTCCGGATGGTATGAGTCCCTATAAGACATCCTGGAAGGTGGAAGTGCTGTGGTCATGGAAAGTCCACATAGATGGTCGGAATTGATATGTTTACAAGAAAAGCAGAGAAACAACGATGTGAGGGCTTTGACAGGATCAAAACCAGCTGAGATACTCCAGTGGAAGAGTGAATCTGGCCGTTGGGTCAAGTCCCCGATCTCCTGATATGGGAGGACGTCAAGGCGTGACTGCTGTAGTATGATTGAAAAGGAAAGTCGTAATGACAGCGGGGCGTCATGGTTACAAAAGCGGAGAGAATATTGCACCTTTATATAAAGAATAGCAGCCAAGGTGTTGAAGCACGTTGTGGTGGCAAATGCATGCTCCATTCTGGGAACATGAAGTTCCGAGAAAAGAAAGCTTTGGCCGCAGGCGTGGGCTTGCAGCAATGCGGATGGCACGGCCCATCGAACAGGGCGTCCGAAGGGTACACTTTGCAATTGGAGACTTGACACTTGCCGGGGCTGAAGCTCGCATTGACCAATGCCAAAAGAGGAGACTCCTTCTTGACATACAACAGTCGGAGATTCTAACACTTGAGTCATGCTTCGATCTTCAGCATTACATTTGAAGACGCAACCGTATGCATCATTACGCACCGGCTTTCCCAGAGTGGTTGCAGCCAGTGATGCGGGACGACGTCAGGTTAGTAGCCTAGCCGCATTCCTGTAGGCCTTGGATTGGGCAGCTATGGGGCGCTGATGATCGGCATTTGTCCAGGGTGGAATTCCATCTGGGTGTACAGTATGTGTGAAGCCAGCGTCTGTCGAAGCATATGCCGCCGTCACTTTTCCTTTTCTCTAGGCCTTGCGTCGGTGAGTGAAGGATCCCTTAACGGAAAGATCTGCAATCTTTCTCAGGGTCGAGTACAGTTATCGTATTTTGTAAGGCGAGTTTGTACCCAACAACCGCTCGGGGTGGGTTGCTGGCGGTAGAACAATAATACGACTATGCTTCCCCTGCTGGCTCAATCAGGGAGCTTGAAGTTGGGGACTGACGTTGAGGAGGCCTGAGGCTATGCCGCGTAAGAATCAAACGCTTTCCAAGTGTAGATCTTCACCTTCTGTGCTCTGCCGATTCAGGGCGGCCAGTCATGGCAGCACCGTTACTGTCACCGTCGCACACATGACTTTACAATCATTGGGTATATTAGTTGCAGGCTGAAGACGCCCGATGAACGAGTCCACAATACTTCTTGGTCTACCTTGAAGCCCCGACTTTAATAATAGTGTTTCCTCGTATGTACCTACGTACTTCGTACCTCGTTGCCGAGAATGACCTCACTCTGCATCGGCCTATTTCGACGGTAGATGAGTTTCGAGGCCCAGAATCTCATCCTATGTACACAGCCTCAAACCTGAAATATGAAGTTAGACCACCAGTCAACACTTGCGCTGGTGACATCGCTCCGAGAACCTCTTAGAACATGCGACACTCCTCCTGGGCTCGCAGAAAAGCCCCGGAGAAGAAGTCTTGCATAGCAAAATAATGGAAGAGAATGCCACCCAAGACGGCCAGGTGCCAAATGTTATGGCTCCCACCGATGTAGTCGAACCAACCAGGGCACCATCTCTCGGGTATCTGCGCAGCATAAATGAGCGCCCCGACCAGATAGACAGACACACTCTTCATGACTGGCGCGTAGAAGTAGTATGACCATTGCGGCCCTCGAGTTAGGTTGAGCTGAATGACCGGAGCGAATCCGGTTGCGCCAAGCGCTACATAAAAGGCGACACGAGCCCAGTTCATGTCCGCGCGGTTGAAGGTTGGATGCCACGGTAGGATGACACCACCGATACCGAGTGTTGCAGTGCACACGATATATGTCCACCGGCTGACAGGTTCGCAGTAAAATGCTGTGTACTCCGTTGTCATTATCGACGCCGCGATGAGGAGAGATATGCCCGTATAGTCCACGCACGCGAATCGTTCCATAAGATTTTGCTCGGCGATACTATTCATCGTGTGCCATAGCGTACTGCAGACGAGACATTTGCAAGCCGCAAAGAAGAACACCGCCGCGATGAAAACGTCTGTTTTAGTGGATAAGGAAAAATTGACAGATGTCGGATAGACGTAAAAGGCGATGGATAGGACGATGATCAAGCCGATGGCATGAGACCATATGTTGACAAATTCGTTCGAGACATTGAACACCGAGCGAACGCAATCAATTTTTGACTCGGTGAAACGATAGCCTTTGACGATATGTGGATTGACTCGCCAAGGATGTGGGAGGTCTTCATATCGGATCAAGCCATGCTCTTGTGCTCTTTTGATGGCACTTTCGATACTTTCGGTCAAAGTTTCTTTCGCCCTTCGAGCCACCTCTAGGCCCTCATCAACCACTTCCTTTGCTTTCTCTATCCCTTCATCGACCCGCCGCCACCCTTTATCCATTACTCCTGAAACTCCGTTATCCCGGATAGTATGCGCTTTGGCCTCAATATCGGCCAAGATCCCCTCCATCAGCCTCATACTTGCTTGCGCCTTTGCTTCCAAGCTTTCTTTGGTAGCTAAGACGTCATTGTATCGACCTTCCAAGGTCTCTACCAGAACCTTCGCCCTGCGTCTCCCAGCACCGATGAGCTCTCCGGAAACATGTGAGCATGAGTCGCGCACAGCCTCGAGCGTTGAGTATGCTCGATTGATACCAGCGTCCAGCCGTAGGTTACCATACTCCTCCAGCCACGCGAGTCGTCGTTCCAGCTCGGAAAGGAAGAGATCAACCTGAATTGCCTTGTGAGCACAATTGGAAAGTCACTGTTGGTTGAAGTAGCCTACTCGTAGGAATGTCGCATCGGCATCTAAGTCACTGGAATGTCTCCGCAGTGAGTGGTATGAAGAATGTCGACGCCGTGGGTTGAGGGGTATCCGTTCAGGCGAGAGCCCCGAACTGCTGGCCGTCGGTCTGTCATTGTAGGACTCCACGGTCAAAGATGGTGAAGCGCAAGCCATTGAAAATCGAGTTGAGGAGTTTCACTTTCACGGCGACAGAATATATGACTCTGTGGTGGTTACTGACGGTGGTGACGTATGGTGGATTTTGTTGGGCTGATGACCGAAGCGGCGAAAGTGGAATGCACGGAAACACCCCGGCCCTCCTTTCTATTAAAGAGTCAAAGATCGATGAAATTTTGTGCAGATGTCTATCAATATGTACAAAGAGCTCAAGAAATCTAAGTAGGTAAGAGTCAATAGGTCGTCGTCAGTGGATGGGACTGTTGTCGAACCCATAATCGAGAGCTGAGGTGGAGGGGCAACTCGCCAATCTCTCAATCAGCCTGCTTCGGGTTACCTTAGCCTCCATATTAGCGTACAAACAAGTACATACGTTACCTAAGGTACCTACCTTATGATGGTATGGATTTCTCTGGTCGGTGAAAGACTTCGGTTCCTGTCTCCGCCTAACATGACGGTGTAGAACCGGCAATGCCGTCATGTGATTCTAATAAACCTGCTATTAATGACCAGGGCATCTAACACAGTGGAAATCTAAGTTATCTCATCATCTCATAAAGCATGGCTGTAATATACTTCAGGCAAGAATGCCTGCCAGATCCAGCCTCACTAAACAAAGTCCTAGATCATCAAATCCAAAGACGGGTATCAGTAGCGAGCAATATCAACACCGATATATATATGGCCCTATCAATATAATCCCAACCCAGTCATCTCTCGTACTGTGGTAATGACTCCCTAGCAATTGAGATGTTACCAGGTCCGGCATCGTGAAAAACATAACTCGGAGACTGATGATTATGTTCCTCGTCCTCTGGTAGCACTGGAGCACTTGGCTGCAAATATGTAAGCTGTGGTGCACCACTTGTCGCTCTGCGAGCATCTGATCCGTCATCGTCTGGGAAATCATCTGGTGCGCTCGCCTCCAATTGGAGCCTGCGACGCTCAAGTTCCTGCTTGTCCTCACCAATATAAGATTGGTCCGCCTCAGTAGTAACGTTATCGCTTGGCAGTATGACAGTTTCCGCCGAACGGGCAGATGGTCCACCGTGAGCATGAGCGGACTTGCTAGACTTGCCATAATCTCCGGTAGAAAGTGTGTAATCCATTCCAGTGGTATCAAGTTGGCCGGGCGCGGTGGGGATATGATTAGTACCCAATGAGGTTACCTCTGTGAGGGGCTGACTGGGAAGGAGCCGCTCTTCCGCTTTTCGGATTCGGGTCTTTTCATCCATGGCGTCCTCGTTCTCGAAAACGGGTGGAGGAACAGCCTCCGTTGCAGGGTGTAAGACTTGATGGGCTTGAACGGTCTCACCAAGCTGACCGGTACTGTTGTTCGGCACAAAACAGTGGAGGCCATTCTGAGCTTCGCATGAGGGGTTATCCTCCGGGTCATCAAGTAGTCTCACGTCGGTTGATCCTGGGCGAACGAAGTCTTCATGGTACTCTGCCTGCTGCGTCCAACGGCCCCGAGTGCTCCGTTTTCTCCCACTGTCTCTGGTACCAACAATGACTTCAAACAAACAAGCAGCAACGCTTCTTTCTCGTCGAATCTGATCCGTGTCAAGTATACTGCCACTGAATGTGGACACAATCTCTCTTGCGCCATTTTCGTCTCTCTGTAGGATATGACTGTTATTCTGGGAACCATCAAGGACACTCGACCTACTCAGACGAGGAAGAAGGTTATCCAGTCCGGCCTGAAGCTTACCGCGGAGGTCGACAATAACCTCGACGTAGTATTTGAAGCTGATCATCGCTCCAGGTACAGATGATATGGTAGGGAAGGAGTCTTCAGGCACCCTGACGGATGTTTTCACCACCGCAGTTAGGCTGCGGGGGTCCACTATGAGTGGTGCAAAAGTTTGTGACAAGTCTTTTCGGAAGACTCCACTTGACACAGCCGACGATAAAGATAGGCCGGCCAGACCAGGCTTGTACCTTGGATAGTAGTCAGGTATGGATCTGACTGCCGCCTTCCCCTTATCAGCTGGCTCGACTGGTATCGCGGGATGGATATCAATGCGGCCTTGACGGTATAGTGTGACAATAATGCCTTCCAAGCTCTTGATAGGCTTAGTGTGATTCACGGATATTTTCACGGGTATAACGTCGCCAGGAAGACATCCGGCTCGCACGAGCTCAATCGTCGCGGTGATCGTCTTGTCCGCCTGTGACGTCGTGATACTTTGGGAGTCGCTGTCTTTCACTGACGACGATCTAGGACCGACTCGAGAGCTTCGGGGACTGCCGCTGACAGCACTTGGAGTGCTTGCCTCACTCGGAGCAGGACTGTGAACCGCTCGTTCAGGAGGCTGAGCGTCGCCTCGTGGAACGCTCTCGGCACTGGCGGTGGGACCGCTGCTTGTGCGGCTTGAGGGTGGCCTTGGTGAGAGTCGCTTAAGATCTTTGGGCTTGACCCTTTTTTCTCGCGAGATTGGATTCAGGGTAATCATTCGTTGCTTCGGTTGGGACAATGGAGCGACATCGATTGTCTCCACTAGGTAAACCTTGCGGTCGCATGACGATGCTGGGGATATAGCTGTCGGTCGAGTGATCGTCGAGGTGATTGTATACGATATCGTTCCTCTTTCGAACTACATGAATTCCTCAGTCGTTGATCACCCCTAAATAGACTGTCGGTACATACATCGATACTGCTGGGCACCCCCTTCGAGGGAAAGTCAAGCTCAAAGTTGAACTCGTAGCGCCCTACATCCAGCCGACCCTCTCCACACAGGGTGATTTCATCTTCGAATAGTGACGCATACCCATGATTAGGCTGCTCGCTTCCCTTCTTCATTCGCCCAGTACCCATGAAGCCGCTATCAAAATTGATGCCATTGCCCGGCGCATTCGCGGTATTGAAAACCCTGACGTGCCCATGTAGGCGTACAACCATATGTGTGACCCTCACCGACTTGACGACCGTCAACACTACGGCACCTTTCACCACGTCCCCTGGCGCATATTGGCGATGCGGCTCGTCCGGCCTTATATAGAACTCCGATAGATTTCGAGTCCTAGAAGCGAGTGGGGAAGCTAACCTCGACAGGATCGCTCGACTTCTCGAGGATATTGAAGAGGACGCGTCATTCAATGCTGGATTCATTGGCAGTGTTTATCTGTCTGTAGTGTGTCTGATCGCTCAATTCGGTCTGGACTTGATCGCGGCTTGACCGACGAATCATTGACGAATAGTGCTATTATTGTTGATATACTCTGCGTATAGTATGCCGATTTCTCAGCCTCAAGATCTAACACCAGGCAGAGGTGTCAACGTTGAAGTCGGTACGATTGTTCTAAGCAGGGTGGGAGTCGACACCGCCGCACCAAGTCAAAGCACGTCGAAACGCACGGACTTGCGCACCGTCCTAGTGGCGGTATCTTCCTCTTGTAATAGGCCAGCATCATTGAGAGTAGTAAATGGAACTGGATGATGAAGGAGATATCTCAACCGACTTAGAGAAAGACTGTGAGGTACGAGAGCTGAAAGCTGAGAGAACATACCTATTGGTAAGGTACTGAGGTCCACCAAACATGGCAAGATGCATAACGTTACTCAAACGTAGCCAAGCATTGCCAAGAACGGGTCTGATTTAGAGCGGAATCCCGATCGAATGGGTACCTTAAGGCACCTGGTAACTCTCGAGGTGTTCACGTGCTTTGAGGTCGCTGCCAAAAGACTTGGAAAAGTCTTGGTGTGCTTAGTGGGAAAGGAGAAGTCCGTCACTTTGAATTTATCAGTGCCCTCTAAGGTCGAGAACTGGGTCCGAATAATCGAAGAACTGTCGTCATTTATGCACAGCCTACAAGAGGGCAGGAAAGCTTTCTCCGGTGCATGTGTCGGGTAATCGAGCACGCGCTGCCAGGCCCGAGGTGACGAGAGATGGGATTTATTACCATATTACCTTATTGTGCACGTCGATGCCGTGTCTTCCAGTTCCGTGGGGTGAAAACAAAGCTCCACTAAGCTAACCAGGATCTATCGAAGGCTAAGGTATACCATCGGCGACGCTTGCAAGGGGCTACAGTTCTCTCAAGCCCTCTCCTTCCACATACTCGCTCCCATAATACAGCAATCTTATCTGCTCCAAAGCCTCCCTATCCCCGCCCGTCAACGTGCTCAGATAGCCCTCAAGCACGTAGATATTATCCGTCCACCTCTCCGCCGCCAGCTTGTACCACTCAACCTCTTCACTTCTCCTGGCTATTTCCTCCGGATCATTCTCGCTATACCCCATCAACTCCTTTTTCAACCCCTCCACTTCTCTCATCAAGATCTCCCTTTTCTCCAACAACCCCTGCCTCTCGCTCCCCTCTCCCTGCTTCATTCCACCCCTGATCCTGCCCGCCTCCTCGATCTTCTCCTCCAACTCACGCGCACTCGCGTCTACCTTCGCCTTATCCGCCCTCAGACCGTCCAGAACGTCCTGTTTCTTTTTCTTCTCTTCGCCCGCAAAGCTCCAATACCAATTCCCGCTTCCAATCTTCTCGACCCGGATCCTGCCTTCGTCCGAGAGTGCTTGCAGGTAATCTTTGACTTGCATGCCGTTGATGGATGCCACCTGCGGCAGGGTCTTCTCGAGGTCTTTGATGCTGTGCGCCGTGCCGGATCTCTGGAACCAGGTCAGGATGAGCGCTTGTTTGGCGGCTGGTGGAAGGGTTTTGGGGGCCTGTGACGAGGGTCAGAAGAGCTATGTGCGATCGGCGACTCGAAGGGTAATTACGGACCATCGTGAGGGATTGTAGCTTACTCTGATATGACGCGGAGAATAAGAGGTTGCGCGTGAAGACGAGACTGAGGTGGCAGCGAGTAGGTTTGATGGTGCTTGTTTCGATTAGGGCTCGCTTCGTAAGGGCTTAGGGTACGTGATATACGGGAGATATGAAGTGCAAATGTAAACTTGCGTGAATTGGTAGATTATAATCTAGGTATCCACACACAGTCGGATAGAAAGAACAAGTTCTTAAGGTCGATCCAATGGAATGGTCCAGGGCACAGAACTCTGCATTGCAATATGACGTGGCAACACGGTGTATAACTGCTTTGTGTTAAACAGAACACTTGTCCCGGAAGACCCTTGTGTGGTGCTGATGACTATCTATAAGGTTTGAGAAGATTTCGCCTTGGAAAGTACTAAAGCGGATACCATTGATCGACATGACCGCCTCATCTATCACAAGTACTTAGAAAACCACTTTATGCCTTGCTCACAGGCATCGTCCATCGCCTTCTTGTCCTTGTCACTGCTCCAGTCGCTCCTGAGCGCAAAGCCATGTACCTGGTCCTCGTAAATGCGGATCTCGTGCGGCACGTCGGTCTTCTTCGCCATGACGTCTTGAATCTGGCCAATGCTCTTCTGGTCCAGCAGACTGTCCTTGGTGCCGAGGGCCAGACTCAGGGGTTTTGTGATGGGGTCGAAGTCGGCAGGGATGGAGACCAGTGAAGGATGACAAGTATACGCGGCATCAACGCCTCCAATGGTGGCACCTTCCGCATTCTTGGTCGGGCCATGCGCCTCGAGGATAGCGTACCGCCCTCCCCAACAAAAGCCAATGGCACCAATCTTGTCCGTGCCGGGGATCATCCTTACGGTGTTGATAAAGCCATCAATGAGCGGCTTGCTAACGCCCTCACGGTGCTTGAGCAGCCATGGAGGAAGGATCGTGGCGACCGTCGCGGAGTTCTTGACGGTGTCGACCATACCAGCATTTTCTTTGTCCTTGAGAGGAGGCTCTACACTCTGGAGGAAAGACAATGGAAGCGAGTCGCCTTGGTGGACGTCGGGAATATAGGTGTAGAAGCCAGCTTTGGCATAGTTGTCTGCTAAGAGACGGACGTTCTTGAGTTCCCAGCCGAAAACTGATAGAGGCTGGTCAGAAGTGATAGGGTATTGGGAGGATACACAACATGCTACGCACTGTCGACGAGAAAGATGATGGTCTTCGTCTTGGCCTTGTTCTTAGGCTCGGAAACATACGTCTGAAGACCGCCGATGGTCTCGACATGACCGACTGGAGTCCCTTCGTGGACTTTGCCGGAAAGGCAGCAAGAACTCATTCCCACGCCTGTAGACATGACGACGGTTGGCAGAATTGGTTGCGCTGAGGGTATAGCGAAGGGGGTAGTGATAAGGAAGGAGAACTGGCGCTGAAGGAAACAACATCGTAAGGGTCTGTAAGTCTACGAGTAACCATTGACCCTTTACCCTTTAGACCGAAGCCAAAGTCAGTAAACTGAGTGCAGGAACTCACGCACTTGAGGAAGTAAGTTCGACGATGGATTTTAGATCTTCCGTGTTCCGTGTTCCGAGCGGAGCGGATTTAACTTACTGGTCCATCATCATCTTGGAAGTGACAGTTTCTATTCGCCCAAGAATTTATTCCTTATTATTGTGTTATCGACTGGGCAGTTCTCCCGCACGGCGGTCAGGCCTGCTCTTCTCTGCACGGGCCTGGCTGCCGATGGCACCGCTGATGTCAGATAACTGCAATATTTAATTCATGTAAATCTCAAGAATACGGATAGCTGCGGATGCTTGACGCCTGATATGACCGAGGTCCCTCGTATTATAGACTGCCTGTTACCTAGTCGTGTACTTCTGCTTACCTTACCTGACCTTTGAGGCTCCCTCTGCTTATCAATGATTCTGCTGTAGTCTATCCTTTTTCATTTCGTCCGTTTCTCGATTCCATCTCTATCATGTGTAGGAACGATGTCAATTCCCAGCGCTCTGGTCACTGGCGGGGCGGGTTTCGTTGGCTCAGCCATAATCGATGCCCTCCTCGAACAGCACCCTGAATGCGCCATTACGTCCCTCGACGTCAAGCCTGCGGATGGTGTTGCGGAACGGCGACCCACTGTTGCTTATTTTACTGTGGATATAACTGATGCCAAGGAAGTTTCGAGAGTAGTTCAAGAGGCCAAGCCTTCCGTGATCATCCATGTGGCCGGTATCGTCGCCACGCTTAGCAACAGATACACCAGGAAGGACCGGGATTTATTCTGGAAGATCAATGTGGAAGGCACGCGCAACATGTTGGCTGCAGCAAAGGAAGCCGGGGTGGAGGCGTTCGTGTATACGAGCAGCTGCTGCTCAGTCACGGATGACGTGAAGTATCAGTATCCAAACGTAGACGAAACGTGGCCGACCTCACACAACTCTTTGATATACGGAGAGTCGAAAGCGAGTCCCTCAACCATTCGACTTCCTGTAGCCGCAGGCTGACTTAACAGCAGGCAAGTGCCGAAGCATTGGTGCTGGGTGCCTGTTCGCAGACCCTCTCAACATGTGCCATCCGTCCCTCGGTCATCTTCGGTCCCGATGACTACCAGCTGATTCCATCTGTCCATGCCTGCATCGCAAAGCATGAAACACCCTTCATTATCGGCACCGGTAATAACCTATGGGACGTTACCTACATCAGCAATATCGCGGACGCGCACATCCTCGCCGTCGAGAACCTCATGACCACAAGGACAGCTGCAGGCGAAGCTTTCTTTGTTTCCAACAACCAACCAATCCCCTTCCGAGACTTTTGCGTTGAAGTGTGGAGGCACTTCGGACATTACCCCTCCTTTTGAGGTTCACATCCCGGAAAGATTAGGGCGACTTGCGGGCTATGCCGCGGAATGGATAACATGGCTGGCGGGGACGCCGACAACTTTGAGCAGCGGGAGCGTCATTGACGCTTGCAGCACTCGGTATTGCAGTGGTGTAAAGGCGCGGAAGATCCTCAAGTACGAGCCGCGTGTCGGAATTGAGGAGGGGATACGCATTAGCTGCGAGGTAGGCCTGCCCACATACGACATTCGAAATCGGAGCTGATATGGGGGTATAGGCATACGCCAAACGACTAGCGCACAACACAGGGGGTCACCAGAACTCTATGAATGACGATATTGGCATGAACAGCAAACTGGGTACGAACGGACATGTCGAAACCACTGGTCACGATGAGATGAGCACCAACAGAACGTTGAACGGATATGCCAAAGTCACCGACAGCATCCCGTACACCGCTCTGAACGGTGCCGCGCCCAAATGCGGCAGCAAGGAACTGGCCATAACGAATGGCTATCACAATACGAACCGTACCAAGAATAAAAGTAGTAATGGAATAACGACCGAGAACGCAGTTATCAGGAGTGGGAAGGGTGTCAATGGCTACGTTTTCATCAATAGCCTATAGTTATAATCTAATCTTAATGGTCCAGGATGAATCTAGAGCACATCTACTCGTCGATTCTTCGGCTGGGCTTGATATCCTTGATTTGAAGGAACCAGATGGACCGGAGTAAGCATGTCGGGAAAAGAGTCAGAGGTACCTTATAGATGACTTGCTTAGGTGAGCACTGGACCTGCTGTCTGAACCGTAGTCTACACTCTTACACACAAACGAACGGGAGACTTTACGCCCAGGCAGTGGTAGGTATTGTTTAGTTATGCGTCGTGGCTCATGCCAGGCTCAAGTCATATGCTCTAGATACGACTCCTCGCCAATGTGTAAGTCGTGAAGATTGACTCCATTGGCAACTATACATCTGTACATTGTAAAAGGGTTTATATCACTTCGAAGCCCTAATCGCCACCTCTCACAGTAACTGTACAAAGTCACACACCTCCCTCCTCATGGTGACTCCTTCAACCCGTCCCCTCCAATCGCCCCTTCCAGCGTAGACTCCCCCTCCACCTTCTCCGCCTTCTCCGCACTCTGCCCCTGCCTCCCCGCCTCCTCGCCCAACACCTCCCTCGCCCTCTTCACAAACGCCTCCATCAACACGCCCGCCACCTTCGGCGCCGCCGCCTTACTTAGCGCCGCATACACCGGACTCGCAAACTGCACCTGGATATTCAGATCGACCTCCGTCTGGGGGATCGGAGGCGCCGAGGGACTCCCCTGGTGCGGGCCCGGCTGGCCCTCCGGCGCCGGCTTGTAGGGAAACTCGCGCAGCGTCCAGGTGGTGAGGAGGGAGCTGAACACGGCGTTCCCGCCGCTTCCCTCGGTGGCCTGGTCGTTGGACTGCGGTTCGAGCGCGTCGGCGGAGTAGTGACCCAGGTCGTCGTGCGGGATCGTCGTCCGGGCGGAGCCGCAGACGGCTTCGACGACCGTGTCCGGCACGCAGAAGACTTTCGACCGGAACGTTTCCGAGTAGCCGGCCCAGCCGACTTGGAGCTCAGCTTCTTGCGGGTATTTCTTGTTGGTCGGCTTGGCGGCGGAGGACCAGGAGGTGACGGTCGAGGAGGAGCAGTAGGGTAGGAAGGTCGAGTAGGAGTCGATGTCGGAGATGAGGGAGAAGATCTTGCTGGCGGGGTAGGAGAGCGTGCGGGCGGCTTTGAGCGATTGGGTTTCGGGGTTTAGTGGCGTGGAGATGAATTGTCGGCGGGAGATCCTGTGGGCGAGTGGGATTGGGAGTGGGAGTGGTGGTCGCGCTGGGACTTTGGGGAGGAGGGCCGTTGTAGGTCGAGAGGAGGTGAGGTATTGTGCCGTCTTCATGTTGAGAGATGGAGAATTGATGTAGCTGAATATTGTATGATTAAGAAAAGGCTCAATATTTAGTTCATAGTACTCATAGCATCTTCTTTTTTCTCTGGTTTAATTGAAATAAAAAATTTGGGAGGACGAACTTCTGTACTTGTAATAGTGACGTCCAACAATTGGACTTATTGTAGGTACGGAGTACCTCAGATCTCGCTTGTACCCGGTAGGGCTGCAGCCGTAGCGGCAGCTTTAACTTCCTCGATAACCTGGAAGACACCCAGATCGGCTGTGCAGATCTATGAGAGCAGCAAGGACCGCCATGAACAACACCTTACCTTCGAAGCCTTCCTCTGCAGATCTCCCCACCTATCCGGATCTCTCAAGTCTCTCAATAGAACCATCCGCACAGGACATCTCCAACATAGCCCAACACGCCCAACCACCCCGAATCCCACCCCACCGCTCCCACGACCCAGCCAACAACCTCAAGCGCAGCGACCCCTTCCAATTCGGCTCGCGCTATCTCGAAGAAGGCGACGACATCTACGAGTTCAACGCGTGGGACCACGTCGAAACCGACGCCACCTACAGAGAGTACGCCGAGATCCAATACGGCCGGCAGCGGGACGCGCCCGTCTCTGACTTTGACAAGCGCCGCTTCAACGCCGACCCGTCGAAATGGTGGAACCTCTTCTACAAGAACAACACGGCCAACTTCTTCAAGAACCGCAAGTGGCTGCAGCAGGAATTTCCCGTGCTCGGCCAGGTCACCCGCAACGACGCCCCGCCCACGACCATCTTGGAGGTCGGCGCCGGGGCGGGGAATACGGCGTTTCCGATCCTGGCGCAGAACGAGAATCCGCGCTTGAGGATCCATGCGTGTGATTTTTCGAGGAAGGCGGTGGAGCTGATTCGGGCGAGTGAGGCGTACGATGAGAGGTTCATACAAGCGGATGTCTGGGATGTAGCGGCCACGGGGCCGGAATCCTTACCTCCTGGGCTTGGGGAGGAGAGTGTGGATGTCGTGCTGATGATATTCATTTTCTCGGCTCTATCTCCGTCGCAGTGGTCACAGGCGCTGAGGAATATCTATTCGCTGCTCAAACCGGGTGGGGAGGTGTTGTTCCGAGATTACGGCAGAGGCGATCTGGCGCAGGTGCGGTTCAAAAAGGGCAGGTACATGGAGGAAAACTTCTACGTCCGCGGTGACGGGACTCGAGTCTACTTTTTCGAGAGGGTAGAGCTGATTAAGATCTGGGGCCAGTGGACGGATGCTGGGGAGAAAGGCCAAGCCTCGGAGGAAGCTGGCAGGCTGAATGAGGGGGATGGGAGCACTGGACACACTGGTGAAGATAATGACGGAGGCTTCGAAGTCGTGGACGTTGGGGTCGATCGCAGACTGATAGTGAACAGGCAGCGAAAACTGAAGATGTATCGTTGCTGGCTGCAGGGCCGTTTTCGGAAAAGGGCGCGAGGCATCGTTGGCATAAACAGCACATTACATGAGAAACGATATCTGTGATGATACTGACTTACACGAGCGTCATGCTTCGATTTCCGTTTCATGAGCAAAGTCTCGCAAACTGGCGTTCTGCCAAGCGCTCCATCCGACCTGATTTTAGTAGGACGATGCGACTCTTCTCCGCCACACAGAGTGTACATTACGCCTTCTAATCCATGCCTTACACTTCCTTTTTACAGATGCTACAACAAATAATTCCCCCGCCCTCCATGCTTTCTGGCCGCTTTCTGTATCTGCTCCCTCCTTGGAGACTCAGCGAACACCTCGTCCCAATTAATCCTATCCCACCAATTTTCCAAATATCTTCTCTTCCCTGCGATGCCATAATCCCGTAGCCACACGTGTTCCCAAGTATTAACGCAAAGCAGCGGAACAACGTCGAGCCCTCCAGGCGCGACAATCTTGTCCCTTCCGCTATGCTGACCGAAGGCCCCGGCTTTATTGCTCACCTGTTGCTGTTGCGCCCAGGCGGGGCCCTTCATAGCGCCAGTCGCCGTAGCGTTCTGAGTGGCCATGTCGACCGGTTGCATGCGGAAATGGGCACCAGCGAGAGGGGAGCCGGCGATGTAGGTTGCAAGGATGCGCAACTCGCCGGTCTCGGTGCTGACAAGCCAGACAAATCCGGGACCAAACATCGCATTCGCCGTACTGATGAACTCGGCGCGCAGAGATTCGACCGAGGAGAAGTCCTCGATCATGTTTTTTTCAAGGCTCTCCGGGATATTGGTTTTGTCCGGAGCCTAAAACACAATGTCAGACGTAGTAACATGTGCACAAGCAAGGTGTGATGCTTACAAGAAATCTGAAGAAGAAGTGGTTATTGTACGCCATGGAGGCATAGTTGAAGAGAGCAGCTTGGTCGGCCTGACGAGCGAACTTCAAGAGTAGATTTTTCGGTAAAGCGCTCTCGTCACTCGTACCTACGAGCGATCAGCACATGTCCAGAAAGGGCAATACCTCCACAGGTACGGCCTGGTGCCTTGACCGCTCGCGTCCAAGTGCTGCTGGAATTGGTAGGATTACCTGCAGTCATAAGGCTCAATCTCTGGAGGACGTGGCTTTGATACTGCGTCCAAGCAATATGATACCCCTCCGCAGAGAGCAGGTCCGGTACTCCATGTTCTTCAAACGTCCGACCATGCGTCAACTGTGGGACGGAGTGTATAAGTCGCCTTCGCGATCCTGACGTTGCCGTTGTTCGTGTCTGCCATACAACACGGTCAGCACGCGGTGAGATGAGCACATAGAGAGAGGAACAATACCTGAACGGTGCATGCAACGCGCAGGGCAGCCTGCTGCCGTACTACCCGTTGTAATATCATCAATGGTGGTTATTGCATTGTAAAGACGAATGAGGCTCGAAATATGAACTAACGTTTTCCTGGGGAGAGTATTTTGGGGCTAGCGCGTTCACCACAAGCCAATAAGATCAATCCAATCCAAGCTTGAGCATTGCTGTCGAAACCGTCGGAGCCGCCCACGTCGACTTCGTTTCATCTTCTTCAGAGCGAATTGCCCAAAGCCTCCGACTGCCTCTCACTTTGTAGAGTCATCGTGAGGTGTCGATAGACTTCCGTTCCTTGTCGCCCACTCACTCACGCGCTGAAAGTCGGCGCGTGCATTTCACAGGCCCCGATTGAAAGAGTAATAATACCATGCTCGATTGCGTGCATTTCCATTGTGGTCCTGTTCTCGCTGGCATCGAGCAGCAGATGATGGCTGTTTCTATATATCTGGGTTTAGGATCGTCGCTGCGATTTACTAATCTTGCATTGAAATCACCTGTCTACAGCCTGCCTGATAAACTGTTCTGTCCTTTGTTCTCTGACCTCCTCCTCATCGTTCGTTCGAATTCTTCTCTACTGACTCCTGCCAGTACGTGTGATCTTACGCTTAAAAGACTTTTGACATAAGATACTTCCTTCGTCTGAAAATGGGACGAACGACCCTGTCCAAGCTGGCTGCCGTCTGCCTCATCTCCTCCACAGTCCCCTCGGCCACCGCCCTCACGACTGCAGTCACCGCAGCTCAGGTCCTTGGCCTCCTTACACGAGACTCCAGCACCTGTGGTGATCCTACTTACACTCCTTGTGGTGAAGCCAATTTGCCCGCGAACTTCTGCTGCCCACCCTCGACGAAATGCATCCCTCTGAACAACGCGACGTCCATCATCTGTTGCCCTTCAGGTCAAGACTGCCAATACATTCAGCCCATCATTTGCGACATCGCCCAACAGAATGCCAACACGCACCCCCAGAACCCGATCCACAACACGAATCTTTCGGCCTCGCTGGCATCCTGCGGTAATTTATGTTGTCCTGATGGCTATTCATGCCAGAACAACATGTGTGCAATGCACAAGCAAATTCTCCAATCCTCCTCTTCGGCATCCTCCACCTCCGCCGGATCTTCCACCACATCGACTGCCGCACCTACAAGCCCTTCCAACGTACCCAACATCGCCACCACAATCCCTTCGCCAACAACATCTTCCTCCGCCGTCGCAGCCGCCGTACCAGCAACCAGTCAATGCAACCCCTTTACCGGCGTTGCCATCATGGCAGGTTTCTTCCCGGGCTTCGTGGCCGGCGCCCTCCTCGCCATCCTCGTCATAATTTGCCTCGGCCGTCGTCGCGACAAGAAGCGAGCGCGCGAGAGCCAAAACTTCGGCCGCATCAGCGCCACGGTTTCCGATCCGATCTACGACCCGCAGCTAGCTTGCCGCACCGACTTCCTGCGACGCGACTCTCGCTCCAAAGACCGGTCTTCGCGCGTCCGGTCTCTGTTCTCGCGACAAACACCTCCTGCGCCCGCTCAACAACATGAATATCCACTGTACGAACGGCAACGGGGGGATGGTATGGGACGCAGCGTCCCACGCACGCCGGACATGAACAAGACTCCCAGCATGGAGAGTATCCGCGTCTACTCCCCTGAGCATGGTGCGGCGGCTTTGAGGCCCCAGACGACATTTACGGAAATGATGGCCAGCGCCGGGTTCAGGGGAAACGAGGCATACCTGGGGAGTCCGGGGCGCGTAGATCCGAGGTCGAGGAAGATCTTTTAGATTGGAGGAGACGGCGTGCGTTCAACCTCATGATCACGCCTGGGACTGAGGTGGGAAAGTATACGTAGGTAGGAGTAGCTAGGTCTAATCGAACAACACCCGCTGGGATATCTGTGAAAACCACTGAATACACACATATATCATGTCCGTCATGTAGGATTTTTCAGTAGATGTCAATATCTGATCACCATGTGTCCAGATCCTTGTAGAGCGTTCTGAATCATCAAAAAGATCCGATAACAGGAGCCGCATTTACAATAATAATTACGTCCAGAAAATACTCTTGGGTTCATTATGAACAGTTGCCTGTTCAAGTTAGGACATTGTTATCGCTTACCAGGTCCTTATCCACGATCGAGGGGCCAGATCCCCAAGCAGAGACCCCCACCACAAATTATATTTGAAGTAATACAAAGTTCCGATAGAGTCCCATCGGGCTCGAGCATCTACATACGCTGAGCCTGTACAGATTCTTACCTTACATGGATCTCACCTTACCTTCCAGGTGGAATGAGAGTACCTTACAAGAGCTCAGGGCAGGTTGAAGCTTTTCGCGGCGTTACTGGCGTGCTCTCGGCTTCCTTTACCCATGCCTCCCGAGATTGGGTCCAGATTCGGTCTGGAGAGGAAGGAGCTGCATACTCGCACAGCATCTATAAGGTGTCGACTATCTCGGTACCCTATCATGACAGGCCTAGCCTTTCCAGCTTCTGCATGCGGCTAAAGCGGGTATGCGGGTGGTGGTGATGGTGGTGGAGGAAGAGGAGCTCCAAGCTAAAAACTTGGCGGGGCGGTCAGATACAGACGGATTTCACATTTGCTGCTTCTATGGCATGGTGATTTATATATTGTAACGATTGCCGTTTTGTGCTGCTTTCGTGTTTGCGACTGGTAAGAGCGGGAATATCGACCTCATAAGGTGCAATCATGGCGATCTCACGTCTTTCGCTCTGCTCTCTGCTATGTCTTGTGTCGTGGACGCTCCTGGTCAGTGGCCAATCTATGTGCACGTCACTTACAGGTCTGCCGTGCTCCTATCTATACGAACGTCGCGGTCGTGCTGACATCTGAGTCAGTCAAGCGAAAGCCTTTTCCAAGCTTGATCGACGTCACTCTGGAAGATCTGTCTACAGGGCTTGAAAGTGGCCAATTCACCAGTGTGGATCTTGTCAACGTAAGTTCACACCTGGCTGACACACTCATGGAAGGGTTATGCTTATCTTGTACGGCAGGTATACAATGCACGAATCCAGGAGGTCAATTCCACTCTAAATGTGGTGATTGAGCTTAACCCGGATGCCTTGACCATTGCGGCGCAATTGGATGCGGAAAGAGCCAATGGCACTATACGAGGGTAGACCGAGCCTCAGACCCAAGTCGGGAGCCTTCACTAAAGAGCACCAGGCCTCTTCACGGCATACCTATCCTGATCAAGGATAACATAGCTACAATGGACAAGATGAACAACACCGGTGCGCATGTGTCCATGCGCTCCTGACAAACCCAGAACGCTGACGGTTTCTAGCTGGCAGCTACGCCTTACTAGGAGCAACAGTGCCGCGTGACTCTGGGGTAGCCATGAAACTACGGCAGGCAGGTGTAGTGATCACCGGAAAACTTGCTCTCTCCGAGTGGGCGAATTTTCGATCGACTAATTCAAGCAACGGCTGGAGTGCCCGGGGCAACCAGGTCTTTGGTGCATATTACCCAATGCAGGATCCTAGCGGAAGCTCAAGCGGAAGCGGTGTTGCTTCAGCATTAGGGCTTGCATTTGCCGCTCTTGGTACTGAGGTAATATCTCCATATCTTTCAAGCCATGTGACCGCTAGCTAATTATGGACTGCAAAGACAAGTGGAAGTATCTTGAGTCCGAGTGAAGTTTCCAATCTGGTCGGCATCAAGCCCACAGTAGGACTCGTAAGCCGAGCTCTGGTCATCCCGATTTCCCAACGACAAGACACAGTTGGTCCCATGGCTCGCACGGTCAAGGATGCGGCATACATTCTCCAGGCCATTGCCGGGAAAGATCCGAACGACAACTACACCTCTGCCATCCCCTGCATACCCAACTACGTCGCCGCATGCAACTTCACCGCCTTCCAAGGCGCCCGCATCGGCATCCCCCGCAACGTCATCACCCCCGAACCCGGCGACGCCCCCGTCCTCGCCGCCTTCGAGGCGGCCATCAACCTGATCCGCAGAGCGGGCGCCACCATCGTCGACAACACGAACATCACGCCCTACGCCCTCGACCAATACCTTAACGGCAACGCCTCCATCATCGTCCTGGAAGCCGACTTCGTCTCGGATCTCCCCGACGAATACCTCTCCAAGCTCGTCACCAACCCGCAAAACGTCCACTCCCTCGCCGACGTCAGCAACTTCACCCACGCCCACGCCCTCCTCGAAGACTACCCGGACCGCGACACCGCCATCTGGGACCAGGCCCTCGCCCTCGGCTTCAACAACACCGACCCCCGCTTCTGGGCCGCCTACCAGACCAACCTCGTCACCGGCGGCTCCGGCGGCATCCTCGGCGCCCTCGCCAACAACTCCCTCGACGCCCTCATCCTCCCGACCGATTTCTCCCCCGGTCTCCCCGCCCTCGTCGGCACCCCTGTCGTCACGGTGCCGTTGGGGTTCTATCCCGCCAACACGACCATCATCAAGAATCCGCGCGGTGACTTGGTCGCTACCGGGCCGAATATCCCGTTCGGCATCAGTTTTCTGGGGCCGGCGTGGAGTGAGGCTAGCTTGATTTCGTTTGCGTATGCTTTTGAGCAGAGGACGAAGGTGCGGAATATGGTGCAGCCGTTTGTGGTGCCGAATACGGAGTTGAAGGATATTGTTGGGGCGTGAGGGATGGGAGGCGGAGACGTGAGGGATCAGGGGTCAGGTGCGGTTAGGGGCCGGCGGTGGGGCTGAGGAGGTGTATTGGCTCGTCGGGGGTTGGAGACTTTGCTAAGGAGTGGCTGCTTGCTGGAACGAGGTTGGGGTTGAGGATACATAGCACGGAGATGACTGGCATATGGGAGCCGGACATATAAGATGTATCTAACTTACGCCGCTAAGTAATGATGAATGCCATCGTGAGAGATTGTGCGCTTCAACCGTGACGGTGGTGTCGAACGGTGTCCTTTTCGGACCTGGTGGGCTGAGGTGTGGTGGGTCGGTAGGTAGGGTAGGGTAAGGTGCAGAGGCATGTGTCGTGTATGAAGGAAGTGTGCAAGGAAGTCCATTTCCTGGTCAATGGTACTAACGTCTGAGCAGAGCAGTGCCGTTTCCGTATCGGAGCTACATAGGCTGGAGCGAAAAGGAAGATCGGTCCAAGGGGTACAGGATAAGTGTCCATCACAGGTGCTCAGAACCGCTACAGACATACGGTAGATGTGATGCCGACACCAGAATTCTCATCCCGCATCAGGCATGCAGAGAACGTCGAATGCACGAGGGAGTGTACACATGAGAGCCTCTACATTTCATTCTGCGTCATTGTCACATCAGTGTTACGGAGCCCTTTCGATCATCCGTGCGTGTACCACCAAATCGACAACGTTGATGTAAAGTCAAACAGGACAAACAAAATGACGCTCACGGCTAGAAAAGATTTCCATCGCAACATGCTAAATCCATTTCGCTTCTCTTCATTCCACTCCAAGGCTCAACGCAAAACCGCGCGCAACCATCATGTACTGGTATCGTCTCCAACGAGATCACTTCGCATACGTCTCCACGAGATCCACGCCCCTCGTCCTACTCCCCTCATGCGACCCCGGAAGACCCACATGCTGCGGTGGCGGGCTCCTCACAGGCGGAATAGGATCCGCAACACCGCTCCCAGCAGCCCCGCTGTAGAGTTCCGACGTTGTCTGCGTGTGGCCCGCGTCCGACACCGCGGGAGGTGGATGATAAGCCGTGTCACGGCCAAAGTCCTCCACTCTCGAGTCGAAGCCGGCATGGTGCGAGCTCTGGCCCTGGGGGTTGCTGATGGTGTACTGCTGGTGCAGCTCGTAGCCGTCGTCGTTGTCGGAGTCCGAGGAGGACCAGTAGCCGTCGTTGCGACGGGGCTGCGGCATCGGTGGTGCGGAAGCGGGTGGGAACGGGTTGCGGGTTTCGGGGACGGTGGCGTATGCTGCTGGACGATAGGGGGCGGGGACGGGTTCGTGTTGCCTTCGGCGTTGGGACTGCGAGATCTGGTTTCTGAAGACGTTTGCCTCTGGTCTTCCCGCGCCGTCGGGGGCTGCTGCCCCGCCAGTAGTAGGCGCGTACTGTTCCTCATCAGGCCTCCCAGGTGCGCGTAGGGGTTCGACGCCTTCGTGGCGCGACACCTCGCGATCCAATGCGGCCGAGTCCGGCGCTGCGGGCTCCGTGGCCCATGTCCGGATCGGGTATGCCCGGCCTTTCCTCCATGGCTCGCTGAGAGGCCCGAAGTACTGTCTGTAACTGCACCACGCGACGACCGCGCCCAGGACGCTGCCGAACAAGACGTCGAACGGATGATGCCTTGCGTCCATGATGCGGGATATGGCGATTAGGGCGGCACCGAGGGCGGGAATGAGTACAACAAAGGTCTTCCACACTTCGCCGCGATTATCGAGGACGTGGAGTTTCCCGGCTAGGTAGAGAGAGAGGTAGAAGAGACCGGCCCAGGCACCTATATGGTTCCCTCTGTCAGTAGTTGCAGAGTTGTAGAGCTCGCAGTAGAGCTTACTGCTGCTATGACCTGATGGGAAGCTCCGAAATCCATCCTTCAGAATTGCATGATTTACTTGGCTGCAGATCGTACTGTTCGATAAGCCGAAAACAGGCGGGTCCTCACTGCCTGGCCGTGGCTGGCACCGATCGATGAGGTCAGGCCTTGGCTTCCCTGTGGCATTCTTGAGCGCCCCGGTGATGACGAACGCGGCGCCTGACGAGAGTAACAGGCCCAAGATGCCACAATTGAGCTCCCATAGCCGGTCTTTCATGCGAAATATGCCCGGTCTGGCCCTCGCGCCGCCATTGGGGGATGTCTCTCGTGAGACACGCCCGTCTATGAGCAGGGCGTAGATTGCGATGACGACGGCAGGGCACAGAACGGCGACGAAGCCCAGCAGCGCTATGGAGACTCGCTCGTGCACGGCATAGGGGTACTGGAGGGTGTAATTGCGTAAGGAGAAGTGCTGGTGAAAGGGTTCGACTGCGTCAAGGGCGTAGAAGGCAATTATAAGAGCACTGAACGTATTTGTTAGTAAAGACTGTATACTGGTAGCTCGAACGTGGAGGAATCACACTATGATCACATAGTCGAGTATGTATCTGGACGTCAATTAGTAGGTATTCTAGATCATAGGCACGATGGCAGTTCCCACGATAAGATGACCCTTTTTGGAAGCCTCTTCTTGGAGAAAGGCAGCTTTTGCGGGACATATCTATCCATTTCTGCGTTGCTTGAGCTGAAGTGCAGAGTGCCTCCAGCTTCCGTCAGCAAGCAAACCTTCCAGATTAGGTACTGTCTCAGTCGGTGATGACTAAGCAGCCGAAGGAGCAAACTGGAGATTACTAATAATATTCTGGTGCAGTGACCTTCTTTTGTATCGGCGATCTACTGACTTTCAATCAGATGTTCATGTCAAGGAGCATGGACGTTTGATCTCTGCTACTTCGAATTACAATCCGACCTGAAGAGAAAAAAACTAAGACTACATCCTGTCGGAGTCCATCATTCCAAAAACCTTCCCAAGACGCCAGCCGGCATGCAGAACTTCAAATATCCTGATCAGGTATCAAAATCACCATGGCGCCGCAGATATCAACATTGGAGGTGTTTTTGCAGCACTTCTCCTAGAACTCCAGCTCTGTCCCACGCCAGTCACCTCCAAGTCTACCCTCACAGCGAAACATTAGATTGGACGAAAGCAGCAGCAGCCCAAGCATCAAGCCCGTAGGAAAGGTGCGCTCCGTCGACAATGGGGTCCCCGTAGCAGATCAAGTCTGTTTCGAAGCAAAGAGTATCGACCTTTGCAGCAGAGAAGTTGGGCAGCGGCTGGCCTCTGTCTGGATCACCGAAGAGAACCTAGTATAGGATGAGCTTCATTCCAGATTTTGGTAGGGGTGTTGTTATGCTTACCACCACGGCTACTCTGGATGCCACCGAGGGCGAAATCTGTGCTGCACCAAGATGGACCACCTGCGCTCCTTGGCTATACTGGCAGTTAGCGATAGTCTAGCCAGGGCATTGGATAGCCACATGAGCACGAGACCTACCTGTATCCGGACAGTACGATCTGAGTCTGTGGGCACTGACTCGCAGCTTGTGCAGCTAATGAAGCCAGCTTCGCTCCCCCTGCTACGTCGCCCCCTGACAGATATCCCCATATATTGGCGGGGTAGTCAACCCCTTGCACGGCGACGTTGTTGTCGCCAACCAAAGCACTGAGGGCGTTAAAGAAGGGTGGCCCTACCAGAGCCCCAACGTTACCACCCTCGACTAGAAGTGCCATAAGTTAGCGGACGACGAACAGGATGTTCCCACAAGCAAGCCCTACCAGTGCCTCGGGCGAAGATCACGGTGATTGGTTTGCATTGCCCCAGTTCATTCCGGGTGTCGGGAAAGTCTTGCCGTTTGGCGATTTCGTTGCTCAACGAGGCCACGGCGTCGAAGCTACGAGCCTGTTTATCATTGGTAGGAATCGCAGTAGCCAAAAGGCCAAAGAAGGCGAGGGAGAGGAGTGAACCCTTCATCTTGGCGGAAGACTGTATGGTAGTCGATGGGTCTGGGCCTGGTAATGGTGGCGAAAGCTTGTCGAGGAGCTAAGGGGTGCGCGAGCTGTCCTGATATCCACATCAGAGGCCGAGGCACCTCTTATAGAGGTTCTTGATCGTCTGCCAAACATGGCTACCACAAGGGCACCCTTTGCCCCGCAATCTGTTCCTCTTCGATTGAGACTATTTGCTGCAAGCAGGGAGGTTGTAAGTTGATGAGATCCTTGTATTTCAATAGACTTCACGGAGCAGTCCCCATTGCTGGATTGGCAAGAAAGAAGGGTCACATTCGACCCGAGCAGAAGTACACACAAGACCCATGAGAGCTCCGAAATTCTATATGGGCTACCTATCACAGGTCCCCACAGCATGCCCTACATGCTTGAGCACACTTTGGCTCCTTAGAGTCGGCGCTGGAACCAGCTCTTGGCCGCGTTGCCGTTGCCGAATGAGATGTTTGAGAAAGCATTGCCCCTTGCACCGGCGGGTGTTTGGAAAGCATGTCGTTAGTGCAGATCTCCCCGCATAACCAATGCGAGTTGACAGTGGACGGTCCGGCTATCACTCTAATCACGGTTAGATCCTGGCCATGAGCGGAACGTCAACTCAAAAGAAAGATGGTATGTCCCCTGCGAATCTGGGCCCCTGACTACCTGAGATTGAGGCAAGTTCGGTGCTTAAGGTATGGCGGTCGTTCTGCAAGCCGATAAAGTTGAAGAATCAATCCCGATGACACTGTTCGACGGGCGGTCATTTCTTCGCCATTTCGCAAAGTGTTGTCCCCTGTCCGTGGCGATGGCAAACAGATGGCGTAAACGCTCTTCGTGTAACGTTAAGCACTGAAGCAGGGACCTCAACGAGTCGGTTACCCTATGAGCAACTAACTACTAGCCCGCTTGCAATCTAGATCGTCACACTGCCAATCTGAACTTGAATCGATTCGCATGTAAACGATCTCTTGCAGATGTACTGTACAAGGTATGCCGCATGACGGAGTAGCCTGTCATCTTATCCCAGACTGACCGTTGTCCACCATCCTTATAGCGCAGGGTTGACCAAGGTATACATCACCTAAGCTATCAGACAGCAGGAACACCTGGGCAGTCTTAAAGCCCTGAGGCTGCTGGAGAGAATGGTAAGCTCATATATTGTTTGCAAGCTCCTCCAGCTGTGCAAACAGTATAGTCGCATGCCAAAGCAGCACAAGGGGACCGCTGAAGCGGATTGAGGTACCCGTGAGGCGACGACGATCTGATATCGATAAGAATGGCTATTGTTGCCAGAACTTCAAGTGTAGAGCAAAGCCTTCTATCTGGGGAAATGACCCACGATCAAGAAAATAACGAGAGCTGAAATATAACGAGAAAGGATACCTACCTTACCTTAGTCATCCTCATAACGTTACTGTACGGGACCTACCGTAAATATCCTTGGCTAGCATCAAAGACCGAGGACCGCATTAGCGATTAGCGATTAGCGCCTACAATCACAAGAGTAACTTACACGGGTCATCTATGAATCAAGCCTCGGCAGGTCAGGAAGCTGGTGATCAGGATCAGTCATTATTCTTCACGTGGCTTGCAACAACCTCCTTCCAGCTGTTCCACTTCATCTACGAGTACTGCAGGATATCGGCTTAGTCTTGTTCCTACACGCATCCTCAACTTCACACGAACTACCTACAGTACATACTTTGCCAAAGCTCAGGCCACACTACTGAAGCAGATTGTCCTATCAGACACGTGCTCGGACTTCGTATCGTCAGTTCGGCAGTGCAGGGAGGGCCTCTGAAGGGAAATGCAAGGTAAGCGTTCTGGACCTCACGCTCAGAGCTAGAAGCTCACCACCGTCCATGGCAGTGCCTCTTACGATTGCTGCGCCTGCAGCAGCAGCAGCAGGCCTTGCTTACCTCAACGCAAAAACGTCCCTTAGCGATGACTTGTCCCTCCTCGGTGCCCTCACCAAGGGCACCATAAAGTGCCGGATAAAAGAACGCAAAGATCGTGTCAACCTGTTCTATACCCTCGAGGACCATGCGCACACCCGGAGTACTGCGAACCACCCGTTCATCGTCTACGAAGGTCGGGAATGGACGTACAAAGAGGTCTACGATGTCGTCCTCAAATACGGGACGTGGTTGAAGACTACCTATAATGTTGCGCCGAAGGAGATCGTAGCAATGGACTTTATGAATTCACCCCACTTTTGCTTCATATGGCTTGCTCTCTGGAGCATCGGTGCTCATCCGGCTTTCATCAATTACAACCTAACCGACAAGCCGCTGTTGCATTGCGTGCGGACTTCAACAGCTCGGCTGCTTCTAGTGGACAACGAAGTTCGATCTTCGTTCGGCAAAGAGGTGCTGGATGAACTGGCTTCGACGAGCTTCCGCGATGGCAAAGGGCCCGTCGAGGTTGTGTTTTTCACTCCAGAAACCGAGTCACAGATCCTCGGGATGGAGGGTGTTCGAGAACCGGATTTATCAAGATCAGGTGCTATGGGTCACATGATGGCCAACCTCATCTACACCAGCGGCACGACTGGACTGCCCAAACCTGCGATAGTGAGTTGGAACAAGGGTCTTCTTGGCGGATCGTTTGTGAGCGGGTGGATGGGTTTCAAGCGGAAAGATCGGTTTTACACGGTATGCCACATCGGCTGTGACTCTTCTGAACGTTACTGATGTTTGCGTGTAGTGTATGCCATTGTACCACTCGTCAGCCGCAGTCCTTGGCTTTTGCACCGTCCTGTCAACAGGCAGCACCATCGTGATCGGTCACAAATTCTCCACCAAAACCTTCTGGAAGGAAGTTCGGGAATACAACGCCACCATCATCCAGTACGTCGGCGAAACCTGCCGATATCTCCTCGCCGCGCCTCCTCAGCTCGACCCCGTCACGGGCGAGAACCTCGACAAGAAACACAAGGTCCGCATCGCATTCGGCAACGGCCTGCGCGCGGACATCTGGAACCGCTTCAAGGACCGCTTCGGCATCGAAACCATCGCCGAATTCTACGCCGCCACCGAAGGCACCTCCGGCAGCTGGAACCTCTCCTCCAACGACTTCGCCCGCGGCGCCATCGGCCGCAACGGCACCCTCGCCAGCGCCCTCCTCGGCCGCCAGATCGCCATCGTCCAGCTCGACTGGGAGACCGAAGAAGCCTGGCGCGACCCCACGACCGGCTTCTGCCACAAGGTCCCGCGCGGCGATCCCGGCGAACTCCTCTACCGCGTCGACCCCGCCGACGTCGCCGCCAAGTTCCAAGGCTACTTCAACAACCCCAGAGCCACCTCCGGCAAGATCATGCGCGACGTCCTCGCCAAAGGCGACGCCTGGTTCCGAACCGGCGACGTCGTGCGCTGGGACCCCCAGGGCCGCTGGTACTTCAACGACCGCATCGGCGACACCTTCCGCTGGAAGTCGGAGAACGTCTCGACCAGCGAGGTCTCCGAGGCCCTCGGCGCGCACCCGCACGTCCTCGAGGCCAACGTCTACGGCGTCGAGTTGCCCCGCCACGACGGCCGCGCCGGCTGCGCCGCTGTCGTGTTGGCCTCGGGCGCCGACGACGTCTCGCCCGCCTTGCTCGACGGCGTCGCGGTCCACGTCACAAAGTCGTTGCCGAAGTTCGCCGTCCCGCTGTTTCTGAGGGTCACGAGCGAGATGCCGGCTACGGGAAACAATAAGCAGCAGAAGCATCCGTTGCGTCTGCAGGGGGTGGAGCCGGGGAAGGTGGGTGGGGATCGTCTGTTCTGGTTGAAGGGCGGGACGTATGTGCCGTTTGGGGAGAAGCAGTGGGAGGAGTTGAAGGGTGGGAGGGTGCGGTTGTGAGTGTGAGTGTGGGTTTCGCGGTCCTTCGTGGCTTGTTGTGATCTGTAGGTTGGGTTGGCTTTCGGGGGTATATATCTAGACTTTACTATCGGAAGCGATTCAATGAACTTCTTAGTCTCGACCTAAGGTAATCAATCACTCCATGCAGTTGTAGATCCCTTCCTGCCTGTCAAGTAGCAAGACTGTCGTGTCTCCTGTCATATGAGAAATAGTATGCAATGGATGGAAAGATTGCAATGAAATTCAATAGAGCATTCGCATGGTATCTAAAGCAAGGCACACGCAACATGAAGCAGAATCTACTAAACCAGGCATATTTCCGCCCCTTCACGCACTCCACATCACTCACAATCAAGCACGAGCAGCCACCATCCTCTTCAGCCTCGGTGACCGACGCACCGCCCTCACAGCCCGCACCTCCACAGCTCCACGTCTCCCACTCGTCCGTCTCCCCACCGTACCATTGCCAGGATCGACCTTCCTCCACCTAGCGAACGCGTTCTGTATCGCGCCCATACCCCAATCGTCTTCCTCGTCTCCAGCATCCGGCATCTCCAGATCCGGAAGCTCCAGACGCGGAGGCTCCGCCGAAATCCTACCCGCTCCCCCGTCCTCATCACCGGCGCCATGTTCGACAGCGAACGCAGCCTCTTGGGCATCGAGAAACGCGGCATCAGCGTCAGCGACCCCGGCCTCGTGGCCAGCCGCTTCCTCCATGAACGCGACTTCATTCAGCTCGTCCAGCAACAGATCCCCCACCTCACCCAACTCCGCGTACCCTCCTCGTTCCATCCACTGCCGCAACGCGCGGAGCAAGTTCGCCGGCAGCTCGGACATGTGCAAGCCGTCGTTCAGCAGGTTGAGCGCCTCGTCGTGCCAGTGCGTTTCCTTGTAGCGCGGCGGGTCGTCGTCCTGGTCGAAGTCGTAGAGGTGGAAGTTGTCGGCGTCGTGGTGCTCGCGCAGGCGCGGGTGGACGGGCCGGCGCAGGTTCCGGTTCTGCGGGTTGGTGTTCCAGTTGGCGAGGATGTCGTAGTAGTAGTGGTCCTGCTCGGCGGCGTAGTCGAGCAGGCGGCGCTGCTCCCGGAGCGCCTTGCGCCGCGCCGGGGCGGGGAACTCGTGCTGTCGTTCCAGCAGGCTGTAGTCGTCGAGGAGGTGCTCCTGGATCAACGCGAACGCGTCCTCCTGCTCTTTTTCCGGGTCGAAGCCGACGTTGAAGTTGTCCTCCTCGGTGTCGAGTTCCAGCTTGCTGCTGAGACGACCCGGGTCTTCCCTGCACATGGGACATGGGAAGGAAAATTTGTTCTGGCCCAGTACGTCCCATGCTTGGAAGGCGCAAGTGGCGTGGATCCAGTGCTGACCGCAGGATTGTAACATGACAGTATCGCCCTGGCCGAAATCGGCGGAGATGTCCTTCTCGTCGTCGTCATGCTTGCCACACATGACGGCGCAGTTCTTGTCTCGCATCGCGGAAAGTGCAATCGGCTGCACGTCCAGGGCGCGTTCTACGCGAGGGTCCCGGAAGAGGTTGGCGACGTTGGCAACGTGCTCCGCATACTCCTGATTTAAGCCGTCCTCGAACACCAAGTAGAGCTGCTTCCACGGCCGCCGAAAGCCGTGTTGCCGCAGCTGGCGGATCCACCACCCTTCTCTTTCGCATTCATGAATGCAGCGGATTTCGTGGAGTGGATTTTGTCGCAGCCCGTCATCCAATTGATCTCGGTCAAATCGTTTTTCTAGAAGGACATCTTCCACATGCGTGCCACAGAGAGCGTCTTCGAAAATGCTCTCAGCAATCATAAGTTCTCCCAGGATCTCGCAATCGGCTTCCATCAGCGGGACCGGGTCGTTTCCCCATTGTGCCGCCAATGCGGCAGACTGCTGATCGTAAAGCTTCCGAAAAGGTTGCATGACGGGAGCCTGTTTGGTTTCTCCTTCGATGAGGGCAAGGTAATGCGTTGCCATCTCCAATCTAAGATTTGCGGCGGCATCGTTATGCACCATGGCGAGTTGGCCCCTGCGCACAGTCTGGTAGTGGCATACGGATAACCATTGCTTGAACCATTTATAGGTTTCCATCCATACTGAGTAGTCTTCGAGGTTGCTCCCATCGGCCGCGGGCACGCGGTCAAGCCATTCCTGATCTTCACACAAGAATCGAAAGATGCGAATTGTTGCCGACCTAACGGCATGATGGTTCTCAAATTCTTCTTCTAATCCCCCCGTCGTTCGAAGCCGGTTCAAGACACGCTGAATCGCGACTTGATCATCTGTTCTGGCACTCATTATGTGAATGGGACCGGCATCCGGACAATGGGCGAAGTCACCGCTTTAATGCTCGTTGCACTCACGGTGCAGACATAAGATCATTAGAAATGCGCAAAGTCCATTGAACATGACCGATACCCAGTCTTGACAAAGAATGCATGATTTTCTCGAACCACGTCCCCGAGGGCTTTGTTCTCTTACTGTAAGCGACATTCCAGTCGCTTTGACATCAGAACGCAAAGCCGAGTTCTACCGCTTTCAGATTAACAGTCCGGAAACATTCATGTACAGAGAAAATACGTTCGTATATATAGTTTCTTACTAGGAGGTCCCCAACCGACTCTTTTTCCACGTGGTCCATATTCTCTTCATCTCCTTGATCGCGCCCATGATCAACGGAACACCAACAGGCCCTAATAGAGGTAGGTAGACTGCGACCTTGTGCTCGTCGGGGAAGTAAACTTGCCCGACCATGCTCTTCTCAAAGAAGCCCCGCTCAGCTTCAGCTTCGGCAGTTCTAGCATTTTCCAGTGCGTTGTGAAAACGGCCCTCCCGAAGATCTGTACATGTTTGTTGGAGGTGCAAGATCGTCTTGTCCACCGATGCTGCGACAGTCTCGGGGATGGAAATCGAGGGAAGGGCAAGCGTAAGGCGCGCTAACGACCCCAGCGTCGACGATGCGGATAGCAGGAGAGAAGCAGCGCGTACACGTGTGAGTGTTAGCAATCTGAGCGGTAAGGACGAAGGAGACTGGGGCGTCCCAAGGAGCGACAAGAGCTGGTGGGAGAAGTTGGCTAAGACAGGGCGGATGGCTTCTTTAGAGAGGGTTTGTGGTGTTGATGTATTTCCGGAGCCAAGACCTGGCTGATTCAAGATCACTACGCCTCCCCATTGAGGTATAATCCAACTACTCGCGCCGTTATCTTTGACCACAAGTGGCGTTCTGTCCTCGGAAGGCACAAACAGCACGAAGTTGACAGTCGGCCCGCTCCCAATGCTCGGACTTAGCGGCCACTCTGCAGCGTTGATAAAACCGCTCAGATCCTCGTTACGCAAGGTCCATGCACCGCGCTCTGGATCGTATTGTGGCTCCTGCACAGAAGGTGAAAAGGAGGCATAGAGCTGAACCTGGGTGTCGACGGTGAAGTTGCTGATTGACGAAAACGAATCTAACAGGGGCGCGAGGTATTCCTCAATCGCGGCGCCAATGTCCCAGGACGATGGTATCGCATTGGGAGTGAAGAGGGAGAAGGTGAGATGGTAAGTAGGCGCGTACTTCAGAGACCTTGTTGTTCGGCGGGCAAGGTTGGCCGCTAGTTCAGCGGGTACTGATTTGATCAGCTTTGATCGTGGTTCTCGCGTGTTCGGTGGCACAGGCTGCGAGCTTAGCGGTACCTGCCCGGCCGGTAGCGATGTATGATGATTGGTGGCGAAATTGCTCGTGGCCAGGATGTAGGCGATCGTTGCTTGCTCTTCCGTGAACATCTCTTGCAACTCATGGGCAATGAATTTAGCAAGTGGCGAGGAGGTTGAGGATGTAGACGGTATCTGATTCTGACTGTAGAAGATATCAACCGCCGGTGAGTAGGAGTGAAACTCGGCCACTGGTGTTGTTGCCGTATCCCGATACTGAAGCTTCACGGTCAAAGCTACGTCCTCCCCCGTTTCATGCACCGTATTCATTGGCACTGGGTTCAAAGACGGACCAGCACCTGCTGTACTCGCATTGGTCGATTGTAATGATTGTGTCAACCGCAACCGTAAATGATGCGCGGAGAACTCATTCAAATCGTCCAGGGCATGTTGCGTCATCCGTATCAAATGCTGTGCCTCGGATTCCTGAAGATATGGAGCTTCTATGCATATCTGTAAAGGAAATACCGGACGACATGCCTGCAATAAGCAGGGTCAGCGCCCGCTGAGTATGAAGAATTGGCCAACCTTGGAGTACCTTTCCATCCGCCCACTCCAACATGCCTTGCAAGGGCAGACGAGCGCGGTATATAGAAGTCGTCCTCCACCATATCGGCAGGCCTAAAAAGACCACTACCGCCCAGAAAGACAGAATAACGAGAGTTCGAACGCGGATACTCTCCGGGAGCTCGGGGGGTGGGCTTTTCTTTGCAGGAACGACCACATCCGGCGAGACTGTTTCCACCGCCTCCTCCGAAGACATCGCCACGACTCTCGAAGATATGACAAATGTGCAGCAGAGGAGACGGCAAAATTGTGAGCTCGCAAGCCTCAGGTACCTAACTTAGTACCTAAGGTACATACTGGGGCGCGGCTCTCTAAGGGGTTCACAAGGCAGGGGTCAGGGATGTACGAGCTGCGGAATAGCGTGTAGTCAGTACAGCAATTCCTAGAATGTTGGCTCCTCGGTTCGCTCAGAACTTTTTGCAACTTTTTTTTGAAAATCACACTCAAATTCAGTGTTTTGATGTTAAAATCACAATAAACAAATAGTTTGCATAAA
>JAABUY010000731.1_pt1 | contig 53426 bp, 56 predicted proteins | sample 5560271 | NCBI WGS metagenome assembly JAABUY01 (sample SAMN10711886, study PRJNA513374) | rock metagenome | isolation source: Antarctica rocks | place: Antarctica: Victoria Land, University Valley | reverse complement strand
CTCTCACGTTCGCCCGAAAGCGGTGACGGGCCATCCCCAGCCACCACCGCTTGCCGACACGCGGCAGCTCGGTCGCCGCCGTGCCTGCGACGAACACGAGCGCGGCCCACCCCACGTCAGCAGCCGACGCCCGGTGCTGGTCGGCCCGCAGCGCCGTGTCGATCGCGCGGCCGAGCAGCACCGCTGGCAGCACGACCGCGGTGTTCATGATCACGCCGCCGATCGACCCCACGATCAGCAGGCCCCCCACCTGGCGAAAGTACGGCCGCAACCGCCACAGAAACCGCGTCGAGCGCGTGCGAGCGTGCTCCCCCATCACAGCCCGCTACTCGTCTGCACCGCTGAGCTCACCGGGATCGTCGGTCCACACCGTCGCGTGGCGCTCAGGAGCGCGACGAGCAGCCGACAGCGGCAAAGCACCTGGCGGGCGAAAGCCGGTAGAGCCGCGCCGCATCGCGGTTGCTCCGCAACATCTCAAAGCGCCACCGGCCGGGTAGCTGTCCGCCATGCTAAAACTGTATATCGTAACCATGGTTGCACCATCGACTACGGATCTTGGAGGCGGCGTGTTCAGTACCGCTCATATCGTGTTGACGGCGGCGGTCACGGGCGTCGTCGCGGCTGTCGCAGCCGTGGCGTTGTTGCGCGGCTCCTCCCGAGTGTGGGAGGTCCTGGCGATCGGCGTACTAGCGGCTGTGGCCGTGTTTCTGTGGCGAAAGTCGGCGAACATGCCCCAGCTCAACGACGACGGCCTGCAGGGATTCTCGGCCAACGACTGGCTCGCGCCGGTCGTGACATTCACAGTCATCAGCCTGTACCGGTCGATCCGATCCGCCGGCGGCGAGCGACGGTTCGATCAGGCGAGGGCGGCGGCGACCCTCGCGGCGTTCGTGGTGAACGTCGTGACGATCTGAGCGGGTGTCGTTCGGATGGATGCCGGAGATTGGGTGTTGCTCGCTTATCGTCTTCCGCGCGAGCCCTCCACGCCTCGGATCGCGCTGTGGCGCGGGCTGCGCCGGCTGGGAGTCGCGCAGCTGCTCGACGGTCTGGTCGCGCTGCCGGCCGACAGCCGCACGCGCGAGCAGCTCGAATGGCTGGCCGACAGTGTGGTCGAGGCTGGCGGTGAGGCGACGGTCTGGCTCGGGCGGCCGGGCTCTCGCGCGCAGGAGCGGGCGATCGCTCACACGATGCGGGCCAGTGTCGCCGCCGAGTACGGGACCGTGATCGAGCAGGCCCGGACTGCGGCCGCGGCGCCGGCCGGATCGCGCAAGCGCACGCTCGGGCGGCTTCGACGGGAGCTGCGGCGGATCCGCCGTCGCGACTACTTCCATGCCCCCGAGCGGGAGCAGGCAGCCGCGGCCGTTGAGGTGCTTGCCGTCGGAGTTGAGGAGTTGGTAGCGTGAGGTGGGCGACTCGCTCGGGCCCGCACGTTGATCGTACGGCGTGCGCGTGGCTGATCGCCCGGTTTATCGACGCCGATGCGGAGTTCGTGTTCGTCGATGACCCCGACGAGGTACCCCCCGACGCCACGGCGTTCGATATGCGCGGTGCGACGCTGTCGCACCGCGGCGGGGAGTGCTCGTTTGAGGCGTTCCTGCGCGACTACGAGATGAGGGATCCGGTGCTGTGGGCCGTCGCGCGGATCGTGCACAACGCTGACCTTGACGATGAGCGCTACGACGCCCCCGAGGCGGCGGGCCTTGACGTGCTGATGCGGGGCCTTTCCATGGTGCGTTCTGACCACGAGGTGCTCGAGCTCAGCGCTCCGCTGTATGACGGCCTGTACGAATATCTCAAGCGCGCCGGGCTGCTCGGCCGTGAGCCGGCATGAGCAGTCAGGCGTCCGCCATTGCGCCACCGGCCGAGCAGCGAAGCTAGTGTCTCACGCGTGCGGTGCTGAGCCGCGAAGGGTCGTCCGTGGCGGCGCGTTCGCCGATGGTCCTCATTCGTGATTGGGTCGGGCTCCGGGTCTTTCTGAGTCCTCAACAGCGCACCGGAGATGGGGCGCGCGACCTTCGAGTTTTCAGGTACTGACGGCCGGCCCTAACCATCTACTAGTCGGTCGTTCACAGGATGTGTGCATTTGGGTGGCCGCAGACCCGAAGACTGACGTTTCGCGCTTCACCGGTCGCTCGGGCCGATTTTTGGGCGCGGACTTGCCCCATCGACAGTTCAGGAGATCCCGCTTTGAAGCCCAAAGTTTCGCGAAGCCTGCGGCGAGTCGCCGTGGCCGCGGCAAGCTCGGTGTTGATTGCCGCCTGTGGAAGCTCGAGTTCGAGTTCGTCGTCCGGTTCGAGCTCGGCGTCGGTGTCGGGGTCAGCGTCGTCCACGACCTCCAGCGCGGCCGCGAGCGCTTCCGGCAAGCCGACCCTGCTGGTGTACTCGGCTCAGGGCTATGACAAGAACACGGTCGCGGCCTTTCAGAAGACGACGGGTGTCCCGACCAAGCTGGTCGATGACAGCACCGGGCCGCTGCTCGCGCGTATCCAGGCCGAGCGAGCCAATCCGCAGTGGGGTCTCTTGTGGGTCGACGGTAACGAGGCGTTCGGGGCGCTGGACAAGCAGGGTCTGCTGGCTAAGCATTTGAAGTCTCCGCCGTTGAACGCGGCCGGACAGGCACTCGTGACTCCGGATCACAGCTTTATTCCCACCGGGATCACGATGGCCTGCACGCTGATCTATGACACTCACCAGGTGAAAACGCCGCCCACGACGTGGCAGCAGCTGCTCTCGAGCGCGTTGAAGGGCAAGGTGGGGATGAATGACCCGGCCGTCTCTGGACCGACGTATCCCTGCGTGGCCGGCCTGATGAACTATCTCGGTGGCGTCGCCCAGGGTGAGGCGTTTTTGAAGAAGCTCAAGGCCAACGGCCTGCACGTCTCGCAGACCAACGGCGACACGCTGCATCTGCTCCAGACCGGTCAGATCTCGGTGGCGCTGATCCAGAGCTCGGCGGCGATAGGCGCGGCCAAGACGACGCCCGGTTTCAAGGTCGCCTACCTGCCGAAGCTGACCGAGCTGCCCGGTGGGATCGGTGTCGACGCCAAGGCGCCGGCCGCCGTGCGTCAGGAGGCGCAGCAGTTCATCAACTTCGTGCTCTCGAGCACGGGTCAGAAGGAGATGCAGACCGGTGACCCGACGGGCGACTCGCTGTTCTGGCCGACGCTGGCCTCGGGCAGCCCGCTGCCCGGGCTTCCGGCGCTGAGCTCGATCTCCAAGCAGTCGATCGATCCGTATACCTGGGGTCCGAGGGAGCCGTCGATCAACAGCTGGTTCACGGCGAACATCGCCCGATAGCGGCGTTGCGGTCCTCGCTTTGATCTGGGGGTTCTGATGGCCAACGGACGTGCGCCGACAGCCCCTGCTGGTGGACTGGCGGTCGGCGCGACGTCCCCGGCCGGGCCACCCGTTCAACGGGGCGGTCGGTGGCGGGGTTGGTCAGTCGGCCGGCCGCGCTTCAGCTTGGGTCTGGGTGGCGTGATGGCGGTGCTCCTCGGCGTGCTGCTGGTGGTGCCGATCGGAGCGTTTCTGCTGGTGGCGGTCACGCCCAGGCTGTTCGCGCAGGGCTCGGCCACGTTCACGCTGGCGCCGGTTGGGCAGGCCTTCAGCGGCGCGGCGCTGCACGCGCTGGGCGATACGGCGCTGGTGGGCGTGGGATCGGCGGTCGTGGCGGTCGTCTGCGGCCTGCCACTGGCGTTTCTGGTCCACCGCACCAACCTCGTCGGTCGCCGGCTGGTCCAGCTCGGGATGTGGGCGCTGCTGCTGGCGCCCAGCTATCTCGTGGCCCTGGGTTGGGAGCGGCTGTTCGAACCCGCGGGGGTCCTGGTGCGGGCCGGGATCGACCCCACGGTCGTGCGCAATCTGCTCTACGGACCTGTGGGGGTCATCGGCGTGGACGGGATCAAGGGCGTTCCGTTTGTCTTCCTGGCGATCTCGGCCGCGCTGCCGGGTCTGGGGTCGAGCTTTGAGCACGCTGCCCGGGTTCACGGCGCTGGGCGCTGGCGTGGCTTTGCGGTGGTCATTCCGATCATCGCCCCGGCGATCTGGACTTCCCTGGCGATCGTGTTCGCTGAGTCGATCAGCGATTTCGGCGTGGCTCAGACACTGGCCTATGACGCCCATTTCCCGTTGTCGACGTTTGCGCTGTACAACGCGGTGGACAACAATCCGATCTCGTTTCCGGTAGCGGCCTCGATCGGGTGCACGTTGGTGGGGCTGGCGGCGATCGCGCTGCTGGCCCAGCGGCGAGCCCTGCGGGGGCGCTCGTATCAGGTTCTGTCGGGTCGCACCCGGCCGTATGTCCGTCATCGGTTGAGCCTGCGGGCACAGCTTTTGTGCGGGGCCGGGGTGACCGCGTTTTTTGTGGTGGCGATCGGGGTGCCGGCGTTCGGGGCGGTGAGCGCCTCGCTGATCAAGAACCTGGGGACGCAGCTCTACGGCTTCACCCTCACTCTTGACAATTATCGTCGCGTGTTGAGCTCCAGTGAGATCTACACCCCGCTTCTGTACTCGTTGAAGCTGTCCGTGATCGCGGCGTCGGTGGTGATGCTGCTGGCGGTCCCGGTGGCCCGGCTGCTCACCCGGCGCTCATCGGGCGCCATCGGGCGAACCCTGGATCTCGTCCTGCTCGCGGCGGTGGCGCTGCCCTCGATCGTGTTGGCCGCGGGCTACATCCTGATTTACAACCTGCCTGTGATGCGTTCTTTGGGGATCGTCCTGTATGGAACCACGGCGTTGCTGACAATCGCCTACGTAGCCGGCGCGCTGCCCAACAACGCCCGCATCCTGATCGGTCCGCTGTCTCAGCTGCACGACACCCTGCTGACCTCGGCTCGGACTCACGGCGCCGGGCCGGTGACCTCGTGGCGCCGGATCGCCGTCCCGGTGCTCTCGCGCTACATCGTGTGGGTGTGGCTGTACTGCTTCGCCGGAACCCTGTTGGAGCTGCCGGTCTCCCAGCTGCTCTATCCACCGAGCCAGTTCCCGCTGTCGGTGGCGATCGAACGCCGTCTGTCCACGTATGACTTCGCCGGCGGAACCGCGATGGAGGTGGTGGCGGTTCTGACCGCGCTGGCGGTGACCGGGCTGGTCCTGGGGCTCTATCGGCTGCTCACTCCGCGAGGCTGGCGCAACGTCGGAGCGGCGACATGAGCTCGAGCGAAGCCGAGGGCATGGTCAGCGGGAAAGAGCCGATGAGCGACGCGCCGGCGGTGCAGGTCGATCGTCTGAGCAAGCGCTACGAGGCGGTCACCGCGCTCGATGAGGTCTCGCTGAGCGTTGCGCCGGGGCGCTTCCTGGTGCTGCTGGGACCGTCGGGATCGGGCAAGTCCACCCTGATCCGCTGCCTGGCCGGGATCGAGAACCCGACCTCGGGCTCGATCGCCATTAACGGCAAGCTCGTCGCCGGTGGCCGGCGCCAAACTCCGCCCGAGCGCCGGGATCTGACGATGGTCTTCCAGGACTTCGCGCTCTGGCCCCACATGACCGTGGAGGAGAACGTCGCCTTCGCTCTGCGCCGGCGCAAGACGGGGAGCGTGGAGACCGGTACGCGCGCGGGCGCCATGCTGCAGCGCGTCGGTCTGGCCCGCCACCGCAAGCGCTACCCGCACGAGCTCTCCGGAGGCGAACAGCAGCGCGTTGCGCTCGCCCGGGCGCTGGTGGCCCGCCCGACCCTGCTGCTGTTCGACGAGCCGCTGAGCTCCCTGGACGCCAACCTGCGCGAGCAGCTGCGCATCGAGATCGGGACCCTGGTCCGGGACGAGGGCGCCACCGCCGTTTACATCACCCATGACCAGCGTGAAGCGTTCGCGCTCGGGGACGAGATCGGTATTCTCCGGGCCGGAAAGCTCGTGCAGCGGGGCACCCCGGAGACCATCTACCGAGAGCCGGCCACTTCCTTCGTCGCCAGCTTCACCGGGCTGTCCGGGATCCTGCACGGTCGCGTCTCCGGACCGGGAGCCGCTGCTTCTGAGCGCGTGCAGGTGGCGGTGATGACGACCGAGGCGACGCGCCAGTTCGATCTCAGCGCCACGGCCATGACTGCGCTCAGACCCGGGGCGGCGGTTCAAGTGATGCTGCGGCCGACCGCCGCGCGCATCTGCAATCCCCAGGCGCGGGGCGCGGACCTTCGAGCGGTCGTGCGCGATAGCGCCTACCACGGCCGCGGCTATGACTACGTGCTCGGGCTCGGGCCGGGGGTTACCCTTACCGGGATCTTCGATCGGCGACGCCTGGCCCGCGGGGAGACGGTGGGACTTCACCTCGATCCCAACGGGGCGCTCGCGTTCGAGGCCGACGCGAGCATCAATGCAGCCCCGCTGTCGGCGGAGGCGCTGCTTCGATCAGACCGAGCGCCTCGTCCCACCCACGATCAGCGAGATTGGATCGACATCTCTTCAGACCCTGAGCCCCAAGGAGGAACCGTGACACGTTCGCAACGCGACCCGATGCGCCGCCCATGACGGCCGCCGAATGGGGACTGGCCGTCTCGGTGTTCCTGGCCTGCGCGGTCGAGACCGTAGAAGCGGTGACCATCGTGCTTGCGGTCGGCTTCACCCGCAGCTGGCGCTCGGCGTTCACCGGGGTAGGTGCCGCCCTGGTCCTACTCGCGGTGGTCACCGCCGCCCTGGGCGCGGCCCTCACCTCGTTGCCGCTCGGCGCACTGCGTCTCATCGTCGGCGGTCTGCTGCTGGTGTTCGGCCTGCAGTGGCTGCGCAAAGCCATCCTCCGGGCCTCGGGCTTCAAGGCCCTGCACGACGAAGCCGCCCTCTACAAGGAGGGGCTGGAGGCCGCCCGAGCGGCCGGCGGCGCCCGAGAGGGACTGGACGCCTACTCGTTCACGATCGCCTTCAAAGGCACGTTCCTGGAAGGCCTTGAGGTGGTGTTCATAGTGCTCACCTTCGGTGCCAACCAGCACAACATCGGTCTCGCCGCCGTGGCCGCCGCGGTCGCCGTCGTGCTGGTGATCGTCATCGGTGTGGCGGTGCACGCGCCTCTCACCCGCGTGCCGGAGAACACGATGAAGTTCGGGGTCGGCGTGATGCTCACCTCATTCGGGATGTTCTGGGGTGCTGAGGGCGCAGGAGCGCACTGGCCGGGTAGCGACGCTTCGCTGCTGGGCATCATCCCAGTCACGCTCGCGCTGGGTGTCGGTCTCGTCGCTGTGCTGCGGCGCCGCGGCGGGGTCAGCTCGGCCGCTCCCCCGCCGGATGAGACGATGGTGCCAGCATGAGCCGGCTGGACGTGTTTGGGCGCTTCGTCTGGGACTTCGTCGTCGGGGATGACTGGCGGATCGCCGTGGGTGTCGTGCTGGCGCTCGCATTCACCGCCGTTGTCGCCGGCACCACCGTGAGCGCCTGGTGGATCCTTCCGGTGGTAGTCGCCGCCCTCCTCACGTTCTCCGTCTGGCGCGCAGCGTAACCACGCCCGTAGTCGGCGCCGCCTTGGCTTGCACGGGACGGGCCCCGAAACCAAGCTTGAGATACCGCAGCTCGTCAAGCGAGCCACAACTCAGCTCGGCCTCGACGCAGCGTCAGTTCCTGATACGCAACCCGGAGCAGCTCAGCGCCGTAAGGTTCTCGGTTCACTTGCTCAGATCGTCAACAGCACCGCGGAGCTGCGCAACGCCGGCCTCGGTACGGGCCATGGGGCAAGCCAGGGACCCGTGCTCGACGTCGCAACAGCTCGCATGGTGGTGTCAGCCGCTGTCACGGTCGCGAGCTTCTGCGCAGAGGTCAACGCGGTTATCGAGTCGCCTAACGGCGGCGGACGGTCCGCGCGAATACCGTTCTGAGCGTCGTGAGCAGACGAGCCGTAACTGCTCCCGGCGCCTCGCGTGATGCACACTTTGGCGATGGCGCGCGGTACGGCGCCGCCCGAGCCCGACGATCGCATCCTTTGCCAGGGGCGGTCCGCCCTCACGATCGGAATGGCGACGAACGGCGCGCCCTGGACCGCGCCGGCGGCGCGAGTGGCTTTGGCGCATAGCACCCGTGGGCCGCTCGCAGCCTCCATTTGTCGAGTGGGCATGGGATAGTGCGCTGCTATGTGGCGTCCGCAGAGTTGGGAGGAAGTCAAAGCGCTGGAGGGGCACGCTGAGGAAACCCAGACGCTTGACTTCAAGAAGGAGCTGGGAAAGAGCCATGAGATCGCGAAGGATCTCGCCGCGTTAGCGCTCGGAGGCGGAGTGCTCATCTACGGTGCCGATGAGGACAAAGAAAGCGCCACGATCATGTGCGCAGCCAGCTCGGCCTTCTGCGCTACGCGGGGCAGGGAGGCGGCGGCAATCGGCTAATAATGGCGTCAGCGCGCCCGCAGCATGTCGATTACGAGATCGAGGTGTCGGCGCCAGTCGAAACCTGGCTTGGCGCCCATCGTGGAGCACACGCCGCACATCAGCATCGCGAGGTCGTTCGCCTCCACGTCTGGGCGGATCGTGCCCGCACGCCGGGCTCGGGCGATCAGCTTCGCCGTGACCGCTACCAATTCGTGCTGCTCGGCCTCCGCCTGCATCCAGATGTTCTCACCGGCGCCAGCCAGCGCGTGTTGGACGGCGGCGTCGCTCGCCGCGGTATCCGCGTTGCGACGTAGGAGATCCTCGAGCAGAGCGAACGGCTCGCCGTCCTGCTCGAGGGCATCACGCGACCGTGCGGCGAACAGCCGGAACTTCTCGCGGAGGAGCTCCACCAGCAGCGCCTCTTTTGTCTCGAAGTGGCGGTAGACGGTGCCGACGCCGACTCCGGCTTGGCGGGCGACGTCGTCGATCTGCGCGTCCGCTCCGTACTCGGCGAACACAGCCCGCGCGCTCTCGAGGATCCGCTCGCGGTTGCGGCGGGCGTCGGCACGCAGCGGGCGCTCGGTATCGATCACAGGGTCGGCCACAGTATTTTCGCCCGGCGCGCTTTGACAACCGGAATCTTAGTTCACTATAGTGCCGACCGCAACCGGAACCGGAGGTCAGCTTCCATGACATCGCTCAATCAGTCTCAGACGCCGCCGCTATATGCACCCCGCGCCAAGAGCTTCGCGCTGCTGTTGCTGGCGATGACGCAGTTCGTGGTGGTGATCGACGCGTCGATCGTGAACGTCGCGCTGCCCTCGATTGGTGCGCACCTCCACTTCGCCCGCGCCGACCTCTCGTGGGTCGTGAACGCATACACGCTCACCTTCGGCGGCTTCCTGCTGCTCGGCGGTCGCCTCGCCGACCTGCTCGGCGGTCGCCACGCCGACCTGCTCGGACGCAGGCGCATGTTCATGCTCGGCCTGGTGCTGTTCTCGGTCGCTTCGTTCGCCGGTGGGATTGCTCAGTCGGAGGGGTGGCTGATCGTCGCGCGGGCACTGCAGGGGCTCGGCGCGGCAATCGTCTCCCCGGCAGCGCTGTCGATCATCACCACCACGTTCGCCGAGGGTGCCGAGCGCAACCGGGCGCTGGGGATCTGGGGTGCGGTCGCGGGCGCCGGCGCCGCAGCTGGCGTGCTCCTCGGCGGGATTCTCACCAGCGGCCTGAGCTGGCGTTGGGTGCTGTTCGTCAACGTCCCGATCGGGCTCGTCGCCGCCGCCCTCGCTCCGCGCACGCTGCTCGAGAGCCGTGCCGAGGACGGAACGACCACGTTTGACCTGCCCGGCGCTGTGACCGTCACCGCGGGCCTCTCGCTGCTCGTCTACGCGATTGTCGACACCGTCAACGTGGGGTGGGGATCGACGGCGACGCTGCTCAAGATCGCCGGGGCCGTGGTCCTGCTGGTCGCGTTCCTGATCATCGAGCAGCGCGAGCGCCACCCGCTGATGCCCTTTTCGATCCCGCCTGAGGACGCTCCGCGGAGCGAACATCGTCGGATTGCTGATCGGCATGTCGCTGTTCTCGATGTTCTACTTCATCTCGCTCTACCTCCAGAACGTGCTGCACTACTCGCCGATCAAGACCGGGATCTCCTACCTGCCGCTGGCAGTCGGGATCATCCTCTCTGCCGGAGCCGCCTCGCAGCTGGTAACACGCTTCGGCTTCAAACCGCCGTTGATCGCCGGCCTGCTGCTGATCGCCGGCGGGCTGCTGTGGTTCTCACAGGTGCCAGCAACGGGCGGCTCGTTCGCGGCGGACATCCTCGGTCCGTCGCTGCTCGCCGCCGCCGGACTCGAGTTTGCCTTCGTGCCGGTGACGATCGCTGCGGTAACCGGGACCGAGCCGCACGAGGCGGGACTCGCCTCCGGCCTCATCAACACCTCCCAGCAGGTCGGTGGCGCGCTCGGACTTGCGATCTTGGCGACGATCGCTGCCGCGCCAGTCGCGGCCGGATGACACAGTAGGCACCAGATCGACGGGTAGAGCTCAGACCTGCTCTTCCATGCGGATGGCCCGCTGAAGCATCGGGTCGGCGTCCTCTCCGCCTTCGTCTCTGATCGTCTCGAGCATCCCGGTGGCCAGCGCATCGAGCTTGCTCTGAATCGCATGTTCAGCTCGCAGCTCGGCATTCTTCACGAGGGCGACGAGCAGGAGCGTGGTCGCCGTGAGCGCGGATCCCGTTGCCTGCTCATACGAAGCGCCGGCCCCCACGACGTAGCCGCCCAACCAGGCGAGAACGAGTACCACGCAGAACCCGAAGAAGACAGGAGAGCTCGCGAAATGCGACGCACCCTGCGCGATCTCGTCAAATCGGCTGCGATGCTCCGAGGCGCCTCGAGCCACTGGATGCTTCAAAGACATGGTGTGCCAGTCTAGGACAGTGACGGCTACTGGATGACCTCGGCGAGCCATCGCAGGAGATGCGCGTTGACCTCGGGCGGCGCCTGCTGCTGGAGCCAGTGCCCGGCGCCGAGGACGACCTCGTCAACCCGCAGATCCGTGACCCAGCCGCCCATCATCGCGGCCGGCATGAACCGGCGCACGGGATCGTGCTCACCGGCGAGAAACAGGGCCGGCTGCGTGATCCGGCGGTCAGCGACCGCCGCCGTCCGCTCCCAGTTGCGGTCGATGTTGCGGTAGTAGTTGAGCCCGCCGCGAAAGCCGGTACGGGTGTAGGTCTCGACGTAGACCGCCAGCTCGTCCTCGGTGAGGAACGGCGGCAGCCTGCGGTCCTCGTCCTCCTGCGCCCAAGCCGCGTTCCAGACTCGCGAGGTGGTGAGGGTCCGCCGCACATCGCGCTCGAGCGCCACTTCGGCGACTCCCGGCTCCTGAAACCACGCCATGTAGAAGTCATCGCCCAGGTTCGCGCGCATCAGCTCCAGCGGCGGTGCGGGGGCGCGCGGAGCGACGGGACCGACAGCCCGGCGACTGCGTGGATCCGCTCAGGATGAAGCCAGGCGGTCTTCCACGCCACGTCGGCGCCCCAGTCGTGTCCGATCAGCGTGCCGCTCTCGGCGCGGGCGTGGTCGAGTAGCCCGAGTAGGTCGCCGGCCAGGACGTCGATCGCGTAACCCTCGATCTCCGCTGGCGCGTCAGACCCTCCGAAGCCCCGGAGGTCGGGCACGAGCAGGCGATATCCGGCGCCCGCGAGCGGCTCGGTCTGGTGGCGCCAGGAGTACCCGAGCTCCGGAAAGCCGTGGAGCAGCACCACAACGGGTCCGTCCGCCGGCCCGTACTCGGCGACCTGTAGGTTGATCCCGTTGACCCGGACGGCGGCCGAGGTCACGCCGCGGGCGGGTCAGCGGAGGCGCCGGCCTTGCGTTCCAGGACGTCGAACGACCAGAGCTCGCTTGCGGTTCCGACCGGGCCGCTCTGGCGGTGTTGCGCATGCCCGGCGGTGAAGTCCCGGCTGGACAGCCACGCCTGGAAGTCGTCCTCGGACCGCCACCGCGTGAGCACGAGGCAGACCTCCCGATCGTCGTTGGGTCGCAGCAGCTCGAACCCCTCAAAGCCGGCCGCACCCTCGACCTTGCCCGCCCGCGCCGCAAACCTCTGCTCGAACTCGGCAAAGCGCTCGCGCGGGACGGTGATCGCATTGATCTTGACGACGCTCACGCCCAGGATCCTATCCCAGGCCAGTACGCCGGCCCGAGCTGACTGAGCGCCCAGGCCGTTAGCCTCGGTGGTGATGAACGAGTGGGATGAGCGTTACGCCGCCACCGGGGAAGCGCTGTGGAGCGGACGAGCCAATGGCGTGCTCATCGCCGAGCTGAGCGGCCAGCGCCCGGGCCGCGCGCTGGACGTCGGCTGCGGCGAGGGCGGCGACGCGATCTGGCTTGCTCGGAGGGGCTGGGAGGTGACCGGCGTGGACGTATCGGCGGTCGCTCTGGAACGCGCCGCGGCCGCCGCGACGGCGGCAAGCGTCACCGTGGAGTGGATCTGCGCCGACATCGGCGGGATGGAGCCGCCGACACGCGGCTACGACCTGGTCTCCGTCCACTACCCGGCGCTACGCCACGGCCGCGGCGATCCCGCAATCCAGGCTCTGCTCGGGGTGACCGCGCCCGGCGGGACGCTGCTGGTCGTCGGCCATGCGCCTCTCGATGCCGAATGGAGCCGCGCCCACGGGTTCGAGATCACCGACTTCGTCCAGCCCGCTGAAATCGTCGTGCACCTCGACGGCGAGTGGACGGTCGAAATCCACGAGACCCGCCCCCGCGTCGACCCCGTGATCGAGGGCTCGCCATTCACCCACGACGCCGTGCTGCGCGCCCGCCGGCGCTGAGCGTGACCAGACGCTGCGCGAGGCGCGAGGACACCGCCGTTGCCGAGCGGGGGGCTTGCTCATCACGATGGCTGCTTGGGTCTCGGGGACCTGAGATCGGTCTCGGCGCTTTCGGAGACCGAGAACCTGGTTGTGGTGGACAAGCGATGTCGAGGTCGTTCTCTGGCCCGATGGTTGAGCGGTCGCGGGAGTTGTATATGGGTAGCGACATGAGCGTGACTCCCGAGCCCACCGTTCGCCGCGCCGCCGTTGCCCCGCCAGCCTTCGACATCGTTCGGGAGCGCGCCCCTGGCGGCTTCGAGATCGTGCCGATCGAGGACACGTTGGACTTGGAGACGGTCGACTTCCTCGTCCCGCCCTCGGGTGAGCGCGACCTGCTTGGCGAGCTGCCCCAGCAGGCGCGGCTATCGGTCGTTCAGGTGTTGTCGGCCGGCACGGACTGGATCGAGGATCAGCTGCCGCCGCAGGTGACCTTGTGCAACGCGCGAGGCGCACGCGACGATCCGGTCGCCGAGTGGATCCTGGGGGCGCTCCTCGGCGCCTCCACCGGGCTGCTGGCTTTCTGCGGCGCGACGAAATGGGACCGGTCGCGCCAGTTGGAGGACTCGCTAGCTGGACGGTGGTGGTTATCGGTATGGGTTCCATCGGGCGGCGGCTTTCCGCGTACCTGAAGCCGATCGGCACCCGGATCGTTGCCGTCGGCTCACATGCGCACGACGACCTTCACGGCCCCCAGGAGCTGCCCGAGCTCCTGCCCCAGGCCGACGCGGTCGTCGTGCTCGCCCCGCTCTCGGATACGACGCGCGGGATGATCGACGCTGAGGCGCTGCGGCGTATGCCGGACGGAGCGGTGCTCATCAACGCCGCGCGCGGGGGCGTCGTGGAGACCGACGCGCTGGTGGCCGAGCTGCAGCGCGGGCGTCTGCACGCCGTGCTCGATGTCGTCGATCCGGAGCCGCTCCCGGACACGCATCCGCTCTGGTCGGCACCCGGCCTTCTTTCCATGACGCCGCACATCGCCGGAGACTCGCCTGCCGGCCACCGCAGGGCAGCCGAGCTGGCGGGCGATCAGCTCGCCCGCTGGTGCCGCGGCGAGGAACTGATCAACGTCGTGCGGCGCGGCAGCTGAACGGCTCGACCCCGCGCGTCTTCGATCACTCCGCGCCGCGCCGCGAGGGTGTGTCGGTGCACCCGAGCGTCTCCAGCGGCGGTCGCTCGTCGATCGCCACCCGACGAACGGCCCCGTCCTCCCAGGGGCGGAGGTAGTGACCCCCCAGCGGGCTGCGCGGGCCCTGGCGCCGGTTCTCCACCGCCGCCAGCACGGCGTAGGCCATCTCGCCCAGTGCCCGCAGCGGCTGGTGGCGGTTGTGACGCGTCCCGAGGTGGCATTCGGCCAGCGCGTCGAGGCCGCTCCGGCGCAGCGCATCGATCAGCACCGCGATCTCCACCCCATAGCCGACCGGAAACGCGATCGAGCGCAGCAGCGTCCGGCGAGCGGCGAACTCGCCGGCCAGCGGCTGCGCGAAGCCGGCCAGCTGAGGCACGTGCAGGTTCAGCAGCGGCCGTGCCATCAACTCGGTGACCCGCCCCCCCTCGTGGGCGAGCTCCACGCCGGCGACGATCAGCGGCCGATCGAAGGCGCCCTTGACCAGCTCCAACCCGCTGTCAGTGAGCAGGGGACCGATCAGCCCCTGCAGGTGGTGGCGGTGCGGGTTGTTGGTGTCGCCGTCGATGAAGCACACGATGTCTGCATCGGTGGCGTGGACGGCCCGCCACATCGCGTCGCCCTTGCCGCGCGCCGGTCCGTGCTCCGCCAGCACCTCGTCCTGCTGGATCACTCGGGCACCGCGCTCCGCGGCGAGCGCGGCGGTGCCATCCGCCGAGCCCGCGTCGACCACCAGCACCTCGTCGATCAGCCCCGCCTGGCTCAGCGGCGCCACGGTCTGCGTGAGGACTTCGCTCAGCGTGTCCGCGCACTTCTTGGTGGGAATCACCACCGCCACCGTCGTGGCGCCCTTGTGCGCTCGCAGCCGTGCCTGAGGAAACTCTGCGGCCCGGTAGCGCCGGCGCTCTGACCACGCGGACACCGCGAGGTCGACCGACAGACCCCGGGCGGCGCGGCCGGTCACGCGTGCCGACGTGCGCACGCGGACATCGCCGGCGCGCACGACGGGGACTCCGTGGTGGGCCAGCCGCTCGGCGAACGCGGCATCCTCCAGCGCGCCCACCGGGTCCAGACCGCCGACCTCACGGTACGTCGCGGCGGTGATGCCGATCGAGGCGCCGGCGAAGTGGTGATGGGACGCGCTCGGGTCGAGCTCGCGCACTCGCGCCAGCCGCTCGGCGGCGTCGCGCTCGCGGCGGCGGAGCACGCCCTCCGGCAGCCGCACGGCCTCCTCGGCGTCCAGATCGATGAGGCCCGCGACCACCCGCGCACCGTCAGCCACGTGCGCGAGCTGCCGGGCGAGCCAGTCCGCAGCCGGTCGAGAGTCGGCGTCGGTACAGGCGATCAGCGCCTCCGGCGTGCCTTGGCCGAATAGGCGGGAGGCGGCCAGATCCATGCCCGCCCGCCGCGCGACGCCGGCTCCCCGCCCGGAGCCCTCCAACACGGTCAGGTGCAGCCCGTGCGCGCTCGCCGCCTGTTCGGCCAACTCTGCGGTGGCGTCGACACAGGCATCAGCGACGACGATCGTCTCGAACATCTCCACGGGCACGGTCTGCGCGGCCAGCGTCTCCAGGCAGGCGCCGATGTGCTCGGCCTCGTCGCGAGCCGGGACGACGACGATCGCCGCTAGCGCCACGGCGCCCCCTCGGCGATCAGCTCGCGGCCGCGTTCGTAGTGCTCGTCGGCATCGTGCGCCAGCACTCCCACGATCCGGCCGGCGCGCCCGTACCACACGGTGAAGGCGTCCTGGTCGCCCGCCTCCAGGCGCGACTGGTCGAAGCCGTCGCCCCAGGCCGCGTACTTCAGGGTGTGGCCGCCGATCGTGGACCAGAAGCCCGGCACTGCATCCCAGACCGCGTCCTCCCCGGCAGCGCTGCGGCCCGCCACCTCTCCCTGCCCGAGCGCATCGCCCCAATGCTCCACGCGGAGTCGCCGCCCGGCGCGGGCATTCGCGGCGAAGGCGACATCGCCCGCAACGTACAGGCCGGAGCGCTCGGTGCGCAGGCTCGCATCGGCGGGCACCGCGCCTTCGCTCAGCGCCAGCCCGGCCGCGCCGGCGATCTCGGTCCGGGGCGCGATCCCGGTGGCCATGACGATCGTGGCGGCGCGGAGGCGCAGGGCCCCGGCCACGAGCTCCAGCTGCTCCTCGGAGCTCTCGATCTGCTCCACCTGATGTCCCAGGTGGGCTTGCACCCCCTCCTCCCGGAGCCAGCCCGTGATCCGCGCGCCGGCCTCCTCGCCGAGCCGCGCCGCGTTCGGCCACTGCTCGTCTGAGACCAGGGAGACCGGATGACCCCGTCGTCGCAGGGACGCGGCGATCTCGCAGCCGATGAAGCCCGAGCCGATCACCACTACCGGCTCCCCGTCGCGGAGCCGCGCCAGCAGCTCCCGCAGGTGATCCAGGGTGCGGATGACCCGCACCCCGGGACGATCGCAACCGGGAATCGGAGGGCGCGTGGGCTCGGCGCCGGGGGCCAGCACGCAGTTGCGGTAGGTCAGCTCCCGGCCGCCGGAGAGCGTCACCGCTCGGGTCTGCGCGTCCAGCGTGACCGCGCGCCCGCTGATCAGATCGACATCGTGCTCGACGAGCCAGCTCTCGCTCTCGATTGGTAGCTCCTCTTCGGTCGACTCGCCGCGCAGCAGCTCCTTGGTCAGCGGCGGGCGGTTGTAGGGCATCCGGTGCTCGTCGGTGACGATCGCCACCCGACCGCCCCCGCCGGCGGTGCGATATCCCCTGGCCGCGGCCAGCCCCGCCGGGCCCCCGCCCACAACCAACAGCCCGTACCCGTCACTCATCGCGCCTCCAGTACGTCCAGCAGGTAGTCCTCGGTAGGGCTCCTCGTGACGGCGCGCAACCACGGCTGGGCGCGAAGCGTGGCGTGCACGGTGGCGGCCCCCAGGGGACGCTCCGGGCCCTCAGGACACCAATGCACCGCCACCAGCCTCGCTTGCGGTCTCATCCTCGCCCGCAGGGTCACGAGCGTGGCGGCCAGCTCGGCTTCGCTCAGGTAGTAGAGGATCTCCGAGGCGATCACCAGATCGAAGCCACACTCGGGGACATCCCCCGGGATCGTGCCGAGCAGCGTGTGGACCTGATCCAGACCGATGAGGCGGGCACGCGCATCGGCGACCGCGGTAGCCGACGCGTCGATCGTCGTCAGGCTGGCGCAGCGCGGGGCTAGCAGCGCGCTGAACACACCGATCGAGGCCCCGAGCTCCAGCGCTTGGGAGAACGGTCCGGTTCCGCAGGCGGCCAGTGTCGCCGCGTACTTGCCCTGCTCGTAGGCGCTGGTGGTGTATCCCCACGGATCGGGCTCGCGACGGTAGCGCGCCTCGAAGTCAGCCAGCGTCATCCGCACGTCGTCAACCCTCGATTCTCAAGGGCAGCTTCGCCCGCGCGGACCAGCATGGGGTCGAGACGGTGCTGGAGCAGGAAGACCTCGAGGTCCCGCCGGGCACGGTCGAGGGCATGACCCCGGGCAAAGGGTCCAGAGCCGCACGCGCGGGCGGCCTCGTCGAGCAGCACCCGGCAAGCGTCGGAGATCGCCGCGCGAGCGTGCAGCGCCACCGCCGGCAGCTCGCCGTCCGCCAGCTCCCCCGCGGGCGCGTCCATGACCGCTGCCGCCTGCTGCATCCACAGGTCTATGGTGCGCTGCACAGTGAGGATCCGGCCGGCCGCCAGCGCCTCGAGCGGCCCCCGGTGCGGACGCCGCCGCAGCTCGTCCAGCGCCGCCCGCGTGGCCGTGTCCGCCATTCCCGCCCAGCTCGCCGCGGTACGGAGGGCGTCACGGGAGAACCACGGGGGCTCGGTGAGCGCGCCCGGTGGGCCGAAGTAGGCGATCACCGGCGCGTCGTGGAACACGACGCGGTGCGACACGGAGGCCCGGAGTCCGTGGGAGCGGTACCAGCCCGTATCGATCTCCACCCGGCGGGCGTCGGTGAGGTCGATCCACACGGCCAGCGGGAGCCCGTCATCCACCGGGCGGGCCAGGACGAGCGCACGGTGCAGGCCGCCGGCGCCCGAGCAGAACGTCTTGACGCCCCGCAGGACCTGGCCCGCTGCGGTCTCCACCACCGCTGCGGGCGGTCCTTCCCCGGGACCGGGATCGCTACCCCAGACGCCAGCCCGCAGGCGCCCGCCGAGTACTGCCGCCAGCTCGCGATCACGCACGGCTACGGGCGCCTGGACGGCCAGGCGCTCCACGGCGTTCAGGTGTCCGTCAAGGATGCGCCCCACCGAGCCGTCGGCGTGAGCCACCTGCCGTACCAGGCGCAGCTCCTTGGCCGCCGGGGGACGGGCGGCACCGGCTCGCGCGTTCCACGCCAGCGCTCCGGCCTGCTCCAGCAGGAGGACTGGCCACTCCGGGAACGCTGGCCTCGCCTGCGCGTCGCGCTCGCCGGCGCCAGCCGAGATCTCGGCCAGCGCGTCGGCGAGCCCCCCCGTCGCAGGATGGACGGATACGGCTATCTCAGCGCCTCCAGGCTGATGCCGGCCCGGTGGGCACGATCTGCCACCAGTGCCGCGTAGGCGACCGTCTCCCGTGCATCGCCCCCCCGGGCACCGGGCCCGATGCCGTCGTGGGCGAGCACGATGGCCCCGTCGAGGAGCTGCTCGTCGGTGGCCTGGAGCATCTCGGCGGCGCTGTCGCCTCGCCAGTCGTGGGTATCGATCGTCCAGTGCACGATCCGGAGGGTATTCTCGCGCGCCACGCTCGGGGTCCACGGCGCCACGTCGCCCCACGGCGTGCGCCACAGTGACGGACGTCCGCCCACGGAAGCGAGCACCGTCAAGGCGCGGACGGTTTACTGTCCCAGCCACGTCCGCGATCGCACCGAGTGGCGGATGTGCGCGTCGCAGTGCAGGCCGATGCCGTGGCCCTCATCGATCATCCGCGCGATCAGCTGGGGTTGGGCGGCCGCTCGCCCAGCGATGGGAAAGAACGTCGCTCGCGCCCGCGCACCTGCCAGCACGTCGAGCAACCGCGGCGTCCAGTCAGGGTCCGGCCCGTCATCGAAGGTGAGCGCGAGCGAGGCCACGGTGGCACTGCAGGGTAGTCCTGCGTTCCGGGGCCCGGTGCGCCCGGCGGGAACATATTTCCGAGCGACGCTCAGACGGCCGCGCCGGTGTGCGCCGCCTCGGCGGGCGTGGGCGGGGTGGCACCGAGAATCAGGTCGGCGGCGCGCTCGGCGATCATCACGGTCGGAGCGTGGGTGTTGCCACCTGGGATCAGCGGCATGATCGAGGCGTCGACTACCCGGAGCCCGTCGATGCCGTGCACCCGCAGGTGGCTGTCGAGGACCGCGTCCTCGTCGGTGTCGCTCATGCGGCAGGTCCCAACCGGGTGGTAGATGAGCATCAGCCGGCGACGGATGTCGGCCTCCACATCAGCGTCGTCGTGGATGTCGGGGCCCGGCTTGAGCTCCTTGGTGACGATCTCCCCCAGCGCGGACTGCTCGGCGATGCGCCGGGCGAGCTTGACGCCGGCGACCAGCGAGGCCACGTCCTCGGGCTCGGACAGGGTGTTGGTGAGGATGTGCGGCTTGGCGCTCGGATCGGCCGAGCGCAGCCACACGCGCCCCCGGGCCTTGGGGGAGACGAGCACGGGCGCGATCACCATCGCGTGGCCGTCGTAGGTCTCGGCGCCGTGGTCCTCGTAGTAGGCGGCGCCCATGTGGAACTGGATGTCGGCGGCGGGCAGGCCGCTGCGGGTGCGGTGGAAGGCGACGACCTCGGCGACCGTAGAGCTGAGCGGTCCGGTGCGGCGCAGCAGCCACTCGGCCAGCGACCGGGGCCGCTCGGCGACATACAGGGTGTCCTCGTCTGAGACCTCGAAGATCACGGTGACGAAGGGGTGGTCCTGCAGGTTCTTGCCGACGCCGGGGAGCGGGAGGCGGACCTCCACGCCCGCGCCGCGCAGCTCCTCCGGCGCCCCGACGCCTGAGAGCTGCAGCAGCTGCGGCGAGCCGATGGACCCGGCCGCCAGCAGCACCTCGCGCTCGGCCCTGAACAGCTCGCTGCCGCGGCGGCCCTTGCGCACGCGCACGCCGACCGCCCGCGTGCCCTGGAACTCGACCCGCTGAACCAGGGCGCCGGTGCGCACCTCCAGGTTGGCGCGCTTGGCTACCGGTCGCAGGTAGGCGTCGGCGGCGCTGAAGCGCTTACCGCCCCACTGCGTGACCTGGAACATCGAGACCCCGTCCTGCTCGGGGCCGTTGTAGTCGGCCACGCGGGGGATGCCGGCGGCCTCGCTGGCAGCGAGCAGGCGGCGGTCGAGCGGACGGGGCGAGCGCTGCTCGCTGACCCGCAGCGGCCCGCTGTCACCGTGCCACTCCGAGGCACCGCGGGCATTGTGCTCTGACTTGATGAAGTAAGGCAGGACATCACGGTAGCCCCAGCCGGGCGCGCCCTGAGCCTCCCACGCGTCGTAGTCCAGCGGCCGGCCGCGGACGTAGAGCATCGCGTTCATCGAGCTCGACCCGCCCAGGCCCTTGCCCCGCGGGATGTACAGCGATCGGCCGTCGACGTGGGGCTCGGGATCTGTGGCGAAGTCCCAGTCGAGCTTGGTGTGGAACTGCTTGGCGAACGCGGCCGGGATCTTGATGTTCATCGAGCGGTCCTTGTTGCCGGCCTCCAGCAACAGCACCCGCACGGACGGGTCGGCCGACAGGCGGTTGGCGAGCACGCAGCCCGCCGACCCGGCACCGACGATGACGTAGTCGAAGCTCTGCATGGCGCAGTCCTCCAGGTCAGCCGCCGCCGATCGGCGAGGCGAGGTCGTGAACTCGTAGTCGACAGCCTAAAGGCACGCGGAGCGCCGCGGGAGGGCGAGCGCGTAACGGGGGCGACGTCGCCGAGGCCGGCTGTCTGCGAGGATCAGCAGCTTCGCGTACCCGACAGGACGGACCAGCACCCATGGCGAGCACGCCAACGCAGACCCAGACCGCGGCCCAGGGAAACGGCAGTGCCACCAAGCGCACCGTCGCCGTCGAGAACCCGGCTACAGGCGCGACCATCGCCGAGCTGCCCGCACTGGATCGTGAGGGAGCGATCGAGCTCGTCCGCCGCGCGCGAGCGGCGCAGCCAGCCTGGCACGCCCTGGGCTTCAGGCGCCGCGGCGCGCTCATGCGTGACATGCGCGCCTGGATCGTGCGCAACCGCGAGCGCGTCATACACACGCTCGGCGACGAGGCGGGCAAGCCCTACGAAGACGCCCAGCTGGAGCTCTTCTACTGCGTTGACGCGTTGGGCTTCTGGGCCAAGAAGGCCGGGAAGTGGCTCGCCGACGAGCATGAGCGCCCGCATTCGCCGCTGCTGCTCGGGCGCAAGGTGGTCAACCGCTACGTGCCCTACGGCGCGGTCGGTGTCATCGGACCGTGGAACTACCCCCTGCTGAACAACTTCGGCGACGCCATCCCCGCGCTCATGGCCGGGAACACCGTCGTCCTCAAGCCCGCCTCCATCACCCCGCTCAGCTCGCTGCTGATGGCCGAGGGGCTGCGTGAGGTCGGCCTGCCCGAGGACGTCTTCCTCGTGGCCAACGGCCCCGGCGGCGAGGTAGGCGTCGCGCTGGCGGACTCCGTGGACATGCTGCACTTCACCGGCTCGACCGGGGTGGGCAGGCGCTTGGCCGAGCAGGGCGCCAAGCGGCTGCTGCCGATCACGCTCGAGCTCGGTGGCAACGACCCGATGATCGTCCTGCGCGATGCCAACCTGGAGCGCGCGGCCAACGCCGCGGTGTTCGGTGCACTGCAGAACGGCGGGCAGACATGCATCTCGATCGAGCGCGTCTACGTGGAGGGCGAGGCCTACGCGCCCTTCGTGGCCAAGGTGGTCGAGAAGGTACGCAACCTGCGCCAGGGTGCTCCGGCGGGCCGAGCCGAGGTCGACATCGGCGCCGTCACCTCGCCCGACCAGATGGACATCCTCGACGAGCACGTCCGCGACGCGGTGGCAAAGGGCGCACGCGTCGAGGTCGGCGGACATCGCCGTGAGGGCGAGGGGAGCTTCTTTGAGCCCACCGTGCTCACCGGCGTGGACCACAGCATGAGGATCATGACCGAGGAGACCTTCGGCCCGACGCTGCCCATCATGCAGGTGGACAGCGAGGAGGAGGCGATCCGTCTGGCCAACGATTCGGAGTTCGGGCTGGACTCGAGCGTCTTCGCCGGGGACCCGGCCCATGGCGAGAGGGTGGCTCGACGGCTGGAGGCCGGCTCGGCGGTGGTCAACGACGCCCTGGTCAACTACTTCGCGATGGAGATCCCGATCGGGGGCATGAAGCAGTCCGGGGTTGGCGCCCGCCACGGCCGCGTGGGCATCCAGAAGTACTGCCGGCGCCAGAACCTCGTGGTCACGCGCTTCGGCCTGAACCGCGAGCTGTACTACTTCCCCTACACCAAGCTCAACAGCAGGCTCACCGGTCTGATGATCAGGGCTCTGTACGGCCGCGGGTCGGGGCGTCGGTAAGGCACCGGGGGTAGTGTCTTCGCGGTGCTCGTCCGCGACCTCGGCGACCGCTTCCAGCTGGTCCTCCAGCCCGACCATGGGGAGCTGAGCGGGCAGATCGCCGCCGCCTGGATCGACGACGACACGCTCTCGGCGGAGCTTCGGGCGGCGCTGGTGCTGGCGGCCATGCGCCACGACGACGGCTGGGCGGTGTGGGAGCGACACCCCCGTCTCGACGCTCACGGCCGGCCGCAGATCTTCTACGACGTCGAACGCCACTCGCTGCTGTCCTCATACCGTGCGGCGGTGGATGTCCTGCAAGGCGAGGGCCCCGCGGCTGCGCTGCTCGTCTCGATGCACGTCGCCGGACTCCAGCGCAACCGGTATGGCGAGATGACAGAGCACACCGCGATCACGCCCTTGGAGGACTTGGAGCCAGAGATCCAAGAGTTCGTCCGGGGCGAAGAGCAGCGGCAGGAGAAGTTGGTCGCTGACCTCAACATCGACGAGCGCGAACGCTGGCGTGCCTACAGACTGCTCCAGGTCTACGACCTCCTGTCCCTGTACCTGGGCCTGGCCGCCGTAGACCGGGGCGAGACGACGACTGTCGCCCTAGCGCCAGGGGATGACGGGGCCGAGCGACTGGAGCTGGTGCCAGCCGATGCACCATGGACGATCTGCTGCGAGCCGTTCCCGTTTGCCTCCGCGCCGACGCAGCTGCAGATGCCGCGGCGGCTAGTCGCCAAGGGCGACTGCGCCGAGGAGGCCAGCTTCCGGTTGGCCTTCCACGCGGCCCCGGTGGAGACGGTTGTGATCTGCCTCACGCCCGCGCCGGACGCCTAGCAATCTCAACGGCGGAAGCTGATCACCCCCGTCCGGAGAGCGGCGGGGCCGTCGTGCATCAGGATGATCGCACCAGGCTGGGCGCCGGAGACCGCGGTGTAAGCGATGCGCGCCACGCCAGGCGGGAGCTACTCTGTTCGCGTTCACGCGACCAGGGGAGGCAGGATGGACTATCGGCAGTTGGGACGCTCCGGGTTGCGAGTCTCAAGCCTCACTCTCGGCACGATGACCTTTGGCGGAGCCGGCAACTTCGCCGCCGTGGGGGACACGGACCTGGAGGGAGCGCGGCGCCAGATCGACATCGCGCGGGACGCCGGGATCAATCTCATCGACACCGCCGACGTCTACTCCGACGGCTCGGCGGAGGAGATCATCGGTGAAGCGTTGCAGGGCCGGCGCGACGAGGTGCTGCTGGCCTCCAAGGCACGTTTCCCGATGGGTCCGGGACCCAACGATGCCGGCCTCTCCCGCCATCATCTGATCAGGGCCTGCGAGGCCAGCCTGCGCCGCCTGCAGACCGACCACCTCGACCTCTACCAGGTCCACGAGTGGGACGGACAGACGCCGCTGGAGGAGACGCTGGCGGCGCTCGAGCACCTCGTGCAGAGCGGCAAGGTCCGCTACGTCGGCTGCTCCAACTTCGCCGGCTGGCAGGTGATGAAAGCCCTCGGGATCGCCGACCGCACGGGGCTGACGCGATTCGTCAGCCAGCAGGTCTACCTCTCCCTGCAGGAGCGCTCGGCCGAGTACGAGATCGTCCCCTCGGCGCTTGACCAGGGGCTCGGCCTGCTGATCTGGAGTCCACTGGCCGGCGGTCTGCTGTCGGGCAAGTATCGCCGGGGTCAGCCGCCCCCGGGGAGCACGCGCTACGCCGGCGGTTGGGACGAGCCGCCGGTCTACGACGAGGACAGGCTCTACGACACCGTCGAGGTGCTGGTGGAGATCGCCCAGGAGCACGGCTGCTCACCGGCGCGCGTGGCGCTGGCCTGGCTGGCGGCACGCCCCGGGGTGACGAGCGTGATCGTCGGTGCGCGCACCGACGAGCAGCTGGAGGACAACCTCGCCGCCGCCACCCTGGAGCTGAGCGCCGCCGAGCGGACGCGCCTGGAGGAGGTCAGCCGGCCGCCCTTGCTCTATCCGTTCTGGCACCAGCGCAAGACAGCGTCCGATCGCCTCGGCCCTGCTGACCTCTCGTTGATCGCCCCGCACCTGTAGCCGCGTGATGAGCGCTCGCCCCCGGCAGGTGTTCTTTACCGGTGGAGCGCCCGCTTCGCCCTCAGCGACTACCGCTTCGAGCCACTGCCCCAGTCGCACGGAGTTCCCACAGGCGCGGCACCGGGCTGGCACGATCCGGTCCGTTGAGCACAAGGAACCGGACACCGTCGTCTTTGACATCGGCGGCGTGCTGCTCGACTGGGACCCCCGTTACCTCTACGGCAAGCTGTTCCGAGACGAAGCCGAGATGGAGCGCTTCCTGGCCGAGGTCTGCACGCCGGAGTGGCATGCCGGAAACGACCGCGGTGTGCCCTTTGCGCAGTCCTCCGCGGAGCTGGCCGCTCGCCATCCGGGCCAGGAGGAGCTGATCCTCGCCTGGGGTCAACGCAGCGAGGAGATGGAAGGCGGGGAGATACAGGGCAGCGTCGAGATCCTCGCCGAGCTGCTGGGTGCGGGCATCCCGTGCTATGCGCTCACCAACATGGAGCGGGAAACATTTCCCCGCCGGATGGAGCGCTATCCGTTCATGCGATGGTTCACCGGCACCGTCGCCTCCTTCCAGGAGGGGGTGGTCAAGCCCGACCCGGAGATCTTCCGGCGGCTGCTGTCACGGTTCGCCCTGGACCCCTGGGCCACGGTGATGATCGATGACTCGCTCGCCAACCTCGGCACTGCGGCGGCGGTGGGGATGCGGACGATCCACTTTCGCTCGTCCGAGCAGCTGCGCGGCAGCCTGGAGCAACTGGGGCTGCCAGCCCGCAAGCACTCAGGCTGAACACGCCACCGCCACTTCGAGCGCGCCACAGATCCGACGCATGCGATCGTCATCAAGGCGGCCGAGGCGCTCAACGAGGACCCCGACCGAAACACTCTCCACTGAATCGAGGTTGACGACCGATGTCCGCGGGATCGGGTCCTCGCCGGGCTCGAGCACGACCTCGCTGGGGATGCCGCGGATCGTGGTCGTACACGGACCGATCAGCACCCGCCGCAGTCGCGGAATCGCAGCGTCTCGGGAAAGCACCACAACCGGCCGCCGGCCGACCTCAGCGAGCTCGCACCACCAGACCTCACCTCGTGCCGGCAGCCCGATCACGACAGGCCGGCAGCCACGCGAAATGACGCCAGATCTCCCCAATCGTCGACCTCGTGGAGGGGGTGTTCGTCATAGGCGGCGTAGGCAGCGTCGATCTCGACCTTGCGGTGCCGCGCCAAGAGGGCGGCGAGTGCCTCGTCGATGAGCGCAGAGTCCGTCAACCCCGCGCGCGCCTGCCGCGCGGTCGCGAGTAATCCCTGATCTACGGTCGTGCTGACCCTCACGCGCGCCATGCCACAAGCATGCTACTAATGTGGCACGCCGCACGTCCTGGATGGAAGGGCGAAACACGCTCGAGGCCTCAGTCCGGCTCGCTGAAGCGCAGCCGCGGCCAGGCGCTCTCCGCCTGGGCGGTGAAGGTCGCCGTCGCTCCGCGGAGCACGAACTCGGTCCGCTCGCCGTCCTCGGTATCCACCAGGAGCCGGCGCCCCCCCTCGAGCACCTCGCTGACGACGCCGTCGATGCTCGCGTCCAGGTGCATCACGGTGACAGCGCCGCCAACCTGGGGCATCACCCGGCGCGGCATTCGCGCTATCGCCCCAGGAACTCCAGCAGCGCTCGGTTGAACTCCTCGGGGTGGGTGGCGTTCAACGCGTGCGGCCCCCCCTCGATGAGGGCCAGTTCGCTGCCCGAGATCGACTCGTGCGTGCGCTTGCCGGAGACCTCGAAGGGGACGATCGCATCCGAGTCCCCGTGGATCACCAGCGTGGGAGGGTCGAAGCGCTCCAGGTCGCCGCGGAAGTCGGTGTAGGAGAAGGCCTCGATGCAGTCGTGGGTGCCCTTGGGGGAGGCGAACTCGGCGATGTCCAGGTGGTAGCGACGCGCAGGCTCGCTGATCAGGTCCGTCTTCTCGCCGGCGGCGAAGAAGTTCGTCAGGAAGCCGTCCAGGAACGCCACCCGGTCGCCGCGCACCCCGCCGAGGAAGCTCTCGACGGTGGCGTCGTCGAGGCCTCCGTCGGGGTTGTCCTCGCGCTTGTGCAGAAACGGGGGCACGGCCGCGGCGAACACGGCCTTGCGGACGCGCTCGGTGCCGTGCGTGCCGACGTAGCGAGCCACCTCTGTGCCTACGGTGAGCTTTGACATCGGTCGCAGCTACCCGGTGCCGCCGGCCCAGAACCATCCCTACGCCGGCACGGGCACCTCGTCCAGGTAGCGCTCGCCACGCTCGGCCTTCTCCACCAGCGAGGCCGGCGGGGTGAAGCGCTCGCCGTAGCGCTCGGCCAGCTCTCGCGCGCGGGACACGAACGCCGCCGGGCCCGAGCCGTGATCAGGGTGCTCGTAGCCGTTGACGTACTGGAGCACGCCGCCGGTCCAGCCGGGGAACCCGATCCCCAGGATCGAGCCGATGTTGGCGTCGGCCACGGACTCGATCACGCCCTCGTCGAGGCACTTGATCGACTCGATCGCCTCGGCGAACATCATTCGCTCCTCCAGATCGAGCAGTGAGATCGACCCGGGATCCTCCACCGGGGGGAACGCCTGGCGCAGCCCTGGCCACAGGCGGGTCCGCTTGCCCTCGACGTACTCGTAGAAGCCCTTGCCCTCCAGCCGCCCGGGCCGTTCGTGCTCGTCCAGCATCCGGTCGATGACCGTCTCGGAGGGATGCGCATCCCAGCCGCTGGAGCCGCTGGAGCCGCCGGAGCCGCCGGAGCCGCTGGAGGCCTCCTTGGCGGCATTGCGGATCTTGCGCATCAGCTTGAGGTTCAGCTCGTCGGAGAGCTGGAGCACGGGCGCGGGGTAGCCGGCCTGCGAAGAGGCCTGCTCGATGCTGGGGGCCGGCACGCCCTCGGTCAGCATCGCGATCCCCTCGTTGATGAAGGTCCCGATCACGCGGCTGCTGAAGAAGCCACGACTGTCGTTGACCACGATCGGGGTCTTCTTGATCAGCTTGGCCACGTCCAGCGAGCGGTACAGGGTCTCCTCACTGGTCCGCTCGCCCTTGATGATCTCCAGCAGCGGCATCTTGTCCACCGGGCTGAAGAAGTGCAGGCCGATGAACTCCTCCGGGCGGGACACGCCCTCGGCGAGCTCGGTGATCGGCAGCGTCGAGGTGTTGGATCCCAGCAGCGCCCCGTCGGCCAGGTGCGGCTCGATGTCCGAGAACACCTGGGCCTTGACCTTGGGGTCCTCGAACACGGCCTCGATCACCAGCTCCGCGCCGGCGGCGTCGGCCGGATCGGCCGTCGGGGTGATCCGCGCCAGCAGCTGGTCGGCCTGCTCCTGCGTGGAGCGCCCGCGGGAGACGGCTTTCTCCGTCAAGGTGACCGAATAGGCCTTGCCGCGATCTGCGGCTTCCTGCGAGACGTCCTTGAGCACGACCTCGATCCCGGCCTTGGCCGAGACGTAGGCGATGGCGGCGCCCATCATCCCAGCGCCGAGCACGACCATCTTGGCCGGCTTGAACGGCTCGATCCCCTCCGGGCGGCCGCGCGCGCCGCCCACACGCTGCATGTCGAAGAAGAACGCCTGAATCATGTTCTTGGCCACCTGGCCGGTGACGAGGTCCACGAAGTAGCGGCCCTCGATCTCGATGGCGTTGTCGAAGTCGACCTGCGCGCCCTCCACGGCCGCGGCCATGATGTGGTGGGGGGCAGGGTAGTTAGCGCCCTTCAGCTGCTTGCGGAGGTTGGCGGGGAAGGCGGGTAGATTCTGGGCCAGCTTGGGATTGCTGGGGGTGCCACCCGGGATCTTGTAGCCCTTGACGTCCCACGGCTGGACCACGGGCTCCTCGCCCGAGCGGGATTGAATCCACGCCTTGGCCGCGGGGATCAGCTTGTCGGGTGAATCCACGACCTCGTCAACCACGCCGAGCTCCAGCGCCTTGGCCGGCCGGTGCCGCTGGCCCTGCATCAGCAGCTGCAGCAGCGCGTCGGCGATGCCGAGCATCCGCACCGTGCGCACCACTCCGCCGGCGCCCGGGAGCAGACCGAGCTGAACCTCCGGGAAGCCGACGACGGCCGTGGGATCGTCGACGATGATCCGGTGGTGGCAGGCCAGGCAGATCTCCAGGCCGCCGCCGAGCGCGGCCCCGTTGATCGCCGCCACAACCGGCTTGCCGAGCGTCTCCAGGCGGCGCAGCTGAAGCTTGATGCCCCGCACCTCCTCGGCGATCCGGGGGGCGTCCTGCGCGGTGGCCTTGCCGAGGTCGTTGAGATCGCCGCCGGCGAAGAAGGTCTTCTTGGCCGAGGTGATCACGACGCCGGTGATCCCCTCCTTCTCGGCCTCGAGCCGGTCCACGGTGGCGGCCATGGAGTCCTTGTAGGCCTGGTTCATGGTGTTGGCCGACTGGCTCGGATCGTCGAGCGTGAGTACGACGATGCCGTCCTCTTCCTGCTCCCAGCGGATGGTGGTGCTCTCACTCATGTCAGATGGCCTCCACGACCGTCGCGATTCCCATGCCGCCGCCGACGCACAGCGTCGCGAGGCCGTACCTGCCACCGGTGCGGTGCAGCTCGTCGATCAGCGTGCCCAGGATCATCGCGCCGGTGGCTCCCAGCGGATGCCCCATGGCGATGGCGCCGCCGTTGACGTTGACCTTGCTCATGTCGAGTCCCATGTCCTTGACGAAGCGCAGCACGACCGCCGCAAAGGCCTCGTTGATCTCGACCAGGTCGAGGTCCTCGGCATTCACTCCGGCTTTGGCCAGTGCCTTGCGGCTGGCGGGGGCGGGACCGGTGAGCATGATCGTCGGGTCGGCACCGGAGACGGCGGTGGCCAGGATCCGCGCGCGCGCCGTGAGGCCCTGCCGGCGTCCGGTCTCCTCGTTGCCGATCAGCATCAGCGAGGCGCCGTCGACGATCCCCGAGGAGTTGCCCGGGGTGTGGACGTGTTCGATCTTCTCGACCCAGTGGTACTTCTGCAGCGCCACGGCGTCGAAGCCACCCATCTCGCCCATCATCTGGAAGGAGGGCTTGAGCCCGGAGAGCGTCTCCACCGTGGTCCCGGCGCGGATGTACTCGTCGCGATCCAGCACGAGGTTGTCGTTGATGTCACGCACCGGGATCACGGAACCGCTGAAGCGGCCTTCCTCCTGGGCGGTGGCGGCGCGCTGCTGGGACTGCGCCGCATAGGCGTCGACGTCCTCCCGGCTGAACTCCTCCACGGTGGCGATCAGGTCGGCGCTGATCCCCTGCGGGACGAACGAGGTGTCGTAGTTGGTCTCGGGATCCATCGCCCAGGCTCCGCCGTCGGAGCCCATCGGCACCCGGGACATCGACTCCACGCCGCCGGCCAGCACCAGGTCCTCCCAGCCCGAGGCGACCTTCTGGGCAGCGATGTTGACCGCCTCCAGCCCGGAGGCGCAGAAGCGATTGAGCTGTACCCCGGCCACCGTGTCGGGCAGCCCGGCCTTGATCGAGGCTGTCTTGGCGACATCCGCCCCCTGGTCACCGACCGGCGAGACGCAGCCCAGGACGACGTCGTCGACGGTCTTGGGGTCCAGGTGCTGGTTGCGCACGAGCGTCTCGTGCATCAGCCCGACGACGAGGTCGACCGGCTTGACGGTGTGCAGCGACCCGTTCACCTTGCCCTTGCCTCGGGGGGTGCGGATCGCGTCGAAGACCAACGCTTCGGTGGCGGCCATTTCGTCTTTCGGCTCCTTTTCGGATGAGCTTGCTCGCGGGGCCCGGCGGGCGGTGCGCCCGTTGCGGCGGCAGGAGCGCCAAAATAGCACTCTTGGCGAAGTGCCAACAGCGCCCGGAGCGGCCGCGCTGGGCGCTATCGTCAGGCGCGGTGAGGCTCGAGCGCCAGCGCTGGCTCCCCCGGCTCCAGCTGCTGGGCCTCACGGCGATCGCTGCCTGGAACTTCCTCTGGCAGCTGGGTTCCTCCAGCCTGTACGTGGACGAGGTACAGAGCGTCAACGTGGCCACCCAGCCCCTGGCGCACTTCGTGCACGCGCTGAGCAGCATCGAGATCACCCCGCCGGGATACTTCCTGCTGCTGCACGAGTGGGTCCTGGTCGCGCATGGCTGCTGACCCGGAGCCGGGTGCCCCGGACCTGGCGGTGGGCCTACGTCGGCTGCTGCCTGCTCCTGGTGCTCGCGCTGGTGCCATTGCTGATTGGCCAGCACGGTTCCTCCATGGCCGCCCGGGGGTGAGCGTCAGCGGCGCGCTCAGCTCCGACTCGCTGCTGAACATGGTCCAGGTGCCCTTCGTCGGGCGCGTGGAGCGCCTCCGCCTGCTCGGCGCGCTGGTCGCCGCCAGCGGCTTCCTGACGGTGCTGATCGTGAGCCTCCGCCGCCGGTACCCGAGGGGCCCAGCGGGAAGGCTCGCGCTCGTCCTGACGGTCGCAGCCGGGGGTCCGCTCACCCTGGTGGCGCTGAGCGCCGCCGGAGGACACGCCTTCTGGGGACATCTGATGCTGGCGCGCTACGCCGCGGCCTGCGGCCCGTTCGTGCTCGTCATGCTCGCCGCCGCGGTGGACGTGCTGCCCCGTCCCGCCGCGGGAGTCCTGGTCGGGGGCGCGATCGTGGTGTCGATCGCGGGGATCCTCGCCAGCCACCGCCGCACGGGGTTCTTCTTCGACGCGCGCCGGGTGGTGGCCTACGTAGAGGCCGGCCACCAGCCCGGCGACGCGGTGATCGCACCGCCGGCCCCGGTGGAGGCGGTTCCTCTGCTGCATTACGGACTGGGAACGCTGCGGCCGCTGTGGGTGGGCAGCCCCTCTGCATCGGCGCTGATCCGCGCCCACTTCCGGAGGATCTGGCTGATCTCCGAGCTGCCGAGCGGATCCCCCAACGCCACTCAGCGGGTGCTGAGCTACACCCGCGCGATCCTGGCTCAGAACGGCTACCGGCCGCTGAGCCTGAGGGTATTCCCATCCACGAGCCCGACCGCGGCCATCCTCGCCGCGCCGGTGCCGTGAGATGTCGTGGAGTAGGCGTGCGCGCAGGGACAATGAAGTTCGATGCCGCTGCGACCGAGAATGCCAACGCGATGACCCGCGCCTGGGTCAAGGTTCGCCACGACGGCCGCGACGACTTTGTGGCCGTCGAGGAGCCGCTGGAGATCCGCGTGGACGGAGAGCCACTGGCGGTGACGATGCGCACACCGGGACACGACGAGGAGCTGGCGCTCGGATTCCTGCTCACCGAGGGCCTGATCGACACCCCGCGGGTCGCCGGCCTGAGCCAGGACCTAGCCGCCAACACGATCGAGGTCGCCGGGCCCCTGCTGCGCGACCCGGTCCGGCGCCGGTTCTACACCGCCTCCTCCTGCGGGGTGTGCGGCAAGGGCGCGCTGGAGGAGGTCGCGGTGAACAGCCGGCCGCTGCCCCGCGGTCCGGTCCTCGCCCGTGGGGTGCTCGCCGCGCTCCCTGAACGCCTGGAGCAGCCCACCTTCCAGCAGACCGGAGGCCTCCATGCCACCGGCCTCTTCGATCCCGGCGGAGCGCTGTTGTGCGCGCGTGAGGATGTCGGGCGCCACAACGCCATGGACAAGGTCATCGGGCGGGCCCTGCTCGACGGACTGGTCCCCCTGGGTGAGCGGATCCTGTGCGTCAGCGGCCGGCTGTCCTTTGAGCTGGTGCAGAAGGCGGCGGTGGCCGGCGCCCCGCTGCTGGTGGGGGTGGGAGCGCCGAGCTCGCTGGCGATCGAGGTCGCGCAGGACCGCGGGCTGACGCTGTGCGGCTTTGCCCGCGGTGATCGGGTCAACGTCTACACCCACGCCCACCGCGTCGGCGAGGGGTGAGGGGGCGCTCAGGGCGCGGCCAGCTCGACCAGCCATTGCAGCTCCTCTTCGGAGGACCAGGCGCCGACCGAGACGCGGATCAGGTCCCGCTCCGGGATCGTGCGCACGACGATGCCCTCGCGCAGGAGGCGCTCCAGGTCGCCCTGCGGGTCCTGCGCCTTCCAGGACACGAGGGTCGAGTCACCGCGCGGGGCCACCTGCAGCCCGCGCTCACGCAGTCGCTGCGCCAGATCCGCCGCCAGCGAGCCGGCCCGCTGCTGCACCCAGGACCACCCGGCCTGCTCGAAGACCTGCAACGAGGCCAGCGCCCAGGCGCTGCGCAACCCGACGGGGAAGCCGTGGTCCAGGCGCTTGGCCCCCGCCGCGGGCACGAGCTCCAGCGCCCGCTCGGGATCATCCAGGGAGCCATACCCGGGCCAGGGGACGAGCAGCTCGTCGAGGCGCTCCGGGCGTACCCACAGGCAGCCGCTGCCCTCCGGTCCGCACAGCCACTTCTGGCCGGAGGCGGCGTAGAAGTCGCAGCCCAGCCGATGGATGTCGACGGGGACGGCGCCGATCGACTGCGCCGCATCGAGCAGGATCGGGACACCGGTGCTCTGCAGTGCGGCCGTATCCGCCACCCGGCCGCTGACAAAGGAGACGTGCGAGCACGCGACCAGCTTCGTCGCTGCGCTCACCTCGCCAGCCAGCTCGGCGAAGGGGACCATCCTGACCTTCACGCCGGGACGAAGCTGCGCCCGCCCGAGCGGCGCCAGCAGTCCGGGATGCTCTTCGTCGCTGGTGAGGATCTCGTCGCCGGACCCCAGGGGCAGCCCCGCGATCACGGTGTTGACTCCGTCGGTGGTCGAGCCCGTCAGCGCCACCTCGGCGGGGTCGCAGCCGAGCACCCCGGCGTACCCGCCTCGGACCTGGTCGGCGAGCTCCATCACGCCGTCGAGGTACTCGCGCCCGACGCGCCCGTGCGTCACCTCCAGCTCCAGCCGCTCCCGGGCGGCCGCGCCGGCCTGGCGTGGCAGCGGCCCCTCGGTGCCGGCGTTCAGGTAGGACACGCGCTCGCAGACGGGGAACTGCGCTCGGAAGGCCGCCGGATCGGACAACGGCCTACCCCTGGGCCCCGGGCCGCAGACCGGCCTTGCGGCACTGCGTGGCTACTGCCTGGGCGGCGGCGCCGGTGAAGCCCCCGGCTCTGCCCGCGGCGGAGCACAGCGTCTTGGCGGAGCGTCCGCAGCGGTACAGCTCCTGCCCCCCCATCGAGAAGGGAAGGTTGACCTCGACGCAGCCGTTGCCACTGGAGTGGCCGGCGGTGGCCAGAGAGATGACCAGCACCACGGCCAGGGCCGCCACGACGCTCAGCACCGAACCCACCATCCACCGCTCCCGCACCGAGAAGCGGCGGCCGGCCACCTGCTGGGCGTGACCGGGGGGCAGGATCAGCACGGTGGCGAGTCTACGCCTCGGACTCCTGCTTGCCGCGCGAGTCCTGCTTCTCGCCGGAACCGTGTTCGTCGTCGCCTGATCCCTGCTCGTCCTCGGAGTCCTCGCCGCCGTCCTCCAGCTCACCCTTGAGGACCTTGCCCGTCGGGTTGCGCGGCAGCTCGTCGATGAACACCACCTCGCGCGGGACCTTGTAGTTGGCCAGGTTCTCCTTGACGAAGCCCTGGACGTCCTCCTCGCTGAGCTCGCCACCGTCGTGCTGGACGACGTAGGCCTTGAGCCGCTGTCCGAACTTCTCGTCGTCGACGCCGAGCACCGCGGCCTCCTCGATGTTCTCGTGGGTACAGAGCAGCTCCTCGACCTCCGCGGGGAAGACGTTCTCGCCGCCCGAGACGATCATCTCGTCGTCCCGGCCGTCGATGTAGAGCCTTCCCTGCTCGCCGAAGTGGCCGACGTCGCCCGAGGCCATCAGCCCCTGCACCGTGTCCTTGCCACCACCGCCGGTGTAGCCCTCGAACTGCGAGAAGTTGCCCACGAAGATCCGTCCGCTCTCCCCCTCGGGCAGCTCCTCGTCGTGGTCCCCGAGGATCTTCACCACCGAGCCACGCACGACCTTGCCCACCGAGGCCGAGTCGGCCTCAAGCTCCTCCGGCGTGGCGATGGTGGCGTAGGCCACCTCGGTCGAGCCGTACAGGTTGTAGACCACCGGGCCGAAGGCCTCCATGGAGCGCTCGGCCAGATCCGTGCCCAGGGCCGAGCCGCTGACGAAGATGATCCTCAGCTGAGAAAGGTCATGTTCGCGTACCTCGGCGACACCGAGGTCGACCATCCGCCGGAGCATCACCGGCACCACGACCATCGCGCTGGCGCGGTGCTCCTGGAGGCTGTCGAGGGTCTCGTGCGGATCGAAGCGCCGCCGCACGACCAGCGTCGAGCCGAGCGCGACCCCGATCAGCGTCTGCGCGAAGCCCAGCGCGTGGAACATGGGCACGCACATCTCCGTCGTTTCACGCGCGCGGAACGGGACCTTGCTGAGCAGGCCGCCGATCAGCGCCAGCGACCGCGGCTCCGAGCGGGGTGCCCCCTTGGGCGTGCCGGTAGTGCCGCTGGTCAGGATCGTGATGCGAGGAGCCTCGCCCGGCTTGGGCGGCGCCTCGGCGGAGCTGTTGCGGATCAGCCCCTCGAGCGTGCCCTCACCCGCGTCCTCGTCATCGGTCCACGCGCGCCACGTGCCGTGGTCGACATCCACTCCGTCGAGCATCTCGCCGTACTCGTCGTCGTGAACGAGCAGATGGGTGCCCTCCCGCTCGGCCACCTCGCGGATCTGCGGCCCGGCGAAGGAGCTGTTGAGCAGGATGATGCGAGCGCCGCATTTGGCCGCCGCGAACATCGACTCCAGGAAGCCACGGTGGTTGCGCGCCAGGATGGCCACGCCTTCGCCGGGCTCCAGCCCCTGCTCACGCCAGGCGTTGGCCAGGGCGTTGGTGCGGCGATCGAGGTCCTTGTAGGTGAGCTGGCCGCGCTCGTCGATGATCGCCACGCGATCGCCATGGCGGATGCCCGCGGCGACTGCCGCCCCGCCCAGCATCCCGAAGCGCTCGAAGCCCAGCACCAGTTGGGCGGCACGGTGTGGAAGCTCGGGGCCGATGACGCCGCTGCGAATGCATAGCGCGGCGAAGTAGGCCTCGTCGCCGAAGCGCTCGACGAGCTTGGTCGCGCTGCCCAGAATCGACTTGGGATCGATGTCTACGATCGCGTGCTCCTCCCCTTGAAAATTGCCTCAGCCTGCGTTGCCCGACAGCGTACCCGCGCGGCATGCGCGCGTCTCGTCCCTCCCGCACCGCACTGCAGGACGAAACGATGCGCTGCCCTCGGTTGAGTTTCGAAGCTGGGGGTATTACGCGTGGCATGACCGGCGCCCTGCTCACCCTGCCGATTCGTCTCGGCCTGCGCGCCGCACGGCTGACGGTGCGGGGTGGCGTGCAGGTCTCCGAGCGCGCCGCCGGACTGGCGGCGTTCGCCGTGCAGGCGGTGCGGCCGGGAAGCAACGAGTCGCCGCCCGAGCGGGAGGAGCCGAGCCACGAGGCGCAGGAGCGCAGCGAGGCAACCCCGGCGCCGGCCGGGGGGAATCGGACCGCTGAAGCGACCCCGGGGGCGGATCCGCGATCGATGGCCGAACCCGGACAGGCCCCACCTCAGGTCGCGGCTCAGGAGGCGATCGACAGAGTGCCCGAGCCTCGGGCGGCCTCAGCGGCACCGGCGGTCCCGGAGCCGGCCCACGTCTCCGAGGAGCCGGTGCTCGTGGAGTCCTTCGCGGAGCCGGGCGCGCAGGACGGCGCCGGAGCGCAGGTGACGGTGGATGAGCCGTGGGAGGGGTATGCGCAGTTGAACGCCCAGGATGTGATCGCCCGCATCGGCGAGGCCTCCGCGGCGGAGCTGGCAGCAGTTGATCTCTACGAGCGCGTCAACCGGAACCGCTCGACCGTCCTGACGGCGGTGGAGCGGGGCATGAAGAGCGACAGTGGCAACCGCCCGGCGGCAGCCGATCCCACGACATAAGGAGCAAGCCAATGGCCGATGACAAGACACTCAATGAACGTGACACGAAGCTGGTGCAGTGGCTGAGCGAGGCTCACACCAAGGAGGTCGAGCTCGAGGGTGACCTCACCGCCCACATCGCGCTGACCCAGAAGCAGGCCTACAAGAAGCGCCTCCGCGCCCACCTGACCGAGACCAAGGACCACAAGCGCCGGGTCGCGGCGCGCATCAAGGCCCTCGGTGGGAGGCGGAACTCCGGGCCGAGCCTGCCGGGGGTCCCGGCCGCCGTCGGCGAGGTCGCCGGGAAGGCCGTGGCCGCGGTCAAGGGTCAGGTCGGAACCGCACGCGCCGCCGTCACCGATCAATCCGAGACTCATCTGCGCAACGCTCAGGAGGAGCTGCGCGAGGAGCACGTCGAGATCGCCATCTACAACCGCCTGGAGACCTTCGCCACCGCGGTCGGTGACAAGGAGACCGCGCAGCTGGCCAAGAGCATCCGCCGTGACGAGGAGCGGATGGCGAAGTTCCTGGACGCGGAGCTCACGCGTCTTGTCAAGGAGCTCGTGCGGGCCGAGGTTCCGCGTGACCAGCGCACGACGTCTACGCGGCGCAGTAGCAGCAGCCGCTCCCGCAGCTCGAGCTCCGGCTCCTCGTCGGGGCGGTCGCGCAGTTCGGGCTCGTCGTCACGCAGTTCGGGCTCGTCGTCCCGCAGCTCAGCTTCCGGCTCGTCCTCGCGGGGTTCCGGCAGCTCGGCTTCGCGCCGGAGCAGCTCCTCCTCACCCTCGTCGGGCAGTCGCAGCCGGTCGGGCGGGAGCGGCAGCTCCTCCTCGGGCGGAAGCGGCAGCAGCTCTTCGGGCGGAAGCTCCTCAGGCGGCGGAAGCTCCTCTGGCGGCAACAGCCCCTCGGGTAGCGGCGGCGGCTCGGGCGGCAGCTGAGGCGCGCGGGCGTCAAGCTCAGCGCTTCCCGCTCAGCTTCTCCACCAGCAGGTCCACTGACCGCTGCAGGTCGGCGAGCGTCGCCTCATCGACGCTCGCGATTCCCAGCTTGCGGTTCAGCCAGGCGTTGATCTCCCGGTGGCTGGCGCCATCGCGGCGTCGCACCTCCGAGACCAGCCGGTGGCGCTCGTCGCGCAGCATCGCCCGCCGCTCGAAGGCCGGGATGACTGGATCGCCGGGGTCCGGGACCGCGGCGGGGATGCTCGCGGTTCCGGCCGGCGATGAACTCCAAGGGATCGCCGGCGCGCTTGGGGGCGGCCCGAACAGGCTCATCTGCGGGGCCACGTCGGCGCTCAGGGGCACGAACGCCGGCGCCTCGCCGCGCTCGGTCTCCACTCGCTGGAGCCGCTCGAGCTCCAGCGCCTCGCCATCGCCCTGATCCCGTCTGAGGGCATGGGTGAGCTCCTGTTCGACCGAGGCCGCGTGTTCCCTCAGCACCGGGTCCGCGGGCACGTACAGCCAGCTCGGATCAGCTGGCCTTGTCGGCATCGTGCGCACGAACCGTCCGACGATCTGCCTGAACACGAGCGGTGTCTTGGCCGCGGTGGCGTACACGCCAACGCGCAGGCGAGGGATGTCGACTCCCTCGGAGACCATGTTGACGGCGACGATCCACGGATCCCGGGAGTGGGTGAAGGCGGCCAGCTTCGCCGCCGCCCGGGTCTCCGCGTGCAGCACCACCACCGGCGCTCGTCCGGTCACCTCGCGCAGCAGCGCCGCGACCCGCCGGGCGTGGCCTGAATCGGCGGCGATCACCAATCCGCCGGCGTCGGCGTGGCCGGCGGCGCGCACCGCGCGCAGCTTCCCATCGGCCTCGCGCAGGATGCGCGGGAGTCCGTCGGGCAGCTCGGTGGAGATCGCCGTGCGGTAGCGACGGCTAGCCTCCCGGGTGCTCAGGACCGTCTCGAAGCTCGACTCGATCACGTCCTCGCCGCTGCGCCACGAGAGCATGCCGTCATAGGCCACGAAGCACACCGGACGGCAGACGCCGTCCCGCACCGCCTCGGCATAGGTGTAGGAGACGTCGGGCTCGGCAAGGCCTTCGATGTCGTAGCTCACTCCCGGAATGGGGGCGGCGTCGGAGCGAAACGGCGTTCCGGAGAGCAGCAGCCATCGCCGGCTGGAGGCAAAGGCCCGGCTGAAGCTCTGACCCCACGCGAGCTCCTCGCCGAGGTGGTGGGCCTCGTCGGCGATCACCAGCGTCCGGGAGCGCACCGCCGCCGCCCACCGCGCCGGTGCCTTGGCGATCCGGGCGTAGGTGACAGCCACCCCGTGGAAGCCCCGCGGGGGGCGCGGGGTGTCGGCGTCCGGCGCCAGCTCCACGCCGAGTGCGCTGGCCGCCCGCGCCCACTGGCGCGTCAGCGGAACGGTCGGGCACGCGACCACCACCCCGGCGATGTTGCCGGCGTCCAGCTCGCGGCGGGCGAGCTCCACCGCGGGCCGCGTCTTCCCCGCCCCGGGCGCCGCCGAGACCAGGAACGAGCCCTCGCTCCAGGGCTGCATCTCGGCCAGGGCCCGCAGCTGCCAGGCGCGAAGCGAGGCGGCGCGAGGCTGGACCCGAGGGCCGGCCGCGGCCCGGCGAGGCGTCGGGACAGGGATCCTGGAGGGCGCGTCGGCGGGGGCTCGCATGGAGGTCACGGGTCGGGCATGGTGAAGGACGGTCCGGACGCACCGCCAACCTCCCGCCGGTACGGGCCGCAGCCGATCCACGTTTGCCGCCAGACGGTGCGGGTACCCGATTCGGCGTGCCCGATTTCGGCTACACGATGATGACCGAGCAGGCGCGCCCGGACCAGCTCGTGCGGGATCTGCAGCTCGCCGAGCAGGCCGGCTTCGACTTCTCCGTCATCAGCGACCACTACCAGCCGTGGCTGTCCGAGCAGGGCCACTCAGGCTATGCGTGGTCGATCCTGGGTGCGGCGGCGCAGGCGACGGAGCGGATCGGCCTGATGACCTACGTGACCTGCCCCACCATGCGCTACCACCCGGCCGTGGTGGCCCAGAAGGCCGCCACCGTCCAGATCCTCTCCGGCAACCGCTTTCGCCTGGGCCTCGGCTCCGGGGAGAACCTCAACGAGCACGTCGTCGGCGAGCGCTGGCCCGCGGTCGGCGTTCGCCACGAGATGCTGAGCGAGGCGATCGACATCATCCGCGCGTTGCTGGACGGCGAGCAGAGCCTGAACTTCCGCGGCCAGTACTTCGACGTGGAGCAGGCCAAGCTGTGGGACCCACCCGAGCAGCCGGTGCCGATCGGCGTAGCGGTCTCGGGACCGGCCTCGTGCCGCATGGCGGGCCAGAAGGCGGACGTGATGGTGGCGGTGGAGCCGAAGGCCGAGCTCGGCGAGATGTTCGACGAGGCCGGCGGCGCCGGCAAGCCTCGAGTGGGCCAGATCGCCGTCTCCTACGATCCTGACCGCGATACCGCGATCAAGCGCGCGCACGAGCAGTTCCGTTGGTTTGGGCTCGGTTGGAAGGTCAACGCCGACCTGCCCAACCCGGAGAGCTTCGAGTCCGCCACGGCGTTCGTGAGGCCCGAGGACGTGGCCGAGAGCCTGCCCTGCGGCCCCGACGTGGAGGAGCACGTGGAGAAGATCAGGCCCTTCGTCGACGCCGGCTTCAACGAGATCGCCCTGGTCCAGATCGGCGACGCGCAGCAGGAGCAGTTCATCGAGTGGGCCCAGCGGGAGCTGCTGCCCGCGCTGCGCTCGTTGTAGGCCTCGCGCGCGGTCCGGGCGCCCGGTGCTTTTCAACAACGTGCACAACACGTCACGCGTGCTAACCGCAACTTCGAGGCGATCATCCAGGAGTTTCGCGCCCTGCTTCGTCACGACAAGCCACTGGGGCGGTATGAGCGTCAGGCCACGAAGCTCGGCTGCCAAGCGGAGGCCCGGTCGCCTCGCCGATCGACTGATCCCCACCGATGCCTGGCCTGCGGCCCCATGCCAGTGACCCCCGGGCCGTGAAGCGGGAGCGCTCAGCTCCGCGGCCGTGAAACGGGAGCGCTCAGCTCAGCGGCCGTGCAGCGAAAGGCCGAAGCGTTCCTCGCAGGCCTCGATCAGCTTAAGCCACAGCTCGCTGCGAGTGGGAAACGGAGCCACCGCATGGGCCAGCCGGTGCAGCGGCACTTCGGCGGTCACGGCAATCGTGGCCGCCTGGAGGAAGTCCGCAACCTCAAAGCCGACGAACGTCGCGCCGAGGAGCACGTGGCGCTGGGTGTCGATGACGAAGCGGGAGGTGCCAGGGGTGTTGCGGCCGTAGAAGCTGGCGCCGGCGGTGCCGGCGGTGTGGAGGTCGATGGCCTCCGCGGTCAGGCCCGCCTGCTGGGCTCCCTCCAAGGTCATCCCCACCGCGGCGACCTGCGGGTCGGTGAAGATCACCCGCGGTGCGCTGGCGTCATCGGCTACCGCCACGGCATCCTCACCGAGGATGTTGTCGGCGGCGATCCGTCCCTGATACTTGCCGGAGTGGGTCAGCAGCGAGCGCCCGTTGACATCGCCGATCGCGTACAGCCAGTGGTGACCGGGAACGCGCATATGGTCATCGACCTCGATGTACCCGCCGCGACGGAGTCCGGCCCCCTCCCCCAAGCCGATCGTCTTCAGGCCGAGATCCTTGGTGTGCGGCTGGCGTCCGATCGCCACCAGCAGCCGGTCACCGCTGACGGACTCGCCGTTCTCCAGGTGGACGGTGACCTGCTCACCCTCGTGGCTGACCTTCCCCGCGCGCACCCCCGTGCGAACGTCCACGCCGCGAGCCTCCAGGGCCTCCCGCACCTCCTGGGCGGCCCCGGGCTCCTCACGCCCGAGCAGTCGTTCCAGCGCCTCCACCACCGTCACCTGCGCGCCCAGTGAAGCCCACGCCTGCGCCATCTCCACCCCCACCACCCCGCCGCCCAGCACCACCAGGCGCTCGGGCACCTCAGAAGTAGTGGTGATCTCACGGTTGGACCAGGCGTGGGCCTCCGCCAGGCCGGGAATCGGCGGCAGGAGCGCACCGCTGCCCACCGCCAGCACCACCGCCTCCCGGGCCACCAGCACCTCCTCGCCCACGCGCACCCGCCGCTCGCCATCCAGTCGCGCGGGGAGGCGCACCAGCTCTATCCCCCGGTCGCTCAGCCACGGCAGCTGCCCGGAGTCGTCGAGGTCGTGGATCACCTCGTCGCGACGCTTGAGCACCGCGGCAGGAGAGAGCGAACCCGTGACCGCCTCGGCGGCGCCGGGAATCCGGCGGGTTTCCTGCAGCGCCTCCGCCGGTCGCAGCAGCGCCTTTGATGGCATGCAGGCGTAGAACGAGCATTCCCCGCCCACGAGCTCCCGCTCGACCAGCGCCACGCGTTTGCCGCCACGGTCGACCAGGCGGCCGGCGATCACCTCGCCGGCCGGCCCGGCGCCGACCACGATCACATCGAACTCTCGCTCCACGCTCAGGCCTCCTGCTTCTGATCCGCCACCGCGTCCTCGGAATCCGGTAGCTCGATCTCACGCTTGAGGATCTTGCCCGTCGGTCCCTTGGGCAGCTCGTCGACGAGCCACACCTTGCGCGGATACTTGTAGGCGGCCACCTTCTCCTTCATGTAGTCGCGCAGCTCGTCGGGCTCGACGCTCTCGCCGTCCTTGAGCGCGATCGCGGCGCCGACCTCCTCGCCGAGGCTGTCATCCGGCATTCCGACGACGGCGGCCTCGCGCACGGCCGGATGCGAGTAGAGGACCTCTTCGAGCTCCCGGGGATAGACGTTGTAGCCGCCGCGGATGATGAGGTCCTTCTTGCGGTCGACGATGAAGAGATAGCCGTCCTCGTCCCGGGTGGCGATGTCCCCGGTGTGGAACCAGCCACCCTTCATCACCTCCTCGGTTGCGTCTTCCTTGTTCCAGTAGCTCGTCATCACGAACGGGCCGCGCATCGTCAGCTCCCCGGACTCTCCCTCGTCCACCTCGTTGTCCTCGTCATCGACCAGCCGGACCTCGGTGCCGCCGACCGTCACCCCGATGGAGCCGGGCTTGCGCTCCCGGTCACGCGTGTTGAACGTCCCCATCCCGGTGGTCTCAGACAGCCCGTACCCCTCCAGGATCGTGGCCCCGAACGCCTCGTCGAACCCGTTCAGAACCTCTACGGGCAGCGGCGAGCCTCCGGAGACGCACAGGTTCAAGCTGGAGACGTCGTGGTCCTCGCGATCGGGGTGGTTGAGCAACGCCGAGTACATCGTCGGGACTCCGCCGAAGGTGGTGACATGGTCGCGTTCGATGATCTCCAGCACCTTCCCCGGATCAAAGCGCGGGACCAGCGTCATCAGGCCGCGTGCCCTCACCGTGGTGTTCATGATCGAGTTCATCCCGAACACATGGAACAGCGGCAGCGTGGCCACCACCACGGAATCGGAGTCGGCGTCGACGAGATCGCGCCCCACATCGGAGCCGCAGCGCAGGTTCTTGTGCGTGAGCGGGGCCCCCTTGGGAGTCCCGGTGGTGCCGGAGGTGTAGATGATCACCGCAGGATCGTCATCGTCGCGTTCGACGACGTCCTCCACCGGGTCGGCCTCCTCCAGCAGCTCGTCGAACTCGCCGGGCTTGACCACGATGCACTCGGCCTCGGCCTCCTCGCTCCCCCCCTGCGCGGCGTCGGCGAAGTCGTGCCAGCCGAGATGGACCCGCGCCCCGGAGTCCGAGAGGTGATAGCTCACCTCTCCCTTCTTGAGCAGCGGGTTCATCGGGACCATCACCGCCCCCAGCCGCAGCGCGCCGAAGTACAGGATCGGGAAGTAGGGCACGTTGGGCATCTGCATCCCCACCCGATCGCCAGCCTTCACGCCCTTCTCCCGCAGGAGCCCGGCCGCGCGCGCGCCCGCTGCCTCCAGCTCGCCGTAGCTCAGGACGGCGTCGTCCAGCCTGACGGCGTGATGATCGGGATCCTCAGCGGCGGCCTTTGCCAATTGCTCTGCGAAGTTGGCCATCTGACACCACTCTACTTATCGGTTGCGGCCATACAGGTCGTGTGACTCCACCCACTCCTCGGCGACGATCGCCGAGCCCAGCGACAGCTCGCCGCAGAGCACGGTGGCGGCGACGATCTCGGCGAGCTTGCGCACCTTGCCCTCGCCGTAGCAGCCCAGCAGCTCCAGGCACTCGCGCTGGGTGGCGAGGCTGGTGCCGCCTCCGTAGGTGGCGACGATCAGCGACGGGATCGTCACCGAGTAGTAGTAGTCGCCATTCGGGCGCAGCTCCACATAGACCAGCGCCGCCGAGGACTCGGCGACGTTGGCGGCATCCTGACCGGTGGCGATGAACATCGCTGTGATCCCGTTGGCCGAGTGGGCGCCGTTGTTGTTGACGCCGGCCATGAAGCCGCCGAGGTTGGAGACCTGGCGGGCGCGGTACATGAGCTCGGTGTCCGAGCGCATCACCCGGCGGCACAGCTCGTCGGGGATCACCGCCTCCGCGATCACCCGCTTCCCCCGGGTGCGCAAGATGTTGACCTGGGAGCTCTTCTTGTCAGTGGCGAAGTTGGACTCCAGGAAGAAGTGCTCGATCCCCGAGTAATGCTCCACGATCCACTTGCACGCCGCCTGCGTGGCCTTGCCGGTGAGGTTCTGCCCTGCCGCGTCGCCGGTGGTGTAGTTGAAGCGGGTGTAGAGCACGCGGGAGGCCGAATACTGCTCGATGTCCTGCAGCCGCCCCGAGCGGGTCGTGGTCTCCGCCGCGGCCTTGATCTCCTCGAAGTTCTCGCTCAGCCAGTGGCCGAACTCCCGCGCCTCGCGCGCGCTGGGAAAGAGGAACGACGGCGCCCGCTGCATCCGGTCCTCCATCACCGTCACCGTCACGCCCCCGGCCTCGTGCAGCAACCGCATCCCGCGGTTGTAGCTGGCCACCAGCGTGCCCTCGGCGGTGGCCAGGGGAACGTAGAACTCCCCCTGGGCGTGCTCGCCGTTGACCAGCAGCGGGCCGGCGAGGCCGATCGGCACCTGGGCCACCCCGACGAAGTGCTCGACGTTCCCCGCCGCCACGGCAGGATCGAACGAGTAGCTCGTCACGTGCTCCAGGGACGCGCCGGTGCGCTCGCGCACGAACTCCGCCCGGCGGGCCGCCGCCTCGTTGGTGTAGTCGTTCTGAGGATCCCGTGGGACCGGCACCCGCGCGTCGTTGGCGGCAGTTGTCAAAGCTCTTCTTCTCCTTCGGATGCCATTCGCCTGTTCATACCCACACAGGCGGGCGATATGACATCTGTCGCTTGACAACAGTGGCTGAGGGGAGTTAAGCCTGTGCTCTCGGCAGCCAGCAAACGAGGAGAGGCATCGACCATGACCGAGGTTACAAAGAGATGCGCTCGCAGACACGGCTGCGGTCCGTTGCCGGTAGGGGGAGGCGCTGCTGCCGCCCGGAAGTTCCATTCTGCGCGGCAAAGCAGGGGAACGGGCTTCTCGACCGTCGCGGTGGGCAGGTGCTCGTCGTCGGCGATCGCAGCCACCATCTCGACCGTCACTGCTGCAGTCGCCCTCGCGAGGGTGGGGCGTGCTGGAGATCCGTGTGGTCCGCGTGCGGCGAGCGGGAGTCGGCTTATCGTCTGGTGGTCTCGTCGACCAGCTTTTGCAACGCGTCCAGCTGGTCTGTGAGCGGTGCGCCGGCTGGGGCTGGGGCAACCGTTGGGGGGCTCGAGGTTGGCGAGCTGCCGCCGGTGAGAGTGAGTAGGAGTACGAGCACAAGAACGATGGCGGCGGCGCCCGCGCCGATCGCCCGACGCGAGAGGCGGCGTCTAGGTGGCTGGGCTGGGTCGGGGGTAGGACGCGCGGGTTTGGTGATTCGCCGGGTTGCCGCTGTCGCTAGTCGCCGGGTAGGCGGGGTTGCTGCGTCACCAGGAGGTGAGACGGTTACCGGGGAGCTGTTTGGTTTCTCCCCGGCGGACAGTCGCATCGCCGCTCGGGCCGAGGCAGGCCGATCGGTCGGGTCGGGTGCGGTCAGGGCGGTGATGAGGGCGGTCAGCTTGGGTGCTGGCTGCATCTCGGTCAGCTCGCGGAGGACCACCCCCGCGGCATACAGATCCGCCGCGGGTCCAGGCTTGGCGCCCGCGACAATTTCGGGCGCCAGGTAACGCAGGGTGCCGAGGACCATGCCGGTCTGGGTGAGGGAAGTCGCGTCCTGGAGTTGGGCGATACCGAAGTCCGTCAGACGCGCACGTCCTGACGCATCGAGCAGGATGTTGGCTGGCTTGACGTCCCGATGCAAGAGCCCCGCTTCGTGGATGCATTCCAAGGCGTCAAGTAATTGGACCGCGACCGCCGTGGGGTCAAGCGCCTTTGGGTTTCCGTTCGAGATCACAGCGGCGAGGCTCCCGCCCGGGACGTACTCCATGACCAGATATGGTCGGTCCCCTTGCAGACCGTAGTCGTACACCGCAACGATGTTTGGGTGCGCGACGGACGCGGCGGCGCGGGCCTCGCGCGCGAAACGCTCGCGATAACGCCCATCGGCAGCCAGCGTATCCGAGATCACTTTGACCGCCACCTCGCGCGACAGGCGCTCGTCGCCGGCCAACCAGACCGTGGCCATGCCGCCGCTGCCTAACCGTCTCTGCAGCCGGTAGCGACCGTCACCCAGCACCGCGCCCGGAGTTAGCTCAAACGACGCCATCGTTCAGCCTTTCCCGTGCCCGTTGCCCTTGTCTTTCCGCGCACCCTTGTCCTTGCCGTGGCCGTGGTCGGGCGGCGCCGGGGAAACCGTCGGCTGGGTGGTGCTCGTCGATGTGGGGGGCACCGGCGGCGAGGGCGTGCGCACCGAGATCGCGATCCGCTGACGAGCGCGAGCGATGCCGGTCTCAAGCGCCGAATACTCCGAGCGCGTCAGATGTCCGGCAGTGTGCTGACCGGCGACATCCGCCGAAAACGCATCAAGCGCTGTGATCGCCCTTGGGCGATCCCCGCCGGCAGCCGCATTGCTCACCTGCGCCAGATGCGCGCGCATCTGCGACGCGACGCCCGCCGGAACGGGAAGCTGGGAAGCGCTCGAACCGCAGCCAGCGATCATCGCGGCAAGTAACACCGCGACGTTGATGACGCACAACGGCCGGAAGGTGCCATACATGGACGCGATGATGCCACCGGACAGCATCAGGCATCCAGGACGGACCGCTCGCCGGGAAGAGCTCGATAGACGCAGGGAGACGCCGCTCTCCCGCCGGGCACCTGCATTCGTCACGCGAGAGGTCTCTCGGATGAGGTGGCGGCGAACCCGCGTTGCGCTGCAGCGGGCATGTTGCTGACGCCATGCCGGGGCTTGCTTCTCAAAGGACGGTCCTCGGGGATCAGCGCAACCGTCGTTAGGACGAGCTGATGTCTGACGATCGCCGCGAACTGCTGTGGATCGCGCAGTCGCCTGAGTTCCTGGACCTCGAACGCCTCCGTCGCAGGGTCACGGGCGCCCCGCTGACGGTGTTCGCCCTCGTCCTCGGCACCTTTCTTCGTGCTGTGCGGTTATGCGCGATCTTTCATGGGCAAGTCGGTCGACGGCGGGCTCACCGTCGCCTACGTGTGGCTGCTGGGGATGACGCTCCTGGCTTGGGTCCTGGCGTTGATCTACCTGTGCTTCTCTGAGCGGCGGCTCACGCCGATGGCGCGAGAGCTGGCGGAGCGTTGGGGTGAGCGCTCGTGACCCTGGGATTGGCCGCCGCCACCCCAGCGCGGGGACTCACGATTGGGGTGTTCCTGGCCGTCCTGGCCGTGACGCTCGGCGTGACGTTCTGGGCCGCGCGGCAGATCCGGTCGGCCTCGGACTTCTGGTCGGCTGGCCGCTCGATCAGCGGGATGCGCAACGGGATCGCCATCGCTGGAGAGTTCCTCTCGGCGGCCGCCTTCCTCGGTGTGGCGGGGTTGATGTTCCTCTCGGGCTTCGACGGCTATCTGACCGGGATCGCGGCTCTGCTGTCGTTCGTGCCGCTGCTGTTGCTGCTGGCCGAGCGGATGCGCCACGCCGGGCGATACACGATGGCGGATGTGCTGGCCCCGCGCCTATCGGCAGGGCGGGTGCGGATTGCCTCGGCGATCTCCACGATGTGCATCGCGGCGATGTACGTGGTGGCGCAGTCCGTCGCCGCCGGCTCGCTGGTGGAGGCGCTGGTGGGGATCCCTTACTCGGTGGCGGTCCTGCTGACCGGGGTGGCGATCCTGATCTACGTGACACTCGGGGGCATGCTGGCCACCACGTGGGTGCAGATCATCAAGGCCACGCTGCTGATGATCGGGGTGGCGACGATGGCCATCTGGGTGCTGGCCAAGTTCGGCTTTGACCCGATCCGGCTGCTGGATCGCGCCGCCGCGCGCTCGGGCAAGGGCAGCGCGTTCGGCGGCCCCGGGCTGCTGTTCCCCAACCGGCTCGACGAGATCTCCACCGGACTGGCGTTCGTCCTGGGCACCTGCGGGCTGCCGCACATCCTGATGCGCTTCCTGACCGTGCCCGACGCCCGTGCAGCGCGCCGGTCGGTCGGCTGGGCGGTGGGGCTGATCGGCCTGTTCTACCTGTTCGTGGCCGTGATCGGCTTGGGCGGGCGATTCTCGGCGACGCCGGGATCAAGCTCGGGGGCAAGAGCGTCAATCTGATCGCGCCCTACCTCGCCCAGCACCTCGGCGGAGGTCCGGGCAGCACCGGTGGCGACATCTTCTTCGCCGCGATCAGCGCGGTGGCGTTCACCACGATCCTCGCGGTGGTGGCAGGCGTCGTCCTCGCCGGCTCCGGCGCGGCCGCGCACGACGTGTACGGGACCGTGATGCGCCGCGACACCGCCGGCGCCCTGACCGGCATCGGCTGCGGGCTGGTGGCTGCGATCGGGCTGATCATCCTCTCGCCGCAGGTGTGGTTGGGACCCGCCAATGCCGCGCCCTTCCCGCTGGGTAACCCGGCGATCGTGTCGGTCCCGATCGGCTTTCTCGGCTGTCTGCTCGGCACGCTGCTGGGCGGGCGAGCGGCCGACGCGCAGGCGTCCTTCGACGAGGTGCGGGTGCGCAGCGCGACAGGGCTGGGCTCAGAGGTCTGAGCACGCCCGCGATGAATGGCGATTCAGTTCGGTTCCCCCCAACTGAATCGCCGAGGCTCGACTCTCCGGGGCCGTGCGCTAGGTCCGCTCGAAGAACTCGCGCGGGTTGTGGCGGAGCATCTGGTCGACCTGCTCCGGGGTGACGCCCCGTCGCAGCAGCTCCGGCACGACATCCCGGGGCACGTGCAGGAAGTGCCAGTTGGGCGCGACCTGCTCGCGCAGGCCGGGTGGGAACCAGTCGGTGAAGCACATCGCATCCTGGGAGAGGACCATCGAGCCGGCGTGGCCGAGCTCGCACATCGACACCACCGTCTCGATCCTCTCCTCCGCGCCGAGGATGATGTCCAGCCCGAACCGGTCCATGCCCAGCAGGGCGCCGGAGGCGGCCATCTCCTCCAGGTAGCCCAGATCGGTGCTGTCCCCGCAGTGGGCCAGCATCACCCGGCTGGGATCGATGTCCTCCTCTGCGAGGATGCTGAGCGCCTCCCGGCCGCGCTCGTGCGGCGCTGAGGTGTGGATGCAGATCGGCGTGCCGGTCTCCTGGTGCAGGCGGCAGACCGAGCGCACCACCCGCTCCACGTGGTCGGTGAGTCCGGCGGCGTCGATCGCGCACTTGAGGAACCCGGGCGTGACGCCGCTGCCCTCGATCCCGTCGGTCAGGTCACCCCGCATCAGCGCGTCGAGCGGCTCATCGCCGTTCAGCATCGTGCCCGGACCGGCGAAGTGCCACGGACGCGGGAGCACGTCGTAGGTGTAGAGACCCGTGGCCAGCACCACGTTCAATCCGCTGCCCTCGGTCGCCCGCCGGATCAGCTCCAGCGAGCGGCCGAGTCCGATCGGGCTGAGCTCGACGAGCGTGTCGATCCCGGCCGCCTTGACCTCCCGTAGCTGCCTCTGGGCCTTGGGGATCTCGACCTCCGGATCCCAGCCGTTGAAGCCCGGATGGGCGATCTGGATCTCGGCGGTGATGTTGAAGATGTGCTCGTGCATGAGCACGGTGCCGAGCTCCGAGGTCTCAAGCGGTCCTGCGAGCGTTGGCACCGTCGCCATGCGTTGCAGCCTATACCCCGATTGGGTAGGCGTGGAATACCGGCAGGAGAGAGAACGAGGAGCGTGAGATGGAGCCTTTGAGCGCGCAGGACGCGTCGTTTCTGGAGATCGAGGACGACGTCAGCCACATGCACATCGGGTCGGTGGGGATCTTCGAGGGTCCGCCTTCAACCGGCGAGGAGCTGTTGGAGGGAGTGGGGGCGAAGCTGCACCTGGTCCCGCGCTACCGCCAGAAGGTCCGCTATCCGCCGCTGCACGCCGGCCCGCCGGTGTGGATCGACGATCCATACTTCAACCTGGAGTACCACGTCCGGCGCACGGCACTTCCCTCCCCGGGCGGCGAGGAGGAGCTGCGCACTCTGATCGGGCGGGTCATGTCCCAGCAGCTGGACCGCTCCAAGCGGCTGTGGGAGATGTGGATCGCCGAGGGGCTGGGCGACGGTCGCTGGGCGCTCCTGTCCAAGGTGCACCACTGCATGGTCGACGGGGTCTCGGCCACCGACCTGCTCTCAGTGCTGCTGGATTCCGAGCGCGAGCCTGCGCGTGGCTCTGCCCCGCGGTGGACGCCCCGGCCCGAGCCCTCGGCGGGCGACCTGATCGCCCAGCCGCTCGCTTCGGCGCCTGGCCAGCCCGATCAACGCTGTGTCCGCTGTGGGCGCGCTGGTGCGCGGCCCGCGGCAGGTGGCGGAGCTGGCCGCGGGGACGGTGAAGGGCACGGCCGCGATGCGGGGCTGCTGCGACCGACGCCACCGAGCTCCCTGAACGGCCCCATCGGTCCCCACCGGCGCTGGGCGTGGGCCCACGCGCAGCTCAGCGACGTGAAGGTCGTACGCAGCGGCCTCGGCGGCACCGTCAACGACGTGGTCCTGTCGGCCATCACGCGTGGTTTCCGAGACCTGCTGAGCACCCGCGGAGAGGATCCGAGCCGGCTGACGGTACGGACGCTGGTGCCGGTGTCGGTGCGCCGCCCGGGCGAAGAGGGGAGCTACAACAATCGCGTCTCGGCGATGTTCGCGGAGCTGCCGGTGGGGATCGAGGATCCGGTCGAGCGCCTTCGAGCGGTGAGCTCGCAGATGGAGCACCTCAAGGGCTCCCACCAGGCGGTGGCCGGTGACGTGCTGACCTCGATGAGCGGCTTTGCACCCGCACTGCTGCTGGCCCTCGGGATGCGGGTCGCCTTCCGAATGCCCCAGCGCAGCCTCAACACCGTGACAACCAACGTCCCCGGTCCCCAGCAGCCGCTGTTCCTGGCCGGCCGCAGGATGCTGGAGGCGGTGCCCTACGTGCCGCTCGCCGGCGGCGTGCGGGTCGGGGTGGCGATCTTCTCCTACGACGGAGCGCTGAAGTTCGGCGTCACCGGCGACTACGACAGCTCGCCGGACATCGAGGTCCTCTGCGAGGGGATCGAGCGTGGGATGGCGGAGCTCGTAGAGGCGGCGCAGGGCCCCGCCGAAGGCCCGGAGGATGCCCGGCCCGAGGCGGCTCCCGAGACGGCCGAGAAAGCCAGCCGCTGACACACGACCCGTTACGGTGCGGCGGCGGTCCTGCCTGAACGCGGGCTAGTCGCCGCGCCCGCGTACCATCAGGGGCGCCGGGCGGTTAGCTCAGCTGGAAGAGCGCCTGCCTTACAAGCAGGAGGTCGCTGGTTCGAGCCCAGCACCGCCCATCGTGAGAAGCCCAGGAAATTTGCTGTTTTACGCGATGGGCACCAGCACTTTGCCAGCTCCGTGTTCCCCAAGAGTGTTCCCCCCGTCCCGACCGTCGTCCCTGTGCGCATCGCCTGTTCGTCGAAGCTGCTTGGGTTTCACGGGCGGAAGCCGCGCGATCAAGGCCCGAATGAGGAGGTGGCATGAATATCGAGTTCCTCTCGACCGTGGCGGTGATCGCGCCTGATCCGCCCGCCAGTCGCAAGCTGTACGTCGACGCCCTTGGGCTTCCGCTGGAGAGTGAGGGCGACGACTATCGCCACAGCGAGCAGATCGCTGGCTGCAAGTCGTTCGGTATCTGGCCGCTGGCTCAGGCCGCTGAGGCGTGCTTCGGGACGCCGCAATGGCCGGCGGAGCGGCCGGTGCCGCAGGTCAGCATCGAGTTCGACGTGACGGACGTCGCGGCGATCGGCCCGGCCGCAGAAGAGCTTCAGCGCGCCGGTTACGAGCTGCTGCACCCGCCGCGCGAGGAGCCGTGGGGTCAGACGGTGGCCAGGCTGCAGTCACCAGAGGGCGCGATCATCGGGATCTCGTACATCCCTTCGTTTCACCACCACGACTGACCTGGGGAAGCGACCTGCTCTACCGACACCACGAGCATCTCGAACGGCCCCGCCCGAGTTCTCGGAATGCGCGGAAAACGGGCACCCGTCGGCCCGCGTGCTAGCAGCTTGGCTGCTAACGATCGGGTCCAAGCGGAAGTCCGCGGCGACGAGCGCACGCTTCTCCCTTGTCGCCGGACCGGGTCTGAGCGAGCGACTTCTGCTTCCGGCATCGGCTGACCTGAAGCGGCAGCGACATCCCGCGCGCGTACGTCAGGTCTGGTGGCTGGTGTTTCGTGGATGCAGCAGTCAGCTGCGGCGTCCAAGACCTGCCGGTCGTCCGCCAGCGGACAGCGTCGCGCCGACTGCCGGAGATCGACTAAAGGGGACAGCGAACGAGACGCCGGGACCTTTTTGGCAGCCTTGGATGCGGGTGTTATGGCGCGAGACGTTCGAGCTGCCAGCCGTCGTCGGGCTGGTGGGTGTAGCGAAGCCGGTCATGGAGACGATCGTCGCGGTGCTGCCAGAACTCGAAGATCTCCGGGATTAGACGAAAGCCACCCCAGGCATCAGGCAGCGGCAGCTCGGCGCCCTGGTATCGGGCTGCGAGCTCGGCCACACGTTGCTCAAGCCAGTCACGGCTGTCAACCGTGCGGCTCTGCGGCGACGCGAGCGCGCTCAGCTGACTGCCGCGCTCGCGGCTGCGTACGTAGGCGGCTGACTCGGCGGGGCTTGTCCGTTCGACATGCCCCTCGATCCTGACCTGGCGTCCCAGCAGATCCCAATAGAACAGCAGCGCCCCGCGCGGATTGGCCACGAGCTCGCTCCCCTTGCGGCTCTCATAGTTCGAGTAGAACACGAACCCGCGTTCGTCGGTCTCCTTGACCAGCACCATGCGCGCTGACGGCACGCTTTCGGTCGTTGCGGTCGCTACAGCGGCTGCCTCAGGAGCCCGCACCCCGGCTCTGCTCGCCTGCTCAAACCAGTACGCGAACTGCCGAAACGGATTGCGGTCAACATCCTCCTCCCGTAGTGGCTGTGCGAAAACCGACACGCACAGCATTATCGGCGCATCAGGCGTCCGTTTCGTTCCTGGGGGCCTTTCGGCTAGCGCGGACCGTCCGCGGTGTACGTTCGGTGCGTGTCCTCTCGCTCACGGCTCCGGGCGTTCGGTTCGGCCGGCGTACTCGTGCTCGCTGGTGGGATATGCGCCGCGCTGGTCGATGGCCTGATCGGTCAACTGCTCACGATCGTGTTGATCTCGGTGGGGTTCGCGGGAGCTGTGCTCTTGCTGTTCCTGGAGGTCGGTCTGAGCGAAGACCGGGAGCGGGCTCGGGATGAACAGCGTCGACGTGAGCGCTCAAGCCAGCGCATCGGCGCGGTGCCCAGGCCGCGGTCGCGGCTGCCGCGCAGGCCGCGGCGTCCGAGTTGAGCACGCTTCTAATGAGCGCTACTCGACCAGTGTGGTACCTATCTAACTCAGGTCGGGCATCTTCGCCGCCAGAGCGTCTCCCCATGCCCTGGGTCGGTAGGGGCGATTGATTCCGGTGGGCGTCGCCCCTGAGGGGGCCACCGGGCCCAGGAGGGCGGTCCACGCCGGGCAGACGCGCGGCCCTCAATCGCACCGCTCCGGACAACCGGACTCAAATAGATACCCCCCTCGACAAAGCACGAGCACCGGGCCCGGAGTGATTCAGCGGGCGACCGTCCGCTCAATAAACCCGTCAGCCACTTCCAGGCGGGAAGCCGACTTGAACGTCCTTTCCATCGCTGCGGACGATCGTCGGGACGACTCCCCTGTCATGCGTGTAGCCCATGAGCTCGGCCTTCCACTCCGCGTTCTGCGTCGCGTCGCGTTCCTCAACACGCTCTCCCTCAGCTGCCAGGCGCTCACGCGCGGCCTGACAGTAAGGGCACCCGGGCTTGATGTACATGACCACGCTCATCGCGCTCCGTGGGCAGGGTAACGCGCGACCGCCCCTTCGGGCTAAAGGAGCAGCGTCGACGGTGCGCTCAACCGGTCGGCCAGGGGACGCGACGAGCCACGCCCCGGAGCCTGAGCAGGAATACTGC
>JAABUY010000729.1_pt1 | contig 53791 bp, 53 predicted proteins | sample 5560271 | NCBI WGS metagenome assembly JAABUY01 (sample SAMN10711886, study PRJNA513374) | rock metagenome | isolation source: Antarctica rocks | place: Antarctica: Victoria Land, University Valley | reverse complement strand
GATTTATAGAAATAAGTGTTTAGTTGTGATTTTAACATCAAAATGCTGTTGTTTGAGCTTGATTTTGAAGAAGTTTCAAAAAAAAAGTTGTGTGAGTGCTGAAGCCAACTTTGTAGGATCCGCTGTATATGGTGAGGTCTATGCTCGAGAGAATCTGCTTCTTCCACCAACAAGTGACCCCCTTGTCTTATGGTATAGACAGTCTTGTATGCATCTATGGTCATGGTAAAGCCTGTCGCAGTGTCAGTAGAGCTGGTGTTAAATCTGCACAATTAGATAATCCACCTGTACAACTCCCAGACGCTCTATATCATCCATCGTCTGGGCATAATTGACCTCCCATCCATGACCTTCGCCGCCGCGCCAGACCATTTCAAATTTCACCCGAGGATCTTTCCAGTCATCCCACATCCATAGCCACCACGCCGTTAGGATGCCCATTCACCTCACCCACACGCTCCTCCCCTGCCCCCGTTACTGTACCCGGTAGCTGTGCCGTGCTCTGACACCCCGGACAATTATGCACAATCTCATGCGCAAACAGGTCGCAATCGATACAGAAATGATTCCCACAAACGGTGCACTCGTACCTACTACTCATACTCATCCCCTTCACCCCCTGCATCCTCGCCCACTCGTCCCGGGGAGGTACATGTGGGAAGGTCGTCCCGCACGAGAAGCAGTGACTGCTCCCGCCAGCCCGCTTCCACGCCACCTCCACCCAATTCCGCAACGGGAAGAGGTGATGATAACTCCTCGCCAGATGCGTCGACAAAATAAGCGTCAGTCCACAAGCCGGACACTCGCTCGGCAACGCGCAGACCTTGGAACTGCACCGCAAACACAGGTAGCCGCCGGTGGTGAGCTTGGAATGGCAGGCGCAGAGGCTGGCGAACGACTCGACGATGCGCGACGGGAAGCCCATCATGAGCAGGCTCGAGGCCGACTGTTTCTGCGAGCGCGTGACGGGCGGTGTGGTGACGGCCATCATCAGCTCGCGGAAGTGCTGCTCGTTCAGCGCGACGCCGTAGACGGCGTCGTCGCCGTCGTTGGTCTTGGCGCACAGCTCGCGGCAGATGGCCACCTGCGCCGCCAGCCCGACCACGCCAATCCGGATCTTGTCCGCCACCAGGGCGTTGATGGTCTGGTGGATGTCGCCCGGGTCGGAGCTCAGGAGGGCGCCGAAGATGATTAGGGCTTCGCGCGTGCCGTGCGACGGAGCGTGGCTGTCCTTACGGATCAGTAGATATCCCTCAAATCTCCTCTCCCCGTAGTACGAGTTTGAGGGTCTCCTACAATAGAGCGGCCCTGGCCATATCCAGCGCGTTTTGCAGACTAGGATGACCCTTCGGTTCCTTTTCCCTGAGTGCCAATATGGCCCCGATATGATCGTTCGGATTCCCACTCATGTCGCTAACCCTGACCGCAAGCCCGTCTCTCATGCCGATGACGCCCAGCTGCGAGATCGGGTTCTGTTCGAAGAACTCGGTGACAAACTCTTGCGCGTAGCGGAGTGTGAGGAGGTAGCGCGTAGGACGGAGGTCCTTCTCCGCCATGGCGGAAGAGAGGTCCAGGACGAGGATCAGGTGTCTTATGATGCCGCGTTGTAGGGGCGTTGTATCTCGTAGCAGTCTGCAAAGTCATCCCATCTCAGCCATCGGCGTGCCCTTGGACCTCACCATCTGCTTCCTAACGTCGGCGCCTGGACTGACTGACCTCTTCCTCTTTCCCGCCTCCAGCAGCCCTTCGACCGTAGAGCTGATCGTCCCATCCGCTCCCTCCACCACATTCTCCCACGTCCTTCGGACCTCCCATGTCTGCTGTGCTGCCTGATGGGCACCTCGACTCCGTAGTCCGGTGGAGCGAGTGCCGGGGCGCGCCCCGCTCGTCACTTGGTGGGCGCCAATCTCATCGTCTGATATGTCTTGGATGTATTCCCCATCAGAGTCCGCCATGCTCGGTTGCGGACGGGGAGAGCATGGGGTTATGTTGGGCGAGAAACTTCGCTATGGCATTACTCATGATAAGTCCGAGATCGAGATATCCAATTTTACAGACGTCGTTTACACAAATTGTACGCAATCACTTCTTCTGGTCCAAGCAAACGCAAGGGACTATTATGATTTCTACTAGTTTGCATATACGGTAGGTCGTCCAGTAAATCACCGTTTTAGGATAGGGCAGTCCCTATGTCTGTATTAGAGCACGTGTGGTTTGGTCACATGTCATCTGTTATAAAGAAACTCGGGCGCGTCATGCAGGTGAGTCAAGTTATGGCCTGTCAGTAGGTGGACATTTTCAGAATATAGCGCTTTGGGGCAGCGGCTACATGTCTCGAGCGATTGAAGGCTTTGATAGGACAAGACTCGACGGAGACATCTTGCCTGACCTCTAGATACAGGTCACCTTGCAACGCTTTCCATACAACCAGTAAGACAACGGACGATTAGCTTGAAGCGTTGTAGATAGTCTAAGCTACCGTATTGGACAACGCAAAGGTAGTGCGTCCGTGGACTGGCCACTTAACCTGCCCTTCAGATATTCTGGTGTCTGAATAGAAATGAGGGATATCAATAAAATGTAAAACCGCTAAGGTAACCATCAAATCGTGAAGAAGAGAGCCCGTTGAAGAACGCCAATAAAGAAAACTTAGGCTATGTATATGTTTGTGTCGGTGGGCCAACCGGCCAGTCGTCTTCTGTTATGCTCGACCAGAAAACCCAAACCATGACCACCGATAGTAATGTAAAGAGGGTTTCGAATAAGGCACCGTTGATTTTGCCGCTGGTACCTCGGCAGATGTGAGGGCTGATGACGAACTGAAAGATCTGGCCGATAGCAAACAAGAGTGCCGCGGCTGCCAGATAGACTACATCTTGTTAGATTGACTGTTGGTTGGGTACATGCTCTATCGGACTTACGCATTGGTTTCCTTTCACCGAGCACCCTCAATACGAGCACCGTCTCTAGAACAAAGAACAGGGCAAGGAAGACTAGCGGTACCAGCAGGTAAAGCACATAGAGCCCGATGTTCCGATTGGGGTCGTTCAGGCTAGGTGCGAAGTGTCCGGTCCAGCTGAAGGCAGTGTCCAGCGCGATGTACCCAGTCCCAATAAATAAAGCGATTGCGGACAAAAGCAGTAGCCCTAATGACGTAGGCGTTCCATCCTCGAGCATTTGGAAGCCGACCACAGCATTGAGAAGAAGGACCCAGAGAGTCGCGACGATTGCGCCAAGATGGGCTGCAGTGAAGCCCTGGGTCAACACGTCAGAATCATCACTTCGACACCATTGGGAAGCCGAGACACACCATTCGGACTCGACCGTTGAGGGGGAAGCCCCCAACGGTGAAGATCTCACATATCTCGATGATAATGTACCCAACAAGGAACAGCTGCATTTCTCTACGCAGCGAACAGTATCAGCAAACGGGTCACGCGTTCGCGACCATGACAGGTAAATACCTTCGCCCTACAGCTGCCTTTTTCCTTTCTGACCTCCATATTAAAAAAAGTGTGACGAGTATGGCGATGCCACAGAGTATTATTGAACCTGAAACAGTCAGCGGTGCCCTCGACGTTGCCGTATAGCCTCGACCGGCACACGCACCCAGGTTTGCCAGATGTCGGCCATTGCTCAAAGGTATCCCCGTCAATTGGCACCCGCCAAAGCCTTTGCCGCCCCTTGTTGGTGATTCGTTAAAAAGCTATCGATCCATCAGTCGTCCCTTTCCAAAGAGCAGCTCTTCCAAGCTCGAGTGCATTTTCTGGATAACGCACATTGCAGACAGGCAGAGTAGAGTCTCGACAAAAGTTCTGCGCAAGTGATAATTAGCCTCTATCCTGGTATTGGCCAGTCATGGCTTTGAACGGTGGGAACCTACGTGAAAGTTGCCAAATGCTGTTGAGCCCATCGCGGCAGAGTTACCGCAGAGCTCGCAAGCCCCGTATTATCGCGGCCGTTTCCGAGACACCGATAGCTTTCTGCAAAGCTGGGAACTGGTAGACTTTTTGTCGAATGCAGCAAGCAAGGTAACGTCACGACCAAGTGGCCAATTGATCGGCGTCGGGACGGATCCTGATCTGGTGGCTGTGTGGGGAGCAGGTTGTTGATCAGCCCGTTGTGCAGACACGGCATTGGCTGGAAAGGGTGTCGCAAAACAAGAAAAGCACGACAACTGGTTCGTTGCGTACCTTAGCGAAGCGAGCGAGAGGGTGATCGACTGACCGATATTCTTAGAATCACCCATCAACGATTAAAATAGCTTGCAGATAGCGTTGCGACGTGGAGCTGCTAAGGAAATATACAAGTCTTTGAATGCATGTGGAGTGCTGTGAAGTCCTGCAGCATGATAAGGGAAAATACGAATGAAGCCGAAGATGAAGACGATGATGGAGAAGGAGAAGGAGAAGAGTGAAGAAGTGGATGAGGAGGATTGCCAGGGCGGGCGTGTGCTCCGGAAATTGCGACTGCCCACTTTCAAGCCGTTTCGACCAATCTGGTTAGTCTGGTTAGAGGCATCGACCGTTACTGAAGGCCATACAGGGGAAAATATCATAGTCTTGTTTCACATCGCATCCCACTTCATTTCTTCGTCCTTGATTATTCATGTACGTACCGTACTTTGTAGTACAGCACAAGAAAGAGTATCTCTATACATCTGATGATCTGATAATAATAAGAATAGTATTCACAAAGTCATTGCATCTCAAATCACAGTAGTATTGTACTCATATCAAAGTGAAATAGAAATAGGGCTGGGCTAGTTGATTCCAAACTTCTCCACAGAGCACATGGCATAATTGGCATTATTGCGCCGTGCTCTTGCTGCTTGCAAAAACGTTAGATGCCCCAGGTGTCCGTTTCCGGGAAATCCTTATTAAGATGCACCCAAATCATCCGATTCATCCCTTCACATGGCCTAATCAATGATCAATAACCACATTCATAAAGACCATAGCTACAAAGTAGAGAATTCAGGGTTCAGTAGTAGTATGAAGTACGGAGTAGGAAAGATGCCATTCAAGACTGAACTAGTCATGTACCTTAGGAACCCCTAAGGTGACTTACCACTGTACGTGTAGGTAAGGTAGGTGCCCTTAGTCCATCCCTATGCGTCTAAGTTCCGGCAAGGCTGCCTTAGGCACTGTGATACCCTCAAGGTACAGAACTTACAAGGCTGGCTTACTTTGTACCTCGAAAGTCCGATATCTAATCAACAAGCAGAGCAACAAATGTTCTATGTCTGGTGGCAGTACAAAGTAACTGGACTTACATCGGCCTCTTCGAACGACCTGGAGCCTACGTGTCCTGCGCCATCCCGTTCCGTTTAGTTGATGCTGCGTGATTATTCACCATCGTGATCCCCTGCTCACCCAGGCCCAACCCACGAGACCCTTCCTCCAACGTCACCGACATTTCCCAACTGTCGTCTATTAACGGGGCTGCTGTAGGTCGGCCCTCTTATAGCTGCCCACAATTCCTTCCTCAGTCTCCTACCGCCCGGCCGGCATTCAACTCCGAAGCATTCCAACCTCCTTGCATCGCTTAGACGACCACTGGGCGTCGACCAACGAGAAACCGGATACCCGGCGCTTCTCTGCCGATTCCGAGCGATCGGATTTTTCTCTTGTGAGCGACACCGGTGATCTTGCCGAGCAGCTGGCCGATGAGGAGGACCCTTTACAGATTAGGCTTCGGGACTCGCTCGACGAGGAGCTCTTCGGGGCGGCCGCCGCGAGGGCACGGGGCCGGCAACCCAAGCGTGTTGAAAAGGACCATCTGAAGCGGAAAATCAACCATCCTGGAGTCGATAAAGAGGCGATCGAGATTCCGAACCCTCCGCCGAGGCGGATATCCCGGACCGAGAAGGTCCTTGCGACCATCATGACAGGCAATCGAGCAGCGAGCCAGATGCATGGGCTGACTGGCAAGCCGCTGCTGTATGTCTACCGTGCTCGTCGATAGTTCACGCGGCGCAGCTGACAGTGTGCAGCTATTTCACAAGTGTCTTTGTGTCGTTGGGCGTCTTCCTTTTCGGATACGATCAGGGTGTCATGTCCGGTATCATCACGTACGTTGACGGCTGGAGGGTTGGTGGGAGAGTGCTAAATGACGGTCGTACAGAGGTCCTTACTTCAAAGACTATTTCAACCAGCCAACACGAGCCGAGATCGGCACGATGGTGGCCATCCTCGAAGTTGGCGCATTCGTGTCCTCTATCAGCGTCGGTCGGATAGGCGACATGATCGGTCGGCGAAAAACAATCTTATACGGCTCGATCATATTCTTTATCGGGGGGGCACTTCAGACCTTTGCTACGGGTATGCCTATGATGTATGTCGGGCGTACCATCGCCGGTCTTGGGGTCGGTGCCCTTTCCACCATCGTGCCCGTCTATCAATCAGAGATCTCACCGCCGCATAATCGGGGGAAACTCGCCTGCATAGAGTTTACTGGAAATGTGAGTGGCTATGCGGTGAGTGTATGGGTGGACTACTTCTGCAGTTTCATCCAGAGCGACTATGCATGGCGAGTACCTTTACTGCTGCAGTGCTTCATGGGAGCGTTACTTGGCATCGGTAGTCTGATCATCTGCGAATCGCCGAGGTAAATGGCATGCTTGGAGTATTCACACGCGCCCACGGTACTGACACAAGACTAGATGGCTGTTGGACAACGATCACGATGAAGAGGGTATTATCGTCATTGCAAACTTGTACGGAAAAGGCAACATACATGACGATAAGGCTCGGCAAGAGTACCGTGAGATCAAAATGGACGTGCTCTTACAACGACAGGAGGGTGAGCGATCCTACAGGGACATGTTCAAACGGTACTACAAGCGCGTCTTCATCGCCATGTCCGCGCAAGCCTTGGCGCAACTCAACGGCATCAACGTCATATCGTATTACGCGCCTCTTGTGTTTGAGCAAGCTGGATGGGTGGGACGGGACGCCATCCTGATGACAGGCATCAACGGTATAACGTACTTACTCTCCACCGTGCCTCCATGGTATCTTGTCGATCGGTTAGGGCGTCGACCGATCCTGCTCTCCGGAGCCGTGGCCATGATTATCTCTCTCTCCGCCATATCGTATTTTATCTTCGTCGACGTCCACTGGACACCGAGACTGGTAGTGATCTCGGTCATGATTTACAATGCGGCATTCGGCGCTTCGTGGGGACCTATTCCTTGGCTGTATCCTCCAGAAATCTTACCCCTGAGCATTCGAGCCAAGGGAGCAAGTCTGAGCACCGCATCAAATTGGGCGTTCAATTGGTTAGTGGGGGAGATGACCCCGGTGCTCCAAGAGTGGATCACATGGCGACTGTATCTTGTACATGCATTCTTTTGTGCAGTCAGCTTTGTACTTGGTAAGTCATTATCTAACCCATGCTGTACGTCAACGGGGCTGAGCTAACTACGTCCAGTGTGGTTCATATATCCCGAAACTAGCGGCGTCCGGTTGGAAGATATGGATCGACTGTTCGGTGACGCGACGACGGCTATGCCTACACCCGCTCAGAATGCTGAAGTCGACTCTTTGATGGGTGGTCGTCCTCGGATACCGTCCCTCGACATCCGGGGAGGGAGACCCAGTCCGTTGGATGCTGATAGCGCCATCCCTGGCTTAGACATCGACCCACCCAACATCACTGTTGAAAACGGCAGACCCCAAAGTCCAGCAGTGAAGGGCAACGCGAGCCAGAGCGAGGGCTTTGGCGGTTGGATCACGCGAATGATAAACCGAAGCAAAGGAGACGGTAGAGGCACCAATGGCCAAAGCGGACAGTACCGACGGGTAGACCAGGACGAAGGCTAAGCCCAGCTCGTGTGTTGTGGGGTAGATCGTGTTGCTCTAAAGGGTGTTCCCCCCTCACCCCATCTGCTGACTGCTCAATCTCTTGGATGTCTAACGATAAATTCTAGCTGGGGTTTTCATGAGTTTCTGTTATAGCTTTATTCCCGCCTACCAACAACATTTGGTGGCCTGCGCTGTATTTAACGATTCGTGGTATGGACATAGTACTTCGTAATGATCCATCAATAATGCAACTCATTTAGACTGATGGACATCCTTACATCCAGGCTTGACATCAGTATCAAACCCCATTGAGTTACAAGTACCTAAGGTACCTTAGCTGGTACTTCGTACAAAATACGTTACCTTGCTGACCCCCGGGCCCCTTCTCGGTGCGCTGACCTCCTGTGCTAACTCGTCTAAGCTTAGCGTTCAATTGGACCCGGCATTCGCTTGACTTATTTTTGGGCCCAGCTCTCCAGCGATCCTCAGCTGCAGCCTTCAAGGACACCTTGGCCCAAGAACAACGTCAGGCGAGCATGCACTATAAGCCATTATTGGCTTACACTTCTTGACCTCTTCTCTACAGCCCATGTAGGCCCCACTCAAGATCTTAATACTTATTCATCCACTCTCATTGACGGCCAGGAGAATCTGCGCCTTGTCTCCTTTTCAACCCTTCCCGTAACCTCCGCTATCAGATCTGGGGTTTTTCACTCGCTCTCACCGGGCTTGACTTGGCATACGCCTTACGGTTGCCGGAATGGCATCACACAATCCAAGCTACGCCACTGGCGCGGACCACGACGCAAATGACTTGAGACGAAGGAATGTGCCTACATACACCAGGAGCAATGGAGACATCTTACAAGAGCCCGAGTCGTCTGACTTCGACAAGAAGGCTAAGAAGGTATGCAAGACCAGTCAGTTGCATTGGGGGCTTCATCAAAGAAAGGATTGGAATTCTGGCATCAACTTACTGACTTGGCTGTCATCTCGCGGCAGGCACAGCAATCGATTATGTCCATACTGGACGAGTACGAGTTTATCATTGGGCCTTTGATCTTCACCTTGCTTGCGTTTTTCACGAGAATGTATAAGATAGGGTTATCGCCTATCGTGACATGGGATGAAGCTCAGTACGTCTCACTCCCGTTACCGAAGGCCCGTGAAGAAAGATAGATCTGACTCGTACCCAGCTTTGGCAAGTTCGGCTCCCACTACCTCAAACGCGAGTTCTACTTCGACGTACATCCGCCGTTAGGGAAGATGCTGGTTGGGCTGTCTGGCTATCTCGCCGGCTATAATGGTTCGTTCGAGTTCAAGTCCGGGGACACATACCCGGCAGAGGTCAACTACACGTTCATGCGGGTGTTCAATGCCACATTTGGTGCTCTATGCGTACCGATAGCGTACTTTACTGCCAAGGAGCTCAACTTCAGGAGACCTACGGTGTGGCTTGTCACCATGATGGTACTCTGCGAAAACTCCTACGCCACCATTTCAAGATTCATCCTCTTGGATTCGATGCTGTTGATGTTTACGTTCACCACCGTACTTTGCTGGGCAAGGTTCCATCGGTTGCAGAAGGACAGCTTCTCACCGGAATGGTGGATCTGGTTGTTGTTGACCGGAGTCAGTATCGGGTGTGTGTGCAGTGTGAAATGGGTCGGACTCTTCTGCACCGCACTCGTCGGGTTGTATACGGTAGAGGACCTCTGGAACAAGTTCGGAGACTTGAAAATGCCAAAGGTGGGTCTCGACTGCGTAGATCAGTCCTATCCTTGCTTTGCTGATAATCTGTACAGGTCGAATATGCACAGCACGTTGTAGCTCGTGTGATTGGACTGATTATGGTACCTCTTCTTGTCTACATGTTCTCCTTCTACCTCCATTTTAAGGTATTGGAGAACAGTGGTCCAGGAGATGCCCAGATGAGTTCGCTTTTCCAAGCCAACCTGAAGGGTACGGAGGTTGGCAAGGACAGTCCGCTCGAGATTGCCTACGGTTCCAGGGCAACGCTGAAGAATATGGGTTATGGCGGAGGACTACTCCATTCACACGTCCAGGTCTACCCAGAAGGCTCGCAACAGCAGCAGATTACTTGTTATCACCATAAAGATGCGAACAATGATTGGTTTTTCTACCCAAACCGAAATGAGCCAGACTACGACTCGGAAGCACCTCTAAGATATGTGGCGGATCAGAATGTGATTCGACTCATTCACGCCCAAACTGGCCGCAACCTTCACTCGCACCAAGTCTCCGCACCAGTCACCAAAGCTGACCATGAAGTATCTTGCTACGGAAATACCACCATTGGCGATGACAAAGATCACTGGAGCGTCGAAGTAGTCAGCGACGTCGCATCCAATGACCGATCCAAGATCCGAACCTTGACCACTGCATTTCGGTTGAAGCACACCAGTCTAGGCTGCTACCTCCGTGCAGGCAATGTCAATCTCCCACAGTGGGGTTTCAAACAGATCGAAGTCTCATGCACAAAGGACAACAAGCCGGGAGATGTGTACACGCACTGGAACGTCGAAAGCCACTGGAACGAAAAGCGTAAGATCCCAAATCACCCCACATACATTAATAGATGCTAACAAAACCACCAGTCCCGCCCGGCGACCCCGGATCCTACAAATCGCCCTTCATCCGCGACTTCCTGCACCTCAACGTGGCCATGATGACGTCCAACAACGCCCTGATCCCGGACCCGGACAAACAAGACGACCTGGCCTCGCACTTCTGGCAATGGCCCATCCTCAACGTCGGCCTCCGCATGTGCAGCTGGGACGACAACATCGTCAAATACTTCCTGCTCGGCAACCCGCTCGTCTACTGGTCCTCGACCGCCGCCCTCGCCCTCTTCGCCTGCCTCGCGCTGTGGTACCTCGTCCGCTGGCAGCGCGGCTACGACGATCTCAAACCTAACGACATCGACCATATCCACTATTCCGGCCTCTATCCCGTCGTCGGCTGGTTCCTCCATTATCTGCCTTTCGTCGCCATGGCGCGCGTTACGTACGTGCATCATTATTATCCGGCGCTCTATTTCGCTATCTTGACGGCTGGCTTCTTGATCGATTGGTTTACGAGGCCGCTGAGGAGGGGTAATAGGGCGGTGGAGTGGGCTGTCTTTGGCCTTTGGTATGTCGGTGTCATTGGGATGTTTGTGCTGTTTAGGGCGGTTACGTTCGGCATGGTGGGGAATAATCGCCAGTGGAGCCATCTTAAGTGGTTTGGGACGTGGAGGATCAGTGATTGATTGATTGATTGATCGATCGATCGAGCCTTGAGAGATGGAGGATTCAAGTTCGTGTTGGCATCGACGCCAACAATGATAAGAGGAGGGAGCGAGGTGAAGGAAACATCATTAAGGTCGGTCGCGGTTGGGCGGAGCGGGTGGGGATACAATCAGATTTTGAAGCCATCGGGGCCCTTTTCGTTTCTTCCCTTTCCTACGGATATGATGTTTCATTAGGGTCTCTTTGACGTAATGAAGCTGTATTACCTTGAACTTCTGTGTTTGATGAGGAAGGAAGCTCCAGTGAGAAGCGAGGTGAGAAGCAATGCTCGCGTGGGTATTTGCACAGTATACATGTGTAGGATGGTATATCCCAAAAGTCAAGAGTTCTCTACCTACTTGAGCACATTGAGGTGGTTAGGTAAGGTTGCTCCGCACAACAGTACTGAAGTGCCTGCACACATGAACAGCTAGCTCTCTGGTAGCGCCAACGCTTCAATTCGAATCCAAGCAAGCCAGCAGCCCTCGCATCCCATCCTATCTCATCCCATCCCATCCGACAATATCATTCTACCATTCCCGTTTCTCGAAACAAAGCGCCAAGACCAGCGATACCCATCCCTCGGCCGGCTCCAAACGAACTTCTTGCTCCCAATCCCTACCTAACCCCTCATCCGCAACCCATCACCATCACCATATCCACCATCATCACCAAACAACCACCCCGCCTCAATACAATACCTCGCCTGGGCACCTGCCGCGTGGCCCCTTCTCCCCGCCCCTCCTCCACCGGCCCCGGCACCCGTCTCGCTGCCCCAACAGACCAGACACGCGTCCACCACGCCCGCCAGCACACCCTCCATGGCGCCCAGCACGCCCCAGCCGATAGCACCGGCAATCAGGCCGACGACGTACGCGTACAGACTGCCCCTCACGCCCGCCACGCCACCAGCGGCGCCGTCGACGACGACGAGCATGCGCGCGGTGCTGACCCAGGCGCCGAAGCCGAGGGCCAGCGAGGTGACGAAGCGGGTGGCGTGGAGGAGGAGTTTGGCGAGGCGGTAGGGGAGGATAGCGGGGGCGGAGTTGTTGTTGGAGGAGGAGAAGGAGCGCGGGTTGAGGGTTGTAGTGGGGGAGGTGACGGACAGGAAGGACAAGTGCGCGAGGCCGCGGGCGGAGGTGGAGAGGGGCTGGGAGTGGATGGCGGCGTAGGTGAGGGCTAGGGGGTTGGTGAGGGCGACGATGGGGGTGGGGACGAGGGAGTAGGCGAAGAGGGCGAAGCAGGCGGACAGACGGCGCGGGAGGAGGAGGAGCGGGAGGCGGATGAGGAGGGAGAGGAGGGTGGAGAGGCAGATGGTGCCGAAGAGGGTGGTGGTGGCGTGGCCGAGGGCGGCTTGGACGACTTGCCGGGAGGTGGGTGCGGGCACGGTGAGTCGGTGGAAGTACCATTGGCTGACGGTGGCGGCGGTCGTGGCGCGTTGGATGCCGGATCCGACGCCTAGGGTCCAGAGGTAGACTACGACGAAGAAGGTGCCCAGCCACCAGGTGCTGGCGTCGATGATGAAGAGATTTCGGGATGATGCAAGATGACCGCCTAGGAAGACGCGGGTGAACATGCCCATCCAGAGCCAGGTCCAGGCGACTACGCCCACAAGCGTTGCAGCACCGAGCATCAGAAGGGCTGGGTTCGCTGCAAGTATCCTGCACGAAAACTCGAGGATCCCGATTGCCTTGCCGAAGGAATGTCGTCCTCGATAGACTGTGTATGTCCAGAGTGCAGCTAGGACGATAGGTATGAACGATAGCCATCGCATCGCCTTGTCTTGCAAGCTGGCGCCATGCCAGGGACCCTTGTAGCTGGATATCAGGGGATATAGAGAGAAGGCGAAGAGTATTGCGGGCACGCCAACGAGAATGCCGTAGACGAGAGGACGGACGTATGATCGGAGGATCGCAAGCCACAGCAACGATACGATGACTGCGACCAGGGTATCAACGGCGAGCAGGTGAAACGATGCATGTAGCGTGGTATATATCGTATCGCCCAAGGGGTGTTTGAGGGTTGGTACCGAGGTGTGCAAGTAGACCAGGAAGAAACTTGCAAAAAGCGAGGCGAGGGAAATCAGGTAAAGCGATCCCCAGAATGAGTCGTGACGAGGTGGTTCGGTAGCTGGATACGAGATTGTCGGCGGGACGGACTCGACATCCGAGTCTGGAGGTTGAGGACGGCTTAATAATGCTTCTTGGTCTGTTTCGCGCGGCATGAATGTAGAGTGGGCAAGGAACCGTGGTGTGGCTTCTGTTGGAGGGTTTCGAAACTGCTGGATGGCTGGAGGTTGTTCGTCCGAAGACAGATCCATCGCGAGATCATCCGGCGGCTCGTCTCGTTCCAGAGCTTCCATACTGCTCCTCATGGTGCTATCCAGGCCGACATCAACCATCCTATCCTTGCCTTTACTGCTGCCCTCACTCTGCCGTTCGGCGGCGTACTCCTGGTTCTCGTCCACAGCCTCCACGTCAGCCCCTCTTCCCCTTCCACCAGTCTTGCCACCTCTCCAGGAGCTCTTGATGCCCATAGCCCTCCCAAATCCTCGCTCATCCGTCTCCCTACCATCCCCGTTCTCCTCTAATCCAGAGCCTCTGCTTGCGTCGTCATCCGCTTCTGATGATTCGTCCAAGTGGCTCCCACCGAACTGCCGCCTCGAGCGCTGTAAGGCATAGAAGTCTGCGACTTCCCTCTCCCGCTCTTCCTCGTCATCTTCTTCTCGGAAGTCGTCCGTCGCGCTGTAGAACAGCGGCGCAGGCGCTGCGGATGTCCGCGAGGCAAAGGGAAACTGGGCGAAATTCGATGCCGAGGCTTGGTATGGGTTGCCTATTGCTGGCCGTTGAAGGTAGGACCTAGAAGTCGGAAACCGTGACGATCCTTGGATCGGCGCCTTCCGGCGTCCTGGAACATTCCTTTGACCCTCTTCAGGCTGCCTGAATGAAATGCGGGATTGAGACTGGGCCAGGAAGCGTGAGGCATCTACTGTTCCGTTAGTCGAGATGCCTCCATTGTAGACAACCCCTCTTAGATGAATAGGAGCAGCGAATGAAGTAGAAGGGGTCCTGACATTCCGAGAACATGTTTATCCACTCATGAACTTGACCGCCGAGCTTGTCAACGCCGCAGTCCGGCGAGGCCTCTGGAAGTCAGATAATACGATAACGATGGTTGATAGTCGTAACTCGCTGTGAAGAGGATTTGCTAGTAGTAGATGTGAAATGCTTTCTGGCTTATGGAGTTTTTCGTCATGCGATAGATATCTTCCGAGTGTGCGTGAGGTGGTCACGAGAGTTATGAATAATGGTCGGTGTTAGGTCGTCGGCGGCGATGGATGCCTTTGCTCAATGCGGTGAATCACAGGCAACCGATGAGTAAGCGGCAGCTGTGACTCGAAGCAAGCACAACAATGAACGCCTTCAGTCAGATGGTGACTAGGTTTATTCTACTCTAGACTTCCCCGGAATAGTGCATGAGACTCTGTGGCACTGCTACCCGTCTGGGCCATCTCAGCTTCAACCAGATCCAAGCAAGTCCAGCTGAATGTCGAGTCCATCCGGACATTAATCCCCGAGGCATCGGGCGAGACTCCTGCTTCCGATACAGACCAACTGCGCAGTGACGTCTGCACGTGGGGCGAACAGCTTCCAAAACTCCCAGACTGGTGTGACACCGCTCTGCACCAAATAAACAACGCTCAACTATCTGATGTCACAACCATGGGACTACATCGCAAAGCTCGTCTGCATCGGCGACAGCGGGACCGGTAAATCCAGCGTACGTCCCCTACCTCGTCTCCTCCCCCGAAACCCCCAACCCTCCACCACACCGCCACAGAAACCCAGACCTCTAACATTCCTCCCAGCTCACCATCCGCCTCTGCGAAGGCCGCTTCTCCCCCCACCACGACGTCACCATCGGCGTCGAATTCGGCTCGCGCATCGTCCCCGTCGGCCCCCCGGCCTCGCTCGCCCTAGGCATCAACAACCCCACCTCCACCCCCGAACCACCCCAATCGCCCGCCCCCTCATCGCGCTCCACCTCCAGATCCAGAACCAAACCCGCGCCGAAACCAAGCCGCACCGGCACCGAACCACCACCACCACCCCCAGAACCGCCGCAGAAGCGAATGAAGCTCTCCCTCTGGGACACCGCCGGGCAAGAAACCTACAAATCCATCACGCGCTCCTACTTCCGCGGCGCGTCGGGCGCCCTGCTCGTCTACGACATCACGCGCCGCCCGACCTTCGCCGCCGTCACCGGCTGGCTGCACGACCTGCGGCAGATCGCGGAGGAGGGCATCGTCGTCGTTTTGGTCGGGAACAAAGCGGACCTGGCGCCTTCGTCGACCGCGAGCGCGGCCGGGGACGGTGGTGCGGGGCGGGAGGCGGAGAACAGGCGGGCGGTGACGAGGGAGGAGGCCGAGGAGTGGTGTCGCGCGAACGGGGTGATGCGGTACGTGGAGACGAGTGCGAAGTCTGGCGAGGGGGTCGAGAGGGCGTTTTTGGAGGTTGCGGAGCGGATTTATCAGAATATAGAGGCGGGTAGGTATGATTTGAATGATAGGCGGTCGGGCGTCAAAGGGCCGGGGGCGGGTGGTGGGGGGAATACGAGTCGGACGCTGAATCTGGGGATGAATGATGCGGCGGGTGGGGGGTCGAAGGCGGGCTGGGGTGGTGGGTGTTGTTGAGTTGATGGAGATGCGCTTATAGATGCTATGATATATCGTGGATTCCGTTGTGTCCTTGGGCTGAGCATTGGCGTGGCGTTCATTATTATCCGGGATCCTGACTTTGTCCGACATCAGGCAAGCTACACTTCCATCACGACTTTCACGTTCTTATACTCCTTTCATTTCTAGCTGGTCAAGCAAAAAACATAAAGCCTTAAAGTACAAGGCGAAGACTACCTCGAGCAATCTTGCAACCCTTGAAAAGCAACCACCACACCAGCCCCTCCCCCATCCGCCATCTAACAATCATACGTAAGCCTCAATCCCTGCCCCCCAACCCCCGACCCCTCCCGAAAATAAACCGTCCCAACCTCCGTCTCACTCGCGATCGTAAACCGATAGGTCAAAGTATCATCACACACGCCCGAATTGATCACACGCTTAACCACCTCGTCCGCCTTCGCCTCGGACGTCACCGTCCCGAAAAGGCTGACCGGCTTCGGCGCCGTATTCCACGTGTCACCGGACGTGGCATGCTTGTCGACGGTGAAGACGTCGACCTGGCTGGCGCCGGACTGCTCGACGGTGCCGCCGGCGGGGAAGTAGGCTTCGAGCTGGCAGCCGTAGCTACCGGGCGGGATGTGGTCGAACTGGACGACGACGTCGCGGCGGCAGAGGCGCGAGGCGGCGCCGTCGGGGACGGGGGCGTGGGCGATTTCGAAGAAGTTGGATGGTAGGCTGACGAGGTCGGGGGAGATTTCGTAGATGTAGTCGATGAGGGTGGGGTATTGGGTTGTGCAGGCACGGGGGGCGAGGTCGGAGGTGCCGGTGGGAAGGGCGGAAGAGAGGAGGGCGGTGGTTAGGAGGGTGGTGGTGGTGATGGTAGTGAAATGCATCTTTGCGGGTGGAGGTGGAGGAGATGAAGGATTTGGGGGTTTAGATGTAGGGTTCGAGGGAGTTGCTGTTTTGCTTTGAAGGGAAGCGCTGGTGATTCTGCGGTGTGCTGGAGAGAAAAGAACAAGGTTGGGAGAGAGCGCTCATATTTATACAGGAAGACAGTAGAGCAATCGCATCAGAGCCGTCAAGATGATGGTACATCAAAAGGAGACTCATTGCGGTTGCTAGAGAAAACGCGGCCTTGCGAGGGGGGGGGGTGTCCCTGCTTACCCTAGGGCAACCTATTAGGGATGCCGCAGAATAATCACGAGACATCAAATCGTTCAATAAGGTAGATAGCATAATTGCGACGGAGACACCGATGGAACAGTCAGCTCGTAATCCATACGAAGACTTCCAAGATGCAGTGGCCGCCTGAGGTGGATGGGGGGGAACGAAAACGCCGCATCCGATGAGAGCGTTGAGAAGAGAAACACAGCAGGAGAGAACTGTAACCATTCAGGACTCCAATGGAAAAAAGCAGGCGTAGACATACAATGCTGAGGAATGCTAAGCTTGAGGGAGTCAAGGTAGGTAATGGATACGAGATGTAACCGTACCTTCTGCTTCTCTTACGGAGTTGACGCATGACCGTATAGATTCTCCAACGTAAGGGGCCAATGCCATATGCGGTCAGTGCTCCCCACAGTTCCGGAAGATGTGACGATGGGTCTGACCATGCTCGGCGGACTTTTGACATATGAGATGTGCGGGATGGACTAACTGCACACTTGCATAGAGGACTGAAGTGAGTGGATGTGCAAGCCTCACTTGTAGATATGAGTGTAAGATAGCAAAGTTCAATCAATCAAGTCACAAGTTCCGGGCGACAGCGACAACGACAGCATTGGTGACAGTGTTGATGACTGGGCGCATTGGGGGTAGGATCCGCCATGCCGTTGAGTACTATAGCAGAAGGTACTGAACCTATGGTAAGTGCTTGATAACAGTTGTGAGTAGTCTTCCGGGAAGTCCGTCAGCACCAATCTTCTGTACTAGATGGCAGTATGTCATATTGAGAGCCTTCATTCTGTACAGGATGAACTGATGAAGTTGTTTGACGATAAGGTATAGCGAAGCTAAGGGAGTGAGGGTCAAGATACCTTAAGGTACAGTAACTTAGTTCCTGACTTAGGCCTTACAAGGCGGAGCTTGGCGAGGCTTGGCAGGGCTTGGCGTTTGTCCGCCGTAAAGGCCGTGCGCGAACACTAAACTAACCGGACTGCTGGGTTGTGTTGATCACTTGACAACAACCTTTGTTGATTTCATTCTGAAGGCAAAATGTCTGGGAAGGAATATATCAGATACTTTTTAAGGTTTATTATCTCACAGAAGAATACGAAGTGATAATTGTTCGGAGTGTGTGTAGTAAATAAATGTCCTATTTTTTCCTCCATGTGTACTAGGTAACCAGTAGGTTTCGGGCTGTATATACCAGTCGATCGCAGCCCAGGTATACCATTCACCTCAATCCATCGACAACGGATTCCGAACTAGCTACACATGAATTTTGACATTTACAGAAACGAGAGAAAGACGGGCAAGTTGATCGAAAAGGTGCTAAAGGGATGGAACGTTCCCAAAGATCCCAACAACCACTCTCGCTCCCTTCGCTCGCTTTGATGGTGTGTAATCACGTTTACACAGTAGTCCACGTGTTGATGGAGCGTAGCACCCTTCGGAAACCAGGGGCTGTGCTCCGCATGGTGGCCATCTAGAGGAGTATGGGGCAGATGTTGCCGACGTTGACGAGGCCGGTCTGTAGATGGTGTGAGTGGGGAATTCGGTTGAATTGAGGGTAGATGAAGAAATCTCACCTGGCTTCCGCTCTGGCAGCAAGCAACTTGAGTGGAGCATTGGGAGGTAACTGGGATGACCGAGAGAACTGGTGGGGATAATTAGCTCGGCTGCTCAGTCCGAAGCCCGGGGTTAGAAGGGTTACGAACGGTTGATGGTGACACAGTTGATGCCAACCTGGATGGGGATGCCGTTGAGGGTCTGCTTCTGGACGGAGTTGCAGCAAGAGAGCTGCTGGTTGTTACCGCATTTCTGCTGTTGCTGCTGGGCGTTGGTCTGAGTTTGGCTGGCTTGGGCGGAGCTCGAGGTCGCGGTTGCGCTGTAACTCATGGACGAAGAGTCCTTGTCTCCGCCTTTGTTGCCCTTGTCGCCACCCTTGTCGCCGCCCTTGTCGCCGCCACATTCGCTCCTCTCGACGGGGCTGGCGATGACAGCCGCAGCGAAGGCAGCAACAACGAGGATGGAGAACTGCATGTTAATTGAAGGTGGGGTTTGGATGGTGGTCCGGTCAAAAGTTTGAGTGTTGGTTGGAAGTGTTGGTTGTTTGGAAGACTGGATGATTGTTGAATGATGAGTGTTTTCGAGGGAGGAGGAGGACCCTTATATAGCCATTTGGACATAACAGGACTGACTGTTATCGCGTCCCATTGTCATCCCCACCTCGGCGAGACCGAATACCTGTTTGCGACAGGAGAAGCATATTCCTTTCAGGGCCCTAGTCCAGTATGTTATGCAGGATGAACTCAAATGGATGAGGAGGAGGTCGGAGAAACGGCAGCAAGAGATGAACGCAGAATCCAGGAGCCAACCAATGCACAGCTTTCACGTACGCGTACGTTCCAAGGATCAATTCATACTGATGCAATCCTGACCTGCAATGAGACACATTTAATCCCCTCCCAGCATCTTGATGATGCAGAATCCTATCCGTGTTGTGGTGGCAACGGGAAGTCGTGCTTTGTTCAGCTCTCCACATCAACCTACTGTTTAATACCGTTGATTGTAGTTGCAACAGAGCCTGAAGGACGGCCCAGATCGAGTCGATCAGTCTTCCACATTCATGCATAGGTAGTTTGCGTCTGCGAGATACCCTGCCCAATCGAACAGCGGTTAATCAACAACAGCCTGTCAACAACAAGGTACTGTGGCCCTCCTCGTGCCTCCTGTCCCTTGCTTCCCTGATTTAGTTCTTGGATGTACTCTACATGTATATGCTGGTTGGGTCGGCTTCGATTGGGAGCCGAAAATGGCGTCTTCTCCGACGAAGTTTTGTGCAGATAATCCTGCTGGCTTGCCATTTGCGGCCCCAAGACACCCTAGCTCTTTCATCAAGCCCTCGATGGGAAAGGTTCAGACCTACGAGTGTTGCGGCATAGGCGCCATAGGCCAAAGAAGGTGCTGAAAGCGGACGGTATACCTGTTGCCTCGACCGATATCCTGAAAAAGAAGCACTGGTGGAAAGTATGTTCTTTAGGTGCCAAGTCTGGGAGATGTCTGTCCCTAGTATTTCAAGCCATGTAGCCATGCAGCTGTCCAACAATTCCTATCATGAGAGTGGTCCCAGATGCTACCACTTGGCCCTCATGGCAGTAACGTAGAAGATCATCTATGATCAATATGCACATGTCCCATGTCAATCCCACATCAGGCCACCCAGCACCGGAACAGACCCTGTAGTTCTTCTCAAATGAAGGTGGATGGGGTTGGCCGACAAACGTCCCATAGCTGGCAAAAACTACCCGTGGCCCGAGCCCGCGCGCACCGGTCCCACGACCAAGAGGCTGGTGCCTCTTGGGCGACTATTGGCGAGAATTGGCGAGACTCGGCAAGACTTGGCAAGAATTGGGCAACATCGTGGCTTGCATTGAAACTCTGCTATGCGCGGATACGGCTCCAGGAAACCGTATTTTTCGTTGATGCTATAGGGGAACAGGTTGGAGGCGGCTTACCACACGTGCTTGCCGTTGAGTCTGTCAAGTCATACGAGCGTCGTCAAGCCCGCGCCCATGACATCGGCGGCGGGGTGGAGCAATGGCATGCAGTCTGAAATTCCAAAATTCGTCAGCTGTCAACCATTTCGGACGAGAATTCAATAATGCCGACCGTCTGGGATCCGGTGTGATGCTTCAGCCGTCCAGTGACAGCGCATTGCAGAGTGTTGCGTGTACAGCTGAAGGTTTAAACCGTCGGAGTTGATTTCGCATGCAGATTATTCTCCACGCAACATGTCAGGCTCGCATGGATCAAGGTCGAAACGGCCATTGGCGTTGCAACCAGGCAAGTACTGGCGCTGTCAGTCCGTCTGAACTGCGTCTGCTTCACAGTACTTTGCACTGCGCTGGAACCTACAGAATTTGATGACTCTGGTGAAGGCTGCAAAGTGCACTGAAAATAACTTTAATTGTACATCTTCATGAGTCTGATATTAAAGAAAAGGAATTATTTTCTGTTGAAGATCATACCAGGTAGGTAATGTATTGTCGTTAACCCCATGATCCACCACGATCAACAATTGCTAGCCTAAACAGAATGCACTAACTACTTCTAGGTTTAACATGGTGACCTCAGACCTGGTAAACTACCGTACCTTACCTGGTACTTACGGTACCTAGAGTTGTCCTACAAGAAGCATGAAAGAAGCCAAAACAGGTTTCTTCTACTACTAACAAAACTACTAAGAAAGTAAAGGTATGGCACAACACCTCTACTGGTAAGTGGTAACGTCAATCGGTTGAAAGTGAAAGTGAAAGTGAAAGTGAAAGTGAAAGTGAAAGTGAAAGTGAAAGTGAAAGTGAAAGCAAAGGTGGACGCACTTCCAGGTTAGCAAGATACTGTACCTACTTCGTACTGTAGCTTAAGGTACATGTACTACTGACGCGTGGCACAGCGTCGCCAATCCTCGCTCGTTGCGGAAAGGAACCCCCCCCAAAAGCCAAAAGCAGTACCTCAGTTCCGGTTTTCTGATTTAGCTTGCGTTGCCTTTGCCTTGCCTTACCTTACCTTGCATTGCATTGCCCTACCCTACCCTACCACCCTACAAGTGCCTACCTGACCGGTAGGGTCTTCCATTGGGCGACATCGTCAAGGATCAGTACAGTACCGTTCAATTGCCGATTCTCGCTGTCTGTGCTCTCTCTCTCTCTCTCCCTCTCTCTCTCTCTCTCTCTCTCACTCGCCCGAAAGCTGCACAAAAGCCTCATCATCATGAGTCTCTGTTATACGACGGCAGTTCAGGCTTTGTTATGATCCCCACTTGCGCGTCAAAACCATCCGACCCATGTTGCTGTCGTGCGGTAAGAGTTGCGGATGGATGAATCATGGAAACTGGACCTCATTTTGGCTTTTTTCAATTCTACCCAGCCGCGAGATTTCTCCCCACCAAGCGCTTTCATTCACACAAAGACCCTCGCATATGGTGACACAGTTTTGTCGTCAGGGCCCAGTGCCTCTTACCTTCAAGCTGAAATTTTCATTCCAGGTTCCGAAGGTGTGACGATGTCCATCAGATCTCTCTCCTGTTTTTGCGTTCCACACGACCCATGGCTATGTCACAGCTCCCGACAGATAGACGGGAAGCTGAACGGACCCAGCGGGTGTCACCACCAAACTCTATGTCGGAATTCTAGATTCCAACACCTGGACGACTGCGAACAAAGTTCCTTCCGACGGGGAAGTCAACCCGTCAAAGCACAGGTGGTGTCGTACCACAGCCTGGGGTCATGGCAACCAGTCGGGAAGACCGATGTGAGGGAGATGCGAACTGGATCGAAAAGCTCGTGGGAACTGTGGCGAAGGCGAATGAGGGTGCGTGCAGTTGTCGTACAAGGTGTGGATACATTCTTCAGGGTGTTCCGAAGAATCCACACCAGATCGTCATTGAGCCCCAGCGCAGCCCTACAAGACGGTAAACACCCCTCCCGGACGAGAAACACCCCACAAGACGGTAACGTAAACACCCACTATCCACTCTCAGCAAGCCCAAAGTCATAGTGCTTCCCGCTCCGTACTCGAACCCAGTCACAGCACCCCGTCAGACGCTCACGATCGTTCAATCTAGACCTACTTTTACCTAGCTAGCTAGTCCAACCCCATAAACCCTAAGATATACCTCACATCTCAAGTGTAAAAAACGAAAAGCAAAAAGACCGGCCCAAGCTACAGTACAGTACCAGGTAGAGGCCCTCGACGATCGCTCTGTAGATCCCGCCGCGCCAAGGCCCTAATGCACCGATACGCGACTCGCTATGCGATGTCTCCACGTCCTATAGATTTTCCCGCTCCCCACCTCACCCGCCCCCCATGGCGCTGCGGATGCGGGGATGCGACAGGCTGACGCGAGCTTGCGGCAGTCGGGCTCGGAAGGTGAGGAGCGTGGTGGAGTGCGAGGCTTGGGGGAAAGGGGGGGTTGTGCTTGAAGTTGCGGAGCGGGGGGGTCAGGCGGACGGGTATGGTGCCTCTTGGAAAAGGTGGCAGTCCCTATGGCACAGGGCCGCTGGTGAAGCTGAGGTGGAAGCCGAACGCCTGGTTGATGTGCTGTCGCCGCACGGAGTATTATGGTTGGAGGAGAATGGCGTAGATGGAGGAATGCGGAGGGGTTTGGAGTGTTCTCCAATGTATGCCTTGTGGTTTATGGTCTATCTTAAAGGTTCTCTTGAATGGGATTGAATGGCATTGATTGACATTGAATGGTATGGGTCCCACCGGATATGTTGTATACACTGACAGATATAAGTCACGAGCCTCGAGAAGGTTTCTGCTTTCCCTTGGCCAGTTCGGACGGTCAATCTAGTCAATGAAGTCTATAACGAAAGGAACCTCCGAAGTGTGGAACAGATCAGTGGAGTAGTGACTGAGTCGGTGACAGCCCACTGCGATATGGTTGGTCGTATCCGGTTCTGTTGGTTTATGTTTAATCGAAAACGACGCGGATTGGAACGTATTCAACCTCTACTGGTCAAGGCAAGACCACGAGCGTGCACCTCTGAATATATGGGCCTGGCACACAGTTGCTCAACCTAAACGCCTTCAGCTCGTCCAGAGTCGGGCGAAAAGATATCGCTCAGGCAAACAGCACGCTCTCATCCAACTCATCTCTCTCCTTCCTCCGTCCACCCTGGCTCCTAAGCCCCAAATCACCCTTCTTCACATTCCTCTCCATCCCCTCCTCATTCCGTCGATTATACCTCCCCGCCTTACTCAACCTCAAATCCGCCCGGACCTGATTCGGCGACACAAACTCCTTATTCTCGTAGATGACCGGCCCGCCGAAACTCCCCTCCAGTATCACGATCGGCGTCACCACGAACCGAGGCCCGATCTCCACCAGACTGATGTTAGTATCCCGATCGCTCTTCCGCTTTGATTTCTTGCCCGCCGCGGCCTCCTCCGCTGCCCCCCCATCATCTGCCTCGCCGTCCGCGGCGGTCAATTTGCCGGCCTCCGTCTCGTTGATCTGGTAGCAGCGGATCCAGATCTTGCCGTCGGCGATGGTGAAGCCCATGACGTGGTCGACAAAGGGCTTCGTCTTGCGCGCGCCTTTCGGGACGCCGAAGATGTGCAGGAAGAGCTCTTTGATGAGGCGGAGGTGCGGGTGGGTGTCGAAGGTGGCGTCGAAGGAGAGGATGGGCCGGGAGCCTTTGAGGCAGTTGCCTGTGAAGTGGAGCTCTTCCATCGTGTGCACTGTACACATCCACTCCTTACGTTAATTGACCGTCCCGTGTGTCTGAGTGGAGATTTGATCGGGTCAAAGCGTACGGTTTTGCATGTGCATTTTGACCGTAGGCCCATTGGGCGCTTTGCTCATCCAGAGGTATAGGTCTTTGCCTTTGCGCGCTTCGAAGAAGAAGACATTGTTGCAGTTGTAGAGTTCGGCGAGCTCGTTCAGTTGGTAGAGTTTGGTTTTGGTGTCGAGTTTGGCGTCTTTGCGGCTGTGGGGAAGGAGCGAGTAAAGGTCGTTGAGGAGATGTCGATGTCTGGGTTTTAATCAGTTGCTGTCAACGCTGTGATACCCAGTACATTGTCGTGGCATCACTCGGAGCTGGCGGATCATACCTGTACGTTACCCCCCTTGAGGTTAAGATCAATACTCTCTGTCTGTTGCGCTTCTTGTTGCTGACTGTGCCATCCTCCTTGTGCCCATTTGTTCTGGAAAGAGATTTGTATACTGCTGCCATTGTGCAAGAAAATATCCACTATGTGAGGGTGATGTATTTTATTGATTCTGCATTGTTGCGGCTCTACCTTTTTCACATAGGGCTGAAAAGCTGGAGCACCAAAACGGCACTAGGGAGATCGTTGATCCCAGTCCCGACCCGTCAGTATGAGTTACTGAGCACCTGCCGTATAGTTCTAGGTCTATAAGCCCTTGTCTAAGTTGACACCTAAACTCATGCTAAATTGATGTTTAGTCCACCTAAATATTATTGTAGACCTATGTCCAAGCTCGTGTTTTGATTCATATCTAACTAAATGTATCTTGAGTCTAGCTCACGCCTAGCTGAAGCCGAGAGTTCCATGTTTCGAGTGAGGTGGATCGCAGGATAACTACATGTTGAGCTCCGGAGTTACAGCACTTGCTGTGGAGACACCCTCTGACAAAGGTGACCCTAGAAGTCGTGAGGAATGTCATTTGCATACATGACCATGAACGGAACATTTCTTGTGGTATTCGAAAATGTTCATTTCTGAAACAGACAGCATGGTCGCAAAGTCAAGTATGTATGCTGTACGTATGGGCCAGTACACTGGCCAAGAACGTCTTGCTAGATCCGCACCCACAGCCCAGACTACACATTGGTAAGAAAATCTTCGTGCCAATCATTTCCATCGTAATATTCACAAGAGAAGACGCTAGCCCTGAAGACACGTGCTTTCCAATCCTTGAACACTCAGGCACGCCACCCTGGGGCAGGAGGCGGCCCAGCTGCAGAGTACTTCCCAGGCTGGTGCTGCTGCTGCTGCGAAAGTTGACCATACCCTAAAGATCCCTGTTGTCCTGGTTGTGGTTGGAAGGGCTGGCCAAGTCCATAATCACCATATTGAGGCCGAAATGCGCTTGGCGGTCCATTGGGTCCCACATACTGAGGCGGGAATGCACTTTGTTGCTGCTGTACAGCTATCACACCTGAAGCAGGCTGTAACGGCTGGAAGTTACTACTTTGGCCTCCTGGCAGGTATTGACCCGCCATTTGACCTTGCTGGAACGGTGCTGCGCTTGGTGAGGACTGATATTGGCTTGCTGTTTGCCCTGGTTGGGAGTACGGTTGAGGCGGCTGGCCAAAATGTGAACTCTGTTGCGTCATAGAGGAGATCTGATGCTGCTGTCCAGGGTGCCCATAGTGGCCTTGCGGGAGAGTGGGGAAAGTTTGATTCTGCTGACCTGGTTGCCCATAGTGGCCTTGCGGCGGGGGTGAGAAGGTTTGATTCTGCTGACCGTACTGGCCTGGTATGGAAGAAGAAAAGCCTTGGTTTTGGTCACCATATTGGCTTTGTGGCTGATGCTGAAAATTCTGAGGGTGCTGCCCATACTGACCGTGTTGTGGCAGAGAAGGGAAGGACTGATTTGGTTGCCCGTTATATGAAACCCGTTGTGGAAGGGGTGGCAGTGTCTGGCTCGACTGCCCATATTGGTTCTGAGGTGCGGAGGAGAACGGCTGATTCGGTTGTGCATAGTGCCCCGAAACACTGGGGTTGTACGTCGACTGGCCAAAGCCCGGCTGATTGTTCCCAGAGCTATACTGACCTTGCTGTTGGCCCAGAGGACTATATTGACCGCTCGTAGGACCGTATTGACTTGGAGCTGATGAGACCCCGTGAGTCGCTGGCAAAGTTTGGTTGCTTGCCGGAGCTTGTACCGACTGACTGCCGGTACCAGATACTGGATTGCTAGATGTATAGCCATAGCTATTTTGCGGACCCTGGGTGATGCATTCCGTTAGTTTACAACCGTTAACGCCACTAAAGGCAAGTACGTGACAGGGTTCACGTACTGAAGAGCCATGGTTTCCTAGTAGTCCTGAAGCAAGCCCCATCAGACCACCATGCTGTGTGCTACCGGTGGTGCTCGAGCCGCCAAACATGCTGGGTTGTTGGGTTTGCTGACCATGAGGCTTTCCACCTGACAAGAGGCCACCCACAAGATTGCCAGCTATACCGGCTAATCCAGACTGTGGCTGTGACTGATTCTGTGGTCGATGGGATTTTCCGGACAGAAGACCCGTAGCAATATTCTGTGTAAGTAAGACGTCAACGACATTGGCCCAAACGAATCTGCTGGAGACGCTTTACCTCTATTAAGCCCCTATCGGCGCCTTGATTATTGGCCATGCTTCGATCTTTGTTCTCCATAGCTTCACCGTCCTCCTTGGGCCCATGCGACTGCAGGTTAGTTGACTTCTGGAATGGGTCAATGGCTTGCTGTGGAGTGGGATCCGGTGTTGGTGCTGAAGGTGCAGGTTCCGTGGGGATTTCCCACTGTGAATGACCGGTTGCCCTTTGGACGTAGTAATATTTGCGCGATGCTCCCTCCCACTGCGCAAGCCTTGAATTCAAGTTGGCTGTTAGACTAGCGTAGCTTTATACGGGTGAATAGGACTCACCAGCCGTCTGGAAGTGCCGGTGGATCGTGTGACGGACCTTCTTGTTCCGAAGATGCTGGGTGCGTTTGTCCTGACTCCACCATGTTGGGGATAACAAAAGGCCACGGAAAGAGGTGTCTGCCAATCTCGACAAGAAAAGAGGGGCCCAGATAGGTGCGGGACAATCTGAATCAACCACAGAGCTTACACCACTCAGTCAGTTACAGTCAGCTTTGTGGTCAACTTGAGAGTGCTGATGTCTTCGCTGTAGTGATTAACGTCTTAACGCTGCTACTATAAGGTAGCCGACAAGTTCTGGCCGTTTGTACTGCATGTGAAGACGCATTGAGGTATTATTGTCCCACCTCAGGTGGTGGTTGAAGTCAGCTGCGCCATACAGTAAGGTACAAGGTACACGTACTTTGTACCTACCGACCTTAGGGTTATCGCCAAGCGCTCACCGCCTCGAAAACGATCGATGTAACTGGTCTTTATGTAATCGGGGCATTTGGATTTGCTACCTAGGTACGCTACAAGCACACACTGGGCTTACAATAGGGCTTGCAATAGGCTCTTAGTCTAATATCGTGGCCGATGAAGCATTGACTGTTGCAGTGGATGGGTTATTAATCTGTACAAGACGTATGCGCGGTAAGGCTTCCTCTAGTATGGATGTTTGCCCGTGATGTACATACAACGCATGCCTTGAACTCATCCATGTCATGCTAAGGTATCTTAACGTAAGCAACTCAACCTGGCTATTTCGATAACCCATCCACCCTACCAAGCATATGCTGATTCGCCAAGTGCTGCGTCGTCCCCATCCCAATCGTCATCCCCACTGGCCTCTTCGTCAAGAAAGTCATTCTCGTTCAACTGCTCCTCCATGGGCCTCAGGTTGTCTATCCTCACTTCCACGACCTCACACATACCCTGAACGAACATCTCGGGTTTGTTCTCCCATTTGCTGTGACCAAAGGCTGCAGACCGAAGGCCAGTGTCGCTGCCGCCGACCTCCGCCGCGGTCGATCCACGACGAAGACGTGGAGGAGGACTTTCTGAGCTAATGGGTAATGCATACTCGTCCTTGTCCTGCTTGCTCAGCCGCGTACTTCTCCGCTTTGGAACAAACGGTACATCGCTATCGGAATCAATATCGTCAGGCTTGTCGGTGATCTCCACATGGCTAAAGGTACTGATCCTGCTGTTTCGCCGTCTTAAGACACGTCTCGTGCCTCGCTGCGTGTCGTCCTTGCCAGCGGCCTTTGCATGGGTGCTACTACCTCGACTAGAGGAACGACTACCGATTATGCTGACGCGACTGTCGCTAGCACCTGACATCTGAGCGGCTCCGTGGTCGGTGTTGACCATCTCTTGCGGCCGAAGAAAGACCTGTCGTAGCCTACCTATCCACTTGTCCCTGAAGGAAGCTCTGTCTCTCCATCCGATCTTCAATATAGCCTTCAGCACTAAGCGGCGTAAATGCGGCAAATCCGGTGCAGAGTCCAGAAGAGATTGGAAAAACATTTCTGCGGTCGAAGCATCCCAATTACGTAGCTGGACCAAATCCAGAGTTTGAAGTGTTGATGGCCACGTAGGAACCTCGTCAGGTAGGAGGAGATCCTCATACTTTGGTTCTGAATCACTGAACGTGACATGTGAACTATAGTAGAGTAGATCCATCTTCAGGATCTCTAGTTGAGGACAAGACGTTGCAAGGTTGTTCAAAAAAGAGAGGCTGAGGGACTGGTTGTGGTCCAGGACCAGCTCTTTGAGCCGACTCCCATGAGTGATAAGGAAAGGATGGAAAAACTCAGATATCAATGTCGAACAGTTTCGAATTTTCAGACTCGAGAGCGCTGTAGGCAAGAGTGGCATCAGGCTTTCATTGATGATATCGCATGATTCAAATGCAAGCTCTTCGATGTGTGGCAGAACAGAAAGTGCAGTAGCGAGAAGTTCTTCATCAGGAGGAACTGATTTGTCAACTTTGAAGCGCCGTTTGGCTGGAGGATAGTTGACAAATGTCAACGCCTGCAACGCTTGGAATGGCGCTGTCCGGTGCACTTCGTGAATCCAGGAGAGAGACTGCTTAGCGCTGGTCATCCTGGTGTTCCATCTCCAACTACGGAGGCGTATCTTGTTTTCCTCCAGAGCGTGGAAGATTGAATCTTGATAAATCCACTTTCCTGCTCGCGCCACTGTCCCAATTCTGCTGCATTTGGGGTGGTCAGCCACATGGTATAGTGACAGTTCACGCAATTGCGGAGTCAAGCGAATCAGGCTCCCCAAGTCGAAATGACCACGACCAGGGAAGGTATATGCAAGTGTTTTGGAAACTTCAATCTCCAGGCGTTGAATCTTTGAGTTATAATTGAGCGTACGAGCTGCAGAATGTTCCGATAACAGAATCATTAAGCCATAGGGTTCGGCAAACTGGGGTGGAGACCGGTATAGAGCTGTAAGTGCAGGCTCCGCAAAGGACTTGCATAAGAGAGACACGCCAACCAGCCAGTTGACAGATGGTAGAGGATGGAACCAGTCGTCGTATACTGGATACGAGGCATGCATGAATATCTGGAGTAGGATCTCGTATGGTAGTGTATTCCATGGCGGTATCACTGTACTGCCCGTGGGACCCTCAGAGGTATCATTATTCTCAGTCTTCAGTGCCGTTGTGCTCTTCTTGATCTTTGCCCCTGAGGCATGGAGCAGTACTCTAGGGGTAGCGCTTCGTTTTCTCTTTTCACCGGCAGTACTCGAGCCTTGTATCAAAACTCGAGCCGAGCTCCGGACGACTTTGGCCTTTGGTGACTCGAGATAGAGCTCGTCCAAGCTTTCCTCCGAGGAAGGCTCCCGATAGGAAACGTTGGTGCGTGCTGCGCGACTGCGATCAGGCGCAGCGCAGGGGCGAGAAGCCCGGGTTCTCCTGGACATGCTGACTGCGTGAAAGGTGCTTCATCAGTGTTTCCGGTGCGTTTGAGTCTTTAAGACTGACCGCGGGCTTAATAAGGATCGTGTACTTCGTAGTAAGGTATGCGTCATGCTGCAGCTGGCGCTAGTTACAAATAGCTTACCTAAGCTTACCTAAGCGTAAGGCGCGAGTTTACCCATATTGTTGGTCACGTGTTAAGCTTCAGCAGCCTCTGTGAATCGGTCCGTAGAAAGTTGTTCCTTTTCATTTACACTATGTAGAGTATATATAGGAAATGATGACTAAGACATAAATAGAGACACTTAGTAAGAGATAAGTAAGCAATGATATTACATTCTTTTCTACTGCACAGTCACAAAAGTTCACTGATGTAAATGCAGAGATTTGCTTGACATTCTGTAAAATTTTCATCTGTAATTCACATTCACATTGTTTTATCTCACTTCACATCACTATTGTCATTCAAAAGCAGCTAAAAGTGTAAATTATTATTGTTATAATAATAAGATAAATTATTCACTGTTTATCTTACTTATCTATATCATTAATCATGACATTTCTAAAAAAAAAGTTCTTTTCTTTTCTTCTAAGTTTTCAATCACACTTCAACTTCTGTTCACTTTTCTTATCATACTTATTAAATTTTTATTTGCTCTACTATTATGTAAGCTTTTCATAATTAATTCATAGTGCATCACTAATAATTCATAGATCTGTCTTTTAAGTCTGTGTTCTATGTGATTTCACTGTTGCTGCTTCATTGTCAAATGCAAATAATAACAATTCAAATTGTCACAAATCTATTCTTAATCACTTTTACAAGATCACTGAACAATCTCATCATAAAAAAGATATAAAAACTTTCTTTTACAATATGTTATTATCTCTATTTTAATTTAAAAGCTAATAGATCATAACATTAATTAAGTTCTTTATTTCTAATATTGCTTTTCTTTTCTTTGTCATTGATCTCAATAATGTTGCTGTTATCATCATTATTGACAATACTCTTATTAATACTACAATTAATATTTCACTTTCAGATTATCTTAATGCTGCTCTCAGTATGCTGTCAATTATTCAGCAAATTATTTCTTATATCTTGCTTGCAGAAAATCAATTTAAAGATCATTTCTTATATGCTGTCATCACTGCAATTCACATTTGTGACAAAGTCATTTCAGAAGAGTGCAAGCATTGTGTGTAGAAATTAAAGTCATTTATGTTATGTGTATGAATCAAATATCATGATCAGTCATTGTTGTTGAGATTGTATACAAATTGTCATTGAGATAATTAGAGCAATCATTGTACTCTGTATTAATGTTATTTTATATTTATGTAAAAGCTTGCTAACTGTTCTAGATTGTATTAAGTCTTCATTTTCTTTATCTACTGATTTAATAATATCTCATTATCAATAAGCTGCTATTCTATCTGCTATCTTTGTTGTCATTATTGACAACATTACACTTTTTGTTAACTATAATTACTCATCAGTCAAGAATGTTTTAAGTGCTGTAGATAAGTTAAAGATAACTGCTGAGATTCTTTATTGTTAAGTTAAAAGATTTAATGTTGATGTACTTGTTACTTTGCTTGCATTGCTGTCTCACTTACATCAGTTATGTTTTTACTCATTATTACATCATCACAGTGAACAGTAGTTTTACTTTAATTTGTGGCTTTTTTTTTTCTTTAATAAATAGATAATTAATGAAATTGCTTTACTTCTGATACTATTATCTTCTAATCTACAAAGATCTTTTTCTTAAACCTCTTATATAAATTATATAAGCTCATATTTCTTTTACAGACTGTCATCAAACTGCTATTAATCATTATTAAAGTTAAGACTTTTTGATCTTTCTTTTCAGCTTTACTTCTTGTTTACTTCAACTTCAACTCATCATGTTGTTGTTGCAAGTCTTTATTGAGTCATTTTTAATCATTCAGTTTTTTCTTTATATTATGTGATGTAAAAACTTTCACTTTCTCTCAGTTATATTTCTCTTCTGTTATAAGTGTTGAAGTCAAGTCATCAACATTTCTTTGACTTTTAATAATCTTCTGTAATGCATTCATCACATTATTCATTTCAGTCAAGATCAGTTCAGAAAAAGCAACACTTCAGTGTACTTTTGAAACATTCTGTAACAAGAGTACAGATAAATTTATCTATTCATAACATTTTTATATTTTATAAATTGTCTTCTAAAAAAGATCTTCTTTCTTCTTTACTAAAAGCTTATATAGCTCTTTCTTTTGCCTGCAATCTCATTCAGCTCAAGATATAATTAAGAATTCTTTATAAAAAAATAATAATGACTCTTTCTGTTTAAGAATCTCATCAACTTTAAGACTTAATTACTACACAGATAATTTAGCTTATTTCAGACTGCTTTGCAGCTTTGAACTAGCTCAAAATTCATTGACATTAAAGATATGTACTTTCACAAACTGATTATTATGAATTAAATTTCATAAAACATGCTTTGTAAACATTTCTAATGCATAAATTTCTAATGAATAAGTTTTCAATATCTTATAAGACTCAAATCATTTAGCTTTAAACTTCTGAGATTCTTCATTTCATATAAGTACTCAATCTTCTTTCTTTATAGTGCTTAACTGCACTGTTTTATCATGAATTGTTTTTGATTCAATAGTCTTTTATAAAAGAATTTTATTAATAATTGCTTGAATTATCTGTATCTACCTGACTCATTTACAACTTATTATTACTTTTTCATAATAACTAACAGTTCAGCTTCTGACTTCTTCAAGTTCTGTTAAATTACTAGTAAGTGCCTAACAGTTCTGCAATTTTAAAGTGTCTTCATAGCTGTATGCTCTTCAATCACATTTAATGCTGATCTGTTTACAGCTCATTGTCACTTTTTCAAGAATAGATAATGATGTTTCTGTTGTCAATTCTGAACTGTCATACAGTCTATAGCTTAATCAATCTGAGAATTAATGACTTTTAGTCAGATTAATTTTAGAATGAGATTGTGTTCTTAAAGATTTATAATTCATACTTTTAATTGTTGTCAAAAGCTATTTATCTTAAGATGAAAAATCAGCTTTACAGTTAATTAAATGATCTGTCTATTTAACAAGAATATCTTAAGCAATTTAATTTTATATTGATTATCAATCAACATTTAATTGACAATTATTAAGAAAACATATATTTAATCTATATCTAAATCAATTAGTACTTCTGTGTTTATCTTGTTCAGTTTATCTCAAATGTGGTCTGCAAGAATATATATATTTGAATTGAGAGTATTGATTTAATTAGAGATCATACTTAATAGTAAGAATTTTAAGTCATTTAGTGTAAATGCTTCATCTAAGTCATTATTAAGTTGAATAGAAGCTTCTGTTAATTTATTTATAAACACTTCTATATTCATGAATGACTTTAGTTTTTTAAATTATTCAAATTATTCAAATCAACTTCAACAATCTTCAGCTTCTTCTTATCTTTATTCTTTTTCTTATTTTTATTCTTACTCTTATCTTTATTCTTATCAGTGTTCTTGTTGTCTCAGCAGTCTTTAACTATATGCAAGAACTTTTTATAATGAAAGTACACTTTATTTTTCTTACATTAGATTCAATAAGTTTTTGTATTTAACTTATTTAATTTAGACATGATTGATCTTTTATGACTTTGAGATCAGTTTTAAGAATTGTTTAATAAGTTGTTACAATTTAAATTTAAGTCATTAAAAACATTAAGATAACTCTCATTATGTGCTTTTTAAAGACTTTATTCAATTTAATTAACTTATTAAATTAGCTCATCAAGAGTAGTCACTTCAGTCTTTAAATACTTTTAGAGTTTAAATTAAATCTTTTATTTTAAATTCTGAGTGAACTGCTGTTTCTGTTTATATTTAATTAATATAAATTGAAGAAGTTACACAATCTTTGTAAACTCTGCTTCATATTATTGAACTGATTTTGTTTATTTCAGAGTCTTATAACAGCAATGTTGATGTTTTATTTCATTAACATTTTTAAAGATCAGTAAAAATGCTAAAAAGAAGTTATTTATATTTTAAGATCTAATGTTTAATGAGTCTTCTCTGACTTGAAGTCATTCTTCTTTTTGAAGTCATCATACTTTGATAATATTTTTTAAATAATTGATCATAACAGTAATCTTTGCTTCATCATTTAGAAGTCAGTTCATCAATATTTTGTAAAATTGAAAATAAGCTTTTATTTTAAGAATTTATATCTCTGTAGTGTTCACTTTTCAACTATTCTTGTTAAAAGGTGGCACCACACTAATAGCACAGCTATCGTGGGTTATATATCTAACACTCCCCTAACCCGCGATCGGCCCGCAACTGACCTGCAGGTGTAAAGGGTGCGCGCAGACGGCGGTTTGAACTCGTGACCTTTTGGACTTACTCCCTCACCATGGACTTGAACCACCGGCAGAGGTGGCCTAGGCACCACTTTATGCAAGTTATCACGCACTAACCCGGGCTCATAACCTGTTAAAAGGTGGCACCACACTAATAGCACAGCTATCTGGGTTATATATCTAACAATTCTTATAAATAGATGATGTCTTCATCTTCAGAGAATTCTTAAACATCACTGCAGAGAAAAACATTATTATATTAAATATTTCTTAAGTCTCTGAAGCTGCACTAAATAGAGATGTAGTCTCAGACATAAAAATCAGTTAATTAGCATAAACATTTCTTAATTAAGTCTGAAGAAATGCAATTTAACTTATTATTGTCTTATAATTAGCTTAAGAAGTCATTTTTAACACTGATGATTAATTAACAATAATGTTAAAAGGTGGCACCACACTAATAGCACAGCTATCGTGGGTTATACATCTAACACTCCCCCTAACCCGCGATCGGCCCGCAACCGACCCGCAGGTGTAAAGGGTGCGCGCAGACGGCGGTTCGAACTCGCGACCTTTGGGCTTACTCCCTCACCATGGACTTGAACCACCGGCAGAGGTGGCCTAGGCGCCGTTTTACGCAAGAACAACTGCACTAACCCGGGCTCATAACCTGTTAAAAGGTGGCACCACACTAATAGCACAGCTATCGTGGGTTATACATCTAACAAATAATGAGTTTGTTTATCATTATAAAAATAAAGTTGAGCTTCATACTGAGAGATTGTAAATGATTGAAGACATTAATTAATAAATTAATTCTGATTTGATTTGAATTGCTGTTGAATATGTTACAATATAAGAAAGATAGAACTTTTCTTCATACAATACAATATAAGAATTTGTTTCTTTATTCTGTAGTCTTAATGCTGAAGTAATGATGAGTATTAAAGAGAAAATGAATATATAATTTATGCATTACTACATCAGAACTTGCACAATCAGAATACAAATTAAATCAGCTTAGACTGAAGCTTAAGTCTCAGAATTGCTTAAAAGTGTGCTTCAAATCTTTGATGCTATTAGATGTGAATTGATCTGTAGAAAGTTGTTTCTTTTTGTTTACACTATGTAGAGTATATATAGGAAATGATGACTAAGACATAAATAGGGGCGCTTAGTAAGAGATGAGTAAGCAACAATATCACACCTCGCTCTTAACTACCTAGACGTGTATGTTCTTATTTTCTTCGTATTTCCTGATGCCTGTTCTTCATGAATGTCAATTGATCGTTTCTTGTCAGTCTCTGGAAGTCTGGTCGTGTTGATATGATTGATCGCGATAATATCGAGTTGAGAGCGGTCACTCTTCACTCCTTCTGTGTTATCCTCGACGCGCTGGTGCCCGCTGTCGTGTCTTCTGTCTCGAAAATATAATTCGCGGAGAGAGCCAACGTAACCTCCGACTGAGACTCCCGCCATACGAATCTCCTTCAAAGCCAAAGTCAAAGCTTCCGCCTCTATTGAATGCTGAGTTCAAAGTCCACCAAAACACCTCTCAGAGACTCTCTTAGGGCATAATCAGTTCGCAGTACCCTTGAAGTCTCTTTGGAAGGTTCGAAATCTGCCTTGCACGAGACAGTAAAACCATATCGTCCAAGTTCTTCTGTACCAACACCAGCTCTTATCTACCGTTGCTCATAGCGTATCTCTGCTTCAACCCAGTCTGCATTGATCAGAGGATACGCCTAGGGGCAAATCTTGGACGCCGTGGTACATGGATAATCACAGTTTGGGCTCATGAACGATCATCAAAGTCCAAAATATATTAAAAGTTCAGCTTTAGATTTCTTGTGTCGCCAGCACTCATTTGTTGGCGGCACAGTCAAGCGAGCCTCACCCGAACACCCAGGTAGGAACTCACTATATGATCGTCGTTGAAGGAGAGACTGAAATTACTTGACAGAGTGCGCATCTGTGTTTCCCTGGGGTTTGAAGGTCGACATGAAATCCGACTAGGAGGGCCATTACCATAGAATGACGATATTTGTCTGATGTCAGAAGCGGGTTATGGCCGATCTCTCAGTTCTTGACCGCAACTTGCAGTTCCAACTCATACATCAATCTCACTTTGGCTTGAAGCGAAGGACTTCGCTACTGTAGCGATGATCAGCCAAGCAGAGCGAGACTTTCGGAAAGTGTTCACCGGCAACACTGCGTACTACCTCGACATCGAGCGTCATAGATCTCGGACTTTTCTACAACGCAATCTTTCAAGAATCTTGGCTTATCACGGACGCCAGCAAAGAGCCCTGCAATCGCAGGACTTTGGCCCTGAGAATATGATAACCAAAGCAGGGCAACGGTTGAATGGTACTAGTCATCATGCAGGGAAATCTGCAAGTAGCTCCACTCACATGCGAAGGCCGCGGTGGAGTGTTGAAGAGTTATGCAAAGGCCTGAGAGATGGTTCAATCAAGCCACAGCAAGCGGTATTGAAGGTTGAGCCCAAAGCCCTGAGGAAGAGGTCGGCTGCAGCTTCGAACTCTGGCTCCCTGGCTGATCCTCCGAACAAGCGACAGAAACAGCCAGATATTCGCTGTTATTGTGGCCTGACTGTATGGGGCCCTCGATCGCCAGAAAGCAACCCCCTTGTCAAGAAGTCACAAGAGTGCACTGTCAAAACATCCATAACACCTACTGGCGAAGTCATAGCCTGGATTGAGATGGATGAACCTTTGCTCGTGAACGCAGGTGAACTCTTTGTCAGTGTGCAGAGGCCGAATCATACAAGAATGACCCTCACGGATTCCTACTACATGGAGATAATGCTCTTGCCTCTGGACTCCCGAGAAGTATGGCCTACAGTGCTCGTAAAGCCTGTGAAGGGTCGTCTAAGCCCACAAGTTGACGATATCTTGGCTGATCAACTCAAAAATGACCAGGGTTTTGTTGCGAAGTGGACAAAGTTACCCAACTGTCCGCCTAAGGGTACTCTTCTGAGCATGCAGGCCTTCAAAAATCGAAAACCATATAAGGCCAACATCTCTCTAGAGTTAGACGCTGCCTGGAGCCATTCAACGAGCCCTTTAGAGATGTACAACTCACGCTTACGAATCTTTCCTGCCGACCGCTTTCCCACACCAATATCCGAACCCGAGGCACAGGAATCCATAGCTAAACCCACAGTCACCGTTGTATGGACCTTCGGCGCCATGTACCCAGGCGGAAAGAAGACGATGACTCTGACTGGCTATCTTTGCCCCGCTTGCCAACGAAGAGACTTTGTGAATCTCGAACTCCTGCAGTTTCATCTAATCACGAGCCATGATCTATTCAAATTCCAGATAACGGCGGAGCAGCAAAACGATGCTCTCACTCCACAGGATGTGGTCAGTATAGATGTTACTGTTGCCAATGAGTACAGAAATAAAGCGGCGAACCATGTGAACGACGATCGAGAGTTTTGCTGGGAGAGACCAAAAGGTCCATTTGACTTGCAGTCGTTTTTGACCGGCGATGAGAGCTGGACAGGAAAATGCGATCACCCACGTTCAACAGCCATCCAACAGCAAATCCTCAAAAACTCGAGGTCACAGACTCAGAATGCCTTATCTTGGACTCTTGAGAACAGTGACCCGTTTACTGTTCCTAATCTGCCGTCCGCGAACAGGAAGAAACATGCTGTGCCGGCTGCGCCTTCCGAAGTCACCTTTTTCCGAGCGAATGCAAAAAGGCCCCTCAAGGAGGATGAGCCGATCAGTGAAAGCGATGACGATGTTGACGAGACATGGTTCTGGCATAAGCATGACGAGTTGATAGAGAGCTTCTCCAACATGCCCGAGTCAGAGAAGCGCTTCATGAAGCATTATGACGCTTTTATGCTCAAGGAAGATATCTGTGGAAATGCCCATTTTGCAAACGCTCTGGTAAGATTCTGCCGGGAGAATAAGGCTTGGCTTGAGGAGCCAGACATGTTCAAAGAGTTTCTGAGGAATACGGCGGGGCTTATTTCACAGGGCAGCATTCATGAGCTGGTACTGCGAGGGTGTATACGGACAATCCAAGGAACCACAGAGCCTCTCGAGAAGCCGATATCAAGACGAAGGAACCGCCGGCGTCGAACCATTCTATCAGATATGGATTCCGAATGTGAAGATGCCAGTCTTCCCCTTCCAGCTCATGGGGATGTGGATATGCCAGATGTAGTTGAAGCTAGCGGTAAAGACCCGCGAGGGAATCAGGTGGAGGCCTTGAAGAGTGAAAGAGGTATCGGTATTAGTTACAGTACCTGTGAATGCGGTGAGAAGATCAGGGACCTTAATATTACCATCATATGCGCGAATCTTGTAAGTCTGAATTCCCACACTGACAGACATCAAGATGGCGTTTCCCCGCCTGCCGGTTTGGATTCCTAATTCGGTGACACTAAAAGCTAACCCATTGGCTTTAGGACTGTTTGGCACCCATGTATCATCTCCGCTGCGTCGGTCTTCAAAAACGCTTGCCTGATTGGCTTTGCAAGACATGTTCAGTCAAGAAAGCTGATGTTATGGTCACACCTCGGTGACCGTAGACTGAGGTCTGGAAGAACGCCAATCAAGCAGATTCGGTCTACCCAGTTGCTCAGCCTCTTGATTCATGACAACGCGGACAACATCTGTCCAGGTATGGGTGCTTGGTGACGCCGGCCTGTTTGAACCAGACAGGTGAAATGTGTAAGACCCAGGTGGCAACGGCAAATTGATGATGGTGCAGTTGCCTGTCATCGACGTTGGTCTTTTTCCAGAAGTGAGAGACCCTACACCTAAGCCGCTGGTGTCTGTTATAGGACACGAGACCATGGTTTCAGCCACTATAGTTCCCTGACTATCACCCCAACACTATTCTGGCTATCATGGACCTACTCCTAGGCCCGCCATCAGCTGGAGGTCCCGGTACCAATCACTTCAGACGGGCTTATACACCATAGCCGCTATGCCGAAGGACGAGTTGGACTCTTTCTACAAACGGTACTTCTAGGCAACAATCACCGGTCTGTCTCCCTAGGAAGCACCGAAGCACGATCCTTCGTTACCGAATCACCATACCACCCTACAGACAGTCCGGACAAGCAATCCCAATACCTAGGACAGACCTAATACTTCCTGCGTGACATGACTTCACGACCGGGTCCTCTGTACCCGAGAAGCATTTTCTTTTTCTCAGCGATGTATGCGCACTGGAGTGATGGATGGAGTCAATAGGCGATTGATTATATATACTCAGCTGTCTTTATCTTCTGTTTCAGAGGCTACGATGAAAGCTTGGGTCCCCTATGCTTCAATGCAATCAACCCCTTATAACCTATCCCTTAGAATCAAGTCCCAGACGACCAGAAATAGCTTACCTGTGGCCCTATGCTCACGGGCAACAAATTCACGCCCTGAGATGACCACCTTTTACCTGAAGAATCTCCAGAGTGATAGTCGCTACATACCGGTATACTACTACTTCGGCCATGAAAGGCCGCACCTCACACACGCTGAACAACCCTACACTGTTGGTGAACCGATGCCAGAGTTGGGCCAATTCAAAGGTGGGTCTTGCCTATTGTGGTCAATGTACGTGTTTGGTGTGATGGGGAGGGACAGACGTCGAGAGTTTTGTGGATTAAAAGTCGTTACTGATGATGCAGGGTCTACCGGTTATTTTTTGGGGGTGTTTGTGACTGCCTGTAACATAGCGTCCGGTGGCCGTATATGGAACTATTGTGTTGAAGAGTAGAGTTGGTCATTAAGTATAGTCTGGCTCTAAAGTCGGCGATCGGTATGATACTCCAATCAACAAGAGTCTGCGAATTGATTGAACAGATAAGCCACAACCGATGCCTCAATATTGACCGAAATACAAGGGTCGTACCGACATCAGCCGAAAAGCCAGTGTCATCTAGGTTCGTGCTGGTGATGAACCAAACACACCCTTCCTGACTTGTCCTGGTCGGCAACGCATTTGGACCGCCATTGCGGCCATGCCCTGCAGATTTGAGCTGAGCCACCACGCAACGGCCAAGGTGCAATATGTCTATCGCGCAACAGCTGATAGTTGGCAAACAAAAAGTTAATCGTGTCTGTGATGTCCAGCTGCTGTATCAAATCCAGGACCAGCTCGGTCGGAAGGTTACGCAATAGGCCGCCTGATGTCATGGTTTGCTCATATGGGGATGGAGAGAGCAACGTGACGATACGCTCGGTGCTGAAGGCGGGTGCTATGCCATGGCGTCTCATCAGGTGGAATGCGGCGAAAGTGAAGCTAGAGAATTCAACTGCGCTGAGCATGCTGAGGATATTGAGGATTAGCTCGGGCGGAAGGCTGTAGATTGGAAGTTTGTATAGCGCTTGGAGTTGCTGAACGTTAGACATTTGTGGTTGTTGGCGGCTTCGATGCATTCGGGAGATATTTAGAAAGAATTGAAGTGACTTGCAGCCTTCAGCGTTGCTTTTTGTCGTCCACTACGCTTGGCCTGCTAGGCTTGTAATCGGTGGACTGCTCAGCTGGCGAGGCGTGTCCAGACTTGGAAAGCTGCTTCCAGATGATCTCTGATATGAACCAACCCAAGATAGCTAAAAAGCTGATGTAGACTGCAGTTGGCAGCAACGACTTCGGAACAATATTGAGGATGTAGCTGTCTAAGACTGTACGGAGCAGTCGAGATCAGCCACTGAATTATTCAACAGCACTCTGAGGTTTTTTGGTTCCCTACGTACTGATATCGACGTCCACTGGAGGTACATCTTTCATTAATGTTTTATTTGCAGTATAATAGTCCGCAGCGGAAAATACTTGAAGTAAAAGTAATGATGAGTGGTCAAGGGACGCTGATCCTGTAGATCGAGACTGCTGCCAAATAGCCGGTCGAGGTTTCTGCACAGCCGTCTCAGAGGCCTGACGGGACTCGGAGTATAAAGCCAGTGACGAAATCAGTGCAGGCGTCTCAAACACCTCTTTCAACGTGTATGGAAAGAGCCAGAACTGCGTTGGTTGCTAAGTGGAATATCGGGAGTCAGCTTCTCGCTGTCTATGTGGGCCATGGAGCGATGTGTAAAGGTCGACAAAGAGGTAGTAAAAAGACAAGGAGAACGTACCGTGGCAGCCCAGCAAATCCTGGTCTCATAACGGCGACCAGGTTCTAATCCATCAAGCAGAAACCATGACACTTTGCCCTTGGGAGAATTATCTTGCGGGAACTCCGCAGCCAGTTGGGTCCGCAGGGACAAATGTACTGGAGAGATGCGGTCTAAAAAGAGGTCGTCCAAATTGGGATGCGTCGTTGGAACTGCTATGCTCGCTGGAGCACGAAAGATCACTTTCTCAACGTTTGCAAAAACAGCGGCCACCCAGAAGATCAGAATAGCTGTGTGTATCTGCTTGTGCATTCTGTGGAGGAAGCTTCAATCAATCTTGTCGTTAAGGTCATAATGAAGCTCCCAGATGTAGCAAGATTAATTACGCTGATTAAGAGTTTACGTAAGCAAGTACAATTGGTTAGCTCCGGTCGTTTTCAAGAGACGCGCTTCCACATCGCGCTAGTCGCCCTGGCCCAGAAGCGAAACCAAACTAAACAGAAACACAAAACAAACCTTCCCACCACTCTGTGCAATCCCCAATCCTTGTTGCTTTCTGACTCTCACTTTCGATCTACAGTTTTGATCAAAGCAGCACACGGCTTCCGTGAGACCCAGTTTGAGAATAACTGTATTGATACACTATCCGACTCTTCGTCGCAAGTGCTCATCATGAGAGAAGTTATTAGTTTGAACGGTGAGTTTTCTCGTCGCGCCTTGACCTCCTGAAAGGGCATCACCCCACCATCCGCCTGCCACAGTACTGACAACTCGGGGTGAACAGTTGGCCAGGCGGGCTGTCAGATTGCCAACTCGTGTTGGGAGGTAAGTCATCTAACGACTTAACAGTCATAGGTATTTCAGCTCTGCCTGCAGTCAGCTAACGTTGTCGTGTTTCATTCCAGCTCTACTGCCTTGAGCATGGCATTCAGGTATGCAATCACCTACGTGTGCTTTGCGGTATAGCGATAGATGACTGATCTGATTCTACATATAGCCTGATGGTTATCTTACCGAGGAGCGTAAAGCTGCGGATCCAGATCAAGGCTTCAGCACCTTCTTTTCGGAGACAGGTCAGGGAAAATATGTGCCTCGTACAATCTACTGTGATCTCGAACCCAACGTTGTTGACGAGGTCCGGACTGGCACTTATCGGAGCCTGTTCCACCCGGAGCATATGATTACGGGGAAGGAAGATGCCTCAAACAACTACGCTCGCGGTCACTACACTGTTGGCAAAGAATTGATTGACCAAGTCTTGGATAAAGTTCGACGCGTTGCGGACAATTGCACAGGCCTTCAAGGTTTCCTGGTGTTTCACTCTTTCGGTGGTGGAACTGGGTCTGGTTTCGGTGCACTGCTTATGGAACGGCTATCGGTCGACTATGGCAAGAAGTGCAAGCTGGAATTCTGCGTTTACCCTGCTCCTCAAGTCGCAACCTCTGTTGTTGAGCCATACAATTCAATCCTAACGACTCACACCACCCTGGAACACTCAGACTGCAGCTTCATGGTAGACAACGAAGCCATTTATGACATATGCCGACGGAATCTAGGGATCGAGAGGCCGAGCTACGAGAACCTGAATCGCCTGATCGCTCAAGGTAAGTAAATGAGCATCTCTCACGATTGGTGAGGCGAACTAAAGGTTGTGATAGTTGTGTCCTCCATCACGGCTTCTCTCCGCTTCGATGGTTCGCTCAACGTCGACCTAAACGAGTTCCAGACCAACCTCGTTCCCTACCCTCGCATTCATTTCCCGCTGGTCGCCTACGCTCCCGTAGTTTCCGCGGCCAAGGCTTCCCACGAGGCCAACTCGGTCCAAGAAATTTCGATGTCGTGCTTCGAGCCCAACAACCAGATGGTTAAGTGTGACCCTCGCAATGGAAAATACATGGCAACATGTCTTTTGTACCGCGGCGATGTTGTTCCGAAGGATGTCAATGGTGCTGTTACTACCCTGAAGAGCAAGCGTACGATCCAATTCGTTGACTGGTGCCCCACCGGATTCAAGATCGGTATCTGTTACCAGCCTCCTCAAATGGTTCCCAATGGAGACTTGGCCAAGGTCAACCGTGCTGTGTAAGTCTTTCCTCACTCAACAACAGAGGAAGATTGCAGCCTTTCTAACACAATATAGATGCATGCTGTCCAACACCACCGCGATTGCGCAAGCTTGGTCTGCGCTGTCGCATAAGTTCGACCTCATGTACAGTAAGCGCGCCTTTGTACACTGGTATGTTGGGGAGGGTATGGAGGAGGGCGAATTTTCTGAGGCTAGGGAAGATCTGGCGGCTTTGGAGAGGGACTACGAGGAGGTCGCGACCGACTCTGTCGAAGGCGAAGAAGGCGCCGAAGCCGAATACTAGGCGGCCTATCTGGAAACCTGAAACGGTCGTTGATATGGGTCCAGCAGTGGAAATTCCGCCCTTCAGGATTACCCACTAACTGCCACATCCTTTGCCCATTCGCGCGATCCAGATTGTCTCAGCGTGCTTTCACTTTGATATCGGGGCCCTAGTTTGTACACGTTTTAAATCGAATTGTTCATGCTTTCTGTTCCTGCTTGGCGGTCTGGATGTTCCGAGATGCTAGGGGGTTCGAAGGCACGGAGTGGCCGGATGAATGAACGACCGATTGACGACACCAACTGGCATCAGAGAAAGTAACACTAGTATGCAGTTGAAATCTTCAGGGCTACCGAGCAGTCATCAATATTTGTAGCACAATAATACCAAACAACCTTCATTGCCGGAAAGGCGTACCGGGGGCTGCGCCATATAGCTGGTGAGAGCTCATCAGTTAGGTATGGATACTACAGCCTATAAAGCCCCCAGAGAACCGCTGTTGATTTCGTTGGCTGGTATTCGATTACAATGAGCGGAGAATTAATGTCGTTGGTTCGATGACATGCAGCAGTAGCGAGCAGTGGTGCTGCTTGCCAGCCTGACTTACCTTACAGTACACCCTTTTCGGGGTGGTCGACGCCGTCTAACTAGGTATGTACAGTACCTTATGTACCTACTACTGTACCACTGTCAACCCCCACGAGTTGTACACCATTCTTGTAGAACTCCCTCTCATCTTCGTTGTTCGCCGTGTTTTAACGTGAATTTCGTCCCCCTTGAGCTTGCTATCGAGCAGTGTACTTGTGTATAGCTCGGTGGGGTGTCTCTACAACGCAATCGTCAAAGCTGGCCGGCTTAGCTGAAGGTCATGGCAGAGCTCAATGGAGCGACGGAGCAAAGTACGCCAATCCCGTCGTATAATCATTATCCTCCTGGTCGTCGAAGAGACGTTGACAAGTCCATACGTTATGCTAGGTCACCCTAATCTGAACCTTACTCCCGACGAGAAGCGTGTGTTCGGTCAGCTCTTTGCTGCTGCAGACACCGACAACATAGGCGTCGTTACTGGCGAAGTGGCAGTGAAGTTCTTCGAAAGGACAAAGCTCGCCCCAACAACATTGGGAGAGGTCTGGACCATGCCTAGTGGCGTAGTTCACGCGACATCATGCTGACGTTGGCCGCCCCTAGATCTGGCAGATTGCTGATACCGAAAACCGTGGACTGCTTACACCTGCTGGTTTTGGAGTGGTGCTGAGGCTGATTGGACACGCCCAAGCTGGTCGTGAACCTACACCAGAGCTTTCTCTCAGGCGTACGTCAATACCATCGAGGATGAGAGGCATAGGCGCTAACTCTTCTGAACAATCCAGCCGGCCCGTTACCAAAGTTTGACGGGATCACCACCGCAACCAATGTTCCACCACCACAAGCACCTCCTGCGACGTTACAACCACAAGCTAGTGGACCCATAAGAGTGCCGCCATTGAGCCCGGAGAAAGTTAGCGAATACACGTCCATCTTCGAAAATGCAGGGTCTCGAGATGGCATACTTCCTGGTAATATCTTCCGTGGATTGAAAGGCCGCATAGCTAACGTCCATGATTGCTCAGGAGATATCGCTAAACAAATATTCGAGAGAGCGAGATTACCGAATGAAGTCCTTGGGCGAGTGTGGAACCTTGCAGACACCGAGCAACGGGGATTTCTGGATGTCACCGGTTTCATAATAGCAATGCATCTGCTTGCGTCATATAAGAATGGCTCTTTACGAGCCCTACCACAAATTCTGCCACCGGGTCTGTATGAGGTAGCTTCAAGGCGTGGTGCACCCCAGAGGCAAATGACCGGAGTTGGCTCCCGGCCCATGCCAGGAGGCTTTCCTGTGGCCGGAATGCAGCGGCAGTTCAGTACCCAGGAAGCACGGAGTCCATCGAGCCCAATGGCTAGACAAGCCTTCAGTACCCCTCCTTTATCCGCCCAAACCACTGGCATCGACTGGGCAATCAGTCCTCAAGACAAGGCGCAGTTTGACAACATCTATACCTCAGTGGACAAGGCAAATCGAGGCTTTATTACTGGTGAACAGGCCGTGGCGTTCTTCAGTAACTCCAGGTTGCCAGAAGATATTTTGGCTCAGATCTGGGACCTCGCAGATATCAAATCAGAGGGCCAACTCAACAGAGATGAGTTTGCCGTGGCTATGTACCTCATTCGGCAGCAACGTGGGAAGCGAGACGGCAGAAGTGTTCTACCTTCGACCCTACCCGCGGACCTTATTCCTCCAAGCATGCGGCGGCAACCTATCCCACCTTCTCAGCCTACAGCTCCAGTGTTTGACAATGCTGCCAATATTACAGCACCAAGGTCAGCGTCGGCGGACCTGTTCGGTTTGGATGCCATATCGCCTCAGGTTGCGCAGTCCACTGGTGGCTCTACAGTGAACACATCAAATACCCCGCAAAGGATATCAGAGTCGCCTCAGCAATCGCAGTCATCGTCAATCTTCAAGCCTTTTGTGCCTTCGTCCACTTTCGGACAGAATATGATATCTTCGCAAACAACAGGAGGGTCGGCTAGTGGGCTACCTACGCATGGTCGCGGTCCACAACAGCAGCAGCAACCGTATGAAATGGATGACCTGCTTGGTGATAACGACCCTGAAATTAGCAAGCACCTTACACAAGAGACGACAGAGCTCGCGAACTTGTCGAACCAGGTAGGTACATTGTCTAGGCAGATGCAGGAAGTCAAAACAAAAAGGTCCTCGACGGAGCAGGAGTTGTCTCGGGCGAGCTCACAGAAACGAGATTTTGAGTCCAGACTCGCACAACTCCGATCTTTATATGAACATGAAGTCAAGGAGGTTAGAAATCTGGAAGATCGCCTGTCGGTCTTCAACAACGATACCAAAAAGTTACAACAAGAGATTGCCGAGACAGAGGGTACTCTTCAAGACCTGCAAAATCAGCATCGTCAAACTGCGACGGCTTTGCAAACAGATCAGGAGGAGAATTCAAGCTTGAAAGAGCGCATTCGACAAACCAACACTGAGATTGCGGAGTTGAAATCCCAGCTAGAGAGGGTACGGTCCGATGCTCGACAGCAAAAGGGTCTAGTCGCTATCAATAAAAAGCAGCTAGCTACGAACGAAGCAGAGCGAGACAATCTCCATGGGGAGCTTGACGGAGCTTCAAGAGAGCTTGATGAAGCTACTCGAGAAGCTGAAGAGAGTCGAAGAATGGTGCAACCTCCTTCTCAAGTACAGAATCCGCCGCCTGTAGTAAGTCCCGCCGCCTCGACCAGCAGCCAGAGCATGAATCCTTTCTTCAGACGGGTACCAACAATCGCCTCTGAAACGACGACGTCTCCATTACCATTCCGGCGACAACCGGGCGCATCCGAAGACAACAGCATGTATGACAGTGTCTTTGGAACGTCCTATGACTCTTCGACAACGGCATCGGGCATACCAAATACTTCATCTAGAAATGAACCTCCAAATCAAGTGCGCGAAATGCCGCCAGTTCCACCATCATCCGGCCAGTTCGGTCGGCCGGCCGAAGGTTCTGACTTGCAAGCACCTTCAGCCTCACCGCCACCATCAACATACAATGACCCACCGCAAACAACCGAGCCGCCGGCGCCGCCTAAATCAAGGCAAATAACATCTAGCTTTCTACCCTTTCGCGATACCGTCCAACGCTCAGATTCTGTCAGCTCCTCCGTCAAGGTGTCAGCACCTGCAAGTAGATTCGGTGGCGAGCAGGAAAGTGCGGTAGATGCACCCACTGGCGTGAATGCAAGTGAAGGTCAAAATACATCCAAGAATATCGAGGGAAATCACACCTGGAAGAGGGAGAGTACTAGTTCTCGTCCCAGCTCGCCATACCTACAACGTACTTCGTCCGCGTCGCCTACCGCGATAGACCAGACGAGGCGTGCGTCCAAAACTGCGGAACAAAGGGACCCGTATCAAGAGTTTGGGCAGCCAAGCTTGCCAGGTGACATTCCTGGAGCGTTCCCTGGAGAGCCGACTCTACCGGTGCAGCCGCAAGCTCCTAGCGACACTGGCGGTAGCAATCGCGGTTCGGAGGACGCTTCAAATAGTCGTCTAGACCCTTCTGCACTCGAGAAGAATAAAGTCGGAGGGTCTAAAACTGTCAAGGACGATTTTGACGCAGCATTTGCCGAGTTCGGGGTATCGAAGCCATTGGAAGAGGCGCAGAACAATGACGACTTTTCTTCACCCGATTCAGGAAAGGTACAAAAAGAATTCCCACCAATTCAAGATCTTGGTGCAGACGACGACAGCGACAGTGCCAGCGAGCAAGGCTTCGACGATGACTTCACAGCTGCTTCGCCCCACCGACGACAACCAAGCTCCAATGAAGTGGCTTCGCGGGTATCCGAGCCTAAACCTGACGCTAATAACAGGCCGAAGGACCTTGCCCTGCCACGTCCTAGTATGCTGACGATGGGTTCAACGGCTAGTCAACTACCACCTACTCCTGGAGCTCAGATGTCTCCACCAACATACGAGCAGACAGTGCACCCTCACAACGGAGACTCGAGTTCACCCAGAGATGCAAACCAATTTCCGCCAGAGTTCACAGGTCTTCTACCAGCGAGGGAGGATCCAACGTCTTCGCCGCCAGTGTCGCAATCACCCGAACGAATCTTTAAAGCTCCATCATCCGGAGGTCAGGCCCTTTTCAATGCACCATCCGGGAGTCATGCCCCGTTTAATGCATCATCCCGATCGCTTGATGCACCAAATGGTGCTGATGGTATCTCTAATGCGCCATCTGGACCAAGCTTCCCCAGTGATTCGATGTCAAGGGCTCCGCCCAACACTTATGAAAGCATATTTCCTGATCATGCGAGACCACCAGCACAACAGCAGTTTCCGCAGCATATGAACGACATAAAAGCTCCAGCAGACGATTTTGACGATGCGTTTGCCGATCTTGCAGATGCCAGGGAGGCGGATGACAAGGGTGATGATGAATTTGGCGGGAACCATCGCGATGGCTTTGACGAGTTCAACCCGATCTTTGACTCTCCGGCGACTACCAAGTTAAGCACTTTGGAGTCTTCGAGCAGTACAATTCAGCCAGAGGCTACATTTCAGGCCTCCGGCAACAGTATTGGTGGGTTTCCTCAAAGCTCCACAGCTGGACAGCTCCCTCAGCAATCCTTGGTGAACTCGCCACATGATTGGGACGCTATCTTCGCTGGAATCGACACGTCGCAAGCTGAAGTGATTAAGCCGAACCTCCCCCCAAGGGACGAATCTAGTTTCCCTACCAGTCGTGGTCCTGCCGGACCATTGGCAAACAGAGTTGCTGGAGACAAGACCAGCTCGAATCAACCACCGCTGGGACGCGCGTTGACTGCAAGTTCTGAGCATGACGATCCCATATTGAAGAGACTGACCGGCATGGGTTACCCACGGGACCGGTCTTTAGAGGCGCTCGAGAAGTTTGACTACAATATTGACAAGGTGAGTGGCAGCCGTGTGAATATCACCAGTCGATTGCGGTACTAAATACTACTATATCTAGGCTGCTGATTACCTTACTTCGAAGTCGTGAATTACGCCAGAGCCACGTAAGGTGGCACCTGATTCCATTCTCGGGGTAGATGAGTGTTGTGGGCTACTTCCACTTGGTCAGGTTTGGGGTTTAGCGGAAATTTTGCATAGCTCGCGCTTCCAAATGGTGCAGCGATGTCCTTCTGAATGCCCTTTCGTGGTAGTGTACATTAATAGCGATATTTGTAGTCATACTCGTCCGTCAATAATAATATTTTTTATTCAACAAGCTTAGGGTCGATGGTTGTGAGGTGAATGGTCTCAGCCCCTGAGCAGAAGTCAAGCCACAATAGTGTGGCGCAGCTCCGCCACAACCTCCACTATTACGTAGGGGTAAACATCACCTCACACCTTAAAAGCCTCACCTCTTCTTTCAAGTTCCACTTCTTCATAATTCGCAAGCCATTCTGATATCGAAGAACGTACATTCCAATACCATGGCAGACTTTGTTCCACCCTCAGGGCCTCCGCCACCTAAGGTGCCAGAGGGCTGGAAAGCTCAATGGAATGATCAGTACAAAGAATGGTAGGCTCATCTCCACTCTCCGGTCACTCAGTGTCAACCGATGCGGCACACCCTAACCTGTGCTTTTGCTAGGTTCTACGTGAACATCTACACCAAACAATCGCAATGGGAAAGACCTACCGAACCAGCCCACGGAGCCTCTCCCGGCACCCCTCCACCAGGGGCACCCCCGACGTACCAACAAGGACCTAGCCACACCGTCCCGGGAGAAAAGAGCCTTTATGGCAGCACCGACGCCGACGCTCGTTACGCCGCGCAACTCCAAGCGGAAGAAGACGCTCGTGCTGCCGCGGCCGGGCGTCCTACGTCTCGCAACGCGCAGCAGGAATACCAGAACACCGCCATGCCGTACGATCAGCAGCAACAACTACCACCCAGGCCGCAGGAGAAGAGCAGTGGCGCCAAAGGCTTCTTGGGCAAGCTGATGGGCAAGCACAGCCAACCTACACAGGGCTACGGACAGCAGCAATATGGCGGCGGATATCAAAACTACCCTCCACAACAGCCGGGCTACGGCCAAGCTGCTTATGGTGGTGGGTACCCATCGCAGGGCTATGGCGGTGGCTATCCTCCACAGGGTTATGGAGGGGGGTATCAGCAACAGCCTGCGAGGAGGACTGGTGGTGGCATGGGAGTTGGTGGTGCGGCTGCTCTGGGAGTGGGCGGAGGGTTGCTCGGAGGAATGATGCTGGGGGAAGCCATGGGAGACCATGATCAGGGAGGGGGTTATGGTAGTGATGGTGGCGGCGGCTACGGTGACGGTGGAGATATGGGTGGTGGGGATATGGGTGGTGGAGGCTTCTAGATCAGACTCGTTCGGAAGGTAGGGAGTTGCTTTGGCCAGTGTCAAGGCTCAGTCGACTGTGTCCCGTTACTGAATTGTCTCCTCAGCCCATTGGTAGATTATTATTCAACAGGCGTTAGATGCATTGCGATTATGACGACCCAATTGATTTCAACTCATCGTTGATACGTTGTGGTTCCGTGAGTATGTCTTCCGCCATTTTTCTCAAGATCAACTTGGACATCGTCACATTGAGGTCTTGAAGGTAACATTGAACGCATATTTTAATTGAACCTTCATATCTAGCCTCTTCGACGCAGCGAAGTGTCTGCCTCTTTCTCTTTACTATCTTTCGTCGCTGTAGAACCTGCCATCCAGGCAGCCATATCAAAGCTTTGCAAAGGGTTTGCAGCCGCAACACCGCCACCTAGTGGGCTCTTCTTTCGTTGTTCCTCAAACTCCGCACGCATCTCCGGGTCCACTGTGAACCATTAGCATACCTCAGCTACGTTGGTCGGTAAGTTAGAAGACGTACTGTTATCAATCAAGTATGGCATCCCAAAAACAAGGCCCAACCCTACCACTGCAAGCAATATCATCGGGTTTTTGAGTAGACTGGCTGGTGAGACTAAACCCATGCCACCCATTAGCTACTATGTCTCCCCTGGTATACGGAGGAACGCGATGCACGACTTACAGCCAGATCTCTGGTCGTAGTATTCTTTTCCACCCACTACCTTCAGCTCTACCGGCCTTTCCATCATCTTCTCTCCATTATTATTCCATTCATGACCCCGGAATGTCTGCCATGCCTCCATCTTGTCATCGCTGCTAACATCCACCCGTAGTGGTGCAAAGACGTAATCTCTACACTGTACGTCTAGTAGATAGCTGCCAGCACTAGTGTTTCGGAACGTGAGGCGGTTGTCGCGTTGGAGTGGGGCGGTATATGTCCGGCCAAGATCCGTGAGGGTTGCGGATGTGGACGGTGGAAGCGTACTGGGATTGGGTATCAGGGCTGAGGGTGGAATGATGAATGATAGAGAAGTGGCCGAAACGAGCGGGATGAGCAAGACCGCTAGGATGGTGGTTACATGTCTTCGAAACATCTTACTGCTCCACGATATCCTGATATTGAGTATGAGGACAAGTAGTCTGGCTTCATCCGGCGAGTTATGTATAGTGGTCTTACACCTGTAGCCGGCAAATCCCGTGTCGCGGTCAGCTCTCCTTTCGAGTTGTTGCGCTGTCTCTCCTTTTCCTTCCTCACAGCCAACATGACAGCAACAACGATCTCCAGCCCTTCAAGGCTGGCAATCCAAACTCAACTGCCCTTCAGATCATCGGAAGATGTATCTTTATTCCTTTATAGCCCCAAAGGCGGGGTGGAGAAGAGTTGATTTTCATTTGTTTCACTTCGGCGTCGATATTTGCAGCACAATCTGGAAGCAGTATCACGTCGAGAGAAGAGGATATATATTTCTAGGAGAAGATTATTAGAGAAGACAGCAAGATTGTACTGAAAAAGAAAATACATAGAAAAATATCCGTCAAGAACCCTAGCATTGCCAACATGCTGCTCCAGGACCTCGCAACTGAGCTCGTGGTACATGTACTCCGCTCGTGCACCTCTGTTTCCGACGTCCTCAACCTTGCGGCGACTTGTCGCCGGTTTCATCAAGTGTTTGCAACCTCCCCGAAGCTGCCCATCCTGTTCGAGGCAGCCGAAGCCCACTACGGACCCCTTCAGGACGCCATTCAGCTCGTTACCCACAACGCCAGTCAGCCAGCACACCTCCTCCGCAATGTGCCTTCCTCCCTCGCCCTCCTCAAGCAAATAATAGAAGTTGGGCGCGTGGCAAAGAAGTGGGAAGACGTTTATCCCGCGAAGAAGTGGAAGCACGATTTCCAAGACCGACGTCTACTTTCCCAATCCGAACGATATCGCCTTCGTCGCGCCATATACCGTCTCTGGTTATACTCCAGTGCCTTCCACAATCGAGCCTATCCTCGCAACTCCCGCATGCATCGATACGTCATTCAAGAACGCGCCGAACTCCTGCACAATTGGAACACGGTCGAGCTAGCCGAGATCGAAGACGTGCGTGAGGTCCTTCGCGAAGTCCTGCAAACCCACATTTGTCCCAGCAACGGTACGATCCAGCGCAAGTTTCGCAAGCGCTTCCCGGACACTGACCACCAGCTTCTCTTCAACATTCACCTCAACTATCCACCGCCCCCTTCGGCCTTCGAGACGCATTTCCATACCACCCATCAAGTGACTGCGGCCAACAAATTCTTCACCAAGTACCAATCCACGGCATACCATGAGCCTGGAGCGGAGGGCTGGGGCGATGAGATCCCGCATTACTATGTGGTGGAGGATATGCTGAAGCTGGATCCGGGGCAGATCGTTTGGCTGAAGGAGAATGCGCCGTTTAAAGGGATGGTCGAGACCTTTGTCAAGGGACTGGGAGAGTGGTTCGAGAACAACGGGGAGACTTTTGGGCAGACGTTTGACTGGGTTGTTGCGGAGAGAGGGGGTAACGTTGAGGAGCTGAGGGATTCTATTCGAGAGAGAAGTGTTGGGGTGGCCGTTGACGATGATTGATAAGCTAGAAAGCGCGTGTAAAGGGTTCATACTTTTCCGTGGATAGAAAACGTAGGGGTTCGTTCAAATTGATATTGTGACGCCTGAGCTTGGTTTGGCGTTCATATCCTCTTCTCCACATTCCAGTCTGAAAGGTTATCACCCCTGCATTCCAGAGCTAGATTCCACCTGGGAGGTTCTTATCGAATTGCTTTTCGGTCAATGAATGGTATGAGAAATCTCTAGTACTTGAGCTATTGAAGTGGATAAATGGTGACACCTTCAGCTGTGACTGCTGTCTGGATGAACCTCTACAAGGTTACAGCGGATCCTACAAAGTTGGCTCCAGCACTCACGCAACTTTTTTTTTGAAACTTCTTCAAAATCAAGCTCAAACAACAGCATTTTGATGTTAAAATCACAACTAAACACTTATTTCTATAAAT